>Ga0334901_1000334_pt1 | contig 69966 bp, 94 predicted proteins | sample GraSluR3_MG_3_FD_207216 | JGI IMG/M metagenome (GOLD analysis project Ga0334901, IMG submission 207216) | Sludge microbial communities from methane-producing bioreactor in Wageningen University, Netherlands - Granular Sludge_15_08-R3 | ecosystem: Engineered > Bioreactor > Anaerobic >...
GGAAGTCTGGCGGTCATAGCGAAGAGGTCACACCCGTTCCCATCCCGAACACGGTCGTTAAGCTCTTCTGTGCCGATGGTAATTGGGGGCTGTCCCCCTGTGAGAGTAGGTCACTGCCAGGCATTATGGAGGATTAGCTCAGCTGGGAGAGCGTCTGCCTTACAAGCAGAGGGTCATAGGTTCGAGCCCTATATCCTCCATTTTTATGCCGGTCTAGCTCAATTGGTAGAGCAACTGAATCGTAATCAGTAGGTTGGGGGTTCAAGTCCTCTGACCGGCACTGTAACATGAGCCACTAGCTCAGGGGTAGAGCATCTGACTTTTAATCAGAGGGTCGAAGGTTCAAATCCTTCGTGGCTCACCATTTGTTTATTATTATGCGGAAGTAGTTCAGTGATAGAACATCACCTTGCCATGGTGGGGGTCGCGGGTTTGAATCCCGTCTTCCGCTCCATTTTATGTATGCCGGGATGGCGAAATTGGCAGACGCACAGGACTTAAAATCCTGCGGTAGGTGACTACCGTGCCGGTTCGAGTCCGGCTCTCGGCACCATTTTAGTTTATTTGCGCCCTTAGCTCAATTGGATAGAGCGTCTGACTACGGATCAGAAGGTTGGGGATTCGACTTCTCTAGGGCGCACCATTATCGGGAAGTGGCTCAGCTTGGTAGAGCACCACGTTCGGGACGTGGGGGTCGCAGGTTCAAATCCTGTCTTCCCGATTGTTTCTTACAAAAAGAACGAGATTGTCTCGTGGTTTTTGTATGACTTGGCAACGACTTTCGATAGCGTTGCGCGCATTTAAATGGGGCCTTAGCTCAGCTGGGAGAGCGCCTGCTTTGCACGCAGGAGGTCAGGGGTTCGATCCCCCTAGGCTCCACTTAATCGATATTTTTGAATCGACTGCTAGAGAGTCGGTTGTAATGTAAACAGGATTTTTGATCAGAGATCATTAATCCTGTTTTTTTTGCAAGTAAAGAAAGTATAAGATTTTGCCCCGTATTTAAACGAATAAACCAGTGTCTTGGCCGAAAATCAAAGCAGAGGTGCGACACGCCTGCGGGATCAGGTGCCAGCGAGACCCCGCTAATTTCTGCCTGTCTGAGGAGGCTCGCGGTGCGCCCACGGTAGCGCTCAGTTGATGCGAGCAACCGGAGCGATGATTCAGCACCGTAAAGACACAAACCAATGACACATGACTCACATGACTGGAGATTCAGGACCGGGCGGTTTTTGCCCGGTTTTTCTTACGCAAAGAAAGATTGATAAAGCAAAATGGAAAAGGTTAGCTAACTAATTAAGTTGATTATTTATGTAAAATCGTGCATAATAAATTTATAGTCAAAGTTAGTCAAAGTCAGGGAGAGAGGGTGCCCCGATGAGAAATATCTCTGATATCATTGAGAAATATATAAAAGAAATACTTGATTCGAACGATATCATTAAATTGAAGCGGAGCGAACTGGCGGAAAAATTTCAATGTGTTCCGTCGCAGATTAATTATGTTTTAAAAACGCGTTTTTCTATTGAGCGCGGTTATGTTGTAGAGAGCAAGCGTGGCGGTGGCGGATACATTCGTGTCGTCAAAGTCCGCCCGGTTACAGATGCCGAACTCATTGATGAAATGATCGGATTAATCGGTTATAGATTGACGCAGAGTATGGCAGAGTCGATTATCGTTCATTTGCTTGAGGAAGATGTGATCAGCGACCGAGAGGCACGATTGATGCTTATGGCTGTGAGTCATACGGTTCTTGATATTGATATCCCACTAAGAGATGAACTGCGTGCGAATCTTTTAAGAGCTATGTTGCAATCACTCACATATAGCAGATAGAATTTGTTATGTGGGCGCAGTAAGTTGATTGTTAAGCCTTCGTCTTGGTAAATATCTGATTGATTGGATATAATAAGATATTACATCAAGACACTGAAAGAGATCAGTATTTTGAGTGGGATGTTGCTTACAGAACATCTTAATACTGATTTTTAAAGAGGGTTTCAGTACTTCGGTGCCGAATATAGTTAATTAACGGCTCAGCCCGATTTCTCGTATTGAGAAATTTGGGCAATGAATATGGGTGGTGAACGATCAAAAAAACCGCTGTTTGAATAGTGTACAGGTAAAGGTTTTTTTGATGCCGCATAGATTGTTTTAAGGCCAGTGAAAAGAGATAGCAATTAAAGGAGGCCACCATTATGATGTTTGGACGATTTACAGAACGTGCTCAAAAGGTGCTCGCACTTTCACAAGAAGAAGCGATGCGTCTCGGGCATAATAATATTGGAACAGAACATATTTTGCTCGGCCTCGTGCGTGAAGGTGACGGTATTGCCGCTAAGGCACTGCTTGCTTTGAATCTGGATCCTGAAAAAATTCAGAAAGAGGTAGAGGCCTTGATTGGCCGCGGTACTGAGGAAGTACAGACGCCACATTACACACCGCGTGCGAAGCGTGTTATCGAGCTTTCAATGGATGAAGCAAGAAAAATTGGTCATTCTTACGTTGGAACAGAGCATATTCTTCTTGGATTGATTCGCGAGGGTGAAGGGGTTGCTGCTCGCGTACTTAATAATCTGGGAGTAAGTCTTAATAAAGCACGTCAGCAGGTCCTTCAGCTGCTTGGAAGCCACGAGGCAACCTCCGGGAACGCTCAGAGTCGGAATGCCGCACACGCGAGCACACCGACGCTTGACAGCCTGGCGCGTGATCTGACTGCGATGGCAAGCGAAGGTTCGCTTGACCCTGTCATCGGGCGCAGCAAAGAAATTGAACGTGTGATTGAGGTACTCAGCCGCCGCACAAAGAACAACCCTGTGCTGATCGGTGAACCGGGTGTTGGTAAAACAGCGGTAGCGGAAGGCTTGGCGCAGGAGATTGTAAATAATGAAGTTCCGGAAATTCTCAGAGAGAAACGCGTCATGACCTTGGATATGGGTACGGTCGTAGCCGGGACAAAATATCGTGGCGAGTTTGAAGACCGGTTGAAAAAAGTTATGGATGAAATTCGCCAAGCGGGCAATGTTATTCTTTTTATAGATGAATTACACACGTTGATTGGAGCAGGAGGAGCTGAAGGCGCTATTGATGCGTCGAATATCCTGAAGCCTTCTCTGTCACGCGGAGAATTGCAATGTATTGGTGCGACGACGCTCGATGAGTACCGCAAGTACATTGAAAAGGATGCGGCCTTAGAAAGACGATTCCAGCCGATCAAAGTAAAAGAACCAACTTCAGAACAATCTGTGCAAATATTAAAGGGATTACGTGACCGTTATGAGGCCCATCATCGGGTGAAAATCACGGATGAAGCAATTACTGAAGCAGTGCGGCTGTCGGATCGTTACATTTCGGATCGTTTTCTTCCCGATAAAGCGATTGACTTAATTGATGAAGCAGCTTCTAAAGTTCGGCTCCGTTCGTACACAGCTCCGCCAAATCTCAAAGAGCTTGAGCAGCGTCTGGAAACCATCAAGAAGGAAAAAGATGCGGCTGTACAAAGCCAGGAATTTGAAAAAGCTGCATCACTTCGTGATCATGAGCAAAAATTGAAAGAACAAGTCGATATTTGCAAGAAGGAATGGAAAGAAAAACAAGGCAAGGAAAATACAGAAGTCCTTCCGGACGATGTCGCGCTCGTAGTCGCAAATTGGACCGGCGTTCCGGTTGTCAAGCTCGAGCAAAAAGAGAGCGAACGGCTGCTGAACATGGAGTCTATCCTTCATGAACGCGTCATTGGACAGAATGAAGCAATTGATGCCATTTCACATGCCATTCGACGGGCACGTGCAGGATTAAAGGATCCGAAACGTCCAATTGGTTCATTCATTTTCCTTGGACCGACTGGTGTCGGAAAAACGGAACTCGCTCGTGCCGTTGCAGAGACCTTGTTTGGCGATGAGGAAGCCATTATTCGCATCGACATGTCGGAATACATGGAAAAACATACGACTTCCCGCCTGGTCGGTTCGCCTCCAGGTTATGTGGGCCATGAAGAAGGCGGCCAGCTGACTGAAAAGGTTCGTCAAAAACCGTATTCTGTCATCCTTTTCGATGAAATTGAAAAAGCACATCCTGATGTATTTAATATCTTGCTTCAAGTACTTGATGACGGAAGATTAACTGATTCCAAGGGAAGAACGGTTGATTTCCGCAATGCGGCAATAATTATGACTTCTAATGTCGGCGCCAGCCAATTGAAGAAGAACAAATATGTGGGCTTTTCAGTCGGTGAGGAAGGCCATGAATATAAGGCAATGAAAGAAAAGGTGATGGGTGAGCTGAAACGGGCATTCCGTCCGGAATTCCTGAACCGAATTGATGAAATCATTGTCTTCCATGAATTAAAGAAGGAACAATTGCTGGAAATTGTGACCCTGCTTGCGAACCAGCTGAAGAATCGCTTGTCAAATCAAGGAATTGTTATTGAATTGACCGATGCAGCGAAGGCACAGATCGTTGAGGAAGGCTATGATCCTGAGTACGGTGCCAGACCGCTTCGTCGCGCACTGCAGCGACGGGTAGAAGATAAGTTGTCAGAGGAACTGCTCAAGGGCAACATCAAGAAAGGTACGAATGTTGTCATCGATTACAGTGACGGCGAGTACTTAGTAAACCAGAAAAAAGAAGAAGCCGTTGTGAAGTCTTGATCTTCACACAGTAGAGCAATTGTATTGATGTTTGAAGAAGCCAAAGTTTTAAAGCCTTGGCTTTTTTTCTTATTCAGAAAGGGCTGTACCCGAATTTACAATGGGTAAGGTGATCAAATGGCAAAAGTGAAAACAGTATTTATCTGCCAAGAATGCGGCTATGAAAGTCCGAAATGGATGGGACGCTGTCCAGGGTGTCAAAATTGGAACACATTGGTAGAAGAAACCATCCGCCCTGCGTCGCCCGTTCTCGGTCAAACGGCCGGACCGGCGAGCAAACCTTCTCGGCTTACGGATGTCATTCTGGAAGAGGAACCGCGAATAAAGACGGGAATGGTCGAGCTGAATCGAGTGCTTGGGGGAGGGGTTGTACCCGCTTCGCTTACCCTTGTCGGAGGGGATCCGGGAATTGGTAAATCAACTCTGCTGCTCCAGACCTCTGATCAATTAGCACGTACGGGGCACCGAGTACTTTATATTTCCGGAGAAGAATCCGTTCGACAGACGAAAATGAGGGCGACACGACTAGGCGTGTCATCTGCGGAGCTGTATGTGCTTGCTGAGACAGACATTCGTCAGATTGAAAGCCACATTGAACAAGTGAACCCCGAAATAATGGTCATTGACTCAATTCAAACCATTTACAATTCAGATCTTTCTTCAGCTCCGGGAAGCATCTCTCAAGTTAAGGAATGTACGGCCTACTTGTTGCGTCTAGCGAAACAGCAAGGCATTGCAATTTTTATCGTTGGGCATGTTACAAAAAATGGTGCCTTGGCAGGACCAAGGACACTTGAGCACATGGTAGATACTGTATTATATTTTGAGGGAGAGCGCCATCATACATTTCGTATCCTTAGGGCGGTTAAAAACCGCTTCGGTTCAACGAATGAAATGGGTGTGTTTGAAATGAAGGAAGGGGGACTTGTCGAGGTCGCCAATCCATCGGAAATCTTTCTTCAGGAACGTGCCAAAGGGGCTGCGGGGTCAGCAGTGACCGCATCCATTGAGGGCACTCGGCCGCTTTTGGTCGAGGTGCAGGCACTTGTAACACCGACAAGCTTCGGAAATCCGCGCCGGATGGCAGCAGGGTTGGATAATCACCGTGTATCGCTTCTCATGGCGGTTTTGGAAAAAAGGGTAGGACTGCTGTTGCAGAATCAGGATGCCTATGTCAATGTTGCCGGAGGCGTGAAACTGGATGAACCTGCAGTTGATCTCGCTGCTGCAATCAGCATTGCCTCAAGCTTCAACAATCAACCCACCAAAGTGGGTGACGCGTTTATTGGCGAAATCGGTTTGACCGGAGAAGTGCGGCGTGTGTCCCGAATTGAGCAACGGGTGAACGAGGCTTCTAAGCTTGGCTTTACACGGATCTTCATCCCGGCGAAGAATGTAGAAGGATGGTCGTCTCCGGAAGGCGTATCGTTAGTTGGTGTCGAGTCTCTGACTCAAGCAATTAAAATGGCACTGGGGTCAGGAAAAGAAAAAATGAATGAGCCGGATTTTTTCCCTTCTGATTTTTGAAAACCCCAATATTACTAAGAAAAAACAAGTTCTATAGAAAAAAAGGAACATAATGGCAGAAAGGAAGTTTCGATTTTGTCATTTTGTCTATAATGTTTTGAGGAGGTGATTGGAAATGATAAAACGTGTCATTCAGCTATTCTTTATTTTAATCGGCGGTACGCTCGGTTTTGTCTATATACCAAAAATAATGTTTCTCTTAAATTTAGGAAATGGAGTTCCGGGATGGATTAGTTCGCCGTTTGTCGGTATGGTGATCGGTGCTGTAATCATGGCATTTTTATCCTTTTGGTTTGTGGACTCATTGGTAAACGTAATGAAAAGTTTTGAAGATCGAATTATAAAGGCACCGGTGACCGATGTGTTGTTTGGTACGCTTGGCCTAGGACTGGGATTGATGATCGCATTTCTGATTCAGCTGCCGCTTCAAAGACTGCCCTTCACTGGGGTCAGCACTGTATTGGGGATCTTTATTTACATCTTATTAGGCTATTTCTTTTTTCAAATTGGATTTAGAAAGCGGGATGAACTGATTAGTCTGTTTCGTCTTTCATCCAGATCGAAGGATCGGAAAAAAGAAGTGCAAATTTCCCAGGCAACAGATTATATCCCATACAAAATTTTCGATACGAGCGTAATTATAGACGGACGGATTGCTGATATTTGCCAGACTCGATTTCTTGAAGGAACCATGGTCATTCCGCATTTCGTGCTTGAAGAATTGCAGCATATCGCTGATTCATCGGATGTTCTTAAACGTAACCGAGGACGTCGCGGTTTGGATATTTTGAATAAAATTCAGAAAGACCACTCCATTCACGTGGATCTTTATGAAGGCGATTATGACGATATTACCGAGGTGGACAGCAAATTGGTGCGCCTTGCTAAGGAAATCGGTGGTATTGTTGTGACTAATGACTTTAATTTGAATAAAGTTTGCGAGTTTCAAAAGGTGCCTGTTTTAAACATTAATGATTTGGCGAATGCCGTAAAACCCGTGGTTCTTCCGGGTGAAGAACTGCGTGTTCAGGTCATTAAAGATGGTAAAGAGCAAAATCAAGGCGTTGGCTATCTTGACGATGGGACGATGATTGTGGTAGAAGAAGGACATAGGTATATAGGCAAAACGATTGATGTCGTCATAACCAGTGTGCTGCAGACCTCTGCCGGCCGAATGATTTTTGCCAAGCCTAAATTGCTTGAAAAGGCGCTCTGAATTAAAAACCAGGCTGCCTTCTGAGTTCGGAGGCTCTATCAGATGGATTATCAAGTGGTTGTCCTTGCCGCGGGTCAAGGCCGGCGGATGGGCGCCGGAGAAAATAAAGTACTGCTCAAACTGGACGGCTGTCCGGTTATCATCCATACACTGCGTGTTTTTGAAACGGATCCGTCGTGCATTGGCATTGTCCTGGTCACTCGAGAGGATGAGCAGAAAAAATTTAGAATGTTGGTTGAAGATTACCATATTACTAAAGTGCGTGCCTTCGCGGGCGGCGGTAAAGAACGTCAGGAAAGCGTTTATTTGGGGCTGAATATGCTCACTATGGAACCGGATGCGATTGTACTGATTCATGATGGTGCCAGACCGTTTGTTACGCGCAAGTACATTGCAGAAGTAACGGAAGCCGCTGCGGAGCATGGCGCTTCGCTGCTTGCTGTTCCGGTTAAAGATACAATCAAACAAGCAGCAGATTTTCAAGTAGAAAAAACATTAGAGAGAAAAAGCTTGTGGGCAGCCCAAACCCCGCAAGCTTTTCGATTGTCCGTGATCCGTGAAGCACACCAGGAAAGCATGGAGGCACACTTCATGGGTACGGATGATGTATCACTCGTTGAACGGATGGGCTTACCGGTTCGGATTGTTGAAGGCAGCTATCGCAACATTAAACTGACAACGCCTGAAGATCTGGATATCGCCCAGCTGTTCATGGAGAGAGAGGAGGAATGACTAATGAGAATCGGTCACGGATTTGACGTCCATCAATTCGCTGAGAATCGCGACTTGATTATCGGTGGTGTGACGATTCCCTATGAGCTCGGGCTCGTCGGACATTCGGATGCAGACGTACTGCTTCATGCGATCAGCGACTCGCTGCTCGGCGCTGTTGCCGAAGGGGATATAGGAAAGCATTTTCCTGATACGGATGAAGCTTATAAAGGAGCGGATTCCAAGAAACTGCTCGAAGAAGTAGCCGCCATCGTCCGCTCAAAAGGTTTTGAAATCAGCAATGTTGACAGTGTTGTTATTGCCCAAAAACCTAAGCTTGCACCGTATATTGGGGAAATGTGCCGTGTGATTGCTGATGTGCTGAACGTAGAGACGGGACAAGTAAACGTGAAAGCAACGACAACGGAAAAGCTTGGGTTTACAGGACGAGGGGAAGGTATTGCTGCAGAAGCTATTTGTCTTGTTGAAAAAGTAGAAGCCGACCAGAGCAATTGACGCAAAAGAAACGATCAATTCTTCATTTTTTCGCGCAATTTGTGACCCTCCCAGGAGGAGAACGTGCTAAAATAAATAAGAATAACAGAAAGTGGTGAATGCGTTGACAGAAGAAGTCAGGGTACGCTATGCGCCGAGTCCGACAGGTTTTCTGCACATCGGGAACGCGCGTACCGCAATTTTTAATTACCTGTTTGCACGCCATGCCGGCGGCAAATTTATTATTCGTATTGAGGACACCGACCAGAAACGTAATGTAGAAGGCGGAGAAGAGAGCCAGTTGAAATACTTGAAATGGCTCGGCCTTGAATGGGACGAGAGTGTCGATGTCGGCGGTGAATACGGTCCATATCGCCAGATGGAGCGTTTGGATATCTACAAGAAGTATTGGCAGGAGTTGCTTGACAAAGGTCTTGCTTATAAATGCTACTGCACGCCTGAAGAATTGAAGGCAGAGCGTGAGGAACAGATGGCAAACGGTCAGACACCTGGATACTCAGGCAAGTGCCGTCATCTGACGTCGGAACAAATTGCGCAATTTGAAGCAGAAGGACGAAAACCAACGATTCGGTTCCGTATCCCTGATGATCAGAAAATTGAATTTGACGACATTGTTAAAGGTCACGTAACCTTTGAATCCAATGACGTCAGTGATTTTGTGATCGTCAAGCAGAATGGGGTTCCGACGTATAACTTTGCCGTTGTCGTCGACGATCATCTGATGAAAATGACTCATGTTCTTCGCGGTGAAGAGCATATTTCAAATACGCCGAAGCAAATTCTTTTGTTCCGTGCATTTGGCTGGCAGCCGCCAACATTCGGTCACATGACCTTGATTGTTAACGAAAACCATAAAAAGCTGAGCAAGCGCGATAACAGTATTGTTCAATTTATTGAGCAATATAAGAATATGGGCTTTTTGCCGGAAGCATTGTTTAACTTTATTACATTGCTTGGCTGGTCGCCAAAAGGAGAAGAGGAGATCTTCTCTCGCGATGAATTTATTAAGCTGTTTGATGCCAGCCGATTAAGCAAATCGCCTGCGATGTTTGATAAATCGAAGCTTGAATGGATGAATGGTCAGTATATTAAGAAGATGCCAAAAGAAGAGTATGTGCAAATGGTATTGCCTTATATGGTTGACGCTGGTCTTATTCCGTCTGAAATGACTGAGGAGCAGCGTGACTGGGCAACACGTGTTGTACTTTTATATCAAGAACAGCTTCATTTTGGTGCAGATATTGTCAATTTGTGCGACATGTTCTTTAATAAAGACATTGCGAAAACGGAATTGACGAAAGATGAAGAGAAAATTCTTGACGGTGAACAAGTAACCGATGTACTTACGGTGTTCGATCGCGAACTGAGGGGACTTACCGAATGGACAGCGGAAGCAATTGCCCCTAAAATAAAGGTAACGCAGAAAGAAACGAAGCAGCGCGGTTGGAAATTGTATATGCCGATCCGCGTGATTGCGACGGGTTCGGCCCACGGCCCTGAACTTCCGGAAGCTTTGGAATTGTTGGGAAGAGATCTTGTGTTGAAAAGATTAGAGCATTACTTGTCGACCGAGCAGAAAGTCTGAACGATTCCTTTAACAATTCTGAATTAGTCAAAGTAGACATTTTAAAAAAACACGCATAATGTGTGATAGAAGACGATGAAGAGGTTGAGTAGGTATTCGCAACTCCCCCCGCAGAGAAAACGGCCTTAGGCTGCAAGCCGTTTGGGAAGCGAATTGCTGAATTGCCCCTCTGAGTTGATCGCTGAACGGAGATTAGTAGGCGAAAACGGAAGCCGCCGTTATCGGCATATGAGTGGAGAATGATCTCAAACAAAGTGGAACCGCGTCTAAAGGCGTCTTTGTGTCAACCGGCACAAAGATGCTTTTTTTCGTACATGGGAATCTAATCTATTTGTTGACCGGATATAGCGAAGAGCGTTTAACTTATGCGATGTAATGATGAAGATGGAGGAGGAAAGTGCACGTGAGCGGCATTATTGCAGAAGATCTGAACAACGTGTTTGACCAGGATCCTGCGGCGAGAAGCAAATGGGAAGTGATTATGACATACTCCGGCTTGCACGCGATCTGGTCGCATCGAATGGCGCACTGGCTGTGGAAGAAGAAACGCTACTTTCTCGCGCGTGCTTTGTCACAGTTTTCACGTTTTTTTACAGGCATTGAAATCCATCCGGGAGCAAGGATCGGCAGGCGTTTCTTTATGGATCACGGTATGGGCATTGTTATTGGAGAAACCTGTGAGATCGGCGATGATGTGACCCTTTTTCAAGGGGTTACCCTTGGCGGTACCGGTAAAGAAAAGGGAAAGAGGCACCCAACGGTAGGAAATGATGTGCTTATATCAGCAGGCGCAAAGGTGCTTGGATCAATTACGATCGGCGATCATTCCAAAATCGGTGCGGGATCAGTTGTTCTGCATGATGTTCCATCCAATTCGACAGTGGTCGGTATTCCGGGACGCGTCGTCAGACAGAATGGATTAAAGGTGCATCATCATGACTTGAACCATGCGGACCTTCCTGATCCGGTGGCCGAAAAAATGCATCAGTTAGAAATGGAAGTCGACAAGCTGAAAGTAGAGCTGCAAGCGTTGAAGCATGTACAAAAAGAAAAGGAGTGAGATCAAAATGGCTTTAAAAGTTTATAATACGCTGACGAGAAAAAAGGAACTGTTCCATCCAATAGAAAAAAATAAAGTTCGAATGTATGTGTGCGGCCCGACCGTTTATAACTACATTCATATTGGCAATGCGCGTCCGGCGGTCGTTTTCGACACGGTTCGCAGGTATTTTGAGTATCGCGGGTATATAGTGAGGTATGTGTCAAACTTTACCGATGTTGATGATCGGCTGATCAATGCGTCAAAGGAACGTCATCAATCAGTACCTGAAATCGCAGAACAGTTCATTAAGGCATACAAGGAAGATACCGGTGCGTTGAACGTGAAGACAGCAACCGTGCATCCTCGGGCGACAGAAACGATGCCGGAGATCATTGCATTCATCAGCAAGCTGGTGGACGCCGGATATGCGTACGAATCGGAAGGCGATGTGTACTTCAGAACACGAAAATTTAAAGATTACGGTAAGCTCTCCCATCAGTCCATTGATGATCTGAAGTCGGGTGCCCGAATTGAAATTGGCGAGAACAAAGAGGACCCTTTGGATTTTGCATTGTGGAAAGCGGCAAAGCCTGGCGAAATCAAATGGGCGAGTCCGTGGGGCGAAGGTCGACCGGGCTGGCACATCGAGTGCTCGGCTATGGTTGAAAAATATTTGGGTGATACCATCGATATTCATGCGGGCGGCACGGACCTTGCATTCCCGCACCATGAAAATGAAATTGCTCAGTCCGAATCGCTGCATCATGAAACCATGGCTCATTATTGGCTGCACAACGGACATATTCAAATTAATCATGAAAAAATGTCGAAATCGATTGGCAATGTGATTCTTGTTCACGATCTGATAAAAAAATTTGATCCGCAAGTGATCCGCTTTTTCATCTTATCCGTTCAGTATCGCCACCCGATTAATTTTAGTGATGCATTGTTGAATGATGCGGTTCAGGCGTTCGGTCGTTTAAAGACAACGCACTATAATTTGAACCACCGGTTGGGCGGTACGGGTCACTCAGAAAAAATTAATGAAGTACTTGTCGAAAATTATCGAAAACCATTTATTGAAGCCATGGATGACGACTTCAATACAGCCAATGCAATTGCTGTTCTTTTTGATATTGCGCGGGATGCCAATATTGCCCTTCAAAATGAGAGTGCTTCGAAAAATGATCTGGGTGCGTATCTACAAGCGTTGACCGAATTATCTGCGGTGCTGGGTTTGAAACTTGAAGACGAGTCGGGAAGTATATTAGACAATGAAGTTGAAGCCTTGATTCAAAAACGTGAAGATGCCAGAAAACAACGCGATTTTGCCGTTGCCGACAGTATCCGCGACCAACTAAAGGAAGCGGGAATCATCCTGGAAGACACTCCTCAAGGCGTACGCTGGAAAAGAGGACTTGAATGAGACTGAACGGAACAAAAACTGACCCGAATCTGCTCAACAGCCTGGCATTGGCTTATATGGGCGATGCTGTGATTGAAGTCTATGTACGTCAAGAAATTATTGCTAAATCCGGTGTATCTAAACCTCATGCACTTCATGTTTTAGCCGTAGACTATGTCTCCGCAAAATCACAATCCAGATTTCTTCATGAACTGATGGATGAAGGTTTTCTCACGGAGGAAGAATGGGCTGTGGTCAGGCGGGGACGCAATGCAAAATCCCATTCGGTTCCAAGGAACACAGACGTTCAGACGTATAATTTCAGCACTGGTTTTGAGGCATTAATCGGAACGTTGTTTTTCCTTGGAAAAGAAGCACGAATTGATGAAATCATGGAGAAAATGTTTGTGAATCAACCGGTCGAAGGGAGCGGTCAATAATGAATGATGAATGGATCATCGGACGGCATCCTGTTTCAGAAGCCATTCGATCGGGAAGAGAAATAAATAAAGTATGGCTGAACAAAGAGGGAAAGGGTCTGAGCGAGCTGCTTGATTTAATTAAGTCTAACGGCATCGCCTTTCAGTTTGTGCCTAAACAGAAATTAGATCAACTGTCTAAATCAGCCCAGCACCAAGGCGTAGTCGCTTCTATAGCGGCATACCGCTATGCAGAATTGGACGACCTTTTCGCCCTTGCCGAAAGTCGCGGCGAGCAGCCGTTTTTTATGATGCTGGATAATGTCGAAGATCCACATAATTTAGGATCTGTTTTAAGAACGGCAGATGCTGCAGGCTGTCACGGCGTGATTATTCCGAAACGGCATTCGGTCGGATTGACGTCAATTGTCGCAAAAGCATCGACCGGTGCGATTGAATATGTGCCGGTCGTGCGGGTCGCTAATCTTGCCAGTACCATGGAAGTGTTGAAAAAGAGAGGAGTCTGGTTCGCAGGAACGGCAGCCGACGGCAGTGAAGATTATCGATCTGCTGATTTTTCAATTCCGATCTGTCTAGTCATTGGCAATGAAGGAGCTGGCATGTCCCAGCTTGTGCGAAAGAAATGTGATTTTCTGATCAGTTTGCCAATGCGCGGCAAAGTAACCTCTTTAAATGCTTCAGTTGCCGCAAGCTTATTGATGTATGAGGTGCTTCGGCGCCGCGAAGAGCAAGGGTGATGCGTGATGAACGATATTCTGATTGTCGACGGCTACAATGTGATAGGGGCTTGGACCGAATTGAAGGCACTTCAGAAAAATGATTTTGAAAGTGCCCGCGATTTGCTGGTTGATAAATTATCGGAGTATCAGGCAGTCACCGGCTGGCGTGTGATTTTAATTTTTGATGCTTATTTAATCCCTGGAAAAGAGACGAAAACGAAAAAATCGAAGATCGAAATCATTTACACCAAGAAAAGTGAAAAAGCGGATCAAAAGATCGAAGGACTAATCAAAAAATTACAGAATGTAAAGACCCGGATCCATGTCGCAACGTCGGACATGGCTGAGCAATGGGCGGTTTTTTCTCAAGGAGCACTCAGAAAACCGTCGCGGGAGCTGATTGAAGAAATTGGGAAAATAGAAAAAGAGATTAAGAAAAGCACCATGAATGAACGAACTTCTTCGTCAATAACGAAAATTTATCTTGATGAGGCAACTCGAAAGAAACTGGAACAAATGCGCAGAGGGTTTTGAATTTTATTGACAATTTAAAAAATTGTAATGTATAATGTTCTAACAAAAGGCATCCAAGTGCTCGGGGGGATTAAAGATGATTGATAATCCGGTTAAGGCAAATGCAGCTTTTGGTTCACTAGACGATGCAGAACTATTGAAAGCGGTTCACGAAGGAAATAACCAAGCCCTGGAATATCTCATTTTTAAATATAAGAATTTTGTGCGCGGCAAAGCAAAAGCTTATTTTCTGGTCGGTGCTGATCGCGAGGATATCATTCAAGAAGGAATGATTGGACTGTTTAAAGCGATCCGCGACTATCGGGGAGACAAGCTGGCGTCATTTAAAGCATTTGCAGAATTGTGTATCACGCGTCAGATGATTACAGCCGTTAAGACAGCGACGAGGCAAAAACATATTCCGCTGAATTCTTATGTTTCACTTGATAAACCGATCTACGATGAAGAATCCGAACGGACACTGATGGATGTTGTTTGCGAAGCGCAGTCAAGCAACCCTGAACAGATGCTGATCAGCCGTGAAGAATATGATGATATTGAGGAGAAGCTGTCGCGTGTTTTAAGTGATTTAGAGCGCAAAGTACTTAGGCAGTATCTTGACGGAAGAACTTATCAAGAAATTTCGGTTGATTTAAAAAGGCATGTTAAATCGATTGATAATGCATTGCAGCGTGTGAAACGCAAGCTCGAACACTGCATGCAATATCAGGAATTCAGTATTTGAAACAGCACAGCCTGACGGATCATTGACAGGCTGTGTTTTTTTATGGTAAAGTACAAAGAGTATATGACAAACAACAAGAAAGGCGAATCAGCGCCTTTCTTTCTTTTACTTGCAGAAAATGCAGGCTTCTTTCCCCTGACGGCATGGGCATCGTCACGGAGTGAGACGGCCTGTCCCAGACCCGCAGCCTATATTCAGAACATGATTCGGGTACGCGAAATGCAGGTTAAATCATCTATAAATCATGCAGGAATTGCAAGACATATACGAAAGAACAGACACCGAAATAATCTGACTAGCGGAGGTAGTACCTATGGCGGGCATTATCAAGGGGACCGGTAAATTTTTTCAAAACATTGTCACTGAATCGAAAAAAATCACTTGGCCGACAAGAAAAGAACTGTTGAGATACACGGTTACCGTTATTGTAACTGTGGTCTTTCTTGCACTCTTTTTCGTTGTCATTGATCTGGGAATTTCCCAGCTTCTGCACGTGATCACAAATCAATGATTCTTTATCAAGGCTGATTGTAATCGGCGAAAAGCGAATGGATCATTTGGAGGAAGAACGATATGGAGAAGAACTGGTATGTTGTTCACACATACTCGGGTTATGAGAACAAAGTAAAGACCAACCTGGAGAAAAGGGTTGAGACCATGGGTATGGCGGATAAAATTTTCCGTGTTCTTGTACCCATGGAAGAAGAAACAGAAATTAAGAACGGTCAAAAGAAAACAGCAATGAAAAAAGTATTTCCCGGCTACGTTCTTACGGAAATGGTGATGACCGACGATTCTTGGTATGTTGTGCGTAATACACCGGGAGTTACAGGCTTCGTCGGATCGACAGGCGCCGGTTCAAAACCGATCCCGCTTTTGCCGGACGAAGTAGATGCCATTCTGAAACAGATGGGATTGAAAGAAAAGGTAAGCGACGCCAATTTTGAAATAAAAGAGCAAGTTAAAGTAAAAGAAGGCCCATTTGCCGACTTTATTGGAAGTGTTGAAAGCATTGATGAAGAGAAGAGCAAATTGAAAGTGCATGTGAATATGTTCGGACGTGAAACACCGTTGGAACTCGACTTTAATCAAGTGAAAAAACTCGATTAAATCTTTTTTTGCGGGCAGAAAAGCAATAGCCGCACGATCAAACCTTGCAATTTGTGCTTGCCGATTGTATAATCTTGATGTTTGTATGATTTTATCCGATCTCACCATCGCAAGTCACATGAAGTGCAAGAAGCCATAGAGGTAATTTAGGAGTGGAAGGGGCAACCCGTACCACAAATTGTTGTAGGGAGGTGCTCTCATGGCAAAGAAAGTAATCAAGCTAGTTAAGCTGCAAATTCCAGCAGGTAAAGCAAATCCGGCTCCGCCAGTTGGTCCGGCATTGGGTCAGGCGGGCGTTAACATTATGGGCTTTTGTAAAGAATTCAACGCTCGGACATCCGATCAGGCAGGTCTGATCATTCCGGTCGTAATTACTGTTTATGAAGACCGTTCGTTTACGTTCATCACAAAGACGCCGCCGGCTGCCGTTCTGCTTAAGAAAGAAACAGGCATTCAATCCGGCTCAGGTACACCGAATACGAAAAAAGTTGCAACGATCAAACGCGACAAGGTACGCGCGATCGCCGAAATGAAAATGCCTGATCTGAACGCGGCAAATGTTGAATCCGCTATGCGTATGGTCGAAGGAACTGCGCGCAGCATGGGCATCGTTGTCGAAGACTGATCGGGAAGCGCGCAAATAAACAAAGCTTTGTTTCGCGCATTTGTTTATGGTTGGTGGGAGGTCATATGCAAACCGTTAATACCACGAAGGAGGATTTCAAATGGCTAAAAGAGGTAAAAAGTATCAAGAACAAGCTAAAGCGGTCGATCGTTCAAAAACGTATGACGTTGAAGAAGCCGTCAGCTTGGTAAAGAAAATCGCTTCTGCCGGATTCGATGAATCCGTTGATGTTGCCGTCCGTTTGGGCGTCGACACACGGAAGAACGACCAGCAGGTTCGCGGTGCCGTTGTATTGCCAAACGGTACAGGTAAAACGCAGCGTGTACTCGTTTTTGCAAAAGGTGACAAAGCTAAGGAAGCGGAAGCTGCCGGAGCAGATTACGTTGGCGAAGCAGAGTATGTTGAAAAGATCAGCGGCGGCTGGTTTGACTTTGACGTGGTTGTTGCTACGCCGGACATGATGGCACAAGTTGGCCGTCTTGGACGTGTTCTCGGACCGAAAGGCTTAATGCCGAACCCGAAAACGGGCACTGTAACTTTTGACGTTGAAAAAGCCGTTAAAGAAATTAAAGCCGGTAAAGTTGAATACCGTGCTCAGAAAGACGGAAATGTTCATGTGCCGATCGGTAAAGTTTCCTTTGACGAGGAAAAGCTGGTTGAAAACTTCAAGGTGCTTGTTGAAACGCTGATCAAGGTTAAACCTGCAGCAGCTAAGGGCACATACATGAAGAACATCGCAGTTTCGTCAACAATGGGACCTGGCGTAAAAGTTGCCGTTGCATCTGTAAAATAATTGACTGACACGGAATAATTAGGTTGACATGCTTTGGCAAACTCAATATAATAGTTCATGTTGTGTTAATTGAATGATTAGCCGTAGACAGCAGGGGCATGATTCATGCTTAATAAATCCCAGCCGAGGTTTAGCGAGTTCTTGATAACTTTTTGTTTGATAGATTACGCCCTCGAGCCGTTTGGATCGAGGGCTTTTTGATAGGCCTAAAAGTGGGGGAAATACTGATACGGATAGATTCTGAAAGAGGAGGTGCCATTTATCATGAGTAACGAGAAAGTCTTAGAAGGCAAAAAGAAAGTTGTTGACGAAATTGCCGGCAAATTAAAAGACAGCGTCGCAACAATCGTTGTTAACTATCGCGGCCTTACTGTAGCGGAAGTTACAGAACTTCGCCAACAATTGCGAGAAGCAAACGTTGATTACAAAGTATATAAGAACTCGTTTGCACGCCGTGCGACTGGAATTGTTGGTCTTTCCGACCTTGACGATTCCTTGAAGGGACCTACAGCAGTTTCTTTCAGCAAAGAAGATGTCATTGCTCCGGCAAAAGTACTCTATAACTTTGCGAAGGAACACGAAGCTCTTGAAATCAAAGCGGGCGTTATCGAAGGCAAACTGGCTTCGGTTGATGAAATTAGAGCACTTGCAGAACTGCCATCCAGAGAAGGATTGCTTTCTATGTTGGCAAATGTTCTGCAAGCCCCAATTCAAAAGCTCGCTTTGGGCGTCAAAGCTGTTGCCGAAAAGAAAGAACAAGAAGCTTAATTGTAAAAAAATCATTTAAAATAGAACGAAAAATGAGGAGGATTATCAATGACTAAGGAAGAAATCATCAGCGCGGTTAAAGAAATGTCCGTGCTTGAATTGAACGATCTCGTTAAAGCAATTGAAGAAGAATTCGGTGTAACTGCAGCAGCTCAGGTTGCTGTTCAAGCTGGTGCAGGTGCTGGTGCAGCTGAAGAACAAACAGAATTCGATGTAATTCTTGCAGAAGCTGGCGCACAAAAGATCAAGGTTATCAAGGTTGTCCGCGAAATCACTGGTCTTGGCCTGAAAGATGCAAAAGCATTGGTTGACGGTGCTCCAAGTCCTGTAAAAGAAGGCGCTGCTAAAGAAGAAGCCGAAGAAATCAAAGGCAAACTTGAAGAAGTTGGCGCAAAAGTAGAACTGAAATAAGTTCTAGAAAAAGCCCGCGCTTGCGCGGGCTTTTTCTTTTTCCTCCGAGAAGTACATTGGTCAAGACGCCGCTGGACAATCAACAGAACATGATTCTGATTTTTAAAGGGGGCTGATGCATATGGCAGAACACTATTATTCGGAGCATCCCCATGCGGAAAGCAAGCCGCATGCCTTGAACGCCACATTGCGGCAGCATGACCTGATTTTTACGACGGATGCAGGTGTTTTTTCAAAAAATGCAATTGATTTTGGATCCTCGCTTTTAATTGAAAGTTTTCGCGAACCTGCAGTATTAGGAGATTTTTTAGATATGGGATGCGGGTATGGTCCGATTGGAATTGCACTTGCAAAGGCATTTTCTAAGCGAAAGGTGACAATGGTTGATATCAATGAGCGAGCCGTGGCACTGGCGAAGAAAAATGCCGCGGAAAATCAAGTTGCGCCTGTGGTGCTGCAAGGCTCTTTATTTGAACATGTATCCGGAGAATTTGCCGCGATTCTCACTAATCCGCCGATCAGGGCAGGTAAACAAGTTGTCCACCAGATTTTTAAAGATGCTCATCGTTTTTTGAAAGAAAATGGTGAACTTTGGACGGTTATCCAAAAGAAACAAGGTGCACCGTCCGCTTTGAAAATGCTCCAAACGTTATACAAACGAGTCGATGTAGTCGCAAAGAAAAAAGGATACTTTATTTTTTGTGCGAGAAAAGGTTGACATTAAATTTTGTCTATGATATTATGTCTTAATGCTAACATGGATATTTTTGTAGGTATAGGGATCCCTAATTTTGGGAAAACTAATCAAATAATTTTTGGACTGCGGTAAGCTTAAGAAGTATGGTTTGCCGATTTTTTCAATATGCTTGATTTGAGGGGTGAAATAGTTGACAGGTCAACTCGTACAATACGGACGCCACCGCCAACGCAGGAGCTACGCTCGGATTAAAGAAGTGCTGGAACTCCCTAATCTTATTGAAATTCAGACCGCCTCCTATCAGTGGTTCCTTGACGAAGGAATCCGAGAAATGTTTCAGGATATTTCTCCGGTGGAAGATTTTACGGGAAATCTAATTTTGGAGTTTGTCGACTATAGTTTGGGAGAACCAAAGTATTCAGTTGATGAATCAAAATCGCGGGATGTGACGTATGCCGCGCCGCTTCGCGTAAAAGTTCGGCTAATTAATAAAGAAACAGGCGAAGTGAAGGAGCAAGAAGTATTCATGGGTGATTTCCCATTGATGACGGAAGCAGGTACCTTCATTATCAACGGAGCGGAACGAGTGATCGTTTCCCAGTTGGTGCGTTCGCCAAGCGTTTACTTTAATGATAAAGTCGACAAGAATGGCAAAAAAGGCTTTGGTGCAACGGTTATTCCTAACCGTGGTGCATGGCTTGAATATGAGACGGATGCAAAAGATGTCGTCTATGTAAGAATCGACCGTACAAGGAAAGTGCCCGTAACGGTTCTTTTGCGTTCCCTTGGATTCAGTACGGATCAAGAGATTATCGATCTTCTTGGAGAAGACGAATATCTGAGAAATACACTGGAAAAAGACAATACCGACAGCACGGATAAAGCGCTTGTAGAAATTTATGAACGTCTTCGTCCTGGCGAACCGCCGACTGTTGAAAACGCGAAAAGCTTGCTCGAAGCAAGATTCTTTGATCCAAAGCGTTATGATTTGGCGAATGTCGGCCGCTATAAAATGAACAAAAAGCTTCATATTAAGAACAGATTATTTAATCAGAGATTGGCTGAGAAACTGGTAGATCCGGAAACAGGGGAAATTGTTGCTGATGAAGGTACTCTGCTTGACCGCCGTACTCTCGATCGACTTTTGCCGACTATTGAGAAAAAACTCGGCTTTGTAGAATATACGCCAACCGATGGTGTGATCGCAGGACAAACGATCCGAGTTCAAAAAATCAATGTGTACTCGCCTCTCGATGAAGACAAGGGTAAAGTGGTCAGCGTAATGGGCAATTGTGTGATTGACCGATCAATCAAGCATATTACACCGGCCGATATTCTTTCTTCAATTAACTATTTCTTTGATCTGCTTCATGGAATTGGCGATACCGATGATATCGATCATTTGGGCAACCGTCGTCTCCGTTCTGTCGGCGAACTGCTGCAGAACCAGTTCCGTATCGGCTTGTCACGAATGGAACGTGTCATTCGCGAACGTATGTCCATCCAAGATACAAACAGCATTACACCGCAGGCACTGATCAACATTCGTCCTGTCATTGCGTCAATAAAAGAATTCTTCGGAAGTTCACAGCTTTCGCAGTTCATGGACCAGACAAATCCTCTGGCCGAATTGACCCATAAGCGAAGACTGTCTGCTCTCGGACCTGGCGGTTTGACTCGTGAACGTGCCGGCATGGAAGTGCGTGACGTACACTACTCTCACTATGGACGTATGTGTCCGATTGAAACACCTGAAGGTCCGAACATCGGCTTGATCAACTCACTGTCCAGTTATGCGCGCGTTAATAAATATGGCTTCATTGAGACGCCATATCGTCGCGTAGATCCGGATACCGGCAGAGTAACCGAACACATAGATTACTTGACTGCCGATGAGGAAGATAACTACGTTGTAGCTCAGGCAAACGCCGAGTTGAGCGACGACGGCGAATTCATGGATGATCATATTCTTGCCCGTTTCCGTAGTGAGAACTTGGTTGTTCATAAAGAACGTGTCGATTATATGGACGTATCGCCTAAGCAGGTTGTGTCTGTTGCATCAGCTTGTATCCCGTTCCTTGCGAACGACGATTCCAACCGTGCACTGATGGGTGCCAACATGCAGCGTCAGGCCGTGCCGTTACTTCGTCCAGAAGCGCCGCTTGTCGGAACAGGAATGGAATATGTATCTGCCCGCGATTCAGGGGCAGCAATCCGTTCAAAATTCCGCGGCCGTGTTGAATATGTTTCGGCACGTGTGATTAAAATACGTACTTTGGAAACAATTGACGGCCGAGAAACTGAAGGCGATGTTGTTTCATACAAACTTTCAAAATTCGTACGCTCCAACCAAGGTATGTGCTACAATCAAAAACCGATTGTTGAGACAGGTATGGTTGTTGACAAGGGCGAAATCATCGCTGACGGACCTTCCATGGATAAGGGCGAATTGGCACTTGGCCGAAACGTGCTTGTCGGATTCATGACATGGAACGGTTACAACTATGAAGATGCTGTCATCATGAGCGAAAAACTCGTGAAAGACGACGTATATACTTCTATTCATATAGAGGAATATGAATCTGATGCACGTGATACGAAGCTTGGACCTGAAGATATTACCCGCGATATTCCGAATGTCGGCGAAGATGCATTGAAGAATCTCGATGATCGCGGCATTATTCGTGTCGGTGCGGAAGTACGCGACGGTGATATTCTTGTAGGTAAAGTAACGCCTAAAGGGGTTACAGAGCTTACGGCGGAAGAACGGCTGCTCCATGCTATTTTTGGTGAAAAAGCGCGTGAAGTGCGTGACACATCACTGAAAGTACCACATGGCGGCGGCGGAATTGTACACGATGTCAAGATCTTTACACGTGAAGCGGGAGACGAACTGCCACCGGGTGTTAATGAACTTGTCCGTGTTTACATCGTTCAGAAGAGAAAGATTCATGAAGGAGATAAAATGGCAGGACGCCACGGAAACAAAGGTGTCATTTCCAGAATTCTTCCTGAAGAAGATATGCCATTTTTGCCAAGCGGACGTCCGCTGGACATCATGCTTAATCCACTTGGTGTGCCTTCCCGTATGAATATTGGTCAGGTGCTTGAACTTCACCTTGGGATGGCTGCTCGAGAAATGGGTATCCACATTGCAACACCTGTTTTTGACGGTGCACGCGAAGAGGATGTTTGGAGCACACTTGAAGAAGCCGGACTTTCCCGAGACGGAAAGACAGTCCTTTATGATGGACGTACTGGTGAACCTTTCGATAACCGTGTTTCAGTCGGAGTTATGTATATGATTAAACTGGCACACATGGTTGACGATAAACTCCATGCACGTTCGACCGGCCCATATTCGTTGGTTACACAACAGCCGCTCGGTGGTAAAGCCCAGTTCGGTGGTCAGCGATTCGGTGAAATGGAAGTGTGGGCACTTGAAGCTTACGGTGCCGCACATACACTTCAAGAAATCCTGACTGTGAAGTCTGATGACGTTGTTGGACGTGTGAAAACGTATGAGTCCATTGTCAAAGGTGAGAATGTCCCTGAACCAGGCGTTCCTGAATCATTCAAGGTACTCATTAAAGAACTTCAGAGTCTTGGCATGGATGTCAAGGTTTTGGACGGCGACCACTCGGAAATCGTCATTAAAGAACTTGAGGACGAAGAAGAGACACTCGATGACAGTTTGAACGTCCAAGTCTGAGTTCTATGAATCAACCTCTTATAGAATATGTTTTGCGCCTGGAAAACGATTCAACTGCTCTTTTTCCTAAGCAGCAAAATAGTTTTCTAACATACAACAACTCGGTGAACTAAAGCGATGGCACTTTATGCCAGACACTGAAAATATAAGGGAGGTTGCCCCCTTGCTGGATGTCAATAAATTTGAATTTATGAAGATTGGTTTAGCTTCACCTGACAAAATCAGGTCATGGTCTCACGGTGAAGTAAAAAAACCTGAGACAATCAATTACCGAACACTGAAACCGGAAAAGGACGGCTTGTTCTGCGAACGCATCTTCGGGCCTACCAAGGACTGGGAGTGTCATTGCGGTAAATATAAACGCGTCCGGTACAAGGGCGTTGTTTGTGATCGTTGCGGTGTTGAAGTTACTCGGGCAAAGGTCCGCAGAGAGCGCATGGGTCATATTGAGCTGGCTGCTCCTGTATCCCATATTTGGTATTTCAAAGGCATTCCGAGCCGGATGGGACTTTTGCTGGATATGTCTCCAAGAGCACTGGAAGAAGTTATCTACTTTGCCTCTTATGTAGTGACCGAACCAGGTGATACTCCGCTTGAGAAAAAACAGCTGCTGTCCGAAAAAGAATATCGTGCTTACCGTGAAAAATACGGTAACACATTCAAAGCCGGAATGGGTGCCGAATCGATTAAAAAGCTCTTGCAAGATGTTGATTTGGACAAAGAATCAGATACATTGCAGGAAGAACTAAAGAGTGTTCAAGGACAAAGAAGAACGCGTGCAGTGAAAAGACTCGAAGTTATTGAAGCGTTCCGTGAGTCCGGTAACGAACCTTCTTGGATGATCCTGGATGTACTTCCGGTCATTCCGCCGGAACTTCGCCCAATGGTTCAACTAGACGGCGGACGTTTCGCAACGTCCGATTTGAACGATCTTTACCGGAGAGTTATTAACCGTAACAACCGTTTGAAACGTCTGCTCGAATTAGGGGCACCAAGCATTATTGTTCAAAATGAAAAACGTATGCTGCAGGAAGCGGTCGATTCACTTATCGATAACGGCCGTCGCGGCCGTCCGGTTACCGGACCCGGTAACAGACCGCTGAAATCACTTTCCCATATGTTAAAGGGAAAGCAAGGCCGCTTCCGCCAGAACCTGCTCGGGAAACGTGTCGATTATTCCGGCCGTTCCGTTATTGCTGTAGGTCCGACGTTGCAAATGTATCAATGCGGGCTGCCAAAAGAAATGGCTTTGGAACTGTTCAAGCCGTTTGTTATGAAAGAGCTTGTAAGTCGCGGCATTGCCAACAATATTAAAAGCGCAAAACGCAAAGTTGAGAAAATCCATGCGGATGTGTGGGGTGTTCTTGAAGATGTTATTAAGGAACATCCGGTTCTCTTGAACCGTGCCCCTACGCTGCACCGTCTCGGTATCCAGGCTTTTGAACCAAGAATAGTAGAAGGACGTGCGATCCGTCTTCACCCACTCGTATGTACCGCATACAACGCGGACTTTGACGGTGACCAGATGGCCGTTCACGTGCCACTGTCTGCCGAAGCGCAGGCGGAAGCTCGTCTGTTGATGCTTGGTGCACAAAATATCCTGAACCCGAAAGACGGCAAGCCAATTGTTACGCCTTCTCAGGACATGGTGCTGGGTAACTATTACCTGACACTCGAACGCAAAGGCGCTATTGGCGAAGGTAAGATTTTCAAGGATGCGGATGAAGTTATGCTCGCTTACTACAACGGCTACCTGCATCTGCATTCGCGGATTGCAATTCCCGCATCGTCGACGCATAATCCGACGTTTACGGAAGAACAAAATAAACAATACTTGCTGACAACGGCAGGGAAATTAATTTTCAACCATGTCCTGCCGCCGACGTTCCCATACATTAATGAGCCAACGGATAAAAATCTTCAGGTTGCGACTCCGAATAAATATTTTGTACCAATGGGTTCGGATATTCCAAAGGAAATCGCCGCTCGTGAAGAGATCCCGCCATTTAAGAAAGGGTATCTCGGACACATTATTGCAGAAGTATTTAAAAAGTATAAAGTTACCGAGACTTCTAAATTCCTTGACCGCTTAAAGGCGCTTGGATTCCAATATTCGACGAAAGCCGGAATAACCGTTGGTGTATCCGATGTTATCGTGCTTCCGGAAAAGAAAGAAATCCTTGATAATGCGGAAGAAAATGTGCAGAAAGTAACGAAGCAGTTCCGCCGAGGCTTAATCACTGAGGATGAACGTTATGAACGCATTGTCGGCATTTGGAGCGATGCAAAAGATACGATTCAATCCAAGCTGATGGATTCGTTGGCAAAGACCAACCCGATTTTCATGATGAGTGATTCCGGTGCCCGTGGTAATGCATCGAACTTTACTCAGCTTGCCGGTATGCGTGGTTTGATGGCCGATCCTTCTGGTCGAATTATCGAACTTCCTATTATTTCAAGTTTCCGTGAAGGTCTGACCGTGTTGGAATACTTTATTTCAACTCACGGTGCACGTAAGGGACTTGCCGATACCGCACTAAAGACGGCAAACTCTGGTTACTTGACTCGACGTCTTGTCGATGTTGCTCAAGATGTCATTGTCAGAGAAGACGATTGCGGTACGGATCGCGGTATTCTTGTGCATGCGATTCGCGAAGGCAACGAAGAAATTGAAAGTTTGTATGACCGTCTAGTCGGTCGTACGGCAAATCAAACGGTTTATCATCCAGACACTGACGAAGTACTCGTTAAGAAGAACCAGCTGATTAACGAAGACAGAGCAACCAAGATTGTGGAAGCCGGTATTACCGAAGTTGAAATTCGTACGGTATTTACCTGTGAAACAAGACATGGTGTCTGCAAAAAATGCTATGGCCGTAACTTGGCTACCGGTTCAGAGGTTGAAGTGGGCGAATCCGTTGGCATTATCGCCGCGCAATCAATTGGCGAACCTGGTACTCAGCTGACCATGCGTACGTTCCATACCGGCGGTGTTGCCGGAGACGACATTACACAAGGTCTTCCGCGTATTCAAGAATTGTTTGAAGCCCGGAATCCTAAAGGCCAGGCAACCATCACTGAAATTGACGGAACCGTTACATCGGTAACCGAGTTGAAGGATAAACGCGAAATTGTTGTCAAAGGCGCATTGGAAACCCGAACCTATACAGTACCGGTGAGTGCACGAATGAAAGTTGCTGAGGGCAATGAAGTCAAAGCCGGACAGCCGCTGATCAGTGGCTCGATCGATCCTAAAGAACTGCTTCATGTTGTCGGACTGCAAGGTGTGCAAAATTATTTGCTGCGTGAAGTTCAAAAGGTTTACCGTATGCAGGGTGTAGAAATCGGCGATAAACACGTCGAAGTCATGGTACGCCAAATGATGCGTAAAGTTCGTGTTATTGACAGCGGAGATACGACCGTATTACCGGGAGCACTTGTTGATATTCATCGCTTTAAGGATGACAACCGCGATGTGCTGCTTAATCGCAAATTACCGGCGACTGCGCATCCTGTATTGCTTGGTATCACCAAGGCAGCACTTGAAACAGATTCCTTCCTGTCCGCTGCTTCGTTCCAGGAAACGACACGTGTCCTGACTGATGCCGCAATTAAGGGCAAAGTTGATGAACTGCTCGGCTTGAAGGAAAATGTTATTATCGGCAAACTCATTCCTGCCGGAACCGGAATGCCGAAATATCGTAATGTTGTTGTTGAAACTGAGGGCGACGCACAAGGTTCGGATACGAAAGCGGAACCGGTTGAAGCACTGTTGAATCAAGAAAGTTGATTCAGCCATTGACAATGGTCAAGGGCGGGTGCTATTATATCTGAGTGTTCTTTTACACTTGTTACTTTGGAGGATTCTTTCGTGATTTCTTATGAAAAAGTGACACAATCGAAGAACGATGTGATTATTGGCACGAAGCAAGCAATCAAGGCGTTGAAAGAAAACCGTGTTAAAGAGGTTGTCATTGCCGAAGATGCAGATGTGCGTGTAACCAATAAAGTACTGATACTTGCGGAAGAATTGAAAGTGCCTGTAAGTAAAGTGGCCTCAATGAAGAAGCTAGGCCAGGCTTGCGGCATTGAAGTCGGAGCATCGGCTGTTGCGATAAAAAAATGATGTTTTTGCAAGGCGATCCTTGCAAAAACACTTTTTTGCGCGAGAAATGAACCGCCTGGATCAGTGGGTTTAGAAATTTGAAAGGAGGAACAGGTAAATGCCTACAATTAATCAATTAATTCGTCAAGGACGTAAGTCAAAAATCAAAAAGTCTACGGCGCCTGCATTAAACAGAGGCTACAACAGTTTCAAAAAATCGTTGACTGATGATTTTGCTCCACAAAAGAGGGGCGTGTGCACTCGTGTCGGAACGATGACACCTAAGAAGCCAAACTCTGCGCTTCGTAAATACGCTCGTGTTCGTTTGTCAAACAATATCGAAGTCAACGCCTATATCCCGGGAATCGGCCACAACCTTCAGGAACACAGTGTTGTTCTGATTCGCGGCGGACGTGTGAAGGACCTCCCTGGTGTGCGTTATCATGTTATCCGCGGCGCTCTGGATACGGCTAGTGTTGTTGACCGTAAGCAAGGCCGCTCGAAATACGGCGCAAAGAAGCCTAAGGCTTAATCACTATTAACTGGGAGGAGGAATTAACATGCCTAGAAAAGGCCCTGTCGAAAGACGCGATGTATTACCTGATCCGCTTTATAATTCCAAACTGGTCACTCGTTTGATCAACCGGATTATGGAAGACGGCAAAAAGGGAAAGGCGCAAACCATTCTCTATCAGGCATTTGATCTGATTAAGGAACGTACAAATCAGGAACCTATGGAAGTATTTGAACAGGCACTGAAGAATGTTATGCCTGTACTTGAAGTTAAAGCACGCCGTGTCGGCGGATCTAACTATCAGGTGCCAGTTGAAGTTCGCCCTGAACGCCGGACGACTTTAGGACTTCGCTACTTGGTTAACTATTCAAGACTTCGTGGAGAAAAAACGATGGTTGAACGGTTAGCAAACGAAATTATCGATGCTTCAAACAATACCGGCGCATCGGTTAAGAAACGCGAAGACATGCACAAAATGGCTGAAGCCAACAAAGCTTTTGCTCATTATCGCTGGTAATAAAAAAATCGATGTTCAAAATGGAAGTTGGAAAGAGTCAAGAAAATGCTTATACTCTTTTTTCCTAACACTTTGAGCATCCACTATTAGGAAGGAGAGAAAACCATGGCAAGGGAATTCTCCTTGGAAAAGACGCGCAATATCGGTATCATGGCTCACATTGATGCCGGCAAGACGACAACAACCGAGCGTATTCTCTTCTATTCAGGCCGTATCCATAAAATCGGTGAAACCCATGAAGGGGCTTCACAAATGGACTGGATGGATCAGGAAAAGGAACGCGGAATTACGATCACATCTGCGGCGACAACCGCTCAATGGAAGAACCATCGAATCAACATTATCGACACCCCGGGACACGTGGACTTTACTGTTGAAGTAGAACGTTCACTTCGTGTTCTTGACGGAGCCGTAACGGTTCTTGATGCACAATCCGGTGTTGAACCACAAACAGAAACTGTTTGGCGTCAGGCAACGACATACGGTGTGCCTAGAATTGTATTTGTTAACAAGATGGATAAGATCGGCGCTGATTTCCTTTATTCTTGCAAAACATTGCATGAACGTCTTCAAGCGAACGCTCACCCGATTCAATTACCAATGGGCGCTGAAGATAATTATCAAGGCGAAATCGACTTGGTAAACATGCAGGCATATGTTTATGAAGACGATCAGGGTTCCATTGTAGATGCCGAAGAGATTCCGGCTGAATACAAGGAACAAGCTGAAGAATACCATGAAAAACTCGTTGAAGCCGTTGCTGACGTTGATGACGACATCATGGAAAAATATCTGAATGGCGAAGAAATCTCTGTAGAAGAATTAAAAGCGGCAATTCGTAAGGCAACGTGTGCCGTTAAATTCTATCCTGTATTGTGCGGTACGGCCTTTAAGAATAAAGGTGTTCAACACGTACTGGATGCATGCATTGATTATCTCCCTTCACCGCTTGATGTTCCTGCAATCAAGGGTACATTGCCAGATACGGGCGAAGAAGCATTACGTCCGGCTGACGACAATGCACCATTTGCGGCATTGGCCTTTAAAGTAATGACCGACCCGTTCGTTGGTAAGCTGACTTTCTTCCGTGTCTATTCAGGAACAATCGAAGCAGGTTCTTATGTACAGAACTCAACGAAAGACAATCGTGAACGTATGGGACGTATTCTTCAAATGCACGCCAACCACCGCAGCGAAATCAAAAAAGTTTATTCTGGAGATATCGCAGCAGCAGTCGGCTTGAAAAATACGACAACCGGAGATACACTGTGCGATGAGGATCATCTCATTGTTCTTGAATCGATGGAATTCCCTGATCCTGTTATCCATGTTGCCATCGAACCGAAATCGAAGGCAGATCAGGATAAGATGGGCATTGCCCTTGCAAAACTTGCTGAAGAAGATCCAACCTTCAAAACGCATACAGATGAAGAAACCGGCCAGACCATTATCGGTGGTATGGGTGAGCTTCACCTCGATATCATCGTTGACCGTATGCGTCGCGAATTCAAGGTTGATGCGAATGTCGGTAACCCGCAAGTTGCTTATCGTGAAACGCTGACCAAGGCAGGCAGAGCAGAAGGTAAATTTATTCGCCAATCTGGCGGTCGTGGTCAATACGGTCACGTTTGGATTGAATTCGAACCTCAAAAAGAAGGCGAAGGATTCATATTCGAAAACAAAATCGTCGGTGGTGTTGTTCCTCGTGAATACATCCCTGCGGTTGAGGCAGGCTTAAAAGATTCGTTGCAAAACGGATTGCTTGCCGGTTATCCATTGATCGACGTGAAAGCAAGTCTTGTTGACGGATCCTATCACGATGTCGATTCCAGTGAAATGGCGTTCAAGATTGCAGCTTCAATGGCATTGAAAGCCGCTAAATCTGTGTGTGCACCGGTTATTCTTGAACCGATCATGAAAGTGGAAGTCAGCATGCCTGAAGAGTATTTAGGAGATATTATGGGTGATATCACAAGCCGCCGCGGACGCGTTGATGGCATGGAAGCACGCCAAGGTGTTCAGGTTGTCAGTGCTCACGTTCCTCTCGCGGAAATGTTTGGCTATGCGACAAACCTTCGTTCTGCAACTCAGGGACGCGGAACCTTCACGATGCAATTCGATCACTACGAACAAGTGCCGAAGAGCGTCAGTGAAGAAATTATTAAGAAGGCAACCGGTGAATAATTACTTTAACCGCGCATGCTTATTAAATTAATTGTCACACCATTTATTTTATTGTAAGCTAGGAAAGATGGCACTAAGCTTGCCAACTTTCTTACTGCATATAAATTTTAAACTTTCTATTGAATTAAAGGAGGATAATACAATCCATGGCTAAAGAACATTATGAACGTACAAAACCGCATGTTAACATCGGTACAATTGGTCACGTTGACCACGGTAAAACTACTCTGACTGCTGCTATTACAACTGTATTGGCTAAATCAGGTAAAGCACAGGCTCGCGCTTACGATTCTATCGATGGTGCTCCTGAAGAACGTGAACGCGGAATTACAATTTCGACTGCACACGTTGAATATGAAACAGACACACGTCACTATGCACACGTTGACTGCCCAGGGCACGCCGACTATGTAAAGAACATGATCACTGGTGCTGCTCAAATGGACGGAGCAATCCTCGTTGTTTCCGCAGTTGACGGCCCGATGCCACAGACTCGTGAACACATCCTTCTTGCTAACCAAGTAGGTGTTCCTGCGATCGTTGTCTTCTTGAACAAGACGGACCAGGTTGATGATCCTGAACTTCTTGAACTCGTTGAAATGGAAGTTCGTGATCTTCTTAGCGAATATGACTATCCTGGTGACGATGTTCCTGTAATCAGCGGTTCTGCTTTGAAAGCATTGCAAGGCGATCCTGTTGAAGAACAACATATTCTCGACTTGATGCAGGCTGTTGATGAATACATCCCTACTCCTGTTCGTGAAAATGACAAGCCATTCATGATGCCTGTCGAAGACGTATTCTCGATCACAGGTCGTGGTACCGTTGCAACCGGACGTGTTGAACGTGGTACGGTTAAAATCGGCGATGAAGTTGAAATTCTTGGTTTGACAGATGCTCCTAAGAAGTCAACTGTAACGGGCGTTGAAATGTTCCGTAAAACTCTTGACTTCGCTGAAGCCGGCGACAACATCGGCGCTTTGCTCCGTGGTGTTGACCGCGAAGGCGTTGAACGTGGCCAGGTTTTGATTAAACCAGGTACCGTAACTGCCCACAAGAAATTCAAGGCTCAAGTTTACGTTCTGAAAAAAGAAGAAGGTGGACGTCATACTCCATTCTTCACAAACTATCGTCCACAATTCTATTTCAGAACAACTGACGTTACAGGAACCATTACTCTTCCTGAAGGAACTGAAATGGTAATGCCTGGCGACAACGTTGAAATGGATGTTGATCTGCTTGCTCCGATCGCTATCGAACAGGGAACAAAATTCTCTATTCGTGAAGGCGGCCGTACGGTAGGCGCCGGCTCTGTATCCGAAATCGTTGAATAATGGTCGACTGAAAAAGGACTCTCTTCGGAGGGCTCTTTTTTTTTGCCTTTTTAACTTATTGAATGTAAACCAAAGTCGTTCTATAAATTATATTTTTTATTTGATCTTTTATGAGAAAGTCATTATAATGTATAAGTCACTGAAAAAGTGATGGTTCGCCTTGCTTTGTGCCTACTATTTAGGTATAATAGTGAAGTTGGTTTTTTGGCAATGATGCGGAAGGTTGCAGATACACCCGGCTCCTTTGCCAAGGCGGGCTATCTGGAAATTTTCGTGGAGCAAGTCTATTTTTGAAAAATGGACGAAAAAAGGAGGGAATACAACATGGCAAAGCAAAAGATTCGCATTCGTTTAAAGGCATATGATCACCGTATTTTGGATCAATCCGCTGAAAAAATTGTGGAAACGGCAAAACGTTCAGGTGCTAAAGTATCTGGTCCGATTCCGCTTCCTACTGAAAAATCGATTTATACGATTTTGCGTGCGGTACACAAATACAAAGATTCACGTGAACAATTCGAAATGCGCACTCACAAACGCTTAGTTGATATTGTTGAGCCTACACCCCAAACGGTAGATTCACTGATGAGACTGGATCTGCCTTCAGGTGTCGACATTGAAATCAAATTATAATTTATTTAGAACAAACAGGAGGTGTTACGGATGAGCAAGGGAATCTTAGGCAAGAAAATCGGTATGACTCAGATTTTTGCTGAAAATGGCGATGCGATCCCTGTTACGGTTGTCGATGTATCCGACAATATCGTTCTTCAAAAGAAGACGGTTGAAACGGATGGCTACGAAGCTGTACAGATCGGTTTTGATAATGCAAAAGCATCAAAAATTACCAAACCGGCAAAGGGACACGCTGAAAAGGCAAAGGCTGAACCTAAGCGCTTCATTAAAGAAATCCGTAATGTAAATTTAGATGATTACGAATTGGGCAAAGAAGTAACTGCCGACACTTTTAAAGCCGGAGAAGTCGTAGACGTAACCGGAACTTCGAAAGGTAAAGGTTATCAAGGCCCAATTAAGAGAAACAACCAGTCCCGCGGACCAATGACACACGGTTCTCGTTATCACCGTCGTCCCGGTTCCATGGGTGTTATCGATCCGGCTCACGTCTTCAAGGGCAAGAAATTGGCCGGACGTATGGGCGGCGAAACGGTTACTGTTGAAAACTTGGTCATTGCCAAAGTTGATTTGGAACGCAAATTGATTCTCATCAGCGGTAATGTGCCGGGTGCCAAGAAGAGCTATGTTGTTATAAAATCCGCACTCAAAGCAAAAGAAGCTAAATAAGAAGGGAGGACGCTTCCATGCCAGAAGTAACTGTATTTGATCAAAAAGGCGCTGAAGTAGGAACTGTTGAATTGGCAGACGCTGTATTCGGCATCACACCTAATGAACATGTTGTTTACCAAGCAGTTGTCATGCAACAGGCTTCTCAACGCCAAGGAACACATGCTGTAAAAAATCGTTCTGCTGTACGCGGCGGTGGCCGCAAGCCTTGGAAACAAAAAGGAACCGGTCGCGCGCGTCAGGGCTCTATTCGCTCGCCACAATGGGTTGGCGGTGGTACGGTATTCGGACCTACACCGCGCAGCTATTCCTACAAATTGCCTAAGAAGGTACGCAGACTTGCTATTAAGTCGGTACTATCCGGCAAGGCAGGGGAAAATGATCTGATCGTACTGGATACGCTGAAGATCGAAGCTCCGAAAACAAAGGAAATTGTTACTCTATTGAACAATTTGTCTGTTTCAGACAAGGCACTGATTGTCACAAACGACGTTGACGAAACAGCAGTTTTGTCATCTCGCAACATTCCTGGAGTGAAGGTACTTGCTGCAAACGAAGTCAATGTTCTTGATGTCGTTGCACACAACAAACTGATCGTCACCAAGGAAGCTGCGGCAAAGCTTGGGGAGGTGCTTGGATAATGAAGGATCCTCGCGATATTATAAAGCGCCCCGTACTGACTGAACGTACAACTGATCAGATGGCTGACAAGAAATACACATTTGACGTTGATACAAAGGCAAATAAGTCTGAAATCAAACGCGCTGTGGAAGCCATTTTCGATGTTAAAGTTGTCAAAGTCAATACGTTGAACGTAAAAGGTAAACCGAAACGTTACGGCCGCTATTCAGGCTATACAAATAACCGTAAGAAAGCTGTTGTCACTTTGACGCCGGAAAGCAAAGAACTCAACTTTTACGAAGGCGAATAAGGAATATTAAAGAAGGAGGTTACTGATCATGCCACTTAAAAAGTACAAACCGACAACCAATGGTCGTAGAAATATGACTTCACTTGATTTCGCAGAAATTACAACGGATACGCCGGAAAAAACATTGCTGAAGTCGTTGCCAAAGAAGGCCGGCCGAAACAATCAAGGCAGACTGACGGTTCGTCACCAAGGCGGCGGCCACAAACGTCAATACCGTGTTATTGACTTCAAACGCAATAAGGACGGCGTACCAGGTAAGATCGCAACGATCGAATATGATCCGAATCGTACGGCTAACATTGCTCTTGTTCACTATGTAGACGGCGAAAAGCGCTACATTCTTGCTCCAAAGGGCATTAAAGTCGGAACTCAGATCGTATCTGGTGTCGATGCCGACATTAAAGTTGGAAATGCGCTTCCATTGAAGAACATTCCAGTAGGTACTACGATTCATAATATTGAATTAAAACCAGGAAAGGGCGGACAACTCGTGCGTTCTGCAGGAACTTCCGCTCAGATTCTTGGTAAAGAAGGAAAATATGTGCTTATTCGTCTTGTTTCCGGCGAAGTACGTATGGTTCTTGAAACATGCCGCGCGACGATCGGTCAAGTCGGCAACCTGGAACATGAACTTGTTTCTGTTGGTAAAGCAGGACGTTCACGCTGGAAGGGTATTCGCCCAACGGTCCGTGGTTCTGTAATGAACCCTAACGATCACCCGCATGGTGGTGGTGAAGGTAAAGCACCAGTCGGACGCAAGTCGCCAATGTCACCATGGGGCAAGCCAACGATGGGTTACAAGACACGCAGCAAGAAAAATGCTTCTGAACAATTTATCATCAGACACCGTAAAAAGAAGTAAGTGCTTATAAATAGTTTATTTGGAAGGAGGCCTACTCATGAGCCGAAGCCTGAAAAAAGGACCTTTTGTCGATGGCCATTTGATGACAAAAGTTGTTGCGCTGAATGAAAAAGACGAGAAAAGAGTCATTAAAACATGGTCACGCAGATCGACCATTTTCCCGGAATTCATCGGACATACTATTGCTGTTTATGACGGACGCAAGCATGTACCGGTGTATGTTACGGAAGACATGGTAGGACATAAACTTGGAGAATTTGCTCCGACTAGAACTTATCGCGGACATATCTCCTCTGATAAGAAAACAAGTGCACGCTAACGAAAGGAGGAACTTTTGATGCAAGCAAAAGCTGTCGCTAAACAAATTCGTATTGCTCCTCGTAAGGCACGTCTTGTTATCGATCTTATCAGGGGCAAGGATGTCGGCTATGCCATTGCTGTGCTGAAAAACACACAGCGATCAGCATCTCCGATTATTGAAAAAGTATTAAAATCCGCCATTGCTAACGCGGAACACAACTATGATATGGATACAGATACCTTGTATGTAGAACAGGCATTTGTTGATGAAGGGGCTACGCTGAAACGCTTCCGCCCACGCGCCCAGGGACGTGCGAGCAAGATCAACAAACGTACCAGCCACATTACAATTATTGTATCGGAAAAGAAGGAGGGATAACGCGTGGGTCAAAAAATTAATCCTACTGGATTCAGAATCGGAGTCATTCGTGACTGGGAATCCAAATGGTATGCTGATAAAGAATATGCGACATATCTTCATGAAGATATTAAAATTCGTCAATATATCGAAAAGAAGCTCAAAGACGCCGCTGTTTCCGGTATTGAACTGGAACGCGCAGCGAACCGGATTAATGTAACCATTAAGACGGCGAAACCGGGCATGGTCATCGGCAAAGGCGGATCTGAAGTTGAAAACCTTCGGAAGGCTTTGAATGATCTTACAGGCAAACGCGTCCATGTAAATATTTTTGAAATTAAGCAAGCTGATCTTGATGCTAAGCTTGTTGCTGAAAATATTGCTCGGCAGCTTGAAGGCCGTGTTTCATGGAGACGTGCGCAAAAACAAACACTGCAAAGAGCAATGCGAGCAGGCGCAAAGGGTATTAAAACGCAATGTGCCGGCCGTCTTGGCGGTGCAGATATGGCTCGTACTGAGGATTACAGTGAAGGAACCGTTCCGCTTCATACGTTGCGTGCCGACATTGATTACGGTACAGCTGAAGCAGCGACTACTTATGGTAGAATCGGTGTAAAAGTTTGGATTTATCGCGGAGAAGTCCTTCCGACGAAAGGAACGACAAATAAGAAAGGAGGCAAATAATTATGTTAATGCCTAAACGTACAAAGTATCGCAGACAGCACCGCGGAAGAATGCGCGGCCAGACTAAAGGCGGCGCTTCGGTAACGTTCGGTGAATACGGTCTGCAGGCGCTGGAATCCGCATGGATCAGCAGTCGTCAGATTGAAGCGGCTCGTATCGCTATGACACGTTTTATGAAACGTGGCGGAAAAGTATGGATCAAAATTTTCCCGCAGAAATCATATACAAAGAAACCTCTTGATGTCCGAATGGGTTCCGGTAAAGGTGCTCCTGAAGGATGGGTAGCTGTTGTAAAGCCCGGCCGTGTTTTATTTGAAGTCGGCGGCATTAGTGAAGAAGTGGCAAACGAAGCTTTAAGACTTGCGAGCCACAAATTGCCTATTAAAACGAAAATCGTGAAACGTGAAGAAGTGGGTGGTGACGCAAATGAAGGCTGAGGAAATTCGTAATTTGACCACTGCTGAAGTTGAGGAAAACGTCAAGTCTTTGAAAGAAGAATTATTTAATCTGCGTTTCCAGCTCGCTACCGGACAATTGGAAAATCCGGCTCGCATTCGCGCAGTCCGCAAATCCATTGCTCGCGCAAAGACAATTTTGCATGAACGTGAATTAAATGTTCAAAACGGCTGAGAAGGAGGTTATTTGAATGGCAGAAGAAACACGCACGAACGCCCGTAAAGTCCTGGTTGGTCGCGTTGTCTCAGACAAAATGGATAAGACCATTACTGTACTCGTTGAGACTTACAAGAACCACCGTCTCTATGGAAAGCATGTGAAGTTTTCCAAGAGATTCAAAGCACATGATGAAAATAATCAAGCAAAAGTCGGCGATATTGTTGAAATTATTGAAACTCGTCCGCTTTCTAAAGATAAACGTTTTCGTCTTGTAAAAATCGTTGAGGAATCCGTTATTATCTGATCTGTCGAACGTGTTCGAAGATCGAAAGGAGGTTGCACTTTATGATTCAGCAGGAAAGCCGTTTGAAAGTTGCCGATAACTCAGGCGCTCGTGAAGTCCTTACCATCAAAGTTTTGGGAGGATCCGGTCGCAAGACTGCTAATATCGGTGATCTCATCGTTGCTACGGTTAAACAAGCAACACCAGGTGGCGTTGTTAAGAAAGGCGAAGTTGTAAAAGCAGTTGTTGTTCGCACAAAGCACGGTGTACGACGCACGGACGGCTCTTACATTCGCTTTGACGAAAATGCCGTTGTACTGATTAAAGAAGATAAGAGTCCTCGCGGCACGCGTATCTTTGGGCCAGTTGCCCGTGAACTGCGTGACGGACAATTTATGAAAATCGTCTCTCTCGCACCGGAAGTATTGTAATTCTGAATGGTTAGGAAAAGGAGGTGGCATTTAACATGGCAAAACTGCATGTGAAAAAAGGCGATAAGGTTCAAGTCATTTCCGGCAAGGATAAAGGCAAACAAGGTGTGATCCTTGCAGCTTATCCGGCAAAGGAACGCGTGCTTGTTGAAGGTGTCAACATCGTCAAGAAGCATTCAAAGCCGAGCCAGGCAGCTCCGCAAGGCGGCATTCTCGAAAAAGAGGCGCCAATTCACGTATCAAATGTTATGCTGCTTGATCCAAAGACAAGTGAACCTACACGCGTAGGTCATAAAATAGTAGACGGAAAAAAAGTTCGAGTTTCTAAAAAATCAGGCGAAGTCATCGATTGAGCTGATTGTCTGTGAAAGGAGGTAAACACATGAGCCGTTTCAAAGAAAAGTATGAAAAGGAAGTTGTTCCGGCTTTAGTTGAAAAGTTTAACTATACTTCGGTAATGCAGGTGCCGGCAATTCAAAAAGTAGTCATTAATATGGGTGTCGGTGAGGCTGTTCACAACTCGAAGGCATTGGACAGTGCTGTAGAAGATCTGACGGCGTTGTCCGGCCAGAAGCCAGTTATTACACGGGCGAAAAAATCAATTGCTGCATTCAAGCTTCGCGAAGGTGTAGCAATCGGCACAAAAGTAACCCTTAGAAAAGATCGTATGTATGATTTTCTCGACAAGCTGGTTACTGTTGCACTTCCTCGTGTACGTGACTTCCGTGGTGTTTCAAAGAAAGCATTTGACGGCCGCGGAAACTACACGCTGGGTATCCGTGAACAATTGATCTTCCCTGAAATTGACTATGATAAAGTTGATAAAGTACGCGGTATGGACATCGTTATCGTAACATCTGCTAACACAGATGAAGAAGCAGCAGAATTACTTACAATGCTGGGCATGCCGTTCGTAAAAAAATAATCGCAAGGAGGATATGAATTTTGGCAAAAAAATCAATGCTTGTTTCATCACATCGCCCAAAAAAATTCAAAGTGCAGGAATACACACGCTGTGAACGCTGCGGACGTCCTCATTCGGTTCTTAGAAAATTCAAATTATGCAGAATTTGTTTTCGCGAACTTGCCCATAAAGGACAAATCCCAGGTGTTAGAAAAGCTAGTTGGTAAAATTTTAAGTGATAGGGAAGGAGGTCGATTTGCATGGTCATGACAGATCCGATTGCAGATATGCTGACCCGCATTCGCAACGCCAATATTGTTCGCCATGAACAGATTGAGCTGCCAGGTTCCAGAATCAAGAAAGAAATTGCTGAAATCCTGAAACGTGAGGGATTCATCAAGGACGTTGAATACATTGAAGATAATAAACAAGGTGTGCTTCGACTGATTCTGAAATACGGCGGCAGCAAAGAACGAGTTATTTCTGGTTTGAAGAGAATCAGCAAGCCGGGTCTTCGCGTTTATGCGAAGGCAGACGAGGTGCCGAAGGTTCTTGGCGGTCTCGGTATTGCGCTTGTATCAACATCAAAAGGTGTTATTACGGATAAAGAAGCACGTCAGCAAAAAGTTGGCGGAGAAGTGCTTGCATATATTTGGTAATGAGCAAACAAGAATGGAGGTGTCCTAATGTCTCGTATAGGATTAAGACCGACTGCCGTTCCTGATGGCGTAACGGTTACGATTGACGGCCAGACTGTAACAGTCAAAGGGCCAAAAGGTGAATTATCCCGGAAGTTTCATCCGGATATGATCATCAAACAGGAAGAAAACGAAGTAAAAGTTGAAAGACCTGATGATTCGAATCAACACCGCGCTTTGCACGGTACGACGAGCAGCTTGATCAGCAACATGGTTGAAGGTGTGACAAAGGGTTTCGTTAAGAATTTGGAACTTGTCGGCGTTGGTTATCGTGCCAACAAGCAAGGCAAGAATTTGGTTCTGAACGTTGGCTACTCTCACCCTGTAGAAATCGTTCCTGAAGAAGGAATCGAACTCGCTGTTGAAGGAAACAACAAGATTTCTGTTACAGGAATCGACAAGCAGCGTGTCGGTGAAGTTGCCGCTAACATTCGTTCCGTTCGTGCTCCTGAGCCTTACAAGGGCAAAGGTATTCGCTATGAAGGCGAAAAGGTACGCCGTAAGGAAGGTAAAACAGGTAAATAATTGAGTTCAATTTCTACGAGAAAGGAGCGACAGACTGTATGATTACCAAAAAAGACAAAAACGCGCTGCGTCAGAAAAGACATCTTCATGTACGCCACCGTATCGTGGGTACTGCAGAACGTCCGCGTTTAAACGTTTTTCGTTCTTCAAAGAATATATATGCGCAATTGATTGATGATTCGAAGGGCGTAACAATCGTTTCTTCTTCATCAATCGACAAAGCATTTGATCTTGAAAAAGGCAGCGACGTTGCTGCAGCAAAAAAAGTCGGCCAACTGATCGGCGAACGTGCTTTGGAAAAAGGAATCGACGCGGTTGTTTTCGATCGCAGCGGTTACATCTATCACGGACGTGTTAAGGCCGTAGCCGAAGGCGCCCGGGAAGCAGGACTTAAATTTTAACATTAAGGAGGGGAATCCATGGCTAATAATGATCGCAATAAATCAGAATTTGAAGAACGCGTCGTAACAATCAACCGAGTAGCGAAAGTAGTTAAAGGCGGACGCAGGTTCCGTTTTTCAGCGCTGGTTGTCGTTGGCGACAAAAAAGGCAATGTAGGTTATGGCCAGGGAAAGGCTCACGAAGTTCCTGAAGCCATTCGCAAAGCAATTGAAGATGCGAAGAAGAACGTATTTAATGTTCCGATCGTAAATACAACCATTCCTCATCAAGTAACAGGCCATTCAGGAGCCGGTAGCGTGCTGCTGAAACCAGCTTCCGAAGGTACCGGAATTATTGCCGGCGGCCCTGTCCGTGCCGTACTCGAATTGTCCGGACTGGGTGACATTCTTTCGAAGTCTCTCGGATCGAATAATCCGATTAACATGGTTCGCGCAACAGTTGAGGGCTTGCAAAGCTTGAAACGCGTAGAACAAGTGGCGAAGCTGCGCGGCAAATCAGTAGAAGAACTGCTCGGATAAGGAGGGAACAAAATTGGCTAACAAATTGGAAATTACCCTCAAACATAGTGTGATCGGACGTCCTGAATCACAACGCGTGACGGTAAGAACGCTTGGTCTTAAGAAGACCTACCAAACCGTTGTTCAGGATGATAATCCGGCAATTCGCGGCATGATCAACAAGGTCTCTCATCTTTTGGCGGTTCGCGAACTGAATGATTGATTTGAAAGTGAAATTGAGAATAAGGAGGTGCCAAGATGAAACTCCATGAATTGAAACCAGCTGAAGGCTCCCGTTTCGCTCGCAAAAGAGTAGGGCGCGGCTACGGTTCAGGACTTGGCAAAACATCTGGTCGAGGACAAAAAGGACAGAAAGCTCGTTCGGGCGGCAGAGTACGCCTCGGATTTGAAGGCGGACAGAATCCATTGCTTCAAAGACTGCCAAAGAAGGGCTTTAAGAACCCGACACGCAAAATCTACGCTATTGTTAATGTTGAAACACTGAATCGTTTTGAAAACGGAACAGCAATCACACCGGAATTACTTCTTGAAAAACGAGTAATTCGCAAATTAAACGATGGTGTTAAGATTTTGGGCGAAGGCAAGCTTGAAGCTAAATTGACAGTTAAGGCGCATAAATTCTCCGCTTCTGCTAAAGAAGCGATTGAAGCTGCCGGCGGAAACATTGAGGTGATTTGATGTTTCAAGTACTTTCCAGTATGTGGCGAGAAGCCGAAATTCGCCGTAAAATAGTATTCACACTGCTTATGCTCATTATATTTCGGATCGGGACATTCATTCCTGTTCCGGATATTAATACAGAGATGATCAATTTCAGCGATTCAAGTGCCTTTGGCTTGTTCAACACCTTTGGTGGTGGCGCGCTGGAGAACTTCTCCATCTTCTCTATGGGCATTATGCCTTACATTACAGCCTCCATTATTGTGCAGCTGCTGCAGATGGATGTTGTACCGAAATTGACTGAATGGTCGAAGCAGGGAGAAATGGGAAGACGCAAACTGAATCAGCTGACAAGGTATGGAACGATCGTTCTCGGCTTTGTTGAAGCACTTGGACTTTCCTACACGTTCAGTAACAGTTATCAAGGATTGGTAAGCAATCCAACCATTTGGACCTTTCTAATCATTGCTTTGGTACTGACAACCGGTACGGCTTTTCTCGTATGGCTGGGTGATCAGATTACTGCTTATGGAGTAGGAAACGGCATATCCATTATTATCTTTGCCGGGATTGTTGCTCGAATTCCTACGGCCATCAGTCAGATTTATGCTCAGCGGTTTGCAGCGTCAACCAACACATTTATGGAAGTACTTGGATTGCTCGCCATTGTTGTTATTGTTCTTCTAATTGTTGTCGGAACCATTTTCGTGCAACAAGGAATGCGGAAAATTCCGATCCAATATGCAAAAAGAACAATTGGCACGAAGACATACAGTGTGGAGCCAACGCATTTGCCGATCAAGGTCAATGCGGCCGGCGTTATCCCGGTTATCTTCGCAATCTCACTGATGATCACACCGCCGACGATTGCCCGTTTCTTTCCACAGAATAATGTGACTGCGTGGATTATCCGCGTTTTCGATTATTCAACGGTTTATGGGATGATCATTTACGCGGTACTGATTATTGCTTTTACCTATTTCTATACGTTCGTTCAGGTCAACCCTGAAAAAATGGCAAAAAACCTTGGTGAACAAGGCGGCTATATCCCGGGTATTCGTCCTGGGAAAAGCACAGAGAAGTTTATTACAACGATTCTCTACCGTCTGACCTTTCTAGGTGCCATTTTTCTCGCAGTGATCTCACTTCTTCCGATTGTATTCGGCGAAATGGGCAGCTTGCCGGCAAGCGCAAGGATCGGCGGAACAAGCTTGCTGATCGTTGTAGGTGTTGCACTTGATACAATGAAACGTATTGAGAGCCAGTTGATCAAAAAGAACTATCAAGGCTTTATCAGAAAAAGGTAAGGCAATGACGGTGACTGAGTCAGGAGGAGTACAATGAATCTTATTTTAATGGGACTTCCTGGTGCCGGTAAAGGCACTCAGGCTGAGCGAATTGTTGATAAGTTCGGTTATCCTCATATCTCAACCGGCGACATGTTTCGCGCGGCGATTAAGGGTGGCACGCCACTAGGGAAAAAAGCAAAGTCGTTTATTGATCAAGGGGCGCTTGTTCCTGATGAAGTGACGATCGGCATTGTCAATGAACGCTTGTCTGAGAGCGATACGAATAAAGGTTTTCTTCTTGATGGTTTTCCTCGGACGGTTGAGCAGGCTGAAGCGCTCGATCATATGATGTCAGAAAAAGGAAAGAAGATTGATGCAGTTCTCTATATCCGTGTTGATCCTGAGAAGCTGCTCGCTCGTCTTACAGGCCGCAGAATCTGTTCCGAGTGTGGAGCAACGTATCACTTGACGTTCAATCCCCCCGCAAAAGATGGGGTTTGCGACAAGTGCGGCGGCGCTTTGAAACAACGCGCAGATGATAATGAAGCGACTGTTCATGAAAGGCTGCAGGTGAATATCCGTCAGCAGCAGCCGCTGCTCGACTTTTATGAAGCAAAGGGATCTTTGAAAACAATCAATGGAGATCAGAATATCGATGATGTTTTCCATGAAGTTTCAAAGATCTTGGGCGACCTCGCCAAGTGATTACGCGGAAAACGATTGAAGAAATCAATAAAATTCACATTGCGGGAAAAATAGTCGCACGAACGCTGGAAACCTTGCGCCAGGCTATTCGTCCCGGCATATCGACCATTGAACTCGATACGCTGGCAGAGCGCTTGATAAGGGATGCGGGAGCAGAGCCATCATTTAAAGGATATGACGGTTTCACGCGCAGCATCTGTACATCCGTAAATGATCAGTTAGCCCATGGCATTCCTGGTTCCTATGTTCTGCGGGACGGAGACATTATCAGTATCGATATTGGTGCCAAGTATGAAGACTTTCATGCAGACTCCGCCTGGACTTTCCCTGTGGGCACGATTTCTGAGACGACCCGAAGACTTCTGGAAACGACGGAAGAATCGCTGTATAAGGGAATTGCCGAAGCAAAGCCGGGAGCACGGCTGTCGAACATTTCCCATGCGATTCAAAGATGTGCCGAGTCAAGTGGATTTTCCGTCGTACGTGAATTAACGGGTCACGGCGTTGGGCGCGAGCTTCACGAAGAGCCGGATGTACCGAATTACGGCAGGTCCGGCCGAGGCCCTGTTTTGAAAACCGGAATGGTGCTGGCGATTGAGCCTTTAGTTAATGAAGGCAGCCGCGATATCTGGATGGTTGAAGATGATGACTGGACTTTGATGACCCAGGACGGACAACCGTGTGCTCATTTTGAACACACCATTGTTATAACGGAAAATGGAAATGAAATCTTGACAAAGCAATAAGTGAAGGTGATGATTGATGGGTAGTGATCAAGCCCCTTTACCTGTTCCCGGTCAGCTCGCACGCGTGCTGAAGGGAAAAGAATCGGGTTCTTATTTTGTCATTGTGCGGCTTATCGATCATCGTTTTGTTGAAATAGCAGATGGCGACAAGAGAAAGTTTGACAATGCAAAAAAGAAGAACATCAGCCATCTTGAACTTCAAAAATATATATCTGTCGAAGTACAGAAAAGTCTGCGCGAGATCGGACGCGTGACAAACGGAAAACTGCGTTTTGCCATCGCTCATTTTTTGGATGGAAAAATCAGCAACAAGAGGGAAGGGTGAGTCAGCCGATGGCTAAGGAAGATGTCATTGAAGTTGAAGGCACCGTAATCGAACCACTGCCTAATGCAATGTTTCGTGTGGAATTGGAGAATGGCCATAAGATTTTAGCTCATGTATCCGGCAAGATCCGTATGCATTTCATTCGCATTTTGCCGGGAGATAAAGTAACGGTCGAGTTGTCGCCATATGATGTGTCGCGCGGCCGCATTACGTTCAGGCATAAATAATTGCTCTGCGGTGTATAAGGAGGTTTCAATAATGAAGGTAAGACCATCAGTTAAAAAGATGTGTGAAAAATGTAAGATTGTCCGCCGTAAAGGTGTTGTCATGGTGATTTGTGAAAATCCAAAACATAAACAAAGACAAGGTTAAAAGGAGGTGCTCTGACGTATGGCTCGTATTGCAGGTATCGATATTCCAAGAGAAAAACGTGTAGTTATCTCTCTAACCTACATCTTCGGCATCGGCCCGACTACGGCTAAGAAAATTTTGGCCGAAGCCAACGTTTCTGAAGATACACGTGTGCGCGATCTGACTGAAGAAGAACAGACACGTATCCGTGAAGTGGTTGACCACTACCGCGTTGAAGGTGATCTTCGCCGCGAAGTTTCTCTGAACATCAAGAGACTTATTGAAATTGGTTCATATAGAGGCATCCGCCACCGCAGAGGTTTGCCGGTTCGCGGACAAAACACGAAAAACAACTCACGTACGCGTAAAGGTCCTAAGCGCACGATGGCTGGTAAAAAGAAATAAGTAAAGGAGGGTAAAACATTTATGGCAAAAGCACAACAACGTACGCGTAAGCGCCGGGTTAAGAGAAATGTGGAGAACGGGGTGGCACACATCCGTTCAACATTTAACAATACGATCGTTACCATTACGGATCCGCACGGTAATGCTATTGCATGGGCAAGTGCTGGCGGCTTGGGTTTCAAAGGTTCCAGAAAATCCACTCCTTTCGCAGCACAGACTGCAGCGGAAGCAGCAGGCAAAAGCGCAATGGACAGCGGTATGAAATCGGTTGAAGTATCTGTTAAAGGACCGGGTGCCGGCCGTGAAGCAGCAATTCGTGCACTTCAGGCTGTAGGACTTGAAGTGACAACAATCCGCGACGTCACTCCGGTTCCGCACAACGGCTGCCGTCCTCCGAAACGTCGCCGCGTTTGATTGTATAGCTCGCTATTAATCTGTTAATAATGCAACTATGAATAAACGTGTACACCAAAAAAACTGAGAAGCACGCCGTAAGCCCATATGAAATGGTAACATTTTGGCCAACGCGCGCTGACGAAGTATCGACGTTTTGAAGGAGGGTTCATATTTGATGATTGAGATCGAAAAGCCAAAGATCGATACGGTTGAAATAGCAGACGACGGAAGCTATGGAAAGTTTGTTGTTGAACCGCTCGAACGTGGATACGGCACGACTCTGGGTAATTCTTTACGTCGAATTTTACTTTCATCCCTTCCAGGCGCGGCTGTAACAACGGTACAGTTTGATACTGTGCTTCATGAATTTTCTACCATTGAAGGCGTTGTGGAAGATGTAACAGCGATCATCCTGAATGTTAAAAAGCTTTGCTTGAAGCTTTATTCGGATGAAGAAAAGACATTGGAAATTGACGTTCAGAGACCGGGAAAAGTGACAGCTGCCGATATTATCCACGACAGTGACGTGGAAATATTGAATCCTGATTTGGAAATTGCGACACTCGACGAAGGAGCTCACTTCCACGTGAGAATGATCGCTAAGAAGGGCCGCGGCTATGTTCCTGCAGAAGGAAACAAAAGCGACGACCTCCCGATTGCTGTGATTCCAATCGATTCAATTTACACACCGATCACACGCGTGAACTATCAAGTGGAAAAAACTAGAGTTGGTCAGGTAGCAAATTATGATAAACTGACGCTTGACGTCTGGACCGATGGAAGCATCCGTCCTGAAGAAGCAATTGCTTTGGGCGCCAAAATTCTGACGGAACACTTGAATATCTTCGTTGGTTTGACTGATCAGGCGCAAAAAGCTGAGATCATGATCGAAAAAGAAGAAGATAAGAAAGAAAAAGTGCTTGAAATGACGATTGAAGAACTTGATCTGTCCGTAAGGTCTTATAATTGTCTGAAACGCGCCGGAATTAATACTGTCCAAGAACTGACCCAGAAGAGTGAAGAAGACATGATGAAGGTTCGGAATCTTGGACGGAAGTCTCTTGAAGAAGTTGAAGAAAAGCTGCACGACCTCGGCCTTGGGCTGAGAGTGGAAGAGTAACCAGTTGACCAGACAAGGGATTATTTTTCTTTTTTGCGCAAAAAAGAAAGATTTAAGGCAGGAATAAAGGAGGTACAAGTAAATGGCATATGCAAAATTAGGCCGGGATTCAGCTGCGAGGAAGGCGCTGTTCCGCGATCTAGCGACCGACTTGATTATTAACGAACGGATTCAGACAACGCATTCCAAAGCAAAAGCACTTCGCCCGATCGTTGAAAAAATGATTACGCTGGGTAAACGCGGCGATCTGCACGCACGTCGTCAGGCTGCGGCTTTTATCCGCAATGAAGTTGCTGATCAGGAAGCAAATCAGAATGCGGTTCAGAAACTGTTTGATGATATTGCTAAGCGCTACGCAGAGCGCCAGGGTGGTTATACACGCATCTTGAAAGTAGGTCCTCGTCAAGGCGATGGTGCCGAAATGGCAATTATTGAACTGGTTAAATAATCAGTGATTTACGAGAGGCAGAATTCGGGTTCGCATGAGCTTGGATTTCTGCCTTTTTTCGCACAATCAGAAGACATTCTGAAAATTTGATGAGTGTTCATTTGTACTTAATTTCAAGACCAGTCTATAATTCATTACATGAGAGCAGCATGAGTTGAGATGAGTGCGAATGGCTTGTCTATTCGCGATACATAGAAAAGCAGACGCATTTATGCGCCCCTGAGAGGAGTGGAGGCACTAGATGGAGAAGATCATTGAAGTGAGCGATCTGTCCTATCGCTATTCTGAAGAACAGCCCTATGTGTTAAAAAATATCAATTTTACGGTAAATAAAGGTGAGTGGCTTTCCATTGTTGGTCACAATGGTTCAGGAAAATCAACCTTGGCGAAATGTCTTAATGGGCTGATCCTTCCTCAAAAAGGAACGGTGAATGTCGGTGGTTACGTGACCTCGGATGAGGAGAAGATTTGGGAGATTCGCCGTTTAGTCGGCATGGTCTTTCAAAATCCGGACAACCAGTTTGTCGGTGCGACGGTTCAGGATGATGTCGCATTCGGTATGGAAAACCACGGCTTGTCACGCGAGGTCATGATCGAACGTCTGACAGAAGCACTGCGCCTTGTAAGGATGGATCAATTTGCAAAGAGTGAACCGCATCGCCTTTCCGGCGGACAGAAACAGCGTGTTGCCATCGCAGGCATTGTCGCACTTCGCCCGCTCATTATAATTATGGATGAGTCAACCTCAATGCTTGATCCGGAAGGAAGGAAAGAAATTATCCAAACCGTACGCGCATTGAACAGAGACCGTCATCTAACCGTCATTTCGATTACCCACGACCTTGAAGAAGCCATTCATTCTGATCGCTTGCTTGTTATGAACGACGGACAATTGATTCGAGAAGGAAAGCCGCGTGATATTTTCAAGTCGACCGAACTACTTCGGAAGGTTGGCCTAGATTTGCCTTTTGCAATAAAAATGCGCAATGCATTGCGAGCTAAAGGTGTGCCTCTGTCGGACACAGCATTATTTCAGGAAGAGTTGGTGGATGAGCTATGGACATTACATTCGAGCATGTGACTCATGTGTACGGCCGAAAGACCCCATTTGAGAAGCGAGCCCTTGATGATGTTTCGATTCGTATTCCATCCGGCTCCTTTACATCCATTATTGGTCATACGGGGTCGGGAAAATCGACCTTGGTGCAGCATATAAATGGACTTCTGAAACCGTCTGAAGGGAAAATAACCGTCGGCGATTTTGTGATTCATGCGCATGAAAAGAAGAAAGATTTTAAGGAACTGCGGAAAAGGGTCGGCTTTGTCTTTCAATATCCGGAACATCAGCTTTTTGAAGAGACAATTATCAAAGATGTATGCTTCGGCCCGATGAATTTCGGCGTTTCCGATGCGGAAGCGACCAAGCGTGCAGAGGAAAGCTTGCAGCTGGTCGGACTCCCGTCATCATTTTGGCATCGTTCGCCCTTCGATCTCAGCGGAGGACAGATGCGTCGGGTCGCGATTGCCGGCGTTCTCGCGGTTCGTCCGCAGGTGATCATATTAGACGAACCAACGGCAGGACTTGATCCAAAGGGCCGTGAGGAAATACTCAGCTTATTCGATGATCTGCATTCTCGACTGAATCTGACGGTTATCATGGTCACGCATAACATGAGCGATGCGGCTAATTACTCAGATCAAGTTATTGTTATGGGCGGGGGCAAGCCATTACTGGCAGGTTCGCCGAAGCACGTATTTTTGCAGGAAGATCTGCTTCGAAAAGTCGGTCTTGATATCCCGGAGACAATGTTATTTCTGAATAAAGTGCTTGATAAAGCAGGGAGTAAGGATAAGATACCCGCATTCACAATCGATGAAGCGGCTGATTCAGTGATCAGTATATTAAATGGGGTGAAGGATCATGTTTAATCTTGTTATCGGTCAATATGTGCCGCTTGATTCGTATGTACATCGCCTTGACCCTCGTTCGAAGCTGATCAGCGTCTTTCTCTTTGTGATCATTGTTTTCCTCGCTAATAATTGGCTGACAAATATACTGATGGTGTTATTTTGCTTTGCCGGCATTTTGCTCTCGAAAATGCAGTTCTCTTACATTTACAGAGGGTTGCGCTCTGTTCTGATCATTGTATTGCTCACCTTTGTCCTTAATCTTTTTATCGCGTCAGGCGGAACAACTTTGTTCAGCCTGGGCTGGCTTCACGTGACAACGGGCGGTCTCACTCAGTCTTTTTTTATTGCAATTCGAATCATGGTCATTATTGTGGTGACAACGCTGCTCACGTTAACCACGTCGCCAATTGAGATTACCGATGGCATGGAGAGTCTGCTCAATCCGTTTAAAAAGCTTAAAATGCCAGTTCATGAGTTTGCACTGATGATGTCGATTTCGCTTCGTTTTATCCCGACATTACTCGAGGAAACGGAAAAAATTATCAAGGCTCAGGCTGCGCGTGGTTCAGATTTTACGACCGGCTCGCTGAAAAGTCGAATCAAGGCAATTGTTCCGCTGCTCGTCCCGCTGTTTGTCGGTGCATTTAAGCGAGCGGAAGACTTGGCGATGGCGATGGAAGCAAGAGGATATCATGGTGACGCGGGCCGGACCAAGCTTCATCAACTGAAATGGAGCTGGCGCGATTCATTGCTAATTTTTGCAATGGTTCTTCTCGCGCTGCTGCTGATCTTTACGAGAAATTAAGCGATTTTAGGTGAAGTCATGACAAAAATTAAATGCACGGTTGCCTATGACGGCACGCTGTTTCATGGTTATCAAGTACAGCCCGGAAAACGGACAGTGCAACGTGACATAGAGGCTGCGCTCTCGCGTATGCATCACGGTCAGCTAATCAAAATTACTGCGTCGGGTCGGACGGATGCCGGGGTTCATGCATTCGGCCAAGTGTTCCATTTTGAAACGCCGCTGCGCATTCCTGAAGATCGCTGGCCGCTTGCACTGAACAGTCTGCTTCCGAATGACATTTATGTGCGGCAGGCGGAGGAAGTTCCTGAGCAGTTTCATGCGCGTTACGATGTGAAAAAGAAGGAGTATCGTTACAGGCTGCTGACACGGCCCGAGCCGGACTTGTTCCGCAGAGCGTACACGTCACACATCAAGCAGCCGCTTGACGTAGACGCTATGAACCTGGCTGCAGCGGAGATTCTTGGAACACACGACTTTTCATGCTTTTGTGCGGCAAATACGGATGTCAAGGACAAGGTGCGGACCATCTATCATTTGTCCGTTCAGCAGGAGAAAGATGATGAGATGGTAATTCGGGTTGTCGGCAGCGGATTTCTGTACCAAATGGTTCGTATTATAACCGGAACCCTTCTGGATGTTGGAACCCATAAAATCGCATCGGACAAGGTGGCAGAAATCATAGCCGGACGCGACAGACAAGCCGCTTCGGCAACGGCACCGCCGCAAGGATTGACTCTGTGGCAAGTTACTTATTAAAGCGGCGTTTTGACAGCAAGGAAGCAAAGAACGAATTGTTCGAATGCCTTGACATCAGCATCAAGATATTATAAGATATACTTCGGCATTTCTAATTTGACCACTATTAGCCCCAAAGATATTGGCTCAATTAGATGACTGAAACGGTGAGAGAGCAATGACCTTATTGGCTCTCAACTCAGACGCGGTTGTGGGTCGCGCATGAGACAAGAATATGAATGTTTGATTTGCTTAGAGGAGGAAATAACGTGCGTACAACTTTTATGGCCAACGCGGCTAATGTTGAGCGCAAATGGCTCGTTGTCGATGCCGAAGGCCAAACGCTTGGTCGCTTGGCAAGTGAAGTGGCAGCCATTCTGCGCGGTAAAACAAAACCGACTTTTACACCACATGTTGATTGTGGCGACAATGTCATCATCATCAATGCAAACAAAATCGAATTAACCGGCAAGAAATTGCTGACGAAAAAATACATTCACCACTCCGGTTTTCCAGGTGGTATCAAAGCGCGTTCTGCACAAGATATGCGTGCAACACGTGCGAGAGACATGCTTGAAAGAACAATCAAAGGCATGCTGCCGCACAACAGTCTCGGAAAAAAATGTTTCTTGAAACTTCATGTCTATGAAGGCGCGGAACATCCGCATGCCGCACAACAACCAGAAGCTTATACGCTTCGCGGTTGATCAGGGAGGGAAAATAGATAATGGCACAAGTTCAATACTACGGCACCGGACGCCGTAAAAGCTCTGTCGCTCGCGTAAGGCTCGTACCTGGCGAAGGCAAAGTTGTCATCAACGGCCGCAGCGCCGATGAATTCTTTAATCTTGAAACACTGCGCACGATTCTGAAGCAACCACTCGTTGCAACAGAAACCGAAGGCAGATATGATGTTCTTGTTAACGTAGAAGGCGGCGGCTTCACAGGCCAAGCCGGAGCAATCCGTCACGGCGTTGCCCGTGCATTGCTGGAAGCTGATCCTGAATACCGCGCTGTTCTGAAGAAAGCCGGATTCCTGACACGTGATCCAAGAATGAAAGAACGTAAGAAATACGGACTCAAAGGCGCACGTCGTGCACCACAGTTCTCAAAACGCTGATTTATCAACGCTTCAAGCCCCTTTCCGAGCAATCGGGAGGGGCTTTTTTGATGCTTAAAAATGGGTTTGTGACTACATTTTGACTTTGCATCTTTCATGTAGTCTTTGTACTTTCCGACTTCCTCGATTTTAATTTTTTTAGCCACGTGAGTATAAATGTTCATCGTCGGTTCCATGCGTCGATGACCAAGAAATTTTTGTGCTGTTTTCACATCAACTTTGGCGGCATACAAGTTGGATGCGAATGTATGACGAAGTCCGTGTACTCTGATTCTTGGAAGTTCCGTATGCTTGTCCAAAAATCCATTTAATGTCTCATTGGGATCGGCAAGACGAAGCGGCTTCAAGTTATCGCGGCAAACCACATAGTCGATTTCCTTGATTCCGTTTTTCAAAAAGCGTTCCTTCTGCATGACCTTCCATTTTTTTAGAAGTTCAATCTCTTTGTCTGTCAAAGGGGTCTCACGCTTTGATGCTCCTGTTTTGGCTGATTGAATGATTTCGCGTTTATCTTTAAAAAATAGAGTCCTACGTACACGAATGACTTTGTTTTTAAAGTCCAGGTCACTCCAACGAAGGGTCAGCATTTCTCCTTTTCTTAGCCCGGAAAAACCCATCACCATAAACATAATAAAGTCTTGAAAATTAAGTTCCTTAGATGCAAGGTCCTGAAACTGTTCAAATTGGTTTAAATCCCAAAAGTTTTCTGTTTCCTCTTCATCGGTATCGGCAAGAAATGCTTCTTAATTTCTTCCAATCGATCTTTACTCAACCGTGCCACGCTCCCCTCAGGGCAATTGGCTTCTTGTCGTTGCTGTAGTCCTTACAATGCTCCCCAGGCGTTCCTCCTGGTGCGGTTCGTAAAGCATCAAGAGACGTATATCCTGCCAATCAAGGAATTCGTGAAATGGCACGACGCGGTGCCGAACGGAGGAAGGAAATCAATTCCATACGAGTGGTTTTTGGAGAACTGCGAACCGGTATGGAGTAGGAACGGGATTGTGCTCGACTATCTGCATCCGTTTCTAGTTGGGAGGGTGACGGCATGACTGAACTGGAACTCTACAAGTTTTGTCAGGACAAAGAAATTGACTGGCGCGGTGAAAAGTTGATCCTCTGGATTGGACCAGGTGATCTCGGTGAATTTGCAGAACTTCTCGGGGTTGATTACCTATGCGAAGGCGGACTAGCTGTATATCTTCTCACAGAAGGAACGATAGCGGTTGAACTGAACGATATTCAAAGTGATTTTGACATTGATCTTGAGCACATCCTTGCGAAAGAGGCAGCGACATGAGTCGCCGCCGGTGGATTCTGTTGTTCCGAATGGAAGGCCGCCAGAAAGTTCACCTGTATGAGCCACTGCAGAAACACGATTTGAATGCGAGGCTGCGAGATGAATGGGAACTGGTGAAGGAGAGAAATGGTGAAAAATAAGCGAAATGAAATCAGACAAGATCTTCAACAGGTTTTAAAACGATTTACTCGTGAAGAATTACTTGCCCAGCTGTTTCATTTTCCGTGGGGGAAAACAGATTGGTTTAAGGACTTTGAAAAAATAAAACGTGTAGAAATTGAATGTGCAGGTTTGAGCAATCAGCAACTAATAAAAAGGATTTTAGGACGCGATGTCGAGGAAGCCTATAAATTTAGACATTCAAGAGTTTGAGAGGTGAAGTGTGATGCACTATTTCGAGTTTCATGAACCGTATTATGGATTGATTCCAGCAAACACGAAATGGGAAGCGGTAAAAAGCTACGTGAAATACATTTCTGATGATCCTGATCTTGAATTCATGAAAGAGGTTCCTCGTGATTATGCTTTTGAGAAGTTTGCGGGTGTAATGAAGGATGAGGGCAAGATTGTCACAGATGAAGGCATCTTGAAGGAGTTTGAGGACAGAGAGAATGTCGCACTGCTTCTTGATGGGACGCTCGGATAAGCACGGACGGGATTTTATCAGAAATCATTGTTTTGATGCAGAGTAGACAGCACTGATGTGCAATAAAAAAGATCAGAATTTCCTGATCAAAGATGGCTTGTACCAAATGCAGCCTTTGCTGTTTCAATAATTTCCTTAGCACTAGGCTCAATAAGTTCATCAAGTTCTGCTTCATAATAGTCTTTGTAATCAATTGAATTAAGTAGGGCAAGAATCGCTTTAACTTTAAGATCATGCTGCCAAAATGGCATTTTGGTGTTTCCTTCGATGGTGACTGTAACCTTTTCGTTTGTATCTGAATCAAAAGATGTAAGTATAAATGGTTTCTTTTCGACAGTCATAAATTCATCTCCTTATAAAAAAATCGGGATCCCTCCCGATCATCCGATACCTCATTTTACCATATTAGGAGGGATTACCGTGAGATTAAAAGAAATGAAGATAGATCCAGCCACAGTGCAGCTGAATGTTGATATAATGGGAATAAATAACAAAGTGATTGTAATTGGAAATGGGAAAGCAAAGATCGCGGATTTGCCGGATTTTGGTGAGACAAGCATTGTCACACACCAGGGCAAGGTGAAGCGCGTGAAGTGGGACGAGGGGGAGGAGTTTTGAAATGGGCATAGAGCTAGTGAAGGTATCTTGGTCGGACGCATGGGATACACTAAAAATAGTGGGCATTATAATCCTTTTTTATGGAGCGTCTGGGCTTACTTTAAAAAGAATTGGAAGTAAGTACTTTAATCCAAAACTAATGTTAATATTTATCAAAGTATTAATTATAGCGGCCTTAATCTTTTTTACATTATTTATTGGCATTGATTCAAAGGGGCATGTAACTATTTTGAATTGGCCACCAAAATATATAACTTTAATTCAGTTGTTTTTATTACCTCTTCTTTTTATTGACTTAGTCGGGGGCATATTAGATTTGATACCATTTAAAGAGAATAAAAAGTTATAAATTCTACCAGTCAGATGGAGGACGTTGAAATGACAGTTTACGCCGTTGTTTCTGCGTCCTCTTTTATACTGACTTATGGCTATAGCACTGATATAATTAGGAAAAATAAACCATTTATAGTTGTCGTTGGTGACGTAAAAGCGAAACGGTATGATCTTCCTGAGCATGGTGGACAAACTGTTGTGATGCACCAGGGGAAGATTAAACGAGTGAAGTCAGAAGACGGGGATGAGTGGTAGATAAGGAAGCAAAATATTGAAAGAATTAAATTTTATTATCATTGCAACTCAAGTATTGACTAAAAATCAAACAGATAGTATTCAGGTGTATGTTCCGTTAATTAGTGCTTTATCCGGTGTTATACTTTCAACTATTTTATCTTTTTACATTTCAAAAGGAAGAAATAAAAAAGAAGCCCGATCTATTCTTTTTTGTTATTTTACAAGACTTCCTTATGATTTGAATAAAAGGAATGGACAATCTGGCAGTTGGGGAAAACAAGTAAGATTAAAAACGAATAAGAGAATTGTAGGTAGATATAATTATTTAAATATTATAAATTATGGTGAAAACAAAATCATTAGTTTGAAAGTTAAAATAAAATTTCTCACAAGTAACGGGGAAAAAACGGATAAAATTTATTCTATACCGATTATTCTTCATGGAGAAACTATTTTCGTACCACTTTCAAGGGTTTCCGTGCATAATAAAAATGCGATTTTAGCCTACAGTGTAGATTATAAAACAATAGAAAACGAAAGATTTAAATTAAAAAATTATCGGCGAAAAAAATACTTTTTATGGGGGAAAACAGTTTTTAAATACGCAATTTATGGATACTTTTTTAAATGTGTTCCTTGGAAGTGGATTGACTACAGAGATAGTGTTCATATTCCTAAAATGAGGAGAGTTGATAAAAAAGAAGATAAAAAAGAAGATAAAAAAGAAGACAAAAATTGAGTGCATTATGTTCTACCAGTCAGCTGGAGGACGCGAAATGACGGTTAAACGCCGTTGTTTCTGCGTCCTCTTTTTTTATTTTCAGAGGAGGCGCGCCATGAACGAGAAAAAGAAGCAAATGAAAAAACGAGCGAAGCGAAAACCGGATATATCAAAGCATGAGATGCGTGAAATGATGGGAGAGTTTGATCAAGTTCTTGAACGTCGTCATGGCGCGTTTCGGAGAAAGGGGCGGTAAGATGAGCACAGCAACGGAACTTCTTCCGCTCAAAATGTATCACGATCTCTGTGGTGAAATCGACTGCCACTATCTGCGAATTCACTAGCTGGAGATCGAGAGGAAATATTACTGGAAGATGGGTGTACGGGCAATTATTAAGTTTGATCGCGCCATTGAGGAAATCTATAAAATTGATGATGTGTTGCGTCCGCTTTTTAATGTATTGGACGATAAGGAATATTGCAAGAAACGGCTTGAGACCAAAATCAGCGAACTTGATGGAGTTGATTACAAGGTTGCGGTTTTGCAGATGCAGGGTAAGTCATTATTGGAAATATCATATGAACTTGGTTATAGCTTGGACTGGATGAAGCGGATCAGCGCGAGGATCAGCAATCGGCTGTATAAAAAGGCTTCAAGAGCGGTTCGGTAAAGTATACACCAAGAGTACACTTCTAGTTGGATTTTTTATGTTATCCTTATATCGTAAATAAGTGCATAGCAGGCGTACCTTCGGTACTTAAATTATTAAAGAATAGCGACCTTTTTGGTCGTTTTTATATATTTTTGCAGGAAATTGTCTTCATTTAGCGAATTATTCCATTATCACAATGAATGGAGATGAAATTGTATGGCAGAGCCAAAATGCCCAGAATGCGGGGTAGTGGGGAATAAATATATAGTATCTGAATCAAGTAATGAAACGAGCAAAGCCGGAGATCCATGGTTTGATATTGCATTTTGTGATAAGTGTGGTCATGTTTATGGAGTGTTTGCAAAAATAGTTCATTCACCAGCACCAAAGTTACCTAACATACATCTTTAAACACATTTTTAACATCCTTAGGGTTTTTATTTTGCAAAGAAGCAGGAACAATGTCCTGTTTTGTGGAATAGATTGGTATTCTGCAGAATGGGGATGAAACGATGGAATCTGAATATATGCAATACACAAGAAAAATATACCCACTCGGAGTTAGATTTCAAAAATTTGGAGATGATTATGGATCGGTAACAAAAAACGGACTAAATTCGCTTGATGATATTATAAAAGCGAAAGCTGAATATAAAAGACTACTTCGAGGATTTATAGAAATGAGAAATGATTTAGCGGCAATTACACCACCTTCACTTATTAGTGGTGAGCATAATGAATTAATTAATAACTATGATTTATATTATCAAGGAACAAATGAGATGGCTGATTCCTTAAAGGTTGAAGAAAATCCACCTCGCGCAGATCAGGAATTATACAAGCATGGTTTAGAGCTTCAAGAAAAGGCAACAAAGAATATTGTCGCCTTAACAAAAATCATGACTCAACTTTCGCAGTGTAAAAGTCTGGGAGAATCCTTGATGTAACCTGTTTTGTGAGCTATTCATTAGGGATCTTGACAAAATAGAAAGACACCTTCCTTTTTGGTATAGTGAATTTGACGAAAACACTACCAAAAGAAGAGGTGTCCTCTATATGATAGCGAAAAAGGGTCTGAATAATCAACTGCCAAAAGAAATAAAAGTGACTTTTGATGAGTTGGGTGTGCTCAAACATTTACGTCATGCAGGTATTACGAAAGCGTTTGGCTTTACGTGTGCCTATCTATTTCAACTGGTGTTCTGTCTCATCTTTGAACAGAAAAATTGGTATCGCCTTTTGGAGAGTAAGAAAACAACCCATTATCCTGGAAAAGATGCCGTTTATCGTTTTCTGAATCATTCTCAGTTTGCTTGGCGTCGGTTTCTTCTTTTTTTGAGTACGAGCACGATTCAAAAGGTAAGTACACTGACGGATCATCATCGTCCGAAAGTACTCATCGTTGATGATTCCTCTTTCTATCGACAACGGAGTAAAACAGTTGAACTGCTTGCCCGATGTTTTGATCATGCCTCTCAAAAAATGCGGTACTATAAGGGATTCCGGATGTTAACTTTAGGCTGGTCTGATGGAGCTACATTTATGCCTATTGATTTCTCATTGCTGAGTTCAAAGAAGGCACAAATTAACGGCATTTCTCAGAAGATTGATAAACGCTGTTCCGGCTATAAACGGCGGATGGAAGCTCTTCAAACAGCGCCTGAGCAGATTCCTGCTATGATTGAGCGTGCATTAAAGAGCGGAATCGAAGCCTCTTATGTGCTCATGGATACCTGGTTTACCCAACAGCCTTTGATTCAAGCCATCCGGACAAAAGGAATGGACGTCATCGGTATGGTCAAGGACACTAATCAACGTTATCAGGTGAAGAACAAGCTGGTTGGGTTAAAATCGTTATACCATGCCGCCCCGCCGGTCACTGGTCATCGAACCCTTTTGCGTTCCATCCAAACCACCATGGCCAATGGGATCAGCGTAAAGGTTGTTTTCGTGTCGAACCGCAATAAGAAAAGCGAATGGTTGGCCATTTTGAGTACGGATTGTACGCTAAGCGAACAAGAGATCATTCGTATTTATGGCATGCGATGGGATATAGAAGTGTTTTTCAAAACCACAAAATCCCTGCTGAAGCTTCAAAAAGAGTTTCAAGGCCGATCTTATGATTTGATGATCAGCCATACCACCATTGTCTTTTCTCGTTTTATCCTCTTATCTTGGCAAAATCGCTGCCATACCGATCACCGCACACTCGGAGGCATGTTCTATGAACTCTGCGATGAGGTGAACGAATTAGATTGGGCCGCAGCGCTTGCAGATCTATTCAAAATTTTTGATGATGTGCTTCAGCAGACAAATAAGAGGCTCAACAAATTAATTAAAAGTCAACTCGTACAATGGATGGCTGGTTTACCTAACTATATCAAGGTTTATCTACCTAAATTGGGGTGCGAAAGTTGAGTCATGACAAATAAATTTAATCAATGAGCTAATAGAATGAGGTTAAGAGAGCCAAGTTACGGCTCTTTTTATTTTGCATAAAAGGAGATGGTGGCGATGCCGTATAAGTAAAGGGAAGTACAAGCGATGGATTACAGCTGAAGGACTGACAATGATTGAAGGGTGGGCACGCGAAGGCTGTACAAATGAACAAATTGCACATAATATGGGCATTTCTCGGTCGACTCTTAATGAGTGGAAAAAGAAGTTCCCGGACATATCGGACACCTTAAAAAAAGGCAAAGAGGTTGTTGACTACCAGGTTGAAAATACGCTGCTCAAAAGAGCGCTGGGCTATACGTTTACGGAGAAAAAGTACGAGCCTGTAAAAATGTCTAATGAAGAATACTACGCCAAGAAGATACAAATCGTAAACCGCTATAAACTTGAACATCCGGAAGCGACTATGGAAGATATTCGAGTTGTAGAATTAGGTGTTTCTAAATATAAGAGTGTCGTGATGGAGGAAAGAGTGAAAGAAATTGCTCCGGACACCACGGCACAGATCTTCTGGTTGAAGAACCGCAAGCCTGCCAAGTGGCGCGATAAGCAGGAGATTGAGCACAGCGGCAGCATGAATAATAATGTGAATTTTTCAGGGCTGTCACTCGAGGAGCTGAGGCACCTTGCCAAAGATGCAATTGACTGATTCACAGCGTGAGGCACTCGCTTATTTGGCACGAAATGAATTATGCCGTCGTTCTTACCGTGATTATGTTGAGATTGTCCATCGTGGTCAGTATCAACATTTCCGGCATACAGAATTGATTTGTAAAGAGTTGCAACCGATAGCGGAGGGAAACAACGATTTATCATTATCGAAATGCCCCCACGACACAGTAAGTCTATGACTGTGACAGAATCGTTTCCGTCTTATTTTATTGGACGGAATCCGGAAAAGCGAGTGATCATCGCTTCATACTCAGATACACTTGCTCGAAAGTTTGGCAGACGTAACCGGGATAAAATTAATGAATATGGCACGTCATTCTTTGACGTTCAGCTGTCGCAAGATAATGCAGCAAGTAATAACTGGTCTTTAGAAGGACGCCGCGGCGGACTGTTGGCAACTGGTATCGGCGGTTCAATTACCGGTGAAGGTGCGGACGTGCTCATTATCGACGACCCATTTAAGAATGCTGAAGAATCAAAGTCAAAAACGATTAGAGATAAGGTATGGGACGAATGGGAAAGCACGCTGTCAACACGAGTGCATAAAGGCGCTTCCGTTATTGTTGTAATGACAAGGTGGAATGAGGATGATATTGTCGGAAGATTGTTGGCAACAAGTCCACACGATTGGGTACATTTGAGACTTCCGGCAATTGCGGAGGACGATGATGATCTTTTAGGAAGGGACCCAGGTGAAGCCCTATGCCCTGAACCTGGATTTGATGAAGAATGGGCAAAGAACAAGAAAATAGAGGTCGGATCAAGAACATGGGCTGCCCTATTTCAACAACGGCCGTCACCGGAGAGCGGCGACATATTCGCACGTAAATGGTGGAAATATTACAAGAAGCTTCCGGGACACTTTGATGAAGTTGTACAGTCTTGGGACTGCACGTTCAAAGACAACAAGGAAAGGGACTATGTGGTTGGTCAAGTGTGGGGCAGGATCAGGGCTGACAAGTATCTAATTGACCAAGTGCGCGACCGGATGAACTTCCCAACGACTGTGCAAGCGATCAGAAATATGACAGCTAAGCATCCAGAAGCGAATGCCAAATATATCGAAGACAAGGCGAACGGATCGGCTGTCATTCAGATTCTTTCCAATGACATACCAGGAATCATTCCGGTAACGCCAGATGGCGGTAAGGTTGCTCGTGCTTCTGCTGTCAGCCCGGATGTCGAAGCAGGAAATGTCTACTTGCCTGATCCGTCAATCGCTCCATGGGTGAATGATTTGGTGGAAGAGGCAACGGCATTTCCAAATGGAGCACACGATGACCAAGTGGACAGTATGACGCAAGCAATCAATCAGATGCATAAACCAAAAGAATACACGCACATTCTTCCGCCAACACTTGGCGGATTTTAATATGCAGGAATATTGTATTATTTGTCGAATCGTAAACCTGAATGTTAATTTTTACAGGGGGATTGATTAGACAATGCATTCGGGAAAAGAAATCATTGAACTTCGTCATAGAATTGATGAGAGCAAAGGAAAAGATGTAAGATCGACATTATTTTCTTTAAAGACGACATACTTGGTTTTTGAAAAAAATTACCGAGAATTGAAGACAACAATAGGCAAATACAATAAGGGCGAGGTTTCTTTAATACCGTATATGTTACCAGAGAAGAAAAGTGATGCTGATAATATTTTCATTGAAATTACTCGCGTTTTTTATAATTATTTATCGTCTGCATTATCACTTAGAGATCATGAACGAAGTATTAGAAATTGTGAAAATGAAGACTCGGCTTTTGTTAGGAACAACGATGACAAAGTAAAGAAATTGTTTATTGATGTTCCGAAAGCAAGGTTTATACAGGATTTAAGAAATTATACTGTTCATAGATCTCTACCCATTACTGGAGCTGAGGTTAAGGTAAACCAAGAAAAACAAACGCAAAAAGTCTTTATCGATGCAGTAAAAATAAAAAAATGGCACGGTTGGACAAGTGTGCCCAAGAAATATTTAAAAACTATTGATAAGCACATAGATATCGAAGAAATATCCGATGACTACTTTGATAGAGCTACCTCTTTCTATAAATGGTTTAGTGATGAATATAGAATTTTATATAGTTGTAATCTTAGTGAGCTGGGGAAACTGGAGAAAAGGTGGGATGAAATCCACAAGGAAAATCAAGCAGAATTTGAAAAAACACAACGTGAATGGAAGCCTGAATAAGGCTCTTTTATTTTACCGTGAAAGGGGTGATGCCATGAAACTAACTGATAGATTACGAGCTTGGCGAACGAACCGAGCAGCGAAGAAGTATTTCGGAGCACTTGGTCAGGTGATCGATAATCATTTGATTGATGGACGAGAAACACAATCCAAGTGGGAGCGGGGAGCGACAATTTCAGTGGTATGACGGCGTGATAAAACGTAACCATTTGCATCAGTGCAACGTCATGGAGACACTGTCCTTCATCCGCGATATCAGTCCGGACGCGAGCATGGCGATGTGGAACTTCCTACGGCTTGCTAATAACGGGCACGAAATGGAAGTGGCAGATACCAATGGCAATCCGGACGAACCGGCATTAGACTATATCAACAATCTAGCGGCGCGCGTTGGCAAGCTATACGGCGGTGGTACTGATCAGCTGATCAATGTCATGCTGCTCACCGGGTACACGCAGGGAGCCATTGCACTCGAAGTTGAGCTGGATGAAAACTTGAAAGATGTGCGTGATTTCACTGGATCCGTCCCGACTGGACTTTCAAGTGGACAAAGAGACGCAGGAAACCAAGCTTGTGCAGAAACAAATAGATGGAAGTTACAAAGAACTGAACCCGAATCAATTGTTCTATCAACCATTTGATCCTGATGTAGATGATCCGTATGGCCGGAGTCCAATCCTTCCGGTACTTCAGATCATCTTTTTTCAAGTTGAGGTTCTGAAAGATTTGAAGCAGGTAGCGCATCACCAAGGGCATGCACGGTTTGACGTTTCGGTAATGGAAGAATCCATATTGAACAACATTCCTCCGCAGATTGCCAGTCAAGGTGGACATGGCCGGTGGCACACAGGGCAGGAGCATGGACGGCACAGCATTGATCAATATCATCAATCAACAGGTAACCACAGCGCTCAAACAGTTGCCCGTCCTGCTCGGTCACAATGACACGGTTACGGAAACACATGGCACTGTGCAATATCAAATCTTTGTTGCCGGTGTTGAAAGCATTCGGCGCGGTGTAAAACGGATGCTGGAACGTGCCTACAACCTCGCCCTACAAGTGCAGGGTTCGCAGAGCACCGCGAAGCTGACATTCAATGAAATTCGCGTCACAGATCGTTTGCAGGATGCACAGGCTGAACAGCAAGAAACAAATACATTGATCACACAAGTCAATCAAGGGTGGATTGATAACGATGAAGCAGCTAACCAGGCAGTCGGCCATGATGCAGTCGGGGAACCGAAAGCAGCAGATATTTCGAACTTGTTGCGCTCCATGCCCATTGAACAGAGGGCAGAATCAAAAAAATCTAAGACGGGGAAAGGGGGTGATGACTTTGTTAAGGAACTAGAGACCGGGATGCGGACGATCTGGCTAAACTCACAACGAGCGCGTCAGAAGCGTTTGACAAGCAGTTATCCGATCAACTAGCAACTTATCAAAGTCGCATCAAGAAGTCCGGCACGCCGCCGACGCGCGTCTTAATGGCATGCGTTCGTGCGGACAAGAAAAACTCCGGCATACCGTCTGAATTTATCCGGTGGGTTAAGGTTCATATCTTGAATGATTCGCCTAAGCGCCTTCGAGCGGAATTAGGGATCGACTAAATGGCGCCAAATAAGGCATTTTTATTTTGCTCTGAGAGGAAGTGAAAAGGATGGCATTTATCAATGATTATTTTAAAATTCTCCCAGTACAACATTTAATTAAATACTGGTTCATTTGTTTGGCAATTATTATTGTGCTCTTTTTGTCCCTTTTTCTCAGCAATAAAAAAAGCCAACGTATATGTTGGCTTAAAAGAAAAGGCAATAATCTATGAATTCTTTTCCAAAACTGCTTAGTTCTACAATCTCACTTAGTGTGTTATCAATACCACCGCCAACTGCAAAATGGCCGGTAAACACTTTTATAAAACCATAGTTTCTAAGTTTTCCAAAGGAACCAACAATAAGGTATTGATCAACATCTTGTTTGTTTATTGAGCTTATTTGTATAGGCTGATTATGGTGTTGAAGAAGACCCAGTAGATCAATTTCAAGAAGACTCATATCAGATAAGCAATCAAGAAAAAACTTTCTTTTGTCAAAAGACTGATCAGTAGTTGGGGATGATAATGAATTCATAAAAAATTTTTTGAAGTATTGACGCTTGCGGTCTAAATGTTCCTGCTCAATTTTATCATTTAATTCTTCAATTAAATGAGCTAGAGCTTCGGGATTGTGGCTCTCTATAGACAATGGTGTTATTCGTTGTTGTTCCATTTGTTGAGCAAGCTCTCGGTAAAACGATTCAATACGCTTGAAACGCTTCTCTTGCTTTGTCCCAAAATAAAGCGAAGCAAGAGATCCTCCGACTGTTGGTACAAGTTGCAAGCCAGCTTCTATGGCAAGTTCAACTTTATCTTTCCAGTTCAATTTATCGTCCATTTTCATTCGCCTCCTTTCTAGTGGAATACATTTCCATTCTAGCAGGATAGGCGATTTTTACTATACAAAATTTTAGGAGGAATCACTCATGGATTTTCTAATTCAAACGTACAATTTCAACCGACTTGTAGAACAAACAACCGGTGACTATGACTCTGTCAATCTCAGCGTGATCACCACATCGTCTACGACCTTGTATTTCAATAAAACAGTTCAGATCTCAAAAGCTGAATGGGAAGCAGCGCGTATATCTGATAGTGCTCTGTCCGACCTAATCAAGTCAAAAGCCATCGCATCAATGAATGACGAGGCGCTAGTGATTGCGTTCGGTCCGGTTAACGAAAACAGCACAACTGGTAAAGCCAACATTAATTTCAATACCAGCGGCACGGACTTTAACTTTAATAGCTATGTCCAGACAACAATCGAAGCATGGCGCGCAGCTCGTGTTTCGGACGAACAGATTTCTGCGCTGATTAAACAGGCAGTAATTGATCAGTTGAACGGGGCGACACAAGCATAATAGGGCGGTGAGGGGATGCAACACAATACAGATACATTATGGACAGCAGTACTCGGCGGCGCCTATTCGGCAGCCGTGGTTAAAGTATCGGATAGCACTAGCTATCTTGATTCGACCGCAAGTGTTAATATAGCTAACGCTCATGCGGCAGGGCTTAAGGTCCATGCATACCACTTCGCACGGTTGACCTCAACGGCAGATGCGAAGGCAGAAGCAGCATTGTTTGCAGCATGCCTGAAAAACGTTGGTTTTAAATCAAGTTATGGCATTGTTGTGGCTGATGTAGAATTGGCAACCGCAAGCCGATCGGCACTGACAAGTTACACAAACACGTTTCTGCAGGCTATGCGTGACAAAGGATACAAGGTCGATCTTTACACCGGATCCAGCTTTTATAAATCGCATTTGGATGCGGATAAGCTGACTGTAAAAGATCCGTGGCTCGCTCGCTATAACAACGGATCAGCAGAGCCTAACTGGAAAAAAGGCAAGAAAGGTGCTTGGCAGTGGACCAGTTCAGAGCGGATTAACAATCGAAACTTCGATGTCAGTCAGGATTTTGCAGGCAAGTACACGAAGTCAGCGAACAAATCAGTCGGCAAAATCAAATCTATCAGTCTCGTAAACTACCTTAAGAGTAAGGGACAGCCATGGTCTTATTCCGCACGCAAGAAGTTAGCAAAAGAGTATGGAATTACGAATTACACCGGTACTGCTGCGCAGAACTTGGCACTTGTCGCCAAGTTGAAAGCAGGCATCAAGCCAGCCAAACAGCCCGTTATCAAGCAGCGGAATGCAGCACAGTATCTTTCTAAGTCCACAAAGAAAATTACGACCAAACGCAAGGTTTATCTTTACTGGACAACGCATCTTTTTGGCAAGAACAGGGTTGCTGGATTCAAAAAGGGAACTGTATTAACGATCACAGGATACAAGCTCTCAGCGACTGGACTGCTTCGGTTTAAGACTAAAAGTGGATTCTATATCATGGCTAATAAAGATTATGTCAAAGTCTATTCGATCGCTAAAAAGACGGTGAAAAAGACAGCAAAGAAACCTTACGTTGTGATAAGCGGCGACTCACTGTGGAGCATCGCGCACGATAAAAAGACGACTGTCACGCATTTAAAAGTGCTAAATAAGCTCAAATCAAATTTCATTTATCCTGGACAAAAAATCAAATACTAATCGTCTGATTTTCGTACGATTATCGGACGATTTAAAGGTGCGATTCATTATGGAAAAACTAATTGAAGATGTGTTGATTGATGTACTGCAGCTGTTGGGCGTTGGTGTACTCTCGCTCATCAGCTATTTTATTTACCACTCAGCCACACTGAAAAAGCTTGAAAAGTATGTGTTGGCGATCGAAAAGCAAACGCCTGTATTGGACAAGATTGTTGGCAAGATCAAAAGCGATGCCCAGGCACTACTGGATAACGAGGAAACCAAGACGGCCATTGAAACATCTGTAGCCAAGCTGCTGCAACAGAAAGGTTTGCCTGTTACTCAAGAGAATGTAGCTAAAGTGATCGAAGCATTAGAAGGAGATACAAAGCAAGAAGCGGATCCGGTTAAGAAAACTGTTCCTGCACAGAAAGCTTGACATAATGATTCACCGCCCGGGTGACCGGGTGTACATATAAGTTCAAAAAAGTTAAAAAGTGACGAAATATATAGTGAGCAGTATCTACTATAAAAATATTTCAATAATGTTACAAGAAAACTACATCTTTGCAGGATTTTCTGCTGTTCAAAACGAGTGTAGTATTGTATCATAACTAACAGAGCTACAAAATCAATAAAATTTTTCTGATGTCGTTATTTTATTCGTTTTAAGGGCATAAATACTTAGGGATAGATAAATTTATGAGTGATAGCGAAATCGAATTTACTGCATATCATGGAACAGACAAGTCACAGTTGCGTCGCTTAATTGGCAATCGTGTGCTTCCAAAGCCAGATTGTAATATAGGTGATTTAGGAAAAGGCTTGTATGGTTTCATTGATGATAGAGATCTTGCATTAGCATATGCAGAAAGGATGAAAATTAATCATCAGATTGTTCATCCGACAGTTATTGAATTTAATTTTAAATGCAAGCAAGAAGAAATTATTGATTTTGATACACCAGAGAACCTTCAACAATTTCTCGAAGCAAAAGAAATATTTCGAGAATTCGCTAAAGATTTTTTACTTAAAAGTAGATCAAAAAGAATTTGTATCGATGGAATAATTATTGAACGTATGTTAAAGCACAACAAAGGCAAAATAATCAAAGCAGTAACGAGGAGCACATTTACTCCAACAAGAGAAGACTATATCTGTTTGAATGGTCGACTTGTTCCGCTAATATCTAATTATCCCAACGGAAAAGAATTATGCGTAAGAGTACAAAATCCTGTCAAAACAAGGAGATGTGACTGATGGGTATTTTAAATATAGATTTTGATGCATACAAAAAATCATTAACTCCAGAAAGTATAATTTCTTTATTTGCCCAAATAGGTGTAGAAGCAGTGAAAAAAGAAAGTGTTGGATTTTCTTCAGAAGACAATGAGGTTGGATCATTAAGGAAAAAAGTGAAAATTTCATTGAGCAAAGAAGAGGCCGAAATGTATCAAGAGGAACATATTTTTGGGAATGATGAGATCAACTTAGATCGAACAAGAATTAATGGTCGGTTAGTGCATGTCAACCCAATTCAGAATAACAAAATTGGTGAATTATCAAGTTCAAATGATTTTGGAGAATTAAAAACTAATTTGCAACAAACAGTTGTTGTTACAGATCGAGCCCTAGGAGTAGCCGCTTAATGTTACATTTTGACAAAGTTTTAATCAAAGATACAGAATTTCACATTAACGAACAAGTCCCATTTTCTAAATGGTTAGATGATAAAAGTGAAATTACCATTGAACCAGCAGTTCAAAAAGGGAAAAAAGACACCAACAAAGGTAGAGCACTTATTAATTTCAAAATCGGAGAAAAAAATAATAAGGAAGAACCCAAACCATTTTATATTAAAATCACCGTTGTAGGTTACTTTACTTGTGAGGAGAAAGTAGATATTGTTGAAAAATATGGACTTAACATGGTAAACGTTTTGCTTCCATATGGAAGAACATATATCAGCAGTTTAACTGGCCTTGCAGGATACCAAAATATATTAATACAACCTGTTAATGTTTACGATTTATTTAGGAAAAAAGATGAAGACAGCAAAGAAGACAGAGCCTAGATATATAGAGGCTACTGAAAAAAATTGACGGTATTAAAAAGGAGTAAAACATTTGTATATAGCAAATGTTTTACTCCTTTTATTTTCTAAATAATGATAAAAGTCATCATTTTATAAGTGCTTTGTCAGCAATCTCAGATACCGAGGACTCTTTTGTGTCATAAAATCATTTCCGTTATCTTGAAGGACCACCTTAACAAAAAAATCCACTCATGCATCAAAGAAATAGAAGTCATAATCTGGAAATTTTGTGATTATTTATTTTTAAAAGCATGTTATTTCGAATTAGAATTATTTCAGTTTCGACCAATACATCCGTGCGTACTGTTTTTCTCGCCGGCAGATCCGAATTTTTTCAAAAGATCGCGTCTTTTCTTCGATCCGAGTAATTCCTGCTTGATCTCCGGATCGTGGACAAAATAAACAGAGTGATCGTTTGCTTTAAGTGTACCGGCCCAATCAAACGTGAGATGCTACATCTCTTCAGATTCAAAAACAATATTCGCAATTTCCCATTCAGTTAATAAGCCAAGTTCTAGGACTTCATTCAAAGTGTATTCATATTGTTTTAACATTTAAATCGCCTCCTATATTTTAAGTAGGAAGCAGGATAGAAAAATGGTTAGGTACTCATAATACTGGAGAGTGAAAAGTTCTGTGTAAATAAAACAAAAGGATAACCCTTAAATGGGATTTTATGGTATCCTCTAATTCACCACAAATAGAGAGGAAAAATCGCCAAGGGTTATCGTTCTTCTAGTTTATCCTGTTCCTTCGCGATTGACTAGTGCCATGTTAAAATTTATCGATTCTATACTTCTGTTATTCCGTTCTTGTTTCCATAGATTCGCCGCATTCAAATGGTTTGTTGTGATCATTACCGGTTTGATGATTCGCTCCGATTCTCTTGGGGTCACTTCCGTGATTCGTGACTTGACCCTCAATCCTAGAGGTTATGAATCGATGATTCATTTTTTTCGCTCCTCTGCTTGGTCACTGGATGATTTACGTCAGAAATGGCTGCACATTGTGCTCCAGTTTGCGCCACTTAAGCGTGAAGGAGAAGCCGTGATTCTCGTTGGCGATGGGGTCAAACAGGCGAAAGAAGCGCGACACATGCCGGGCGTAAAGAAGCTTTATCAAGAGTCCGAGGATGTGTCCAAATCTGCTTTCATCTTTGGTCATCTCTGGGGCGCCGTCGGCGTCCTGATGGGAACCACAGGCAAAGTCCTTTGCCTACCTCTATTCCTTAACCTTCAAGACGGGGTCAAAAGCATCTTTAGCTGGGAGGACGGTCACAAAGCGTGTGACGATTCGCATGTGGTTCAGATGATCGATCAAGGCTATGCCGCAGCTAAAGTTCTGGGGCATGCGCTGTTTCTCCTTGATCGTTATTTTTTATCGGTGCCGGCGCTTCAACGACTCGATCTGCGGAATCAGGAAGGGACGGTGAAACTGGATCTGGTAACCCGAGCCAAAGCTTCCGCAGCGGCCTATGAGTATCCCGTTCAAACGGGGCGAAGGGGGCGGCCAAGAAAGAAAGGGGCGAAGGTCAAGCTGAACACCCTGTTTGCTTCCCGAAGCGACGCGTTTCAGGCGGTCACACTTCCGTTGTATGGTAAAGAAGAACCCGTGTCGTATCTCTGTCGGGATCTGCTTTGGGGTACGGGGATGTATCACGAACTGCGCTTTGTACTGGTTAAGATGTGCGGGCGGCAGGACATTCTGGTAAGCACGGATCTGACCTTGTCTCCCGAAGCGATCATACGTCTCTATGCTCGGCGTTTTACCATCGAAACCACCTTTCGGACAATGAAACAGTCCTTGGGAGCCTTCACGTATCATTTTTGGAGTCGATCCATGCCGAAACTGAAACGTTACCTTAAAAAGGATGAATCTCAGCCGGTGGATCAGGTGGTCGACCGGAACGCCCGGAAACAAATCCTACAAGCGGTGAACGCCATGGAAGGATACATGATGTGCAGTTGTATCGCGCTGGGACTTCTTCAGATGGTGGCCTTACGCTACTCAAAGAGAGTGCCACAACTGTTTTTTCGTTATTTGCGCACGCCATCGAAAGGTATTGTCTCTGAAGCGACCGTTATGGTCTATTTGCGCCGTTCGATTTTTTGCCTGTTTGCCCGAAACCCACGTTTAACCATAACGCAAATAATTCGAGAAAAGCAGGAAACACCTGAAGTACAGGACGAATTACGAATTTCTTAGCAGCTTAGAACTTTTGACTGTCGAGTAAGCAGGATGAATTAGGTTAA
>Ga0334901_1000341_pt1 | contig 68533 bp, 63 predicted proteins | sample GraSluR3_MG_3_FD_207216 | JGI IMG/M metagenome (GOLD analysis project Ga0334901, IMG submission 207216) | Sludge microbial communities from methane-producing bioreactor in Wageningen University, Netherlands - Granular Sludge_15_08-R3 | ecosystem: Engineered > Bioreactor > Anaerobic >...
TAAAGTTCTGGATAGGAAAAATACCAATAACGCTGATTCGCAAGACGAAGGGAAAGATAATAAAGTAGTGGTATATGTGGACCACCGGGAGGCCATGTCTGGGGTTACCAGAGAATTGAGTAATCTGGAAGTGAGTGTGGAGCCTTCCAGTCTTCTGGTTGGTGATTATCAGATAAGTTCAGATGTGGTTGTGGAGAGAAAGAGTACCAAGGATTTTGTTAGCTCATTGATTGATAAAAGGTTATATAAACAGGCTCAAGAACTGGTGGAGAACTTCTCCAAGCCGGTGATCATTCTGGAAGGGCAGGATCTCTACAGCAGTGGATTACACCCCAATGCCATTCGAGGAGCACTGGCCAGTCTGGCAGTTGATTTTAACATACCCATCATCCCCACCCGTAACCCTGAGGATACTGCAGCCATGATTCACCGACTAGCAATCCGGGAACTGGATAGAGGTTCCAAGGAAGTGCAGATCCAGACAGAGAGAAAACCATTAACACTCCAGGAACAACAACTTTTCATTGTGGAATCACTACCCAACGTGGGGCCAGTGAATGCCCGGAGACTTTTGAAAGAGTTTGAAAGTGTGGAAGGAGTTTTCAATGCCACAACTGATGATTTAATAAGAGTTAGCGGTATTGGTCGGATAAAAGCTCGAAATATTCGGGAAATTATTGAATCCAAATATTCAGATACATCCAAATATTCCCCTGAACAATTAACAGAAGATAAACCTATCATAAATGGTAAAAATAAACCAGAGAATGAATACAAACTTGAAAATACGAAAAAATAATCAAAAATTCTAAATTAACGGTTAAAATGTTGGAAATAAGGGAACTTAGAATTAATTAAGCCAAATGGAGAATGAGGATAGATGAAGATTTTAGTGAATGAAAAGGGAAAGAAATTTCTGATTGGCACTGATGACTTGCACACTGACCATGGTTACATTAAAAAAGAAGAAATAGGTAGTAGTAATCCAGGGGATGTTTTAAAAACACACTTAGGGCGTGAATTCCGTGTATTAAAAGCCAACATCAACGATTACATTGAACTTATGGACCGCAGATGTTCCATTATCCTCCCCAAAGACTTGGGTGTGATGACAGCTTATACTGGGCTGGGATATGGACAGCGAGTGGTGGAGGCCGGTACCGGAGCGGGTGCAGCCACTATATTCATGGCAAACGTAGTTGGAGAAACTGGTCATGTTTACTCCTATGAATTAAGAGAAGATTTCTCACAGATAGCTGAAAAAAATGTTAAAGGCTTTGGATTGGAAAATGTAACCCTTAAATGTCAGGATGTGGTGGAAGGGATTGATGAAGAGGATGTGGATCTGGTATTCCTGGATCTGCCCAAACCATGGGAAGTGGTTGAACATGCCCGTGACGCCCTTAAATCCGGAGGATACTTGGCAGCCTACACTCCCTACATAGACCAGGTTAAACTACTAAACAGAATACTTAAAAAGCGCAGTTTCTCCAATTTAAAGAGTTTAGAATGTTTGGTTCGTGAGATAGAAGTTAAAGATAAAGGTGTGCGCCCTAAAACCAGGATGACTGGACATACCGGTTATTTAACATTTGGGAGAAAAATTTAACTAAAAAGTTCGAAACACGCCATATCTTTACCAAAATATAGTTTAATAACTGAAATATTTGAAATAAGTTGTTTTGATTTATTCCAAGGTAAATGAACCATTAAAAATTAAATATTTGGCCTATTAAAAATAAATAATATTAAAGATAATCAGCATAATTAGAGTTGGATATGATGTTTTGTAGTGGATAATCACGCATAAACAAGGGTTATGGTGGAGAAGATGGGTTTCAATTTGAAAAATATAATTTCAATTAAAGATTTTAGTAAAAGAGACATTGAATATATCCTCAAATTAGCCGAGGAAATGGAACCCATTGCCCGATCAAAGGAAAAATCCAATGCATTATCAGGATCGATTCTGGGAATGTTGTTTTACGAAGCATCAACCCGCACTCGGCTCTCATTTGAAACAGCCATCAAACGTTTAGGGGGAAGTACAGTTGGTTTTGCAGAAGCAGGAACCAGTTCGGTTACCAAGGGCGAGAATTTAACCGACACCGTGCGTATAGTTGGGGAGTACACTGATGCCCTTGTGATTCGCCATAATATGGAAGGCACTGCCCGGTATGTTGCAGAGATGGTAGACGTCCCAGTGATTAACGCTGGTGACGGTGCAGGACAACATCCCACCCAAACCCTCCTAGATTTGTACACTATGAAACGCATCCTTGGTGATATTGAAGAATTACACGTGGCACTGGTGGGTGATCTTAAATACGGTAGAACCGTACACTCCCTTTCTTATGCACTAGCCATGTTCGGGGCTAAAATGAGTTTTGTATCACCACCAGAACTTAAAATGCCCAGGGAAGTGCTACACGATCTGGCGGCAGCAGGGGTAAGTGTGCAGGAAACTGAAGATATTAGGGATGTTTTAAACTATGCTGATGTGTTGTATGTTACCAGAATCCAGAAAGAAAGGTTTCCAGACCCCCAGGAATACTTAAAAATTAAAGGAGCCTACACCATTGACTCAAAAATCCTTAAGGGGAGCGAAGCCATAGTTATGCACCCCCTACCTCGCGTGGATGAAATTTCACACGATTTGGATAACACGCCCTACGGAAGATACTTCCAACAAGCCTTTTACGGAGTACCAGTTAGAATGGCTCTCTTAAAATCAATAATAAAGTAGAGAAATTTAGAATAAGCATAGAATAAAAAAAACTGAAAAAGAGCAAAATTTAATGTAATGGTAGATTACTTAAATTTTTTAAATTTTAAAATGGATATTTAATTTAAAATGAATTATTTTAGACAATTTCTCGTTTTATTCAATCTTAATTTAATTATTAAATCTTAATTCTAAAAAATTATGATACTGAGAAATGAAATGGATAAAAAAAGATAGGAGGTGGGTTGTTTAACCAGTCCACATTGCATCTTCCAAAAGTTCCATGTCACACTGAAGGGTGATGAGATTTGTTCTTCCCTTACCTCTACCCCTGGATACTGTTTTTGTGGATATAAGTCCTAACATTTCCAATTCATTTATAAAATCGAAGATTCTGCGGTATGAAACAGAATCTCCCTTAGTTATATCCTTGTAAACATCGTATAATCTTCCAGAGGTAATTTCTTCCTTACGGTTGGTGAGGTATATTAGGGATTCCAGTACCTTCTGTTGCTGACTGGGAAGGGTCATTACAATATCAGTGACCTTGTTGTGTTCGATTTGATCCTTGGCCTCCCGAACGTATTCTTCATAAACCATGTCTGTGCTCTTTTCATCTGCAAGTTCACCGGAAGTTCGCAGTAAATCAAGGGCATAACGTGCATCACCCTCTTCTTTAGCCGCCAGAGCTGCACAAAGTGGTATGACTTCATCATGGAGCACTCCATCGTTGAATGACAATTTTGAACGTTCTTGTAGGATGTCCACCAGTTGCTGGGCATTGTAAGGTGGGAAAACGATCTCCCTGTCACGTAGACTGCTTCGCACACGGGGCTTGATGAACTGTTTGAAATCCACAAAGTTACTGATGGAAGCTATGGAAACATTATCAGTCCGGGTAAGAGTGTAAAGCAGTCCATCACCATCATTTTTCAACAGAATATCAATCTCATCCAGGATTATAATTAAAATCAAGTCATTACCAAAAACATTCTTCTTGAAAAGATTACGAAAGGCATTTATAACTTCAGCTTTAGTCCAACCACGGTAAGGAACATCTTGACCCATCTGCTGACATAAACGAGCAATAACTTGGTATTCCGTGGTGAAATCAGTGCAACGAATGTATTCTACCCGTACATTCACATTTTTCTCCTTAGATATCTGGTCCAGCTGTTTCTTGGCAAACTTGGCCACAGCAGTTTTCCCAGTACCAGTCTTACCATAAACAGTGACATCCGGGGGTGTTACATTTTTCAATGCTTCAACCCAATATTTAGCCACAGATTTGATCTGATCCTCACGGTGAGGTAAATTATCCGGTAGAAATCTATGGTCTAAAAACTTTTTACATTTAAAAACTGAATTTTTGTCGCCCAATTCCTCAAAAATATTCATAAATACCACTTCTTATAATAAAAATACATTTTAAGTCCCTAATTCAAATTGAAACGTTGCAACTATAATTGTTAACTCAAATACATGGGGAAAATACCAGTCACCCCAACTGGATCATCTCATGTATAACATTATTAGTCATCTAATACGATTAATTATTTTAATCCCAAATCATTTATCAAATCACGTCAATTTCATGGATTTGAACACTGGATAATAATTAAATAGAATTTAAACCAGTATTACAAAGTAATGAGTTATATTTTAGTTTTATGATTTGAATCCGGACTTTAATCTAGGGAATTTCACCAAAACATAAGGCAACATGAGATTTTCATTTTACATTGATACGTTGAACCCAAGAGAGGGTGGTTTCAAGTGTAAAAAAATCATCATGATTTACAAAGTGAAGGTGCGTTTCAAGTGTAAGTAACTAATCCTATATTAATGGTATGGTGAGAGGTCAATTTCAAGTGTAAAAAAAAATCTAACATAAAAATCAAATCTTGCTGGAAAGATGTATTTCAAGTGAATGAAAAAACGATTTAAAAATTAGGAATGTTGTATGGTTTTGGGAGAGGTGCATTTCAAGTGTAAAAAAGAAAAATGATCATTTATGTAAAATAGAAAGAGAGATCAATTTCAACTGTAAAAAAACGAATATAGATCAAATAAAGTAATAATAAAATACATATAATTAATTTATTTAAAAAATAAAAAAGAATAATAAAAGATAATGAAAGATAATAGATTAAAAGAATAAAAAAAACGACTAAATGGGTTTTACAATAATAAGACCTGAAATAAATAAGTATAATAATTATATAGATTAAAATTTGCCTTAAAATATAGTATTTTCAAAAAAGACGTATTAAAAATCAAATAAAACAAAATAAAAACTGAATTTATAATAATTTGAAACACAGGAAAGTATGCAAGAACGTAATATAAAATCAAATGATTAAAAAAATTAATACTATATTCTTGTTTAAATCTTTAATAATTTTATAGATACTATATAAATAATAATATTTAATTATATTTATATTATTTTTACACTTGCAATTGATCTCTCACAATATTTAATAGTGACTAGTCCATTTTTTTAATTCATTTTTTATTAGGATATAATAATTGTAAAAAATTACATTTGAAATAGATGTATCACTTATTGATCAAATTCAATCTTTGTTCAATTAGACTAACTTTTAGTATATGATTACACTTGAAATCTATCTCTGATTCCATTTGTTTTTTGAGGGAACATCTTGATAGTTACACTTGCAACTCATGTCTTACTCTTTGAATAATAAGAATATCAAATCGATTTATATCACCAGTTCATGTCATGAATTACTAACAGCCACTTTTTTCTCACCTGCAATTATTTTTCAGTTTTTTACAGTGTAACATCTTAAGAAAAGTTACACTTGAAATCACCGTCTTACTCCTTGGAAGCTATTTTTTCAAAATAAAAAACTACTTCCTATATTGCGTTTGAATATCATTTTAAACCTTTATGATAGGCTAAATAGAATGATACACTCTTCATCCAACAACATTAAAAAGTAATAGCTTTATAAGAATTAGATTTAAGAAAAACAAATAATGTGGTAATTCGAATAATGTGGTAATTCGAGTTTGCTAGTTGAGGTAAACCCATGGAAATTGAACTTCTAATCGTGATTTTCGCAGCTGTTTTCATTGATTTAACTTTAGGAGAGTTGCCAGTATCAATTCATCCTGTGGTTTGGATGGGTAAATCTATAACAAAAATTCGTAATTTTTTAACGAATACCGGTAAAAATAAAAAAAGATTATCAGGTTTCGTAATGACTTTAATCATTCTCATCACCTTTAATTTACTTATTATCATGATTTTATATATTTCTTCATTCAACTACATTATTTACTTGGCAGTGGTTTCAATAATCCTTTCAACAACTTTTGCAATCAAATCTCTGATAAAATCTGTACTTGAAGTGTATTCATCATTAAATATAGATTTAGATAAAGCTAGAATTTTTGTTTCATATTTAGTCAGTCGTAAAACTTCTCAATTATCATTAGAGGGGGTGGTTTCCGCTGCAATTGAAACTCTAACTGAAAATATCACTGATTCCATTATCAGTCCTCTTTTTTACATATTCCTCTGTGGGTCAGTGGGAACTCTTCTGATAATAACCATGGGGGACAATGTAATTTATCCATTTTTAAATTTTTTAGGGCTGAGTGGACTGAGATCTTCTGATTTTCAGTTTCCCCTTCTCTTAGGGGTCATGGCTGGAGTTTCATTTCGGGTGGTGAATACTTTGGATGCAATGGTGGGTTATAAAGACCCTCAAAATATTGATATGGGATGGTTTCCTGCAAGGTTGGATGATGTTATTAATTATGTCCCTGCCAGAGCCACGGGTTTATTAATAATAATATCCGCTTTGTTAATGGGTTTAAATTACAAATCTTCCTGGCAGGTTATGTTAGCTGATGCACGAAAAACACCAAGCCCAAACTCGGGATATCCAATGGCTGCAGCTGCAGGAGCTCTGGATATTCAACTGATCAAACCCAATGTATACATCCTCGGACGCCCTAAAAATGGATTAACCCCTGAAATGGTAAAAAAGGCCGTTAAATTAACTATGATTACAGTGGTAATTTTTCTATTAATTATATTTGCAATTCCAATTCTAATAATCGTATTCTAAAATTATATTCTAAATCATATTCTACATAATCTTCCATTTTTTCCAATCTAATTTTAAAAATTATAATTTCAAAATTTAATCAGGCCTTTGAATCATCCTTTGAAAATAGGATGGATGTAAATAATAAACAATTAACATTAAATGAATTAACATTAAATGAATTAACATTAAATGAATTAACATTAAATGAATTAACATTAAATGAATTAACATTAAATGAATTAACATTAAATGAATTAACATTAAATGAATTCTCCAAGTCTCAGTTTTATCCCAACCAATTCTAAGTTATGTTTCATGAATGTTTTAAATTATTATTCAATTAACTTCTATACCAAAATTCTATATGTGATTCTATGAGATTTGCAATTATCAGTGTGACTAAAGAAGGGAGTACCATTGCCAGTGAAATGGCACAAGTTTTAAAGAATGATCCCACAGTTATGAAAGTTGACGTATTCCATAAAAACGTTAAAGATACTTTAAAATCTTCATTCTACGATTATGACTGTTGGGTTGCTATAATGGCCACTGGGATCATGGTCAGGACCATCTGCCCTCTTATCAAGTCCAAGTTAACGGATCCTGCGGTTCTGGTAGTTTCTGAAAATAAAAAACATGTTATCAGTTTATTATCAGGTCATTTGGGAGGGGCTAATCATTTTTCAATTAAAATTGCCGGATTAATAGGTGCGGTTCCAGTCATAACCACAGCCACTGATTTAAAAGGTAAGCTGGGCATTGATACCTTAGCCTATCAGTACTGGTTACAAGTTGAACAACCTCATCTCATTAAAGAAGTTAACCAGTTAATTGCTGACGATGTGAAAGTTGAACTATATCTACCAAAACGTTTTCAATTTTTAACCAATCATCCCCTCATAAACAGATCTTACCAGATTCAAACCTGGGATGAATCATTCTTACGTGTTTCTTTATTTTGTAATGATTTTCCATCGGAGGGAGGATCAAATAAGTGTCTGGATTTACATCCTAAGAGAATGGTGGCGGGTCTGGGTAGTAAAAAGGGAGTTACGGTTGATCAAGTTTTTTTTGCAATTCGATCCGCGCTCCAACACCTGCACTTACCATTTGAGCGATTGGATGCATTGGCCACTGCTGATGTCAAAAAAGATGAAGAAGGTATTATTACTGTTGCTTCTCAATCCAATTTACCACTGGAAATACTGTCTTTAAATGAAATTGCAGGATTTGAAAACGTTGATTGCACTCCTTCTACTCTTGTGAAGCGTGAATTTGGCGTGCCTGGTGTTTCTGAGCCTGTAGCTCTAATCCGGGCTGGTAAACAATCACGTCTTATTCTGAAAAAATCTGCATACAATGGTGTTACAGTTGCAATCGCAGTCTCAAGGGATTAAATTGGTTAAATCAAATATTTTATAAAAATATTTTATTTAAACGTATTATTGGCTTTTAATATCATTTTAAGAACTTGCCACTCGTTTTTTAACTTTTCTCACCAAAACCTTTTTAAAGCTCAAAATATAAAGAAACTTGGATAAGGCTTTTTATGAATTACCATTTTAAGCACAATTAACTCAATGGAGGCATTATTATGAGTACAGAATCATTTGAACGTTGTAATCAGATTTTAAAGCATATTATGGGGGACACAAGCGTGCCCAGGAATATTAGGAGGGCCGCTGAAGAATCTAAGAATTTGTTATCGCAGGATGATAATGAACCCACTGTCCGGGCCAGTACGGTTATATCCATCTTAGACGAAATAAGCAACGATCCTAACATCCCAATTCATGCAAGAACCCTGATATGGAATGTTTTAAGTGAATTAGAATCAGTACGTGAATAAATTTAAATTTCTTATTTTTAGAAGGTTACACTTGAAGTTTACCTTCTAGGAATTATTTAAAATAATTTTTTTGCTATAAAATATTCTTTTTTTAAAAAAATTGACCTTTAAATACATAATGAGCTTTAAAAAAATCAAAAAATACTTATTTATTATTTTTACAATTATTAATTAATTTTTTTCCAGATTAAAAATATTAATTCGGGGGGTCTTGTTTTTCATATTAGAATCAGGCTAGAACTCCATATTACTTAAAACTCGTGAGATGAATTGGATTTTAGCAGTTTCTTCCACGAATTCAGCTAAAAGTGCTGCTTCTGTGAGGTTTTCTCCAGTTGCAACCACCCCGTGTCTTTCTAGAATAATCACATCTTCTTCTTTGAGAGCTTTACCAACTAGTTGGGCTAGTTTCATGGTTCCTGGCTGAGCATAGTCCACCATTTTTAGGAAAGGCATCTTTAGTTCCCCAAAACCTTCTAAACGTTCAATTTTCTTACCTGACATTGCAAAACCAGTGGCGTATGCTGAATGAGTGTGAACTATTCCCTGAACATTTTTGTTTTTATATACTTCCAGGTGAAGATGGAGTTCTGATGATGGATTTGCACCACCAGCCAGTATATCTCCTTCCATGTTTAACAGTACTATTTCATCTTCTCTGACCTGTCCCAATGAAACTCCGCGGGGAGTTATGGCCACAGTATCCTGGAAACGGGCACTAATATTTCCGGATTTACCTGGTGTCAGCCCTTTATTGTAAAGATAATGAGCGATTTCACATATTTCACTGGTTAAAGAAGTGTGGTTCATAAATTTAATCTCCAAATCACTTATTATTCACTAATTGATCCTTTTTAAAGAGATGATTTTAACTGAAGTCCAGCATTTTAAGACTTCCATTATTTATTACCGGTACCTGGGCACAGGTAGGTACGATGTTGTAGATCTTCTGGAATTCGGTTTGGGACTGGAAAGTGCCGCTGTTAATCAGGTGCACACCTTTGTATCTTTTGTAACTGTTAATATGAACGTGTCCTGTGTGTAAAACATCTGGAATTTCTTCAATGACTAAATGGTCTTCTATTTCAGATGCTAATGGCGTTCGCTCCCCGTAGATAGGTGCTAGGTGTCTTTTTTCCATGAGTTCCTTCATTATAAGATCGGATTGCTGGTGACTCATGCCCTTAACAGTCATGGCTATATCGTCAAAGCTACGTCCATGATATATGAGGACTTTAATACCATCCAAGCTTACCATGGCAGGGTTACTCACGAATTCCAGGTTTTTAAGTTCGTAAAGACCTTTAGCATAATCTTCGGGTATGGCTGGTTGTGGCTCTGCCAGACGACTGGCATCGTGGTTCCCTGGGGCTATTATGATTTTGACATGGCTTATCTCACCAAATAATCGTGCCGCTTCTTCATACTGTTGGTGGATATCTTTTATGGTCAGTTCTTTGTCCTGGTGGGGGTAGACTCCAATACCATCCACTATATCCCCGGCCACCACCACGTACTTCACGTTGTTGGCAATCTCTTGTTGGTTATCATCCCCGAAATCCCCATTTATCCATTTGATAAACCGGTCAAAGGCTTTGTCCAGGAATGTGGAGCTGCCGATGTGAATGTCGCTTAAGAACACGGTGGCAAAATCCATCGGTTTTTCATCAATACGGGGTACTCCTGGATTTACCAGTGCACTGGCCATTATCAGGGTGCCTTTCCTGCTACCTATAATTCCAATAACTTCGTCCTTCAATAATGTTTCTGATTGCTCAAAGACTTCATGATTTTCTTTATGTATTAGTACGGTGGCACTACCACTTTCATCCTCTATTTCAATGATTTTATGATTATTTTTTGTGTAACGTACATCATTGACCATACCCACAATTTTAATCACATCGTCACGGCTCATGGCTTCTTTAATTGAATAACTGTCTTTAAGTTCTCTTTTGTAGGTTAACAGTTCCCTTAGTTTATGGTATCGGCTTTTGAAGTAACTGGAAAGATCCTTGATTTCTCCATTGGTGTAAGATTTGTGACTGGCATCTTTAAGTATGTGGAAATCGAAATCCTGGGGTACCAGTTTCATTTGAGCACGCTGATTATTGGAATAGGTTGAACCAATCATTGCACTTGTTGATTGGCCAAGATAATCATCCACTACTTTACCAGTGAGGACCATCATTTCGGGGGAGGAAATAGTCATATGTTTGATGAGTGAATCCACCAGATTGGGTGACGCATCATAACTTTTAATTTTATTGTAAGCTGATTCATCAAGAAGTATTTCCGCATCGGCAAATTTTAATATAATATCATCAGTCATAGGCACTCCGGCTGAATTGTTGGAAATTGGATTTGATTCCCATTATTTCTGTAATATTAGTTTGAATATTTTTACATCAAATCATTGATTACGATTACAACAAATTCAATTTTAATTATATCATCATCTTAGGTATAAATCAACTTTTTGACTTAACTTTCTAAATTTTTCTCGGAAATGTTCCATCATTTCCATTGACTTTACCATTTCAGCACGGGCTTCTCCGGGCAAACCTTTTTTTGAGAGAATAAGATATTCTGAATTGGCAACTAAAGCATCTTGAAAAATAATCAATGTTTTCAGAATTTTAATTTGTAGTGGTTTACACTTTGAAGGTGGGCTTAGTCTTTCGTATCTGAAGAATATGTTTTCCATGTTTTTTCTGAGGTTATCCAGTTCACGATAAGTTTCATCAATATCTATTTCACCACCACTTTCTCTGATAAAAATTTTCCTTATTAAAATTAGTTGAATTCCAGTATCCTTTAAACAATTCTTGCTTTTTTTCAAGAACTGCTTTTTAGTCATTCCAAACATTAAACACGACCTATAACTAATTAAAAATTTGTTTTCGATATAAATATTGTTCTTAATTTATAATAAACATATGTTCATGGTTTAATCAAATATCCTCCTAATACTCTCAATGTTTATCTTAGCATGCACTCCGTATTCAAATGGACTAAATTTTCTGCTAATGAAATAAGGAATGATATTCATAGAAATGTAGATCCAATTTCTTCCAAAACATTTAATATAAATGGTTGGTAAGATTGATAAAATACTAATAGAATAGGGATTATATATTTTTTGCCTTTAAATGTAATGTCCTGATTTAGCTAATCCCTATCTTTTACCTGTTAAATCTATAAAATATTCCAAAAGATTGAATTAACCAATCTTTTAACGATTAATCAAAGCTAATGCATAATTAGAGATTTCAATAACATTTAATTCACATATTAAAATAAACTCATTACACACGATTTAAGGTGATATAATTGTCCAAGGCTGTTAAGATAATCCTATTCCTAATATTCTTTGCCGTATTCTTCGAGGCAGGTCTATTTGCATCTTACACAATTGTTACTCAACAACCACCCAATCCTGTTGATCTCATTGAAATGCAAATAAATGGAGTTGCCTCCCTTTTCAATTTGGGTCCCAAAATTGCCACTCAGAAGAATTTGAATATTGTAAATGAGAATGAAGTGGTGGAAGCCCTGAAAACCAAGACTGGTATTGATGGAATTAACTTGCAGAGCCTTTCAGCTCAAACTTACCAGGACACAGACGAAGACACCATCAATGTTAACATAACTGCCATGGGATACAAGGATTCCCAGACTGGTGGGAAAACAGGTAATGCGTCCAGTGGCCCTATTGTCATCAAATCCAATGAAACTTACAGTATAACTGCCACTGCAGTGGCCAAACCAAAAACCAAAGGTGTTCAGATTGATGTGGGTTCTATAGTCATTACTTCCACCCGTGTACTGTACAATACTTGATTAAAACTATTTTCTATAACTGGTGAATATTTATGATTAAAATTGTTGGTATAGGGCCCTGCAGGGAAGACATGACTTTAAGGGCTCTTAAGGCCCTGGAAGAATCAGATGTGGTTATTGGATACGGAGCCTACACCAGAAAGATAAAGGATCTTCTGGATGGTAAAGAAGTTATTTCCAAGGGCATGGGTCAGGAAGTGGACCGAGCAGAACTAGCTATTGAATATTCCAAAAAAGGATATCAGGTAGTGGTCATAAGCAGCGGAGATCCTGGTGTCTATGGGATGGCAAATGTAATCTATCAAATTAGGGGAAAGTACTCGGGGGTGGAGGTGGAAGTAATTCCAGGAGTTACTGCTGTAAACTATTCTGCGGCTCTTTTAGGATCTCCTTTACATGATTTTGCAGTTATCAGCCTTAGCGACATACTCACCCCTCTTTCTGAGATCAAAAGAAAGATCACTGCTGCTGCTGAGGCGGATTTCATCATCTCATTTTACAACCCTCGAAGCAAGAGAAGAACCGAGCCATTGAACGAGGCTTTAAAAATACTTCGCAATATTAAAAGTCCCAAAACCCCGGTGGGGATAGTTAAAACCAATGAAAAAGGTTCTGAGGTTCGAATAGTATCTTTACAGGAGTTGAATGAGGAAGATGTGGATATGAACACCACCTTACTGGTGGGCAACACCTTCACCTATGTGGATGGGGGTAAAATGGTTACCCCGCGAGGATATGTTATACCTTATTCAACCCATCCTCTGGCAGAGGAATTTTACCAGAAATATCTGGCTGGAGAGGGTAATAATGGTTCTAACACTGCCTGCGAATATTATCCCTGCCATAACCACCCTCAAAATTGCACGTTTTGTTACTGTCCTTTCTATCCATGTGGAGATCCATCTACCGGGGGGCACTGGATAAAAGAGAAGCAGGTTTGGAGTTGTGAAGGGTGCACTTGGATACATCAGGACGATACTGTTGAGTGCATAGAGGGCAAACTACCTCAACTACTGGAAAAGGTGGAAGACCTTCAGGATAAAAAGAAAGAGCTTCTTAAATTAAGGAGAGAATGTGTTCACCTAACCAAATAATCGTAGCTTCCGTGGGTTAAAATGGGTCTGCTTACCAATCAAATTTATGTAAAAAATTCTTAATCAATTTTACTAAATAATGAATAATCAAAGGTCAACCGAGTGACTATTCCACTCAAAATTAATTCATACCCCTGAGTTTCAACTGTTATACTCTTTAATTTCTCTTTATCTTTATCCATCTAATTTGTCTATTTATAATAGTTAGTAATAGCAGTCCATTCTGATCCGGGGATCTGGAAAACGAAAGGGTTTGTATGATGATAATTCAGAAGAATGATATTTGAATAAATAATATTGGGTCGATCCAGCAATTTTTCCCATAGTATAATGTACCATGTCTAACATACTAACATATGTGATATAAATGATTCGAATAAAAAGAGCCTACCAGTCACCAGCCCAGAAGGACGGTTACCGGATCATGGTTGATCGAGTATGGCCACGCGGAGTGTCTAAACAAAGGTTAAAAATGGATGCATGGCTAAAAGACATAGCACCCAGCCATGATCTGCGACGATGGTTGTCCCAGAATTCCCAGAAATGGGATGAGTTCAAGACCAGATACAGAGAAGAGTTGAAAGATAAAGCTGAATTCTTAGATCAAATATTGGACTTGGAAAAGGATAAAGAGACTATTACCCTTGTTTATACATTGGGTGACACCGAACAAAATAATGCAGTGGTTCTGAAAGAAGTCTTGGATGAATTAAAGTCTTAATTCATTTATTTTATGGGATTGGAAAAGAAATTGAAATACTCATTATAAAACCTGGTTAAATTAAAAAAAAACCGGGTTCATGTTTTTATTTTTTTAATATTAATTTTTCAAAGATATTTATTCATAAAAAAGAATCTTTTCCAAGAAACAAATTTAGTTTATGATTATATTCCCCAAAAAATAAAAAAAGTATTTTGGGTTAGGCTGGTTAGTTATAAATCCAGCTCCATTATCCCTTCAAAGACAGAAACGGCGTCTCCTTCCATAAAACCGCCCAGTTTGTTGTCTTTTTCGTACACGGCTATTTTTAGGTCTCCTCCTGGGAGATGTACCAGAACATTTTTTTCCAGCAGACCTAGCTTGTAACCGGCAATAACAGTACTGGTGGCTCCAGTACCACAGGCCATGGTGAATCCAGCACCCCGTTCCCAGGTGAGCATTTCCACTTCCTGGGGGCTGACCACTCCAACGAAATGCACGTTGATCCTCTCTGGAAATGCCTTGTGGTTCTCGATAATGGGGCCCACATGGTCCAGGGCCACATCTTCCAAGTTATCAGTGAAGATAATTGCATGTGGGTTACCCACACTGATGGCAGTGAGTTTCAAGGGTTCACCATCAACCAATAATTCCTGGTCAATGAATTCCTCTTCATCAGTGGCCATGGGTACGGCACTGGTTTTGAAGGTGGCAGTCCCCATGTCAACTTTTATGGATTTCACGTTACTATTTTCGACCTGCAAGGTTAATTCTTTGATTCCACCCAGGGTCTCCACGCTCATCTGTTTCTCTTTGATAACATCATTCTCAAAGACGTATTTGGCAAAGCAGCGAATTCCATTACCGCACATTTGGGCCTCACTACCATCACTGTTGAATATACGGAAACGGATATCAGCCTCTATGGATGGGGACACGAATATAACTCCATCAGCACCAACTGAAAATCCTCTGGTGCAAAGCTCGGCTGAAATTTCGCCCTTCTTATCTTCAGGGATCAGTTCTTCGGTGGATTCATCAATTACCACGTAATCGTTTCCCAGCCCATGCATTTTATGGAAGAGTAAAATTATTCTATCACTCATTTTAACAGCCTCAGGGGAATATTCTGTTTACGGTATAGATCAGCGAAGTTTTCCCTTTCCCTTATTATATCAACGGCACCATCACAAACCATCACCTCTGCCGGCAGTGGTCGGGAGTTGTACTGGCTGGCCATGCTAAAGGCATAGGCCCCGGCATTCATAATAGCAAGAATGTCACCTTCCTTGATTTCTGGTAGTGGTCGGGCCCTGGCGAAAAGATCTCCAGATTCACAGATATTTCCAGCCACGTCGATGTTTTCAGTGGGTTCTGCTTCAGGTTTATCTGCCACCAGGATGTGGTGGTAAGATCCGTACATGGTAGGTCGCAGTAATGTGTTAAATCCTGCGTTAACCCCTATAAATTTTCGGTAACTCTGTTTAACAGTGTTAACTTGGGTTAAAAGGTAAGATGCATCTCCTACTATGTAACGTCCCGGTTCTATGCACATGGTTGGTTGACCCATATTGTGTTCTGCAAGTTTATCCTGGTAGAGTCCCACAATCTCCTTTGCGAATTTCTCAATATCCAGTAAACCTTCCTCAGGAGTGTAAGGTATTCCCAGACCTCCACCGAAATCTATGAATTCAAATGTAACACCTGCCTCCTTGTTCACCCGGCCAGCCACGTCCATAAGGACTTGTACTGCTAATTTAAATGGTTCAGGGTCCAGAATACCAGATCCAATGTGAGTGTGGATACCCACTGGTTTGAATCCGAGTTCAATCGCTTTTTGGTAAACCTGCACTGCTTCATGTTCCATTATCCCAAACTTGGACAATTCTCCCCCGGTGATGCAGTGGTCGTGGTGACCAGCACCCACCATGGGGTTGACTCGGAATGATATTTTAGTCCCTTCTGCTCCTGGAATTTTTGCAAGACGTTCCAGCATGGACACGCTGTCCAGGTTCACGCGCACACCCGCATCAAGGGCGAATTTCAGTTCTTCAGTGGTAACATTGTTTCCTGTGTAAAGAATCCGGTCACCTTCAAATCCTGCCATTAATGCGGTGTAGATTTCTCCAGGGGAAACAGCGTCAATACAACTCCCTTCCTGTTCTAATATTTTCATCATTGCCAGGCTGGTGTTGGCTTTAGCAGCGTAGAATATTTTAAAGTCTTCATATTCATTGGTGAATGCTTGATAGACTCTTCTATAATTGTCCCGCACTCTCATTTCATCTGTAACATAAAGTGGTGTTCCATATTCCTGGGCAATTTCCAGGGCATCGGCACCCCCGATGTCCAAGTTGCCTTTTTCATTGGTCTTAAAGTGTAAGTTCATAAATGATCCTCCGAAAAGAAGTAAACATCGAATATATCTCTTTATATCTTTATAACTATTGTGTTAATCTATCTATAAATTTTAAAAATAAATCTTTAAAAAAAGTATTCCTGGAATTAAAAAAATTAAAGGGTGATTATCAGTCTGATAATCTCCTAAGTATTTCATCCAGACAGTCAGTAACGTCATTAATCTGTTCCTGGCTGATAACCAGTGGGGGGACGAATCGGAGTACTTTTTCCGCGGTGCAATTGACCAGAACTCCCTGCAGACGCATGTCATCAACCATTCTACTGCATGGCATGTCCATTTCCATTCCCAGCATCATTCCAACGCCTCGAACATCTTCCACCAGACCGTGTTCTAGGAATAATTCCTTCAGCTGATTCTTGAAGTACTCACCATTTTCACGTGACCGGACCAGGAGTCCTTCCTCCCGGATGGTCTCCACCGATGCCAGACCCGCAGCACAAGCCAGTGGCCCACCACCAAAGGTGGCGGCATGGTCACCAGGCTGGAAAGCATTTCCAACTTCTTCGCTGGCCATAACCGCACCCATGGGGAAGCCTCCGGCAATGGCCTTGGCCAGGGTGGTGATATCCGGAGTTACTTTAAATGTCTGTGAGGCAAACATCTCACCGGTACGCCCAAAACCAGTTTGAACCTCATCAAATATCAGCAGAACATCATTTTCATGACATAATTTCTTTAATTCATCCAGATAACCTTCAGGAGGTATTATTATCCCACCTTCACCCTGAACTGGTTCAACCAGCACTGCAGCAGTTTCATTGGTTATGGCTTCACCCACAGCTTCCAAGTTACCGTAGGGTACGTGTTTAAAGCCAGGGGTCAGGGGTCCGAAGTTTTTCTTGTACTTATGTTGACCAGTGGCGGTAATGGTGGTGATGGTTCGCCCGTGGAAACTGTTTTCCATGGCAATGATCTCCCCCTTACCAGTGTACTTCCGGGCCAGTTTAATAGCTCCTTCATTGGCCTCTGCTCCACTGTTACAGAAAAAGGCCTTCTGGTGGGGTGAAACTTCAACCAGAAGTTTAGCCAGGCGCACTTGCTCCTCAGTGTAGTAAATATTGGATGTATGGATTAACTTATGAGCCTGTTTGCTGATGGCCTCAGCCACCCGTGGATGGGCGTGGCCAACGTTATTTACTGCTATTCCTGCAACACAGTCAATGTAGGCACGACCTTCCACATCCCATACCACAGCCCCCTTACCCTTTTTAAGAGCCAGAGGCTGGCGACCATAGGTTTGCATTACATATTCATTGTCCTGAGCCATTATCTCCTCTGTGTTCATATTATCACCCATGTAAATGTCATTATAATCATTTATATATGTCTCCTAAGAATTCACTTTACTATTTTTTTAAGCATTATAATAAATTATGGTTAGGGACATTATAAGCCTTATCCATCATCATTTGATTAGGGAAATGATTAAATATATTTAAAAACACACCGAATGGTTATATATTGAGGGGGAATCTACTCATCCATCGGGAATTTATTTACCCTCCCATATGGTATTATACTTAAAAGTGATTACTGGGGAAAGGAAACTACTATGAACAGTCAAAAAACTATTTTATACATTGGATCAGCAATTCTCGTAATTATCGGAGCCTATACAGTTTACATGGGGCAGACATCACAGGGTGTAATCTGGTTCATATTAGGAGTGATCTTCCTTTCCATATCCTCCCAGCTGGGACGCCCTATTAAGGCGGTTAAAGTAAGAAAAATGATTATATTGGTATGTGCTATTATATTACTGGGAATCGGGGCCTTCATGTTATATTTTGGGGAATTTTTAGCAGGAATAGCATGGATAGTAGCCGGAATCCTGGGATTGCTGATTTCATTCATGCTGGTTGGTCACAAGGGTGTTTTGGATCCTCAATAATTATTTAAACCCATTTAAATCTTTCTAATTCATTTTTCACTTTTAATTCTTCTTTTCCAACTAGTTTCAATATTGGAATGTAAGTTTTTGCAAATTTTATTAAACATTTATTAACCGGGAAATAGTGAAACTTTTCTTAGGTGAATCTTATGAAAAAAGCGATTATTGAAACTGATAAAGGAAATATCGAACTTACCCTTTTTGAAAAGGAAGCCCCTAAAACAGTGGCTAACTTTGAGAAACTGGCCAACAGTGGATTCTACAACGGTTTAACATTCCACCGGGTTATTCCCGACTTTGTAATTCAGGGCGGATGTCCTAAGGGAAATGGAACTGGCGGACCAGGTTACACAATAAAATGTGAGATAAACCCTCATAAACATGGAACTGGAGCTCTTTCAATGGCTCATGCTGGTAAGGACACTGGTGGAAGTCAGTTCTTCATCACCCACTCCCCACAACCCCACCTGGATGGTGTGCATACTGTATTCGGTAAAGTGGTTAAGGGAATGGAAGTGGTTAACGCCATCAAACCCGGCGACGTGATGAATAAAGTCACAGTAACCGATGAATAATCACTTCTTATTTTTTTCTCATTTTTAGCCAATGTCGAGAATTACTCAGTTTTTTTAAATCCCAATTGAATGAAACGGAATTTTATTTATAGAGCATTTCATTCAAGATCTTACCATAAACTTCAGCTATTTCTTCACAGATTTCCAAGTCACGGTCATCATAGTCAACTTCTGGATTTCCCGCAACTATTTGACCAATAACTTCCTCTTCAAATTTCACAGGAACTGATAAAAACTGACTTACTGGTTCATGCCCTGGTGGGAGGCCATGAGCAGCAGGGTGGTTGGTGATATCATGCACGTATAATGATTCACCAGTATCCAGGGAGTAACCCAGCAGTCCACCATAACTACCATCTTTTAGAACCTTAAATCGTGCTTCACCCATCTCTTCGTACATCTTGCAATCCTCTGTGAGGTGAGAAAATGATACTCCCACACTATCTCCGTTTTCAGGATCTAAAAATGCCACGTAACAGCTTTCACTTTTAAGGAACTTCTTTGTTGTATCTAAAACCAAATCTGAAACTTCTTTCAGAGTAGAATCTGGCAGCATGTCCAGAATTTTCCTTCGGAAAACATTAATATCCTCTTTACTCACCATACCAATCATCCCTCAGTGACCCATTACCATTCCCCATCACTTACCTAATTCTCTTAACTGTTGTATAAAATTAGTAAGAATATTAATAAATATATAATCAATTCAAATGGAATTTCCCTCTCTTAGAACATTAACTAACACACCTAAAACAGATTCCAAGGGCACTATCTCTTTTTCACCCACCTCAACATACCAGAAATTACCTTCATGAAAAACCCTATTAGCAATTGCTATCTGGGATGGAAATCCGGCTATTAGTGCGTATGCACCCAATAATGGTTTTGCAAGTGTTTCATAGGGGATTAGGATTTTATCGCCTTTAACTATTCTTTTTGGGTTGATTTTAACCACTAACCATTCGTCGTGATTAAAAATTGGATTCTGATCACCTTTAACCTGGATAATAATCTTTTTCTCCCTTTGATCTCCTCCCTGTTTTTTAATCCTCTTTTTCTGAATCCGGGCAATCAAAGCGTTAACTTCTACCCGGGGAATCTTGCTTTGGAGATTGTTATAAATTCCTTGATCCATTGCTTCCTGCAGGACTCGTCCCGCATGAACTTCCCTGCAACGTGAATTCATGCTGGTGCTGCGCATGGGACACTTCCAACAGTATTTATCCTCAAGAATCTTCATAATATCCTGATAGGCTGTTCTTGTCTCCTCTTGAAATATATCTAACCTTTCCTGAAGGGCTCCCATGATAATCACTTCCTGCAGCCTATTCTGGACAATAAATATGTCATTTAATCCATCTTTAATTTACGGTTTAAAGAGAAACTTTAAGTTATTATCCTTAAACTAGTATAATTCTATAAAGACAGGAAATATAAGTTTACGGAAATTTTAGTATTATCATTCAGATTGGGGGAGACCTTCAATGCCTAAAGCTACACTAAATGATTTAGATGAACTAGAAAAGCAAAATATCGCCTTGTCATTGTGGATGAAAGAATTCAATGCCAAAAAGATTTCTAAAGGTGTTAAAAAACGAATATTAAGCAAAAAGAACAGCCCAGAATCATTTGGAGAGCGGATGCACCACCGTGTCCAGGATCTCTTGGACAACCCAGACTCATTCACCCCCAGTTACCGGAAAAGGTACGAAAAATTATTGGAACATTGTAATTCACTAACTTCAATACAGGCTTATGCCCTGAACCATCTTTTAGGCATGGACAGCAGCCGAGGATACCATGATATCCCTGATGAATCTAACCTAGAATTTCCCCGGGATTTCGCCCCACAACTGGGATACCAGGTAGGCTGGCACTTCTTTGTAGGCAACTGTCGTGACACCCGAAGACGTGAATACGGGATCCTGGTCTCATTCTACCGTTACTCATTACTACCTCCAGAGATGGCCCACAGTTTCGGATTGTCAGATTGGGATAATCAGATATTCGAAATGCAACTGGCCATAGCCCGGGCCGGTGAAGAACACCTCCAGGCACGTCCATTTGCCATTGCCGGGACAACTGGACTTTTGAACTTTTCCAACCAACCATTCCATTACCAGGCTGGAAATAACCGGATCATATCTGAAAAGGAAGATGAACTCTTTCCTCTCCGAGTTCAGGCCTGGGGGGTGAATCAGGGTGGTGGAGAGGATGTGGAGATGGAAGTTGATCTGGGATTCTCATCTGAAAAGGATTTCCTACTCCAGGGAAATAAAGGATGCTTACCCTGCTGTTGTGGTGTGGGCACCCTTTATTATTCCGCCACCAACCTCCGGATGGAACCGGGAAGTATCATTAAACTGGATGGTGAGGAAATAACTCTAACTCAGGGTCAATTCTGGTTCGACCATCAGTGGGGCAACGCCCTGGAACCACTGGGCAACAGCCGGTGTAAAGTAGCCCGGGCAGCCAATGTCCTGACTAAAACTTCCCATTCCAGGGGATGGGATTGGTTCATGGCCCAGTTTGATGGAAACCGGGAGATGACCATGTACGCACCACACACCGATGAAAATCTGGCATACTACTGGCAAGCCGGTGAAGAACCACCAGGCACCATGATTGTGGCGGTGAAGGGACAGTACATCGATGCGGAACACAATGTAGTAGATATGCGGGGAAACTTGAAGATTGATAAATGGGTTAAGAGTATTAAATCATCCAATCCTGAGAATTACTTCATTACCAACACCTGGTATCCAGATCACTGGGAATTCCAATTTGAAGACATGGTACCGGAAGATATCCGTCACTTCACCCTAACTCCCATCGTAAGTGGGGGGCAAACTGGTTACAATGCCAGTGGAGCTCAGTACAGTGAAGGAGGAGTCTACATCAGAAACCCAGATGGCCGGTTACTGGGGAAAGGTTTTGCTGAATCAGTTTATTACGCTGATGCCCATGGGAACATATTCCACCTGGCAGGGTTGCCAGACACGCCGGAAATGAGGAAACTCATGGAACCACCCGAACCCTCTGCACTCTTGAAGTTAAAAGGAGCACTTTACATGGCCTGGCCACCCCACCAGAGGAAGCTTAAAAATATGCTGGAAAAATGTCTGGAACAGGGATTACCCATGGATCTCATAAAATGAACCTTTGATGGATTTATATGATCTATATAAAATGTTTAGAGAGAAGAATACATTATTAAAAAATTAAGAACTTACTAAGAGGATTTATCTAATGAACAAGAGTTTAAGTATACTGGCCACTATCTTGATTTCAGTTATACTGGTTATCATCATTTTCCAGACATTCGTACTGGGACAGTACTCCATGTACAATTACCTGGCCATTGTGGCTTTTTTGGTATTTCTCTTCATCAGTATCTATGACGTGCGAAATGCCGATGAAGAAGAATAAAAATAGAGATTAAAAAAGAAAACAGGCCTATTTTTTCATTTTTTTTCTAAAAGATTCTAAGAGTCCAGATTTACGGGCATAATGGAATAAATAGAGTTGAACGTAACCCGCCCATTTACCGTAACGTTCCATCCCAAATTCTCGGACTGTTTGTGGCTTTAATTCTTCACCAGGGAAGTAAAGGTCCCCTATAATTCTTTTAATCCACACATCCACCGGGAATGCTTCGCCCATACCAAAACCATATAGAAGGATACAATCAGCAACTTTTGGCCCCACACCAGGTAGTTCTAGGATGGTGTCGACGGCTTTCTCATACTTCATTTTAGATAACTTCTGAAGATTTATTTCAGATTGAACTATACTTGCGGTCTTAATAATGTATTTTGCCCGATAACCCACACCACATGCCTGTAGATTTCTTTCAAAGACAAAATCATCAGGTAAATTGTCTTCTGCTCTTTGCATTTCTTCCAAGTCGTGTTCTGGCACATTACTCAAAACTTCTGCAGACGGGAATGTGTAGAAATCACCTGAACTAAAACGATACCCATCACCCCATTTCCTTTTAATATCTTCTATTGAACGTGTCCAGCGTATTATGGAACAGTTTGCTGATGATATGGATGATATGATACATTCAAATGGATCATGGGCCTTGAAAAGTCGCATTCCCTGGCAGAAATCAATGGTAGGTGCTAGTTTAGGATCGTCGCCTAAAAACTGGTAAAAACGGTTTAGATCATGGTCAAGGTCGAATATTTCCCGAATTGAAGTTTCAATAGTCTTCTCTGTCATATTTTCAGGGGATTCAGCAATTATTTCAAGGTCACCTTCAGGATCTGCATCATCATGCCTAATTTTAACCAGGCAAGGGGCATCATCAATCATTATAAGCTCCTGGAAGTAAAAATTACCTTTTTTCCAGGGGGGCTGGCTGGTCTGCCCACTGTTAATGGTGAGGGATAGATTTAGAGATCCTTTGAATTTTTGTGGTGAGATAGAAAATTCACTTATCATCATTATTGATTAGTTTTTGATGATTTAAAAAAAGTTATCTTGGTGTAATTTGGTGAGCTAAGAAAAAAGAAAGAAGGAAACTGGGACTAGTTTATTTTTCATTATCTGGCTAGCACCTTTTAATAAAATGAAATAAATATTATATATGGAACTATGTACAGTAAAGAAATGATAAAGGAGCTAAAAGCTACTTTAAAATCCCTTTCGCCGGCTATCTTATTGATTATAATATTCCAAATATTATTCATTAAACAGCCATTAACCCAGTTTATCACTGTAATCATGGGCCTTATTTTCACTATTCTGGGGTTTACCCTTTTCATACAAGGAGCAAAAAAGGGCCTATTGCCTTTAGGAGAAAGCATGGGTTCTTCATTTATAGAAAAAAAGGCATTCATACTTATTTTAATATTCGGTTTTTTATTGGGCCTCACCCTGACCATTGCCGAACCTGATGTTAGGTTAGTTGCCTTCCAAATCAGTCAGATAACTGTCCTGGATATTACTCAGAATGAACTGATCTACGTAACTGCCATTGGACTGGGCATATTTACCCTGGTGGCAATCTTAAGGAACATGCTGGACTTACCCATTAAGTATATAATAGTCCCAGGCTACACTGCCGCTATAATACTCTCCATATTCACTTCCAGTGATTTTATACCCAAAGCATATGATCTGGGGGCCGTAACCACTGGTCCCATGACAGTCCCATTCCTTATAGCTATAGGTGTAGGTATAGCGTCGGTAATGGGTAATAGAGATCGTTTGGAAGCAGGGTTCGGGATAATGGCCATAGGATCCATTGGCCCGATTTTAGCCATATTAATCTGGAGTATACTAAGGGGTGGATAAAACATGGTTCTTATGGGTGCTATCGAGGTCTTAAAGGAAGTATTAGAGGCAATAGCCCCTGTATTAATACTATTTTTCATCTTTCAGGTTTTGGTTTTGAAAAAAATCCCTGAAAATATAAGAGACCTCCTATCTGGTGTGTTAATGACAATAATAGGATTTTTTTTATTCTTTTACGGTGCTAAAATAAGTTTAATCCCCATGGGTGGTCAGATTGGGACATATTTAGCGGGTGTTGACTTTTTCTGGGTGGTTATTTTAATATTCATTGTAGGAGTTTGTGCCATTCTAGCAGAACCAGCAGTGAACGTGTTCGTATACGAAGTGGAAAAGGTATCATCAGGCTATGTCCGTAAAAATATACTAATTATAAGCATTGCCTTGGGTGTTGGGGTGGCTCTTATATTTTCGGCACTGAGAATATATTTTAACTTACCCTTAGCCGTAATACTGATACCTGGCTACATAATTATCCTGTGCATGGTCATGTTAACCCCCAAGGAATTTATTGCCATTGCATTTGATTCCGGTGCAGTAGCCACCGGTCCAATGGTCGTTACCTTTGCATTGCCAATAATGACTAGTTTAGCCATTGGATTAAGGGGTGGTGATTCAGGAATTTTAGGTTTGGGAACTGTAGGATTGGTGGCCATGTTTCCCATCGCATCCATATTGATGATAGGAATTCTACTGAAAAGGAGGGAAAAATCATGAACAATACCTGTTCCAGTTTTAAATTAATATACGTGATAGTTGAGGCAGGGCGTGGAAGTCATATAATGGAATCCGCCCGGAAGGCGGGTGCTGAAGGAGGAACCATATACTTTGGAAGAGGAACCAGCATACACGAACATGGTAAATTTTTTGGCATGCCCATTGAACCAGAAAAAGAAGTGGTTATGATAGTTATTAAAGAATCCCTAGTAAATCAGGTATTTGAAGCCATAGTACTTGAAGGAGAGATAAACACTCCAGGGAAAGGAATAGCATTCATACTGGATGTTGATAGAGTAGCCGGGATATGCCACTTAAATGAACATGAATCCAAATAAGAGTCCGGAACTGTTAATTTATAGTTAATAAGATTAAATTGGGAGATAAATGATTATTCACTGGAAATAAACGGAATATAATATCGGGGAGTATGTTAGGGATTGATACTGATGAAAAGCAAAAATGAAGAACATAAATTAAAACTCACCGTAGCGGGAATTTTATTCTTTCTAGCTGCTTCTGTGGTCTTAATGGGCATTATAACTGGTGAAATATTCTACCCCGAAGAACTCACCTACACCACACCTAAAAGCATGATAAGTGATTTAGGGTCCACTGTACCACCCAACAGCATCATAACCCAACCATCGGCAACTATATTCAACATTTCTATGATGATTGCCGGAATACTAATATTAGTGGGTAATTATTTCCTTTTCAAATTTTACCATGAAAAAATAGCAGGAATATTAATAGGATTACTGGGACTGGGAGTTCTGGGTGTGGGAATCTTCCCCGGAAATATGACACCAATGCACCCAATATTTTCATTAATGGCATTCATAAGTGGGGGATTAGCTGCTATTTACTCCTACCGATTAATCAAATCAACATTTAAATATATTGCACTTATTTTTGGAATTATCTGTCTGTTTTTCCTCTTCACATCCAACATGTTCATTCCTGTGCTGGGTGGGGGTGGGGTGGAAAGATGGGTAGCCTATCCCGTTGTCCTGTGGTTACTGGGATTCGGGGGTTACATTATTGGTCTGGGATCGAAAGAAAACACACAATAAAACAGGAAAAATATAATGGGGAAAGGGAACTGAGGGGGTTCATAAGTGTATAGAAAAGAGTACCGGAGGAAATTAACCAATCCAGAAGAAGCAGTTAAACTAATTAGGAAGGGGGATATGTTGGTGCACGGTCTTACCATGGCCGAGCCCCCAGCTCTTCTTCGTGCCGTGGCGGAACGTCTCCGTGAGGGAGACCTTGAAAAAATTAAAATGTTCAGTGTACTCCCCCTGGATAGTGTCTGTTCCACCATCCTGTCACCTGACCTGGTTGACTGTGTGGAAGCCTACAGTGGATTCGTGGACTCCGGAACCCGGGGACTGGTAAGCACAGGACTTAACTATTACGTTCCCAATCACCTCCACCAGATACCCCGACTTCTGGAGCAGTTTATTGGTGTGGATGTGTGCATAACCACGGTTTCACCCATGGATGATGCTGGATATTTCTCCTTCGGAACTGCCAACGACTTCACATCCACTGCTGCCCGGGCATCAAGGGTTTTGATTGTGGAGGTGAACCGTAACATGCCCCGGGTTTTTGGGGATTCCCTGATCCACATTTCAGAAGTGGATGCCGTGGTTGAAAATCATATGGCTATCCCTGACTTTCCCTGCGTAGATAAAAAGCCCGAGGCAGATATAATTGGCAAAAAAATATCTGCACTGGTACCAGATGGTGCCACCATCCAGATGGGTATCGGGGTCCTGCCCAATGCCGTGGCCGAACAACTGGAAAACCATAACGATCTCGGTATTCACACTGAAGTATTCGGTCCGGGAATGGTCCACCTCATAAAGGAGGGGGTGGTAACTGGTGAGAAGAAAACCTTACATCCCCGTAAACACGTTTTCACCGTGGCCCAGGGTGACCAGGAAATGCTGGAATTCATGAACCAGAACCCAGCCATGGAAAGCTATCCCTGCTCCTATGTGAACAGCCCGGCAGTGATAGCCAAAAACGACTGTATGATCTCCATAAATTCCCTGATACAAGTGGATCTTCTGGGACAATGCAATGCCGAGTACTTGGCTGGTCATCAGTACAGTGGAACTGGCGGACAACTGGATTTCGTTCGAGGAGCCTTTGACTCCCATCAAGGTAAATCTATCCTTGCTTTTTACTCAACTGCCCGAAATGGTACTATTTCCAGGGTGGTGGACCATTTAGACCCTGGGGCCATGGTCACCACACCACGTATGGACACCCATTACCTGGTAACCGAGTATGGTGTGGCCAATCTAAAGGGAAAATCTACCAGGGAAAGGGCACAGGAGATAATCAGTATTGCCCATCCCCAATTCCGTGATGAACTCTACCGGCGTGCTGAAGAGATGTATCTGGTGTAAAAGAATGATTTTGGTGGATTTATAAAAATTTAACAAATTAAAAATAAAACGTAAGAATTTCTTTAATCTTTATAAGAAAGGCTCATTATCCAGATCAACCTCGCAATCTGAAAATTGTAGTTTCTTCTTTTTAACCCAGACAAAACCATGGTCCGGGGTGATGACTGCCACATCTATAGGGCCACCCACACCAGGCATGTCCCCTGGGTCGGCATTGATACCATCACTGAAGCGCTGTATGGCACTGGTGGTCTGGATCATCAGGGTGGCAAAGTCAATGGCATCCTGGAGGGTCATGGTCCCCCACTGGATGGCATATTCCAATCCCCTGAGTTGGGTCAGTATTAGCTGTTCGCCCTGGTTCTGGATAGCCTCTTTAACAAAATCCACATTCTGTATTCTACCATCGAATCCCAGTACTATCCTGGCGGCCACATCTCCCTGACCTAACCATGAACTCCCGTATTCCATTCCCTGTTTTTTACTGTCCCGGAGTTTCTGCACAGATCCGGGTATGGTGGCACTGTAAACCTGATGGGTCCCGTCGGGATTGTAACCAGCTACCAGTATTTCAATGGGGTCCGCCCGGGCCATACCATTTTCAATGGTTCCCTGGGGTGTTCTGAAACTGAACTTCAATGACTGTTCATCCATTTCCATTTGAATAATGGCACACCCCTTGGAACTCAAGTCATTCTGGATGTTGGCCTTGATCTGGTCCATCTGATCCTTCCAGTGATATTTGTCGTTGAAGAGGTGGTGCAGTTTCCGGGCCACATCCCTCACCTCCATGTTTTTAACCTTGGACGACCGGCGGAACTCTTCAATGTACTGACTGACATTTCGCTGCACCCCTCCATCTGGTAGGAAGGCCAGGCCAGTAATGCCCACTCCAATCCTCCGGTTGATCTGGAAGAGTTTTATGGCGTTTTCACTGCCGATACGGGCCATGCCCTTCATATTACGGTAACTTTGTCTGCTATCGGCTGCTAAGACTATTCCCTCAGGGGTGGTGGTGTTGATGACCAGTGACATGTTTTTAACCTTCTTTATTGATCAAATTCTAAATTATTAAATCACAGAATTAATTATGATTTATGATTATCTCACTTAATATTCCTAATTGTCAGGTAACGTTAATGGGGGCTATTAATCATTTTTTCCATCTATAAAAATCCTCATCTTGAAAAATAAGTATTTCTTGGATTAATTTCATTTTAATTTACCAGAACAAATCATTATTTAGAGTTTATAACTACCAGTGGCTTGTAAGGTATGTAAACCGGTTCCCACATATTGTTTTCCACTAGTGCTTCAATGTTACCATTCACTCTTTTCCGGGCAACTCCTTCCAGTATGGCCTGCCTGGCCACGGCCACCCCAATATCTTTACTCACATCCATTAACCTGGAAACTTCGGGAAGCAATCGGGTGTTATCCTCATTCACTTGGGCGGAACTGGCCAGTTCGACGATGGCAGCATCCATCATACTCGCAGTCACCCTCGCTGCCTGGCTGCTGACAACACCCAAGCCCAGCCCAGGGAATATCAGAGCATTATTGCACTGGGCCACTGGATAAGATTTCTGCCTGAATTCTACATCACTAAAAGGACTGCCAGTGGCCACCAGTGCACGACCCCCAGTCCATCTGATAATATCTTCTGGTTTGGCTTCAGTTAGGGTTAATGGATTGGATAAAGGGAATATTATCGGCCTTTCAACCTGGGATGCCATGGTGGTTACCACCTCGCGGGTGAAAGCCCCCTGCACTGTGCTGGTGCCAATGAGGATGGTGGGCTGCACATTACGCACCACATCCAGAAGTTCCCGGGGATCATCTCCCGGATCCCATTCACTGGGTTCTGTTGAACTGCAGGCGTACGGTGCTTTGAAGTAGTCAATTTTGTCCCGGGCCCCGGTTACCAGACCCTCACGATCCATCAGATAGAAATGATCATAGGCTTCCTGGTGATTAAGGCCTTCCTTTACCATCTGTCTCCATAGTTCATCAGCTATACCACAACCAGCAGTTCCAGCACCATAGATAAGCACCCGATGATTAGATAGTTGGGTACCGGTTATTTTCAAAGCATTCAGGAGAGCGGCCATGGCAACAGCCCCGGTACCCTGTATATCATCATTGAAGGTGCACATCACATCCTGGTAACGATCCAAGTGATACCTAGCATTTTTCTTACCGAAATCCTCCCACTGGAGGAAAACATGGGGAAACTTCTCATTTATGGCATTAACCACATTTTCCACAAATTTATGGTATTCCTTAGGGCTGATACGCGGATGACGCCAGCCTAAATAGAATGGATCTTCCAGTAAGTCCGGATTATTGGTACCAACATCAATCATAATGGGTAGCATTCTCCGGGGATTGATACCGGCACATAGGGTGTAAACCACCAGTTTTGCAACTGAAATACCTATTCCATTGGCACCCTGATCACCGATACCCAGTATCTGCTCAGAATCAGTTAAAACAATCAGATCGATTTCGTCATCATCCCATTGACTCAGGATTTCATCAACATGCTCCCTTTCAGGGTAGGAAAGGTAGATTCCACGGGGTTTCCGGAATTCATCACTGTAACGTTGGATGGCCAGACCAGCAGTGGGTGTGTAGACAATGGGCATCATTTCCGGGATGTGTTCACGGATTAGACGGAAAAAAAGAGTTTCATTGGTGTTGTAAAGATTGTTAAGAAAAATATTTTTCTGCAGATCATCGGCCTGCAGGGAGAACTGACAGTAGGCCCGTTGGAGTTGTTCATCCAGAGTCTCCACAGAATGGGGTAAAAGACCGATAAGATGGAATAATTCTCTTTCTTTAGTACTAAAAGCAGTGCCCTTATTTAGGTGTGAGGATTGAAGGAGTTGACTCCCTCTCAGATGAGTTTCAATGTATTTGGTTCCTTCTTTTTCGACAGTAATCGCTATGGATTTAAACTGTAACCCCCCATATTTTGGGAACTCCGGGATATTTGATTGTCCCCCTGGTATGGGATATAAATATAATTTCAACCTTCATATATACTTTACGGATGCAAAAGGGTGAATTTTTGTCACATTCACATTTTTGGACATGAATGATGACATAATCATGACAATTAAAAATATGGGGAGGATATAATCTGATCTAATCTCCTGGGTTAGGAAGGGGTAGGTGTTTTCAGCTAGTTGTTTCTATTCATTTTAAATATTGGTAAATCATAGAGGGCCATAGAAAATAGGAAAGGTGATTAAAACAATAAAAAAATAGTGGTAAAAATGGGTAAATTCATCACCGTAACTCCTCAGACTGCACTTGATTTAATGGAAAAAGAACTAGAGATTATAATACTGGACATCCGCCCCTATGCTGAGTTTAAAAAGGAACACATTCCCGGGGCAGTGAACCTGGATTATGATGGTCACCAGTTCCAGAGTAAAGCTGAGAAACTGGATAAAGATCAGGTTTATCTGATCTACTGTAAGACTGGTGTCCGGGGAGGATATTTCCTGGATAAAATGAGAGAATCCGGTTTCCAGGGTGCTTATAATATTTTAGGTGGTTTTGTAGCTTGGAAGATCAGTAAATTGCCAATGGTGAGTGGGGAATAATCACTAGATCATTCTATAAAAACAAACACTGGTATTTTTATTAGATTAAAACAATTTTTCGGGCAGGTCGGGATTGATCTTTCCTTGATAAGAGATGGTGTTGAAATGTTATAGTTAATTGAAAACAAGAAGTGTAGCAAAATTTTGTTATCACTATAGAGCGACATAATCAATAATCTATGAATGGTAAACGTCCATTTGTTCACTGATGTGGTCTATATATTATTCATTGGTTACTCTAACTTTCTAATAACATCGTTGTAATTCCTGAGTCACTACTCCAACGATTTATTATTCAAAATATCGTTTCTTGTTTTCATACAAAGTAATACTTTCATTACTGCATTGTGTTCAGAGGGGCACCTGTAGCCATGTGAAAAGATGTCAAAAAGAATAATACGAAAACCAGGAAACACTCCAAAATTGCCTATGAGCGGAAGTTTAAAAAATGGAAATAGAAAAAACCCAGAAAAGAGATCCAAGGAGTATAAAATATTTGCTCTGGAAATATCAAACTAAACAACTGGAGAAACCCATCAAGATAATTCCATGTGCAACTGGTGGGAAACTAAGAAGACTAGATATGCTTGCAGTGCATGGAAGAACTAGATTATACATGGTACTAGTCGGGATCAGATTTTATGGATCCTCCGGTGGTCCTGGAGTGAATCATCTTTGTCATAGATGTAGGTGTGAAACTGTTATTTTGGCTATTATTTTTTATGTGAAGTTTGTCGTTTCTAAGAAAAGACCGCTTAGTGATTATCGGTTAGCTCGGAGGGGGGGTTTGACTGAGGAGATTTATGGGACTGTGGTTACTAAGTTGGGTAGTTGATTCCAGGAACGAATGCCACTAACAGGGAGGAATAGATGAGAAATATTTCGGTGAATGGTTGGGAACAGGGAACGAATCATAATTGTATGATTTTTTAATATTTTTATAATATTTATTCTAAAATTTTATTTCTTTTAAATCTCATATTTAAAATGAACTATTGTGATATTTTTTTATTTTCTTTCAATATTGTAGTTAAAGACCTTATGAGGAGGTAATGATCTTTATTTATATTTACTGGTAAGTATATGGTAGTTATTCGTTATAATAGGAAGTCAAGGGATTGTTTTTAACATTAAATTCTTAATATAAATAGATATAACCATTATGGAGTCAGTAATAGTTGTATATACATATATTTTTGATTTACTTTAGATGAGTGCTTTTAAATGTTATTCTAAGTTACTTATTGTAATTTATTACAAATTTCTCCTATTATAAGATATTTTGACTTAATTGAATTTTCAATTATAGATTGGATAAAATTGTTTTCCTTGATTTTGAATATTGAAATTTATGAAGGTCTAATTAATAAAGTAATATAAATAATTAATTCAGTTAATATTTTAACTTGAATGATATGGGAAAATAAGATTTATGGCAATCTGAAATAATGTTATTAATAATCATAAATTTCTATCATTTATTTTCATTTTTCAAACCCATTCAAACCTTTTTAAATCATGAACTAAAGCCTATGACCTTTTTGTTTTGGATAATGAACCCAAATATTTATATATGGGGTGTCATAATTTCGTATTGTAGGTAAAAACTCATTATATATGGGTTTAGTACTACTGAAGAAATAAGGGGGATAATGAGCATACTGAAAGTTTGCTTAGTGATTATTAGGATCGTGTTTAGCATAATTTAGCTTTATATACGATATTTTTTTAAAAATAAGGCTTTGTAGAAACCCTTTTTTTAGTTGATTTGTGTTGATCTGTAGATGTTGTATATTGTGTTTTTGAGTTTGGTTTCTTTGTTTGATAGTTGTGTGCTTCTGCTGTGGTTTGTACCATCGAATTTTCTTTTTATTACTGAAAATATGCTTTCTATATTGTTTCTGTTTATGTATATTTTGTGTCGGAATATTGTTGGGCTTTTTAGTCTGTATTGTCCTTTTTTTGCTCTTTTTTTGAGGGGTATTTGGTCAAATGCTTTGAGTTCTTCATTTATGCATTTTCTTATTGGTTCTGTGTCATATGCTTTGTCTGCTACTATGTAATGTGGTTTATACTTTTTGATTTGTCTTAATGCGGGTTTTGCAAATTGTGTGTCGTATTTTGGTCCACGTGATGTTTGATAATATAAAATAAGGCGTGTTTTTACGTCTATTGTTAAGTGGTTTTTTATGTAGCTTTTTCTTTCTTTTTGCCGTATTTTTGCATAATATTTGTCTGCATAATCATTAGTAAAACCAGAGCCGTCTAATGCTATTATATCTGCTTTAATATCGTTTAATAATAATATTAATTGGTTAATTTCTCTAATTTGTTTTGAAGGTAGTCTTTTAAAAAATTTTTGGATCGTTGTAAAGTGTGGAACCTTTTTTATTCTCAAATATTTCTTAATTATGTCTGATACATCAATAAAATCAATTATTTCACGATATGTTGATTTTGTGTAAATTTTCATTGCCAATATTGTGAATAAAGCATGTTGTGAATATAAATGGTTTGAAAAAGCATTAGAATACTTGCTTATCGCTATTTTAACATAATAATATGTCCTTTCAATGAATTTCACCAACTTATTTTCTTTTAATTCACTATTCTTGTTTAAAAATCTTTCTAAACATTGAATATTAGAATTTTTAAAATTAAAATCCAAAAGATTTAATTGCTTTGAACCCCCACAATAAACAGGGGAATAATAGATTTCGCTAATCATAATAATATTATTCCCCTTTCTCATTATAAATACTTTAGCAACCTGTTTTAAAAATATGTAAGTGTAATTTCAAGTGAAAATAGGAAAAACTAAACCTAAAACTAACAAATTTATTTTATTACAAAAAAAACCAAAAAAACCTCAATTTCAAATAAAAAAACATGGTTTCTACAAAGCCAATTTTTGAAGATATTTTCCAAAAAAATCAAGTTTTTATTCTCGAATAGAATTAGTAATGTGGATACCTTTGTCAGCAGTGTAGTGTACAATGAGACCTATCATGTATTAATAGTGTACTATCTTGCAGAATAACCATATTACTAATTCAAAAATCGTATGTCAAAATCGTGAAAAAGGAATCGTTAACAATTACACCCAATCTGAAAATAGGGGGTGTCTTGATTATTACATCAATCCTAACGGTTATATCATCCTTGAATGTTTCGGTCAATCTTTTTTGGAAGACTTCAAACCAAGGGTGTATCCTTTAATCTCTTCCAGGATATCATGGGCATAATATGAGCAAAATATTATTCCCAGGGCAGTTACCACCCAGAATGATGCTAAACGGTCGACCAGAGCTATGCTTCCACCCAATGCACTGGAAATTCCGAAAAGCACGAATAATCCAGTGAGTGATAGTTCGATGGAACCAATACCTCCTGGAAGGGCGGATACTATCCCAATGATGTTAGCTAGGAGGAAGATGATGATGATGGCCACGAAGTTGATTTCAACGTTGAAAGCAACAAAAACAACGTATAACCGCACACATTCCAGAAGCCAGGAAACAGCTGTAAATAAGAATACAACCAGCAGATTCTTGAAGCTGCTGAATGTTTTGGTGTATTCGATCATGCTGCGCAGTCCTTCAGTGAACTTTAGGTAGAAATTCTCCACCACCTCTTCAGAGATAGGTAAAAATCGTAGTATGGAATGAATACGATGATAAATCCATAAACTGGTATCTTCTCTCCAGTTGATTAGATAAATGACTACTAAAAGTCCTAAAGAAGCTAAAACTCCCATAATTGCTATTAATCTCACTTTTGGGAGTAAGAATGCGCATAATATTAATAAAACAGCCACGATAACTCCGTCAAAGAATCTTTCGGTTAATCCTGCAGATAAACCTTCTGAAAGTGTTATTCCATTGATTTTTTTACCGGCCACAGCGTTTAAAACTTCCCCTGCAGTACGCATGGGACTGAAATTTCCTGCAAAAAGTCCAATGGTTTTGACAATGAAATTCTTCTTAAATTCCCAAGGTTGATTAATGATATAACCCCAGCGTAATGAACGTATCCAAACTACAAATAGGTGTATGCCAACTGCCAGTAATATTAACCAGGGATTAGCAGTTTTTATCACATCCCACATTTTTTGGGGGCCGATCCAGATTATCAGGAGTGCCAGTAGCAGAATGCTCACCAGGAAAACATAGTATCTTTTCAAATTCAGATCCTCCGCAGTAATTTACGCACCAGTAGGCGCAGGGTGAACATCAAATAATGCAACACGTGTCTGGCACGAACATAGGATTTTTCATTACCATAAATACACTGTATGGGTCGTTCCCCAACCACCAAGTCGTTTTCAGATGCCTTACACAGGACTTCTGATTCATAAACATAGTCATTGTAGGATATTCCAGTAAAAAATGGAGCTGCCTTCTTAGATATTACTCTAAAACCGCACTGGCTGTCGGTGATATGATAACCAGTCATGAATCTTATCAACCAGGTGGTTATTCCGTTGGAAAGCCGGCGCTGGAGGGGCATGTTCTGGGGGGTCATGTTCAGGAAGCGGGAACCGATCAACAGGTCAACACCATCCATTCCCCCCAGTAAAAAGGGTATGCATTGGGGGTCATGTTGTCCATCTCCATCCAAAAGAACCATAAAATCATAATCATCTTCAATGGCACTTTTTAACCCGGTTTTAATGGCAGCACCCTTACCAATGTTTTTCCAATGTTTAATAACTGTGGCACCAACATTCTTTGCCAGGATTGCGGTTTTATCAGTGGACCCATCATCCACAACTAACACGTCTGAGTATTTTTTAACACCCTTAACCACGTTTAATATGGCCGTTTCTTCGTTGTAAGCGGGAATAATAGTTATGATTCTCATTTAAATCCTGAATCTTAATGATAGTTAACAAGATGTACAAAGTAAGCAATAATATTTATTATAAATTAGATATTTTCATTTGATATATAAGTCATGGTGTTCCAATGAACTATTTCCCAGTCTTGCGAGAAAAGCCAGTTTTCACTGGCACTGATCCTGTTAAATATTTGAATCAATAACTTCCAATTAGAATATTCTTTAACTTTTAGGCTCTAATACATTTTTCATACAAGACATTAGGTGTGTAAATGGAATATGGAAAAATAACCGAAAATAGGTTTCTTTTGTTGATGATCCCTGCTATTCTGGCGTTTATTATTGCTTTAATCCCCACTTTAAAGTATCCATGGCCATTAAGCTGGGATATTCACTATCATGTGCACCTGGCCAAACTCTACCTGGAACAGGGAATCATATTTTGGGATCCATTGACATACGCACCATTCGGAAGACCAATATTTTACCCACCACTTTTCCACTATATTCTGGCAGCATCTGCCGCTGTTTTTAAAGTTGATCCTTTCCAGATATCCCGTTATCTCCAGCCTATTTTTGCATTTTTCATGGTTTTATCATTCACTTTCGTGACCAGTAAATTATACAACTTGAGGGTGGCCTTACTGGCCGGATTTTTCCTATTTTTCTCAGTATTATTTCACCGTGCCATACTACCATTACCAGAAACCATGGCTTTAATATTATTCCCAATGGCAATATATCTTTATTACCTTGCGCTGAGGGGAAATAGGGCTAAATTTGCCATTTTAGGAGGCATTCTAAGTGGTTTAATGATGTTAACTCACAATTTAACTGGATTAATAATGCTGGGGGTGGTCCTGCTTTTCACACTGGCACTTAAACTCCGGAATGAAAGGGTTGATTACAAGGTATTGGGTTTTTTCATGGGATTCACTCTCATGGTAGCTGCCATTTGGTGGCTGCCCCTAATCATCCACTACGGGTTCATCTTCCACAATCCTCAGATGGTTATCCTAGGACCGGTGGGGTATTTGGGCATCTTGAATAAGACCATGGGGGTACCGGCCCTTATATTCGTATTTCTATGGGTAGTTTCCATGATAAATGATGAACTTAAGAAGGATTATGTGGAAAAATGGCATAATAGATTATCCCGTGGAGATATTCTGATTATCATCTGGGCTTTATTCCCTTTAATCTTAAGTAATGCCTATTTACTGGGATTTTCCATACTTATAGATCGGATCTTGAATTTCGCAGTATTTCCAGTGATGATTATTGCTGCATTGGGGCTGGAATACATCTATTCAAATAAAAAACCAGCATATCAAAAGGCATATAAGGTAATAATTGCCCTTTTAATCATTTCATCTTTATTTTCCGCAGTATTTTGTGCATTATCATTAAAACCCATGGTAACTGACTCTCAAAGAGATTTAGCCCAATGGTTTGCAGATAATGGGGATGGTAAGGGGGTAGTAATGTCACTCACCGAAGGCCTTGATCCGGTTATTGTTTCCATATCCCGTCAACCAGTTTCCACAGGGGGTTATCAGCCTGGAATGGTCAAAGTTTTGGATCGAAACCTTTACTACAGTGGAAATTTCACCAAAGAAGATTGTATGAGGGATAACATAGAATACTTTGTGGTACAGTCGCCAATTGTCCATCATAGTTATTTCACCATGGTTTACCAGAACAAAGATTATAAAGTCTGGCAGGTAAATATCTAGTGAAGTGGATATTAACGTGACAAACCATGCCATTACTGGTGGAATTGAACACGGTTTTATTGAAAATATGGTTCAAATACTGGATCAGTAAAAAAATCAAGGGTCATTAGATCAGTAAAATCTAAATAATTCATAATTAACAGATTTAGGAATGTTTTCAAGATTTATAATGAAATTTTAGGAAGTGCATTTATGAAAAAGTTATTCGGAACATTTGGGGTCAGAAGAATCGCTAATCAAGTCTTAACACCGGAATTTGCATCAAAATTGGCGGCAGCATACGGAACACTGGTCAAAGGATGGGTGGCTGTGGGAGGGGACCCTCGAACATCCACCCCTCTCATAAAACACGCCGTGATATCTGGATTACTATCATCAGGTTGTCAAGTGGTTGATCTGGGAATACTACCCACACCAGCAGTGCAATATGCCGTAAGAAATTATTACGATGGGGGGGTTATAATCACAGCATCCCACAACCCTCCGCAGTACAATGGAATTAAATTTGTGGACGAAGATGGAATTGGCATAGCTGAAGACATGGAACTCAAGATAGAGGACATGTACTTTAATGAAAACCCTGACCGGGTGGCTTGGGATGGGATTGGTGAGGTAATCACCAACCAGGGACTGGTTGATGAGTACATTGATGAAGTTATCCAACGCGTGGACCATGATGCCATCAAAAACGCTAAATTCAAGGTAATAGTGGATTGTGGTAGTGGAGCAGCCTGTTCCACCACTCCTTATATTCTCCGCAAACTGGGATGTGAAGTCACCACCTTAAACTGTCAGCCTGATGGCTTCTTCCCTGGAAGGAACCCTGAACCAACTGAAGATAACCTCCAGGAGCTCATTAAAACAGTGAAAGCCACTGGGGCGGATCTAGGAATTGCCCATGATGGGGATGCTGATCGTACCATCTGTATAGATGAAGCGGGGAACTTTGTAATGGGAGATAAAACTTTCGCCCTGGTAGAAAAACAGTTACTGATTGAAAATCAGGGAGGACTCATTGTAACCACTGTGGCCACCTCCACGGCTATCTATGACATTGCTGAGGAATACGGGGGAACAGTTAAGGCAACCAGAGTGGGTGACCTTCTAGTGGCCCGAGAACTCAAAGAAAGCGATGGATTATTTGGCGGGGAAGAAAACGGAGGTCTCATATTTCCGGACTTTGTTTTAGGAAGAGATGCCGCACTATCCACGGCTAAAATCGTGGAAATCATGGCCCTCACCAAAAAATCATTATCACAATTGGTGGCGGAACTTCCTGCCTACCAGTCAGTAAAGATGAAAGTGGAATGTCCGGATGAACGTAAACAGGAGATCATGGATAAAATAGCCGTAGACACTCAAGAATATGAGATTGACACCACTGATGGGGTTAAAATATTCCGGGAAGAAGGTTGGATCATAATCAGACCATCAGGGACAGAACCTATCTTCCGATGCTTCGCAGAAGCTAAAAACACTGATGATGCTACTAAAATGGCAGAATGGGGTATATCTCTGGTTAAAAAGCATTTGGGGGACTAATAATTATTCAATCAATTATTACTCTCCTTATTTTTCCCTAAAGTATTTTTAACATCATTCTCCTTATTTTTAAGGTGATTATCAAATTTTAAAACTATTTATACTGCTCTGTATAAGTTAATCTTTAAAAAAAGTTCTGGATATCAGGGTGTATCAAAAATAAGTTTGGATTATAAATTTGAATCATTTTTCCCTTCTTTTTTGTTCAGGGTCATCAAAGTAAAAACCATAAAATTCGGCACAGTATGCGCATAAAGGATATTTCTGGTAACGGTAGCGGGCCCCTTCTTCTTTATTCATGTCGAACTTTTTACCGCAAGTGTAACAGGTTTCAATTTTTTCGTTATCTTGTTTTTCAGTGACTTTCTTTTTTTCTTCACTTAAGTGTGAATCAGAAATTTTAACCGGGGAATCTTTGATAATTTTGTTATCTGTAATGTTAAACACCACCTTAAATGATTATCCATTATATTTAGTCTATTATCCTTTTAATTATTGAAATTTCTGTAGTTTATTATTTTTTTATTTAATTTAAAGTCAAAGGATTGATTTAGATTTTTTCCAGGATTTATTCAAAATATTATGTGACATGTTCTTTTGATTTATTCAATGGTTTAACTTAAAGATTTACATTGAGAACTGGATCATAGGAATATCGAAAAATAAATCATGAACCCTAAACAGAATATGACCATGAACAAAAAAAGAAAAATCGCCTGGGGGATTACGGGAAGTGGTGAAAAACTGGTGGAAACCGTGGAGATCATGCAACAGATGAGGGATGAATACCATAAACAATTTGACATAAGGGTGTTTATTTCCAAGGCAGGAGACCAGGTCTTAAAATATTATAATCTTTCCAACACTTTGGAGACAAAGTTTGACAAAACCTGGACTGAGATCAACTCCAACGCTCCTTTCCTGGCCGGTCAGATACAACTGGGGAGGTATGCATTCCTCTTGGTGGCCCCGGCAACATCCAATACTGTGGCCAAGATCTCACTGCGCATAGCCGACACCCTGCTCACCAATGCCGCAATAATGGGACAAAAAACAAACACCCCACTTTACATTATGCCCACCGATTTCAGGGAGGGTATTGTTACTACCAAACTTCCCAATGGTAAAGATCTGGAGTTAACCATAACTCGTGAAGATGCAGAACACGTGGAAAGGCTTTCAATTATGGATAGCACCAATGTATTTGAAAATCCTGACGAGATATCAACTATATTCCAGAAACATGCTGAAATGCTTTGAGGGCATTGAAGCTGTGAGTGCATTGAATATTCAGTTCAACAAGTTAGGATATAGGTGTGAACATTCGGAGCATATTGTATTCTGGGTTTAGCTGAATATTCTCCAGTATAATCTCTTTAAATGTTTAAAGGTGTTCTCTTCGTAGTTGTAGTGTGGTGCTGAACTTTTTAATGGGAATGCCTTTATCCTCCTCATCACTGAATGGTGAGATCCCCCTGAAATAGTACTCCACTGGCCCGGTACTATCAATGTCAATAGGTACAGTTTCCATATCCTCCAGTGCATCAAAAAAGTCATGTATTTCCATTAATTTATCTTCAGGACCTCTAAAAATAATAATTAAAGCTCCTTCTCTCCTATTTTGGAGTGATATGTATTTATCATCCACATCTATAGTTGTATCTTTCTTTTTACTCCCACTAACTCTGTGAAACACGATATTTGCCATTTTTTAACCCCATAACCTGTTTTATTCATTATTATATTGTTGTTTATGGAATATAAAATTTGAGATAATTAATGGATTTCGAATTCATCTAGATTCTGGATTATTTTTATGGGATGGAAAATCATAGGTGAATAAAAATTAAGAATATTCCTTTGAATCAATATGGAAAATTTATTAAAAACGAAATTATCTGTATTTCGCACGACAATGCCTGATTTGTGCTTGAATATCTGAAATTTATCGGGAATATTCGAAATAAAATAAGGAAATAAAAGGATAGTTTATCAGTTAAAGATGGTAATGGTTTAACTGGATTCTTATTTATAGTTTGTAACCTATATCCCTGAGAAATTTCTTCCTCCATGCCACATCATCTTCTGTTTCAATACCTTGGGGTTTAAAACCATCCACAACTCCTATAATTCCCCTTCCCTGTTCAGTTTCTACAATCAGAACCTGGACTGGATTGGCAGTGGCACAGAAAAGATTAACCACCTCGGGTACATCCTTGATTCTCTGGGTGAGATTAATGGGGAATGCATTGCACAGGAAGATAAGGAAACTATGACCACAGCCCATCTCCAGCATTTTTTCCCCTGCCAATTTCTCCAGATCTTCATTGTTACCAGCAGTTCTCACCAGACAGTCTCCAGAAGCCTCTCCAAATGCAAGACCAAACTCTGCATGAGGCACAGTGTTTACAATTGCTTCGTAAAGGTCTTCAACCGTCTTGATGAAATGGCTCTGCCCTAAAATAAGGTTACAATCTGCTGGTGCTTCTAATTTAACAATTTTAATATCAATATCCATATTTAATCCCCCCTCTTTTTCATCTAAGTCTCTTCCATTTCAATCTACTCAATTATCAGTTAATCACACATATTATTCGTTATATGATTATTTGACTCTTTATTCAATATTTAGTTTAAGCCCGTATCAGGGTTATTGGTAATTTATTTATAGTAGCAAAATTAAATTGTCATTAACAATCATTATAAAATGTGTGTAAAATTTATAATACAAAGTGGAACAAAGATCAAGAAAGGTCTTTCAAACTATCTTGATGGATCACAATTAGAATAAAAATCCTATTAGTTTTTATAAACCATTGGCAAACTAGCCAAGGGCTTGATTAAAAAGACTTAACTCTATTATTGTGAGGTTTTTAGTTATGAAAGAGAAGATGAAGGAAATCGGGCTAAGAATTACAGAACTTCGAGAGCTCTCAGACATCAGTATTCAGGACATGGCAGATTACCTGAAAATCCCCTTGGAAACCTACCAGGAATATGAGGAAGGTAAAAAAGACATCCCTGCCAGTATTCTCTTCGAAATCGCCCATAAAATGGAAGTAGACATGGGATTACTGTTAACTGGTGAAGAAACCAGGATGCACATTTTCAGTGTAACCAGAAAGGGAAAAGGAGTTGAAGTTGGTCGCAGAAAACAGTACCAGTACGAAAATCTGGCTGAAAAATTCATACACAAAAAAGCGGAACCATTCATCGTAACAGTGGAACCCAAAGGTGAAGGATACAAACCATCAACCAACACCCATCATGGGCAGGAATTCAACTACATCCTGGAGGGGACCTTAAAGATTTACATCCACGATAATGAAATCATACTCCATGAAGGAGATTCCATCTTCTTCGACTCATCCTATGAACACGCCATGGAAGCCCTGGAGAATAAACCAGCCAAATTCCTGGCAATTGTAATGTGAAGTGGGACATAATTTAAATACCCTCATTATAAACTAATTTAAGGATTAAAAACCGATAATTAACGTATTAGAGCTTAAAATAGAGATTTATTGAAAATTTAACTGGTGATAAAGAATGTCATCTTTACTTGAAAAATTTGTTTCACAGGTTGATTTTGAGTCATATCAGGATTTCAAGGATAACTTCCGTATAAAAATACCTGAAAACTTCAACTTCGCCTACGATGTGGTGGATGAATATGCACGTCTGTACCCTGAAAAAGTGGCCATGGTCTGGTGCAATGATGACACTGACCGAACATTCACCTTCAAAGACATGAAGGAATACTCAGACCGGGCAGCCAATTTCTTCGCCCAGCAGGGCATAAAAAAGGGAGACCGGGTAATGCTCACCCTCAAGAGCCGATATGAATTCTGGTTCTGTATACTGGCCCTCCACAAATTGGGAGCCATAACCATCCCCGCCACCCATATGCTCAAAACCAAGGACATAGTGTACCGTATAGAAAATGCCGGTATCAAAATGGTGGTATGCATAGCTGAAGACGGCGTACCTGATTACTTTGATGAAGCCCACCAGAAAATAGGAAACAACCCCTTTATAAGAACAATGGTGGGTGATACAGGTAGGGAGGGATGGTTTAACTTCCGCAAAGAAATTGAAAAGGCATCCCCAGAATTCCAGCGCCCTCCTGGGGAAGGAACACTAAACGAGGATACAGTGCTGATTTACTTTTCATCAGGAACCACAGGCATGCCCAAAATGATCATGCACGACCACACCTACTCTCTGGGACACATAATAACTGCCAGGTACTGGCAAAACGTGATGGATGATGGATTGCACTACACTGTGGCAGATACTGGTTGGGCCAAGGCCATGTGGGGTCAGATATATGGACAGTGGATTTCCGGGACCGCAATCTTCGTATATGATTATGAAAGATTTGACGCAGCAAAAATGCTGGAAAAGGCATCCCATCATGGGGTCACCACCTTCTGCGCACCACCTACCATATACCGTTTCCTTATCAAGGAAGACCTCTCCCAGTACGACTTTTCTACCCTAAAATACGCAGTAACTGCTGGAGAACCATTGAATCCTGAGGTTTACAATAAGTTCAATGAATTCACTGGTTTACGGTTAAGGGAAGGTTTCGGACAAACTGAATGTGTGGTTTGCATTGCCAACTTCCCCTGGGTAACACCCCGTCCGGGATCCATGGGAAAACCCGCCCCGGAATACGATATTCAGATCATGAATAGGGAAGGTCAAGAGAGCGATGTGGGTGAAGAAGGCGAAATAGTGATAAAAACCGCCGATGGCAAACCACCAGGATTATTCTGCGGATATTACAAGGAAGAAAATAAAACAGAAGCTGCCTGGCACGATGGATTTTACCACACCGGAGACACTGCCTGGAAGGATGAAGATGGCTACCTCTGGTTTGTGGGACGTAATGATGATATGATAAAAAGTTCAGGATACCGTATAGGTCCCTTCGAAGTGGAAAGCGCAGTAATATCCCACCCATCTGTTCTGGAATGCGCCATAACTGGAGTACCACATCCAGTAAGGGGACAAGTCATAAAAGCCACCATAGTACTGGCAGGTGACCATGAACCATCACCGGAACTGGCCAAAGAAATCCAAAACCATGTTAAACAGGTTACTGCCCCATATAAGTATCCTAGAGTAGTGGAATTTGTGGATGAACTGCCTAAAACCATCAGTGGGAAAATCCGCAGGGTAGAAATCCGGGAAAAGGATGAAAAACAATAAAAAAAATTAGCTATGCTTAAAAGGTTATTTAAGCAGGGAATACTAAGGATTGCAGTAATCAAACAATTTAATTAAGTTACAAACCTATTCCTGCTGTTAATTATCCTGAATTTAAATTATCACATGTGAAAAAATAATAATATTCAAAGATTTTTACAGGATGATATGAATCATGACAAGACGCAAGAAAGAACCCTATCCAGTTTTCAATGAACTGGAATGTAAGGCATGTGAACGTTGCATATTAGCCTGCCGTCCAAGTGTCCTTAAGATGAGTGAAGACATCAATGAACGAGGTTACCATTACGCAGTTTATAAGGGGGAAGGATGCACTGGTTGCGGGGACTGTTACTACACCTGCCCCGAACCACTGGCAGTGGAAGTTCACATACCCCAAAAAATTAGAAACAAAGACCCAAACAAACCCATCAATGGGGAGGATCAGGAGGAAAATAAATGACTATCCAGCTAATCAAGGGCAACACTGCAGTTATCATCGGAGCAATGTATGCCGGCTGTGACTGCTTCTTTGGATACCCCATCACACCTGCATCTGAAATCTTACACGAAGCCTCACTCTACTTCCCAAAAGTCGGTCGAAAATTCGTACAGGCTGAATCAGAAGAAGCAGCCATAAACATGGTTTACGGTGCTGCAGCAGCAGGGCACCGGGTTATAACTGCCTCATCAGGCCCAGGTATCAGCCTTAAACAGGAGGGAATATCCTTCCTAGCAGGAGCTGAACTACCCTGTGTTATAGTGGACATAATGCGGGCAGGACCAGGACTGGGAAACATCGGACCAGAACAGGCTGATTATAACCAACTGGTTAAAGGAGGAGGTCATGGAAACTATCGTAACATTGTCCTGGCCCCCAATTCTGTCCAGGAAATGTGCGACTTCACCATGAAGGCCTTCCAGCTAGCAGAAAAATACCGTAACCCGGCAGTGGTGCTGGCAGACGGAGTACTGGGACAGATGGTGGAAAGACTCCAATTCCCATCCAAAGCCATGGAACCAACCTATGATGAGTCATGGGCAGTAAGGGGCAACCGCGAAACAAGGGGAAACCTGGTAACCAGTATATTCCTGGACTTCGACCAGCTGGAAGACTTCAACTACCGTTTACAGGAAAAATACCAGACTATCCGGGAAAATGAGGTAGACTATGAGGAATACATGATGGATGATGCGGAGATCATCCTGGTGGCCTACGGAATAAGCAGCCGTGTGGCACGCTCCGTAGTGGACCTGGTAAGAATGGAAGGTATAAAAGCTGGATTATTCCGTCCTAAAACATTATTCCCATTCCCTGAAGAAAGATTAAGGGAAATAGCCACTAACCGGGATTGTAAATTTCTATCAGTGGAAATGAGTAATGGTCAGATGAAAGAAGACATCACCCTGGCAATTGCCTGCCAGTATCCAGTGGAACTGGTGAACCGAATGGGTGGAAACCTCATAGACCAGAAAAGCATCATAGACAAGATCCATGAAATGGCAGGTGAGAGGTGATGACCATGAATAAAGTCACTGGAAAAGGTTCCGAAAATGGGGGCGATGGGGATGGGAATCTAAAGAATGAAACCATCCTCACTGAGAAGATCATCAAAAAACCAGACTCCATGCTGGATGAATATCTCCGTAAAGGAGGAAGCGCACCCACCGCCACTCATTACTGCCCGGGATGTGGTCATGGGATACTCCACAAACTCATAGGGGAAGCAATTGACGAACTGAAAATACAGGACCGCACGGTCATGACCAGTCCAGTGGGATGCGCAGTTTTCGCCTACTACTACTTTGACTGCGGACATGTACAGGTAGCACACGGACGTGCACCAGCAGTGGGAACCGGCATATCCCGTGCAGAAGAAGATGCAGTTGTAATATTATACCAGGGAGACGGGGACCTGGCATCCATAGGATTAAATGAAACCATCCAGGCCGCCAACCGGGGAGAGAAAATGGCGGTTTTCTTTGTCAATAACACAGTCTACGGGATGACAGGGGGGCAGATGGCACCCACCACCCTGGTAGGTGAAGTCACTGTAACCTGCCCCACTGGACGGGACCCCCGTTACATGGGCTATCCCATGCACATGGCAGAGTTACTGGATAATCTGGAAGCACCAGTCTTCATTGAACGAGTATCTGTCTCTGACCCTCGAAACATCCGCAGAGCTAAAAGAGCAGTTAAAAAAGCCCTTGAGGTTCAAAGAGATGGTAAAGGATACGCATTTGTGGAAGTTCTCTCCCCATGTCCTACTAACCTCAGAATGGATGCCCAGGCAACTGAGGATTTCGTTAACAACGAAATGACCAAAGAATTCCCCCTCAACAACTTCCGTGATCTAAGAAGAGAAACAGAAACCCTTTGCCGGGCAAAGAGTGATTTTTCACAGGGCTCACTGGAGGAGATCTTCGAAGTCCAGGATGACACTTCCTGGGCAGCCAGAGATGACCCATCCTTCCCACGAAAGGTGGTCCGGATTGCAGGATTCGGAGGTCAGGGAGTTTTAAGCATGGGACTTACCCTGGCTCAGGCAGCCTGTAATGATCAGCGACACGTATCCTGGTATCCTTCCTACGGCCCAGAACAGCGTGGTGGAACATCTGACTGTACCGTGGTCATATCAGGCGAAACCATCGGATCTCCTGTACTGCAAAGTTCGGATGGTTTGGTGGCCCTGAACCGACCTTCACTGGAAAAATTCGCATCCAGAGTAAAGGAAGGTGGTCTCATTATCTACGAAAACAGTATTGGCGAGTTCGAATCCCCTGAGGGTATCAGAACCCTCCCCGTACCGGCCCGTAAGATAGCCAAGGAACATGGTGTTAAAAGAGCAGCTAATACGGCCATGCTGGGAGTTATAATGGAACTGGGATTAACAGGTCTCCCTAAACATGTTTTTACCGAAGCAGTAGAACATACCTTCCGCAGGAAACCTAAACTGGTACCAGCCAACCTGGAGATACTGGAAGCCGGTGCCCAGTGGGCACGGGACAACCTGGAAAAATGAGAAACATGTTGGGGTAATATGATTTTTACCAATATTGCCCCTATTTTTTAATAGTTGTATTTTCAATTATTACCCTTATTTTTTAATTATTACTCCTATTTTGTGTTATTACCTTTATTTAATCTTTTTTTCACGGTATTGATTTATATAATTGTTTATATTGGATTAATTTTTTAATTTAACTTCAATAATTAATTTTAAAATTCAGAATATCAGGTCAATTTAATGTTTATTTTTTTGCATTATTCTTGCATGCCCCGCAACTCAAACTGAAAATATTGCCGGTCATGAAATGGAATGTGTGTGACTCACTCAAATTTTAAGTAAATTGTGGAACATATTGATAATCATCAAGACACTGGTATAAAATTTTGAAATGGGATTTTAATATAGGGGATAATAATTTTTAGGGGTGAAAAATAATGTCTATTTTTCAAAAAGAAGAAGATATTTCCGTGGTTCTCTGTGGTGAAGCAGGGCAGGGAATCCAGACAGTAGAGGCAATACTGGCTCAAGCAGTAAAGCAGAGCGGATACAACATTTTCTCAACCAAAGAATACATGTCACGAGTTAGGGGAGGTCAAAACTCCACTGAAATAAGAATCTCATCCCGCAGGGTTGCCTCCTATGTAGATCGAATAGACCTGCTATTGGCCCTGAGTTCAGGGGCAATAAATCATCTTAAAGACAGGATTTCATCTGAAACATTGATCATGGGGGATCCTGAACACATTAAACCATTTAAAGATAATAAAATTATTGATAATGTCGTTGATTCTAATTTTATTGAAATCCCCCTTATGGAAACTGCCCAGGAAATAGGTGGGCCAATTTTTGCCAATGTAATTGCCGCCGGGGTCCTGTCCTGTCTTTTGAATATTCCCAAGGAAATCTTCGACGGGCTGATCAGTGACATGTTCGCCAGAAAAGGTTCTGAAATACTTGAAAAGGATTTAAAAGCAGGAGAAGCAGGTTACACCATTGGTAAGGACTTAACAGAATCTGAAAAAGGGGAGCTACAGCTTTCCCTTCAGGGCCAGTCTTCAGTAAGGGATGAAATCCTGATAAACGGGACCGATGCTGTGGGTCTGGGATGTTTAGCTGGAGGGTGTCGATTTATTTCATCCTATCCCATGACTCCATCCACACCTCTCCAGAACTTCCTGGCCAGCAATGCCCATGAATTTGAATTGATATACGAACAGGCAGAGGATGAAATAGCAGCCATTAACATGGCACTGGGAGCATCCTATGCCGGTGCCCGTAGCATAGTAGCCACATCCGGGAGTGGATTTGCCCTTATGGAGGAGGGGGTGGGTTTAGCAGGGATGATAGAAACACCCATAGTAATCTATATTGGTCAAAGACCAGGACCCGCAGTGGGCCTGCCCACCCGCACCAGCCAGGAAGATCTGAACCTGGCACTCTATTCTGGACCCGGGGAATTTCCACGGATCATTTTCTCCCCAGGGAACCTGGAAGATGCCTTCACCCTCACCCATAAAGCATTTGATCTATCTGAAAAATACCAGATCCCGGTTTTTATTCTTTCTGATCAGTATTTTGTTGATTGTTACTACAATATTCCTTCCCTGCCCCTGGAAGATGTGGAAAATGAGAATTACCTTATTAAAACCACTTCGGAATACAAAAGATACCTGATCACCCATGATGGCATCACCCCCCGGGGAATACCAGGTTACGGGGATGGGCTGGTAATTGTGGATTCTGATGAACACGATGAAGAGGGCCATATCACCGAGGACCTGGAAATAAGGACCCAAATGGTGGATAAAAGACTGCGTAAGATGGAACAGATCAGGGAAGAGGCGGTAACTCCTGAGCTGGGGGGATCTGAAGATTACCGGAGTCTGGTTATGGGGTGGGGTTCCACTTACTGGCCAATCCGGGAAGCGGTGGAGAATTTTAATGATAAATATCCTGACCAAAAATTAGGTTTCCTCCACTTCAAACAGGTCTACCCCTTACACTCATCAGTAGCTGATTATCTAGAAAAAGCCGAAGATGTTATTATTATGGAGAACAATGCCCAGGGACAGCTGGCCAACATCATAAAACTGGAAACAGGATTCGAAATACATGAAAAATTCCTGAAATATAATGGAATGCCATTTTCAGTGGAGGAAGTGGAAGAAAGAATCATAACATTCATGGGGATAACTAATGATGGTACTGGTGGATGTGATGAAACTATGGGTGCGGGGGAGGTGTTAAAATGAAACCAAAGGACTTTGACATACCCGGTGCCGATGTGGCCTGGTGTCCAGGATGTGGGAATCTATCCATACTGCGCAGCCTAAAAACTGCCCTGGCCGAACTTAAAATACAACCTGAAGACTTGGTATTTGTCTCTGGCATTGGACAGGCTGGTAAACTCCCTCACTACATAAGAGGTAATGTATTCAATGGGCTTCACGGCAGGTCATTATCTCCCGCAACCGGTATAAAAGCAGCTAACCCTGAATTAACGGTCATTGATGTCAGTGGGGATGGTTGTATGTATGGGGAGGGGGGAAATCATTTCATGCACACCATCAGACGGAACCCGGACATCACCAATCTGGTGCATAACAACATGGTCTACGGCCTAACCAAGGGACAGGCATCACCCACCAGTCAGAGGGAATTTAACACGCCCTTACAGGTGGATGGGGTATTCCTGGAATCATTTAACCCATTGGCCGTAGCCATAGCACTGGACGCATCTTTCGTAGCCCGAGCATTCAGTGGGGATCGTAAACAAACCATTGAAATCTTCAAAGCTGCCATAAAACATAAAGGATATGCCTTGGTGGATATATTCCAGCCCTGTGTAACATTCAACAAGGTTAACACCCGCAGCTGGTTCCGGGAACATACTTACTATCTGGAGGATGACCATGACTCTGCAGATAGGAACCTAGCCTTCCAGAGAGCCACTGAAACTGGAGAATATCCTCTGGGAGTATTCTACCAAAACCCAACTAAGACTACCTTTGAAGAGAACCTCAACGTATATTATATGGATAAAAAACCCCTTTACCAACGTAAATTTGACAAAGAAAAACTTAAGAGACTGGTGGAAACTAAAAGGTAGTTATGCTATGGTAAATTAATTAATTCACCAATTAAAATCTTGTAATATTCTCTTATTACAGGTCCACTTAAAAATAAAATTAATCAAAAATAATCAACTTAAACAATTAATCAAAAATAATCAACCTAAATAAATAATTAAAATTAGAAATGGTGTTTAATATGAGGTGGGAATTTGAGAAAAATCAGGATATTATCATGGAACGTCAATGGAATCAGGGCTGTGCACAGAAAAGGATTCAGAAAATGGTTAATGGAAGATAAACCGGACATATTATGTGTACAGGAAACAAAGGCAGTTCGCAAACAGTTCCCGGCAGATATTAGGAGTATTGACGGATACAATCTATATCTTTCAGAAGCAGAACGCAAAGGATACAGTGGAGTTGCCACTTACACCCGTATGAAACCGGAAAAAGTGCAAAATGGGTTTGGAATCCCCAAATTCGACAGTGAAGGTCGCACCCTTATCACGGATTATGGTGATTTTGTCCTGTTTAACATCTACTTTCCCAATGGTAAAATGTCTCCAGAGAGACTCCAGTACAAACTGGATTTCTATGATTCATTCCTGGACTATGCTGATGCCCTTAAAGAAGAAGGCCGTAATATCGTAGTTTGTGGGGATGTGAACACTGCACACCAAGAAATCGACCTGGCCCGCCCCAAGGAAAACGAGAAAATATCAGGATTCTTACCCATTGAAAGGGAATGGATGGACCGGTTCCTGAGTCATGGTTATGTGGACACCTTCCGGGAATTCAACCAGGAACCCGATAATTACAGCTGGTGGAGTTACCGTACCCGTGCCCGGGAAAGGAATGTTGGATGGAGGCTGGATTACTTCTTCGTGAACCGAGAATTTATGGATAATGTAGAATCAGCCTACATACTCCCGGATGTAATGGGTTCTGACCACTGCCCAGTGGGAATCGACATAAAACTGGAAGATTAAGATTCCAGTCTAATACTCAAATAAAATAATGAATTATTGAAAATGTAGGATAGGTTTAAATAACGGGGGAGTACGATAAAATGGACAAATTCGGGGAAAAAATGGATAGAATGGCTTCAGAAGGTCTTTCTGAATCGGAAATTGGGGAGAAACTTTTGGATGAAATGGGAGATCTCTGCATATGTCCAGACTGCCCCATGTACAACCAGTGTGCTCAGGAAAAATACGAGGGACTGTACTGTGTACTGGGTAAATCAACCTGCAACTTGGAAGAAGATGACTGCATATGTCCGGAATGTGAAGTAGCAGAAAATTTGGAACTTAAAAACGATCTATTCTGCATTAAAGGGTCAGAAAAAGAACTTAGGGGACTTTAGGGAATAAATATTCTCTCAATTTATTATCTGAATTAATAGAATTTTTAAATTCTTTTTTTTAGTTTATTCTATTATTTTTAAGAGTAGTTTATAGATTTTTATCCTAGAATTAACAACCATTAATTAAGGATTTTTTTAAAAAAATGTGAAGGATAATTTATTGATTATAAATTGATGGACATTACCAAAAGAAAGTGAATATTTTGAGTAAAAATGGGAAATGGATTATAAATAGATTAAAGTAAGTTTGATTCGTTAAATTAATTTTCTCATAAAAAGAAATTTAGAGGGATGTTATGAGTTATCGTGGAAGAGCTAAACAATTTTTAGAGTCACAGAATATTTCCATTGGAGATATGATCTCCATAAAAAAAGAGGCTGTCGAGTACAGGGGCATGCTCCTGGACCGGGCTGAAGATGCTGACCAACTACACCTAGTGCTGAAGATGGCCAGTGGCTACAATGTGGGAATTGCCCTAGACGGGGCTGAAGTTGAACTCCTTGAAAAGGGGGAAAAACCAGAAATCAATCTCCCCCCACTGGATATCCAGCAGGATCCTGAAAAAAAGGATGTTTCCATTATATCCACCGGGGGGACAGTGGCTTCCATTATTGATTATAAAACCGGAGCAGTACACCCGGCATTCACTGCCGATGACCTTCTACGGGCCACTCCTGAACTACTGGATGAGGCTAACATCAGTGGAAAGGCCATTATGAATATATTAAGCGAGAATATGAAACCAGAGTTCTGGGTGCAGGCGGCTCAGGCAGTGGCTGATGAAATAAGCGGGGGTGCTGATGGTGTGGTAGTGGCCCATGGAACAGACACCATGCACTACACTGCAGCAGCTTTAAGTTTCATCCTGGAAACACCAGTGCCCATAGTCCTCACCGGTGCCCAGAGAAGTTCCGACCGGCCGTCTTCCGATGCATTCTTAAACCTCATGAGTTCAGTGGCCATGGCCAAATCAGACATAGCAGAAGTCACAGTCTGCATGCACTCCACAGAAAACGATAACCAGGCACACATCCATCGGGGGACCCGAGTTCGGAAAATGCACACCAGCCGCCGGGACACCTTCAACAGTATCAATAGCCCACCAATGGCCCGGGTAAAGGAAGGCAAGGTAAAAATCATTGATAAAAACTTCCATTACCATAAACGTGGTGAATGTCAACTGGAGGTAAATGATTCACTGGAGGAAAAAGTGGGTTTCATCAAAAGTTATCCTGGAATAACTACTGAACTACTGGATTATCACATTGATAATGGTTACAAAGGACTTTTAATAGAGGGAACCGGTTTGGGTCACTGCCCGGACCATCTGATCCCCTCTTTACAGAGGGCAGCTGATGAAAAGATCCCGGTGGTGATGACTTCTCAATGCCTCTACGGCAGAACCAACCTCAACGTTTACAGTACCGGTCGTAAACTATTAACTGCAGGTGTCATACCTGCCGGTGACATGCTACCGGAAGTAGCATATGTTAAACTGGTATGGGCACTGGGACAGACCAGCCAACGGGAAGAAGTTAAAAAAATCATGCAAACTAACCTCAAAGGGGAAATAAATGAAAAATCCTCTTCAAAATACTTCTTAAGAGATTACGGGGAATAAGATGGATTATGGTGATTAAGATGGATGAAAATATTGATTACGATAAACTGGGCTTGATGATGGGTTTGGAAATACACCAGCAGCTCAACACAACTAAAAAACTCTTCTGTCCCTGTGAATGTGAATTAACCGATAAAAAACCAAAGTACCGTGTTTTAAGGTATCTGAGGCCCACCCAGAGTGAACTGGGAAAAATCGATAGGGCGGCCTTTGAAGAATCACGCCGTGAACTCACCTTCCTCTATGATGCCTATCCTCATCACACCTGTCTGGTGGAAACAGATGATGAACCACCACATCCCCTGAATCAGGAAGCACTGGAGATCGGACTTATAATTGCCACCCTCCTGGACATGCAAGTGGTGGATGAATTCCACACCATGAGAAAACAGGTAATTGATGGAAGTAACACTGGAGGGTTCCAGAGAACAGGACTCCTGGCTATCCGGGGACATATGGAAACACCTTACGGTAAGGTTACCATTGAGAACCTTTGTCTGGAGGAAGACGCAGCCCGACGTATGGGACAAAGAAAGGGGAAAGTAGAATTCCGCCTGGATCGTCTGGGAATCCCTCTCCTGGAGATAACCACAGATCCATCCATGAAACGCCCGGAACAGGTACGGGAAGTAGCCTACCAGATCGGTCAGGTTCTGCGCAGCACCAAGGTAAAAAGGGGCTTGGGAACCATACGTCAGGACTTGAACATATCCATCCGCGAAGGAGCCAGGGTTGAGGTGAAAGGTGTCCAGGACCTGGATTCCATGGAACAACTGGTGAAAAATGAAGTTCTACGCCAACTTAAACTGCTAGAAATTAAGGATGAGCTACAAAAAAGAGATGCCCAAGTTGAAGACAAGATCCACGATCTTGGGGAACAGTTAAAGGACACTGAGTCAAAAATCATCCATAAAGCCATTAAAACGGGTGGAAAAGTATTAGCAATTAAACTCAAGGGTTACCGGGGATTAATTGGTAAAGAAGTGCAACCCGGCAGGAGATTCGGAACTGAACTGGCAGGGTATGCCAAAAAGATGGGTGTAGCAGGTATATTCCACACTGATGAATTACCGGCCTACGGAATAACTTCCCGGGAAGTGGAGATCATTAACCAGTTCCTGGAAATCGAGGAAGAGGATGCTTTTATTCTAGTTGCCGATGAAAAGGATAAAGCCAGAAATGCCCTGGAAGAAGTGCAGAGAAGGGCTGAAATGGCCATGGGAGGCGTTCCTGAAGAGACCCGGAAGGCCCTGGATGATGCCAACACTGAGTACCTCCGGCCGCTGCCCACTGCCAGCAGAATGTATGTGGAAACTGATATTCCCACCCAAGTGGTCTCTAAAGAACTCCTAGGGTACGTCCAGGCCAATCTTCCGGAACTTCCCAAAGAAAAAGAGGCCCGTATAATAGATGGATATAACTTAAGTGAAGATTTAGCACATCAATTAGTGCGACAGAACAGAGTGGAACAGTTCGAAGAAATTGTTGCAGAATGTGGGGTTGAACCGACGACTGTGGCTTCACTACTGGCTTACACTCTCAAAGAACTAAGAAGGGAAGGTTTGAATGTTGAAAATCTCTCTGATAGTCTGAAGGGAACATTCCAGCTACTGAAACAGGGCAAAATATCCAAAGATGCTGTTTCGGAGGTGTTAGTGGGAGTTTTGAAGGAAAACTGGACTCCTGAAGAGGCTGCTGGAAATTTAAATTTATTAATGCTTTCAGGAGAAAATGTCAGCACCATAATTGTGGAGATAGTATCTGCCAATGAAAAATTGATAACAGAAAGAAAAATGGGTGCTATGGGGTCTTTAATGGGAATGGCTATGAAAGAACTCAAGGGAAAAGCAGATGGGAAACTGGTAAATAAACTTCTAAAAGAAGAAATACAAAAATATTTACAGTAAGTGGAGATGTTTTTATGGAAGAATACGATCTGATTATCATTGGCGGAGGACCTGCCGGATTAACTGCGGGGATATATGCTGGAAGGCAGGGAATGAATGCAATAATACTGGAAAGGATGGCTGGAGCAGGTTCCTGTTATATGGTTCCTATTATGGAGAACTACCCCGGTTTTGAAGTGATATCTGGAAAGGAACTACTGGAGAAGATGAGAAAACAGGTAGAAAACTATATCCCGATTGAAAATATGGAAGAAGTTCGGGAAATTAGTAAAAATGATCCTTCTGGTATTCTCTTAACTACCTCCAAAGGAGAGTACAAAGCAAGGTCGGTAATAATATCCACAGGAAGTCATCACAGAAGGCTGAATGTACCTGGTGAGTTTGAATTACTTGGTCGTGGAGTTTCTTATTGTGCTACTTGTGACGGACCTCTATTCACGGGCAAGAAAGTTATAGTTGTAGGGGGAGGAAATGCCGCAGTTCAGGAAGCAATTTACTTAAAAAACCTGGATTGTGATGTAACCATAATACACCGCAGAGACCAGTTAAGGGCTGAAAAGTATCTTCAGAAAAAATTAGAAGAGAATGAGATCCCGGTAATATGGGATTCAATGGTGGAATCCATAAATGGTGAAATGACAGTTAACAGTGTAACTCTTCTCAAGCGTAAAAGCCAGGAGAAGAAGGATTTCTCTACAGATGGTGTATTCATTGCAGTGGGAGAAGAGCCCCTTAATAAAGTAGCTCTAACAGCAGGTGTGGAACTTGACAACGGAGGTTACATAGTAACTGATAAGTACCAGCGGACCAACATCCCTGGGATCTACGCTGCTGGAGATATAACTGGCGGAATTAAACAATGGGTTGTGGCCTGTGCTGAAGGGGCGGTGGCAGCATTAATTGCTTTTGTAGAGGTGTCGGAGGGTTCTCAAGTAAAATTAAAACTTTAGGATTTTAGGATTAGGATTATAAATTTAATTTAATATTTTTTAAGCTATTTATGGGATAAAATGAAAAATAAGATTAAATTCGGTCCAGCGGGCAATCCCCTGGGTTTCAATGGTCAAACAGTCGAGGTTTGTGACTACATCCGTGGAATAGGTTTGGATGCCTACGAATATCAAGCCACCTATGGGGTGCGAATCCAGAAACAATCGGGCCTTAAACTGGCTGAAAATGCCCTAGATAATGATATAAGGGTTTCCATGCATGCACCTTATTACATTAACCTATCTGCGCAAAAGGAGGATGTACTGGAAAGATCGATTGAGAGGCTGGTTCAATCAGCCAGGGCGGCTGAGTGGATAGGTGCCTACCGTATAGTTTTTCATCCGGGATTTTATACAAAATACACTCCATCTCAAGCATTGGATAGGTGTAAAGGAGCTATTAACGAACTTTTGGAGAAATTAGACTCCCGGGGAATAAAAAAATTCACTTTCGCACCTGAGACCACAGGCAAACGATCACAACTAGGTAGTCTGGATGAAATCATTGATATTTGTCAATCTTTTGATCATTTCAACCCTACCATCGACTTTGCCCATGTTCACGCCCGGGGGAGAGGTTGTATTAAATGGGCTGATGATTATCACCGGATAATGGTTAAATTAGAGGATGGACTGGATGGACTAGGGGGTGGGAAGGAAGTGTTGCACTGTCATTTTACTAGGATTGAATACACTGATGCTGGTGAAAGGAAACACCACATCCTTACGGAAACAGAATACGGCCCTCCACTGGAGCCATTACTGGAAGCACTGGCGGAATGTGGGTGGGATGCTACCATTATATGCGAAACTCCCTTTTTAGAGAAAGATGCTCTGGTAATGAAGCAGAATTATCAGGATATCCTGGAAAAACAACACGTTAACACTGAATAGGCAGAGAAAATTGGACCCTATTAAATTTTAGATACCCTAATCCATTTAATATATCCAGTAGTAAGGAGTGGGAATGTTGATATTTAAGTAAAATATATATTCGCAATATGGATAATGATTACCAGGGATAATAATGGTGGGTTAATGAAAGAACCAATCATGGTTAAAAACTTCATTGATGGGAATCAAATCAAAGAAGATGATTTGCTGGCGATAATCCATGATTTTATTGAGGAAAGTGTCCTAAAAAGCGTAATCAATGAGTTTATAGATGAAGATGTGAATTATTTAAAGGTGAAGAATCGTGAATTACGATGGTTGGCTACTAAAGCCAGATTCCGGGCGAAAGATTCTGAAATGTAAAAATAATAGATGAAATTAGATAATATATTTTCTGGGAATTTTTTCCCTTTTGGATCCATTGATTCAGGCATTCGATTATAACTTTATTCAATTACAAAACGGCAGGAATTATCTCCCAGAGCGTAGCATTTGGTTTCCCTAACGCGGATCTTTTCTTTATTGTACTTGCTGAATAATGATTCAAGGATGCCACTGTCAAAGGCACATGCAGGTCTACCCAGGTAGGGCAGGCCACTGCATTCAAAGCAATCCTGTACACTGATGGTTAATGGTTGGAAATTTTTAATCTCAACTGATCCCAGACTGTGTGTTTCCCAAAAATTGGCAATATTTCCCAGAAATTTATCCATATCAGGGTCTTTAACTTTTTCATAGAGGGCTTCCCCTACCTTTAAACCGGCTTCATGGAGTATGGGATCTATATCCACACCCTGGGTTAGTAAAGAAATTCTTATAGTATGGAATATCAGTCTAAAGAATTCGAATGGATCATTTTCACTTGCAATGTATCTCTTGATGTAGGCGGAAATATCTTCCTGAAGTTGCTGGCGCTGTAATTTACCTATATACTCTGATTGAATGAAAAATATCTTTTTTCTGGCATCATTAGGGTCGATACGGGAGTTGATGATCTCTTCCCTGGTCATTGATTTCAGATGACTGGATACAGTTGATTTAGCACGCCCAGAAAACTTAACTATCTCATCGAAACTGAGATCACCCTCACGTAGCATGGATAAAATTTTTACCCGTACCGGGTTTTTAATAGCCTTCACCCCTTTAGGTGTGGTAAAAAGTTCGATCTGTATATTTTCAGATCCATAAACGGGATTATTGTCGTTAATCCTATTATCAATAATATTTCTATCCTGTATTGTATTGTTTTTTTCCATTTTTCATCCTAGATTATCTTTTTTTCTTATATTTGCGGTGCAATATTAAATAGTATTTAGGATGGTGTTGGTTATTGGCCTCTTTCACAACGGAAGCATGTGTCAGTATTCCGATCAGTTTTGAAGGTTATGCCACACTTTTTACAAGTCACATCATGCAGGGAAGTTTTTTTGTCAATAACTTCCAGGGCACATGAGCATTTCCAACCCATTTTACCTTTTAATGCTTGTTCGAATGCTTTATCTTCATCAACTTCTTTTTTAGGCATATTATCCCCATTTATATATTATATTTTATAATAATCTTGTATTCTCAGTGGGTCTGGGTACTTTAACCACCAAAAACCGGAGTGTTTTATCACTTTCATTGTACCAGCAATGAGGTATACGGGCAGGACTGTCTATTAATGAATCTTTAGCAACCTCTTTCTTCTCTTCACCAATTTCAACTATGCCAACACCTTCTAAAACATAGAAAAATACATCTACAGGAGTTATATGCTTTTTAAGTGATTCACCGGGCTCGAGTTTTATGTGCACTGCCACTGCATTTTCAGTATCGTACATTTTCCGGACATCCACTTTATGTGGTGTATCATCAATAGGTAATTTTTCCATTTCAACAATTTTCATTTCCAACACCCTTTGTCAAAATTTAATTATTCATCTTTTAATAATGGAACCCTACCACTTATCTTAATAACGGAATCTTCGTTTAATCTCAATAATGAAAAGTCCTCAAAATAATTCCTAAAAAAGGGAGGGAATGGGATTATTCATCCCATTATGGCTTTTATGTCCTCTTCCGGATCTCCAATTGGTTTTAGATCATAGTTTTCTACTAAAACATTGATAATGTCTTCATTGGCCCATCCAGGTAGTATTGGTCCGATGTACATTCCTTTAATGTCCAGAGCCAGTAAACTCCAAAGAATTGCCGCAGCTTTTTGTTCCATCCAGCTCAGAACAATGGTCAATGGTAGTTCATTGAGTTCCACACCGAATAATTCAGTCAGAGCGACGGCAATGTCCACGGCCACTATGGCATCGTTACACTGCCCCAGGTCTATCAGTCGGGGCACTCCTTCAATATCCCCTAAATCCATGTCGTTGAAACGGTATTTTCCACAGGCCAGTGTCAGCACCACTACTTCTTTAGGGAGTTTTTCCACAAATTCGGTGTAGTATTTAGCCTGAGGTTTGGGGGAATCACATCCGCCCACCAGGATGAACTGTTTTATTTTCCCAGCTTCCACCAATTCTTTGATTTTAGGGGCGAGGGACAGTACAGTTGAAGCTCCGAATCCCGTGGTTAATACGGTGTCTCGTGCTTCATCTTCCAGTTCTGGTAGTTCCAGGGCCTTTTCAATTACTGGTGTGAAATCATTGTCATCTATATGTTGCACTCCAGGTAGTTGAGCCACACCACTGGTGAACATTCTTTCTTTGTATTCATCCCGTGGTAAAAGTACACAGTTTGAAGTTCCCAGGATGGCTACTGGATATTTGGAGAAGGTCTGTTTCTGGTCAAACCAGGGTCCTCCCAGCTGTCCCACTAAGTGTTTGTATTTTTTAAGTCCTGGGTATCCATGGGCTGGTAGCATTTCCGAGTGGGTGTATATGTTAATTCCTTTTCCTTCGGTTTGTTTTAGGAGTTCTTCCAGGTTTTTAAGGCTGTGACCAGTGACTATGATACCTGGGCCTTTAACTGATCCAACTGGAACTTCAGTTGGCACGGGTTCGCCGTAGGTTTCATTATGGGCCTTTTTAAGTAGCTGCATGGTTTTGATGTTCATCTGACCAGCCTCAAGGGCCAGTTCCACCAGGTCTGCGGCGTCGAAGTTGACGTTGGTCAGGGTGGAGAAGAAACCCTTTTCCAGGAAGGCATCCACATCATCATCAGTGTATCCCAGTTCACGGGCATGGTAAAGGTAGGCTGATATTCCTTTTATAGCGAATAGCAGGTTGTCCTGCAGCCTAGCAACGGTGGGCTGTTTTCCACACACTCCTACAACGGTACAACCAGTTTCACGGGCAGTTTGTGAGCACTGGTAACAGAACATATCTAATGCTTCTTTTTTCTCCATTATATCTCCTCCTTTATTACTTTCAACCGTTTATGGTTTTCTTAAATAAGTCAATGAATCCTTTTTCTTTCTTCTGTACTTATTACTTTTTTATCATTCTTTAATTGTTCTAATTTAAACGAATAGTTCTAAATATAACGAATGTTCTATACTTGTAGAACAAACTATTTATATTTTTTGTCCATTAATGGGAAAAAAATTTATGACTTTTGAATGGAAAAAAATGAGATTAGAACGTTTTTTCACATAATCAAATCGGAATAGTGGGTAATAATTGAAATCATCAAATATATTGGTTTAAAAGGGATAATGGGAATATTTATCATTAAAATTTAAAAAAGACTTTAAATAAAAAATTAGCAGGTTAATAGTCTAACTCGGGCTGTTCTTCATACAACAGGATCAGTTCTTTGATAAAAGTCTCTTCATTTATTTCTCGTTTTGCAAAACTTATTTGTAAGTTCTCTATTTTCTGAATATACTCCAATTCGTTATCGTAATTCTTTTTTGCCTCTTCTAGAAATGTTGGATTATTATCTGATTGCCCTCCAGAAACAATAGCATCATATCCTGCCTTAGAACCCTGCCTATTGATTTGGGAGTGTTCCTTTATTTTGATTATAATGTTTTCAGGGGATTCATCATTTTTAACTGAGTTAATCAGTGATTGGTCAAATTTAGAAACTTGAGGCCCGCTGGTAACAATAAATATGGCACCCAAAAGCACTATAAACCCAAATACTCCTATTAAAATTAAAATAACTTTGTTCCTTCCTTTACTGGTCTTTTTAGATGGAATTTTCTCCCCACAATTTTGACAAATAACACTATTTTCATCATTTTCGGTGTTGCAGTATCTACATTTAACCATATTAGTTCCTTCCTACAGAATGTGAAATAGATTTGTTGAGTATAACTAATGAAAATTTATTTGGATTTGTAAGTTTCCAATCAGATTCTGCTATACTAAATGTAAAAATATTATAATAAAACGATTTTGAGTAGATTTCCATAATTAATATTATGATACTCTTAACCGATTGGTGAAATGGATAATATCTACAGTTCAATATTTATATCATTTAATAAATTCATAATGATTATAGAAAATAAATTTTAACAAAAGTTCTTTATTTTCAATGTTTTTTAAGGGGGTTTCATGAGTAAAAAAAACAAATCAAAAGGGGAAATCACTCCTAAATCACCAAATAAATTGCCCGTAGTTGCTATTGGGGCATCTGCCGGTGGTTTAGATGCTCTTAAAAAGTTTTTTACTGCTATGTCCCCTGATCCAGGAATGGCTTTTGTCCTGGTCCAACACCTGGATCCCACCCATGAAAGTACCCTGGCAGATCTCATGAGCAGGTACACCCCATTGAAAGTGGTTCAGGCTAAAGACGGGATGAAAGTGGAATCTGACTACCTGTACATTATACCTCCTAACAAGGATATGGGGCTGATGAACAGAACCATCCAACTAATGGAACCAGTAGAACCTCATGGAATGCGACTGCCAATTAATTTCTTTTTAAAGAACCTGGCTGAGGATCAAAAGGAACGCTCCATTGCCATAATCTTTTCCGGATTTGGAAGTGACGGTACCATTGGCATAAAATCCATCAAAGCCGCCGGGGGGATGGTCATGGCACAGGATCCCGCCACAGCTGATTCAAATAGTATGCCAGCCAGTGCCATCCAGACAGGGCTGGTGGATTTTATCTTACCTCCTGAAGAAATGCCTGAAAAACTGATGAACTATGTAGAATCTTCCCATAAAACCATTAAAAAAATTATCAACCCGAAAGAAGAAACTGAAAGGGCGTTACAGAAGATATTCATGCTAATTAGGAACCGAACTAGCCATGATTTTTCTTATTACAAAGAGAACACGGTTTATAGGCGAATTAGTCGGCGTATGAATATTCATCAAATAGAAAACATACAAACGTACCTCCGCTATTTACAGGAAAACCCACATGAAATAGATATTCTGTTCAAAGAACTTTTAATTAATGTAACCAGCTTTTTTAGAGACGAAAAGTCATTTGATTCTTTTAAAAATAGTTTAAAGGAACTTATAAAGCAAAAATTGGATGTTGACAACTTAAGAGTATGGGTTCCAGGATGTTCAAGTGGTGAGGAAGTTTACTCCATAGCCATTATTATCCATGAGTTGTTGGAAGAGCCTGGGAAAAACATAGATGTGCAGATTTTTGGCACAGATATAGATATTGATGCATTAACAACTGCCCGTTCTGGAACTTATCCCATCACAATTGCAGAAGATGTATCTCCAGAACTATTAAATAAATATTTTGTAAAAAAAGACAATGTTTTCACCATTAGAACAGATATACGGGAAATGGTAGTTTTTGCACCGCATGATGTCCTTATAGACCCACCCTTCACCAAGCTGGATGTTCTATCCTGCCGAAACCTCCTAATCTACCTTAATGGTGAGGCACAGCAAAAGGTAATATCTAATTTCAATTATGCTCTTAATAAAGATGGAATTCTATTTTTAGGCCCTTCAGAAAGTGTAGGGGAATTCGTTGATGCATTTAATGTGGTGGACAAGAAGTGGAAAATATTCAAATGTGTTAAATCCACTGAATTTATTCGCAGATTCGTGGAAGTTCATCCCATACCCCGAACCCTGCAACTCTCAAATTTTGAAACTGGAATAGGCCTAAAACAGTTAAACACATCCAAATCGGTTAACATTGTAAATTTAGCTGAAAAAGAGCTTTTGGATATTTACGTCCCGCCTTCAGCTATAATCACAGATTTTGGTGAAATTTTATATATTCATGGTCGTTTAGGGAATTATCTGGAGCCTGCCCAGGGGAAAGCCAAGCTTAATATTGTGGAGATGGCTCGGGAAGGTCTTAAGTTTGAATTAAACTCATCAATTCAAAATGCCATTTCCAAAAAAAGTGAAATAGTAGTTGAAGGTTTGAGAGTGAAAAACAATGGAGGGCATATTTTCATTAACCTCAATGTAAAACCACTGGAACTTGAAACCACTAAGGGATTGTTAATTGTCTCTTTTGAGGAGGTTTCGGTGGATAAAAATGGTAAAAAAGATAAAATGAAGCTGAACATGGTTACTAAAGGCGATGAGAGAATTCGTGAATTGGAAAGTGAGTTAAATCTAACAAAAGAACGCCTTAACGTTACCATTGAAGAGATGAAAAGTTCAAATGAAGAGCTCCGTTCAGCCAACGAAGAACTTCAATCAATGAACGAAGAATCCCAGAGTACCAATGAAGAACTGGAAACCTCCAAAGAGGAGTTACAGTCCATCAATGAAGAGATGGTTACAGTTAACAACGAACTGCAAATGAAGATCGACGAGCTAACCCAGGCCACGGATGATATGAACAATCTTTTCAACAGTACTGAAATAGCCATTATATTTTTAGATCGGGATCTAAATATCCGACGTTACACCAAAGAGGCAACTAATCTCATAAAAATGATAGAATCAGATGTGGGGCGCCCCTTCTCTGATATTGCCACCAATTTAAAATATGATAATTTTACAGATGACATTCAACAAGTCATGGATAGGGTGACCTTTAAAGAAACAGAAATAGAAACAGAGGATGGAAAATGGTTTCAAACCAGAATAATGCCCTATAAAACCTTTAAAAACGTAATTGATGGGGTTGTTATCACATTTAACAATATTACAGAGAGGAAAGAACAAATCACAGATGCTCTTGATGCTCTGGAACTGGCAGATAGTGTTGTTCAAACAGTACGTGAACCTCTGCTGGTGTTAGATAGCAAGATGAAAGTGGTTTCAGCCAACAGATCATTTTACCAGACATTTAAAGTTACCCCTGAAAATACAATTGGAAAAAACCTGTACATAATGGGTGACAGACAGTGGGATATAACATCATTAAGGAATTTATTAGAAGATATACTTCCAAAAAAAGCTGATTTGAAAGATTTCGTGGTGGAAGATGATTTTCCAAATATTGGTCATAAAAAAATTATTCTAAATGCTCGCCAGATTTACCAGAAAGGTAAAGGTACAAGCATGATTCTACTGGCCATGGAAGATGTTACCCCTTAAAGATCGGATTCATAATTTAAAATAATGAGACTTCAATATAAACTTATTTTATTAAATAAGTGGGGTGTTCTTATGGCGGAGAATGAATACGGGGGGAAGTTTGAAGAACTTCGTAATAAGGCAGAGGAAGTATTGAGAGATAAAAAGGAATCTGGAAAGGAACTTGGACTTGAAATTGATGAATTGATTCATGAGTTGGAAGTCCGCCAGATTGAATTAGAAATGCAAAATGAAGACCTTATTAGAATTCAAATTGAATTAGAAGATTCTAGAAGGGATTATCTCGAGTTATATGACTTCGCTCCAGTGGGATATTTCACTCTGGATGAAAACGGGATCATCAAAATAGCGAACCTAACTGGCTCTGATATTCTGGGAAAACCTCGTAAATTCATCCTTAACAGTGCATTCATCCTTTATGTGGCTCCAGATTATAGAAAAACGTTACATTCTCACTTTCACCAGGTTATGAAAACTCAACTTAAAAAAAAATGCGATATTGAATTAATATCTCCTGATAGAACTCCTCTTTTTGTTACTTTAGATACTATGGCTGTTTTAGATGAAGATGGAACATTTAAAGAGTTTAGGGTTGTAATTACCGACAACAGTGAGCGAAAGAAGGCAGAGGAAAAAATTGAAGAATTCAATAATCAGTTACAATCAACAATAAACGCAATTCCCGACTTAATGTTTGAAGTAGATATAGAAGGACGTTTCTATGATTATAATGCACCTTCTGCCGGCGATCTTTATGTTCAACCAGAAAGTTTCTTAGGTAAAACCGTTTTTGAGGTGTTACCTCCTGAAGCAGCGGCTAAGATCATGGAAGCATTGAAAGAAGCTTCAGAAAAAGGAAAACATAGGGGTATGATATATCAATTAACTTTACCCTATGGAGAAAAGTATTTTGAGCTTTCTATTGCTAAAAAACCAGTTCCTAAATCAAAATCTCATTTTATTGGGCTAGCACGCGATATAACCAAACGTAAAATAGCAGAAAAACAAATTAATGAAGTTCTAAAAGAAAAGGAAATGCTTATAAAAGAGATTTATCATCGGGTGAAGAATAATTTAATTGTAATGTCCAGTCTCCTAAATCTTCAAGCTGATTATGTCGAGGATAAAGCGTCATATGAAATGTTCATGGAAAGTAAGAATCGTGCACGTTCAATGGCCTTAATTCACGAACGCCTGTACCAGTCCACTGACCTCAGGGAAATTGATTTCGGTGAATACATCCGATCTCTTTCTATGGATTTATACCAAGCATATGTAAGTAACCCTGAACTTATCAATCTTGATATGGATCTAGAGCCAGTAAATGTGGATATTAATACTGCAATCCCTTGTGGGCTTATTATTAATGAACTGGTAACCAACGCCTTGAAACATGCCTTCCCCCAAAATAGAAATGGAACGGTGAATATCAAATTCCATTCAAAAGATGAAAATCTTATTTTAGAAGTTATTGATGATGGGATGGGTTTTTCTCCGGATATTGACTTTAAAAATACAGATTCACTTGGTTTAAAACTTATAAATGTACTCACAGGTCAGATTGATGGTGAAATAGATTTGAAGGTAGATGATGGAACTGAGTTTAGAATTAGTTTTCCCAAAGTGAAATTTAATGGTTGATATGTTACATGTTGTTTAGGGGGTGTTGTTATCAAAAATCCTGAAAACCGCAGAGAAAAGGCCGAGAAATTGTTAAACCAAAAAATTAAAGGCTTGAATATTCCTGATGATACCAGTGAACTAATCCATGAACTTCAGGTGCACCAGATAGAATTGGAAATGCAGAATGATGAGTTAAGAAAATCCCAACTCAAAGTTCAAACTTCACAAGATAAATATTTTGAGCTTTATAATTTCGCACCAACCAGTTATTTCACTTTAGGTGAGAATGAGCTCATAAAGGATGTTAATTTAGCAGCCGTCACTTTACTGGGGGTGGAGAAAACCAATTTAATAAACACTGCTTTCATCAGTTTCATCGCTCCTGAATCACGTCACAAATTTTTCAAACTGATTAAAAGTGTTAAAGACAATAAAGATAGGCAAAAATGCGAATTGAATCTCGTAAAGAATAAAAAACCGATTCCGGTTATCGCAGGAATTAACTATCTTCCGGATGAGATCGGGGGATTTAAATCACTTTTAATAACCGTTGCTGATATTACTGACATTAAAAAAGCAGAAATTAAACTAAAAGAGACTTTAGAGAATCTTGAGGATCAGGTTAAAGAACGTACCAAAGAATTGTTATTAGCTAATAATTATAACCGTAATCTGATTGAAACATCATTAGATCCAATGGTAACCATAGGACAAGATGGTACCATCACCGATGTGAATGTAGCTACGGAAAAAGTAACTGGTTACAGGCGTGAGGAACTGATAGGTACTGATTTCGCAGATTACTTTACCAATCCCCAGGATGCTAAGGATGGATATCAACAAGTTTTCCATAAAGGGATGGTGAAGGACTATCCATTGGATATCAAAAATAAGGATGGTAGTTTAACTCCAGTTTTATATAATGCTTCAGTATACAAGGATGAGCTTGGTGAAGTCATTGGAGTTTTTGCTGCTGCACGCGACATTACCGAACAAAAAAAAGCAGAAAAAAAACTTATCGAATATTGGGAAAGTCTGGAAGAACAAGTTAAACAACGCACAGAAGAACTTGCGAAATCTAATGCAGATCTAAAACAATTTGCCTACATAGCTTCTCATGATCTAAGAGAACCTTTGAGAATGATAACTACCTTTTTACAATTATTAGAGCGTCGTTATGGGGATCAGTTAGATGATGATGCTCATGAATTCATAGGCTTTGCTGTGGATGGGGCCAAACGTCTGGATAAAATGATCATGGATTTATTGGAATATTCAAGCGTAGTCAACCAAGAATTAATTTTCAATGATACAAATTTTGAAGAAGTCCTAAATGAGGTTATCATAAACCTCAACGTCGTTATTAGTGAGAATAATGCTGTTATAACCTATGAAAACTTACCGGTGATGAGAGCTGATGAAAATCTGATGATTTTGTTATTCCAGAATCTTATCTCTAACGCTATAAAGTATCGCAGTAATAAAAACCCTGAAATCATTGTTTCTGCCTTTAAAGAAGGGGATCATCATGTTTTTCATGTTAAAGATAATGGAATAGGTATTGATCCTAAACAATTGGAAAGTATTTTCACCATTTTCAAGAGATTACATGCCCATAATGAGTATGAGGGGTCTGGAATAGGTCTTTCTATTGCCCACAGGATTGTTCACCAACATGGTGGTGAAATCTGGGTAGAATCAGAACCAGAAAAAGGCAGCACATTCAAATTCACTATAAAAAATTAATAATTGATTCTATTAATTGCCATACTCATTCAAGCATATGAAACTATTTTCATCCATTTTAGACTGTTTAAATTTTTTTATTTAATTTTTTAAAATGAATCAACAAATAAATTAAAAATTGGACTATAATCACTAAATAAAAAAAATTTATCTTACTCATCTAAAATATAGGGATGTCATGTAACGAAAAAACTCTTAAATAACTAACATCTATATATAAATCTTACAAATAATCTATATATAAATTCAACATTAACCAATCAGTTTTATTTCTTAAATCCATTATTTAATAGAA
>Ga0334901_1000344_pt1 | contig 67784 bp, 53 predicted proteins | sample GraSluR3_MG_3_FD_207216 | JGI IMG/M metagenome (GOLD analysis project Ga0334901, IMG submission 207216) | Sludge microbial communities from methane-producing bioreactor in Wageningen University, Netherlands - Granular Sludge_15_08-R3 | ecosystem: Engineered > Bioreactor > Anaerobic >...
TGCAGCTGTCCGCCTTCTTAACGATAGACCGCGAAAGTGTCTTGGCTGGAAAACTCCTCTGGAAGCTTTTTCAGACATGCTTCATCAGGATGACCAAAAGCGTTGCACTTGATTTGACAAACTAAGATTATTATTCTCGGCTTGGCTTTATCGGAGAAGTTCGCATTCTTCGGTCTTCGGGAGAGACCATAGCCCGGGGAGGCAAGGAGTCCCGGATAGCGGATAGTCCGGAGCTTTTCCGGCACTTTCTTGCGGAGCAGAAGCCCTTTGCGGCTCTCGTGAAATCTCGGAACGTCCAGGAGTTTCTGGCGGTGTCTCCCATTTCCATAACCAAAGGAGCGGCGTTTCTTTCGGACTCTTCGGAGGCTCCGGAAGGCGAACCATCGGGCTGGTATGTTCTTCTTTCCACAGATAAAAGCCGGGCTCTGGAGGATTTTTATGGAACCCTCGGGTTTATCGTCTTCGGCGGGGGAGGATTGACGCTTCTGGTAGTGCTCGCAGTTTCCCTGAGGGCGGGGAGGGAGGCCCGCCCCGTCCAGATTCTTGGAGAGGCCCTGCATGCTCTGGGAGAGGGAAAACTCCATGACCGGATCTTTCTCGAAGGATGTGAGGAGTTGCGGGACGTGTCCGAAGCCTTCAACGACATGGCGGAAAAACTTCAGAAGACCATGATCTCCCGAGACGAGCTTGTAAAGGAGGTTCTGGAGCGCCAAAAAGCTCAGGAGGTACTGCGTGAGAGCCAGCGGCAATACTCGGAACTTGCGGAGGAGGCTCCGGTGGGAATTCTTACCTGTCATCGAGATGGAACCATAGAGTATTGCAATGCGAGGCTTGCTCAGATTCTGGGAGCTCCGAACCGGGAGGCCAGCAAGAAAATCAACCTTCTTCGTTTTCCGCTTCTCGTGAAGGCGGGAATTTCCGAAAAGGTGGAACTTTCCATGGCGGGAAAGAAACCTCTTAGCTTCGAGGTTTTTTACGAATCCGCCTGGGGAAAGAGAATCTGGCTTCGGCTCCACGTGAAACCCCGGATTCTTCGAGGTATCGCCGAGGGAGCCCTGGTGATGGTGGATGATGTGACCAGTGAAAAGAGTGCTCTGGAAGAGCTTCGGGAGCGGGAGGAGAAGTTTCGGCAGATCTTCGAGAGTACCAACGATGCCATGTACCTTTACCGGGTGGTGGAGGACGGCCTGTGGACCATGGGGGAGGTGAACTCCCAGGGGTGCGCTCTTTTGGGCTATAACCGGGATTCCTTCTGTGTCATGACCAGCCGGGATATGGTGACTCCCGAAAGCCTTGCCGTCATGGGAGAGTTCATGACGGAGGTCTGTGCCAGAACCCGGGGGCGGTGCGAAATGGAGCTCCAGAATGCCGAGGGAGTTCCCGTGATCGTGGAGATGCAGGGCCATCTCTTCGTTATGCGGGGATGCCGCTGGGCTCTCTGCGTGGCCCGGGATCTTCGGGAGTGGAAGAAGGTTTACGGAGAAGTTCTGCTTCAGGCCCGGGCACTCAACGCCGCGGCGAACGCCATGGTCATCACCGATGGCCGAGGGCGGGTGGAGTGGACCAACCCCGCTTTTTCACGCCTTACGGGCTATTCTCAGGAGGAAATCGAGGGACGTCTTCTTCGGAATTTTATCCGTTCCGGCAAAGAGGAGGAGGATTTTTACCAGAGCATGGAGCGGCATGTTTTCGAGGGAAAATCCTGGTACGGAGAGATTCTCAATCGGCGGAAAGATGGCTCCCTCTACTACGAAGAGGAGACCATAACTCCCGTGCTGGATGCGGATGGCAAGATCGCTCACTTTATTTGCGTGAAAAACGACATCTCCTCCCGCAAGAAGATGGAGATGGAACTTCAGGGGGCCCGGGAGAAGGCGGAGGAAAGTCATCATGCCAAATCGCAGTTTATCGCCATGGTAAGCCATGAAATCCGTACCCCCCTGAGCAGCCTCCTGGGCATGCTGGAGCTTCTCCGGGAGACGGAGCTTTCCCAGGAACAGCGGGAGTATACGGATCTCATGGAGAACAGCGGAGACATGCTTCTCGCCCTGGTGAACAACGTGCTCGACTTCTCCAGAATCGAGGCGGGGAGAATAGAACTCAACACGGTGGAGTTCGTTCTGAAGCCCCTTCTGATAAATCTCTTCTGCCCTCTGGAGATGAAGGCCCGGGAGAAGGGACTCGGCTTTCGCATGGATCTTTCCGAGAATCTTCCCGCGCGCCTTTGGGGAGATCCTCTCCGGCTGCGGCAGGTGCTCATGAATTTGGCCAGCAATGCGGTGAAGTACACCGACAGAGGAGAAATTGCCGTGGCAATCCGGCTGGAAAGAGAGATTGGAGAAAAGGTCTTCCTCCGGTTCTCCGTAAAGGATACGGGCCGGGGAATTTCCGAGAAGGAACAGCAGAGCCTTTTCGGGGAGTTTGTTCAGCTTCCCTCCTGGCAGGGAGAGTATCGGGAAGGAACGGGGCTCGGCCTGATCATAGCGAAATCCCTGGTGGAAAGAATGCAGGGTACCATAGATTTTCAAAGCCGGGAAGGAGAGGGATCCGAGTTTTGGTTCGTTCTTCCCTTTGCCACCGAAAACCCCGGCGGAGGAAAGGCTTTGGGAGAGTAACTCTCAGCCGTTCCAGCACCTTTTAGGGCTTTTGTGCTCCAGAAAGGGGCCGGGATGGTGCGTGAAGATAATTCGGGAGGGTATTCCCCGCACCCGGCCCAGAGCTTCGCGCATCTTCTCCAGGGGAAGGCTTTCGTCTTTTCGGGTTGCCAGGGTGGCGACAAGAGCCTCGGGATATTTCTCTCCATACCGAAGAGAGAGAGAAAAATCCCGAATTTGCGAAAATCCCCATAGGGCGTTTTCCGCCTCCTCCAGGCGGAGGGGTTCTCCCCGGGCTCCTTCTATGGGAAGGCGCCCCGTCACTTCCAGGCGTTTCAGCGGAGAGCCGCAGGGGCAGTTCCCCGGAAGAAGCCTTCCCCGGTCTCCCGTGCGGTATCGAAGGAGCGGAAAGGAAGGACGCGTCAGCGTGGTGATCACCACCTCTCCCCAGTATCCCCCGGAAAGTGCCTTTCCCCGGGAATCCACGATTTCCACGAGCAGATCCATCTCCCGGATATGGCATCCTTTCCGGGCGAAGCACTCCACCGCACATCCCCATCCGGATTCGGCAAGTCCATAGTGATTGAAGACCTCGCACTGCCATGCCTCTTGGATGCGCTTCCGAAGGGCGGGAGGTGCCGCATCGGCGCTGAGAAGCACCTTTTCCGGGGCCCACCGGGTTTCTCCCGCCAGCCATGCCATCTGGGCGGGAAGGCCTACCACCACCTGGGGTCGGAGGGCATCCATCCATGCCGCCGCTTCGAAGGGGTTTGTCACGATTCCGAAGAGGCGAGGAGTGCAGCCCATTCTTTCCAGGGCTCTTCGCAGAAGATCTCCGATGCTGTACTCTCTGGGGCCTTCCATGAAAATTCCCACGATGCTTCCCGGGTCGGTGAAGGTGCTCATGCCGGAGAGAAAAAAATCTTCCGTGTTCTGAAGATCTTCCCGGGTAAAGCCGAGGCGTTTCGGGAGCCCCCGGCTTCCCGACGTGGAGAGGGATACCCGGCGTTGTATTCGGGATCGGGAAACCCCGAGAAAGCGAAGCTCTCCCTCCGCGAGATCCCGGGGGAATGTAAAGGGAAGCTCCTCCAGGGGAGCCTCTTGGAGCCCCCGGAGGCGATCCCGGTAGAAAGCGGTTTGTGTTGTCGCCTGCCGGAGAAGGCTTCTCAGGGATCTTTCCTGGGCTTTTTCGAGATCCTTCCGGTTTTCCAAGAAAAAGAAATTCTCCGGCTCCTCCGCGGAAGTCCTCGGGACAAGTCTGCGGGCGATCCAGCCGTCGAGAGGCGTTCGGGGGATGGTCATCGCGGGCGGTGGAGAGGCTTTCCCTCCCGGGAGGTGAGATTCCAGGCACAGAAGGGCACAAGCCCTCCCTCCGGGGAGATTACGTGAATACAGCAGGAGCGAAGACGCTCCAGGTCCAGGTTGTCCGCATCCTGAAAGGCCATGGCGCTGATGGTGAAGTTGCCTCTTTTGCTGAGGCGGAGAAACCGATCGAAATCGTTCTCCTTGAAAGAGGTGCCGCAACGGCATTGTGCGGGCTCCGGAACTTCGGTTTGCGAGCTTTCTTCCATGGGGGCTCCCCAGCGGCGGAGAACGCTCGCCACGGAGCTGGGAGGGCCGTCCTCCTCGGGGCGGTTGCAGCTGCAGGAGGGCTCTCCCAGAAGAAGAAGCCTTTCGGGGCCTTCCACGAGATAGACCCCCCGAAAGGAGCACTGCTCGTGCTCGCACCGGGAGGGCTTGAAGTGAGCGATTTTTGCCAGCCCTCGGGTCTGCTCTTCCAGCTCTCGCATGAGCCGGGGCAGGGTGATCCGGGGATTCTTTTCCGGAGAAAAGGCGTAACGCCCCGCATAGGTTATGGGCTGAAAGTGCACTCCCCGCACCGTGGGAAACCGGGAGAGCCCGAACCGTACCACATCTCCTATCTCGTGGGTGTTGATTCCCCCCACGAGGGTGGGAACCAGCACCACTCCCAGCCGGGCCTCCCGGCATGCCTCAAGAGCGGCCTCCTTGACCTTGCGGAGATCTCTGCCCCGAAGGGCGTCATGGGTGGTTTTCCGGAGACCGTCGAACTGGAGAAAGATCCATCCCGTTCCGGCGCTCTTGAGTACCCCGGCATATCCCGGCTCTTCTGCCAGGCGTATCCCATTGGTATTGACCTGTATTCCCGGAAAGCCGAGATCCTTCGCAAAGGCTATAAGATCCGGTAAATCCTCCCGCAGGGTGGGTTCTCCTCCGGAAAGCTGCAGAATCCCCCGGGGAGCCTTTTTTCGGGCGAGTCGAAGCAGCTCTTTCAATGAATCCATGGAGGGTTCCCGATTTTTTCCCGCATCTGCAAAGCAGACGGGACACCGGAGTTGGCACCGCTCGGTTACTTCCAGCAGCACCGCACAGCTTCCCTGGCGGTGATCTTCGCAGAGACCGCAGCGGTGGGGGCAGTCTTTGGGCGGAATCTCCGGCGGGGCGGCAAGGGGAAACCGGGAGGAGACCCAGGATGCGAGATCCGGAGGGCCCTCCCAGACGAGGCAGGAAAAATCCCCGTGTTCGGGGCAGGACTTCCGCAGGAAGACCCTTTCTTCCTGCTGCTCCAGGACGGCGGGAATCTGGCGAAGACAGCGGGGGCAGACGCTGAAGGTCCGGTGGAGAAGCGTCATGGAATCTGGGGATTTTCCTGAAGATCGAACCCCTGGTCCTGAAGAATCTCCAGGGTTTTCTCCAGGGTTTCCAGCACCAGAGGAGCACAGGCCAGAGGAGGAGATCCCGAAAGGGTACGTAGAATTTCTCCGCAGCCTATCCGGTTCTCCGGAAGGCCGAAGCGCTGGCAAAACCATTCATGCAGAGCGTACAGCATGAGGGGAAGCCGGGGATCTTTCTCTCTTTCGGGGGAGCCTTTGCCGGCGTAGAATCCCAGAAGACAGCAGGCTCCGGTAAAAGCGCCGCAGGTTCCCGAGGGATCGTACCCCCCTTTGCACAGTCCCTCCAGGGATGCGAGGAGCTCTGGATTTTCCTCTCCCCGAAGGGCCAGCCCCGCCAGGAGCATAATCTGGGAACAGCAGAATCCTTCCTGCCCCCAGGAGAGCACGTTTCTTTCGAGTTCATTCATGACATGTCCTCCCTTTGCGTTTCACAGCGTCTTTTGTCTCATGCTCCAGGGGATTCTCCTCGAAAAGCCGAAGGCCTCGGGAGATGTTCCGTGGGAGCTTCTATGCATGTCCGAGGGATCGGAAGTTTTTTCTACGAAAGAATTTCTTCCGGAAATTCTTTTTTCTGCCACACCCAGAGCCCGTATCCCAAGGCTTTACAGGAGCAATCCCTGAAAGGGCTTTCGAGAAGTTCCTCCCAGACGAGCTGGGCGGCGTATTCCCGGAGTAGCCGGGAATGATCCTCGAAGCAACGCAGGAAAAATCCCTCTTTCCGGAAAAGCTCTTCCAGATCCCGCCGAAAAAGGGCTCCCTCCGGGCAGGAGTGCAGGGTTTCCCCCGTGCACGGGGTCTTTGGGAAGCTCTGTTCGTGTCGGGCAAAGAGATCCGTCATTCCCAGAAGGCCCTGGGGTTTCAGAATCCTGTACATTTCCTGAACTGCCGGAAATGCCCGGGGTTGTTGGGAGAGCACGCACTCGCAGATCGCACCGTCCAGAGAGGCATTTTCCAGGGGAACCGCCTGAAGTTCTCCCGAAAGGACCGGGCCGTGGCGAGAGGCTTCTTCCAGCATCTTGGAAGACCGGTCCAGCCCCACCGCATCTGTTCCCTGTTCCCGGAGGAGCTCCAGGGTGGCTCCAAGGCCGCATCCCAGATCCAGGATCCGGGCTCCCCGGGGAAAGGCGCAGAGCGCAAGAAGCCGCCGGGAAAGTTCCTTTCCGCCGGGGTGAAGAAAAGAGCCCATAACCTCTCTCCATCGAGGATGTTCGTAGGGAAAGCGTATCATTTATCCTCCAGAATGCGCTCCACCTCCAGCATCTTTCCCAGGGCAAGCTCCTCCGGCACGAGAATGAAACCGCACTTTTCGCAGGCGGGGAGCTCCACCTCGAAGCGGCTCCCCATATAAAGGGCCGCCACCTTTCGGGAAACCAGATTCCCTCCGCAGCGGCACCGCCACTCGGTGGCGCTGGAAAAGCTGAGATCGTTCCGGCTGCTCATGACATGAGCTCCAGGGTCATTCGATGGCTCCAGGCGTTGCAGATGGCGAATCCTTCTTTTGTCTCCCGGTATTCCACCCAGAAAGTGACGTTGCCGATTCTGCTTCTGGCAAGAGAGGTTCCTCGGGGAGAGAGAAGCCCCCGGGGGTTCTCCAGGCTTTCCCAGAGCACCTGGCGGAGATCCTCGTCCAGGATGTGGCGCTCTTCCAGGAGATCCCGAACCTCGGGGGTCACGAAAATCCGCAGATTCTTCCCGGGGCTTTCGGGGATTTCCGGCGGGCCAAGAAGGCGGCGGCGGAGATCTTCCCGGTTCTCCCGTCTTCCGGAGAACCCCGTTCTTTCCGGAGGAACCTCGGAGGGAAAGAGAAGCTCCAGGAGGTGGAAGGTTTTTCTTCCCGGTTCCGCCAGGCTTTCCCGGCACATGGCGCAGTAGGTAAGAAAGGAATGGCGGCTTTCCCCAAGCCTTCGGCGGACACCCTCCGCGGCAATTTCGGGATTGGCGAAGGATTGGAGACCTCCGTAGCCGCAGCAGCGGGTGGTTTCCCCGCTGAAATCCGGTTCTTCGAAGGACTGGCCGATTTTACGGAGAATCTCCCTCGCCGCTTCCCGCCACAGGGGCTCTTCCCGGGTAGTGCAGGGATCGTGGAGAGCCAGGGGATGAGGGTGAGGTGTTCCCCGGGGAAGATTCTTTTCGAGAAGAAATTCCCAAAGGGAAATTCGGGAGGCTTCGGGAAGGAGCTCCCGAAAAACCTCGTTACAGGATGAGCAGGCCAGAATAAGCGGAGGGTTTCCGAGAGATTGCAGGGTATGCCGAAGACCTTCCATTCTCTCCTCCAGCATCTTCCGCCTTCCTCCCCACCATGCGGGAGCGCCGCAGCATCCCAGGAGAATTCCCAGGGTCTCCTGAAAGGCGTCGTCCAGAAAGGAGATAAGTGCTTCGGTATGGTTCGGCAGGGTTCCCGAAAGCTGGCATCCCGGAAAGAAGATTCCCTTCGTTCCGGCCTTGCCGGGATGGAAGCCCGCCGCCCGCGGGGAGTTGGCCTGCTCCATGTCCAGAAGGGCGAACTCGTGGGCCGAAGGAGGCATGAATCCCCGGTCCACCATCTCTTCCCGGGCGGAGCGGCAAAGATCCGCCATGGAAAAATCGTGAGGGCAGAGGGTTTTGCAGAGTCCGCAGAGGGCGCAGGAGTTGATCATGGTGTTTGCCTTGTGGTGCCCGTGAACGATGGCGAAATTGTTGTAGATCTCCCGGGCATAGAGCCGGGGATTTCTGCCGTAGTGTTCAAGAAAGGCACACTCTCTCACGCAGAGGAGGCACTCGCACTGAAGGCATCTCCGAGCCTCTTCCTGGGGATCGTTCCGGGGGCCCAGAACCTCCACCTGGTGGAGGGGAGTGTACAGCCGGGTCTTTCGGCAGAGCTCCTCCTCTCTTCCCGAGGAGAGAGAGGCTCCCTGAAAGAGCCTGTCCAGAGAATTTGCCGCTCCCTTGCCGTCGGCGGTTTCCCGGAGAGGAGAGGCTTTTCCCTCCCGGGGAAATCCCCCCGCAAAGACTCCCGGTATGGAAGTCTGTCGGGTAAGGGGATCCACGCTCTCCGGAGAAATGGAATGGCGGAGCGCAGGGTCATCCACTCCCAGGTAGACGAACTCCCCCTCCCGGGGATGTTCGAAGGACAGGTTCGTCCGAAGCACCGGAACGACTCCCATATGCTGCAGAAGGGCCCAGCTCTCTTCCAGCACGGATTTCGGAAGCAGCTCTTCCGAAAGAGCGTGCAGCCGCCCTCCCGGAATGGGGCCGGTGAACTCCAGCAGCACCCGGTATCCCTTTCTGGAAAGCTCCCAGGCACAGGCGAGGGAAGAAAGTCCTCCGCCGTAGAGGGTGACGCTGCCGTTTTTGGATGGAGGACGCAGAGGAGGCGGCGGAGGCGGGGATTTTTCGAGACATGCCCGCTCCAGTCTTCCGATGCCTATGGCCCCTCCTTTTTCCGCCCGGATACAGGCTTCTTCGCAGGGGTGGTCGCAGATGCGCCCCAGAATATCCGGCAGGGGCACGGCCTTGGAGAGAATTTTCCGGGCTCCTCGGTAATCCCCCTTTCCCAGGGCCGCACAGAAGGCCCGAACGTTCACGTTCAGGGGACATGCGGCCTGACAGTAGGCGGGTTCTTCCTGAACGCAGCGCCGCTCCAGATCTTTAAGCCTGCTCTGTTCCATGAATACCTCCAGAAAAACCAGGGTGAAGCTCTCCGGAAAGGAGAGAAGAGAAGAGAATAGAATAGAACGAAGAATCCCCCGCCCCTCGGAAAGGACGGGGCGGGGGATCGAAATATTTCCGGTTAGACCCGTTCGCCCTTGAGTCCCGCGAGAATCTTCTCCGGCAAAGCCGGGAGACGGTGCACCCGCACGCCGCAGGCGTTATAGATGGCGTTGCCGATGGCCGCATGAGGGCTCGAAAGGGGAAGTTCTCCCACTCCGGCGGCACCGAAGGGGCCGAACTCTCTCGGGTAGTTCTCGAAATAGACGATTTCCATGTCGTCCGGAATGTCCTTGGCGAAGGGGAATCCCGCACCCACCAGGGTGGAATGTTTCTTGAGATCCTCGAAATCTTCGGTGAGGGCCAGGCCTATTCCCTGGGCTATGCCTCCGTAAATCTGGCCGTCCGTGACGAGGCGGTTGTTCACCTTGCCGATATCCGCCATGAGGGTCATCTTATCCACCGTGGTCTTGCCGGTTTCGGTGTTCACGGAGACCTCCGCGAGAAAGACCCCGTACATGTAGACCACGAAGGGACGCCCCTGTCCCTTTTCGTCGCAGGCGGTGCCGGGAACGGAGAATTTCCCCACGTACTTGAGAGGTTTTCCTGCGGCGGTAGCTTCGGCGTAGGTCATGCAGGAGCCGTCGGGCTTGCGGAGCTCTTTCATCAGTTCCTCACAGGCCACCCGGATGGCGTTGCCCGTCATGACCTGCTGTCGGGAGCCTCCGGAAGGGCCGGAATTGGGGGTTTTCGACGTGTCCGGCCAGGTGAAACGCAGCCGATCCGGGGAGATTCCCATAGAATGCAGGGCCTCGTGCGCGGTACCGATGGCTCCCATATCCGCCCCCTGGCCGTGATCCTCCCAGGCGGTGACGATGGTGATGGTGTCGTCTTCGTTCAGTACCGCCCAGGCTTCGGAGCCGTCCGGGCCGTCCAGGCCGCAGCCGTAACAGCCAAGAGCAAGCCCCACGCCCTTCTTGATGGTTTCCGTGGATTCCCGCTGGGCCTTTTCCTTGGCCGCTTCGTACTTGGGCTTCAGGGCTTCCAGCATTTCGGGATAGCTCAGGGACTCGGGCTCCTGTCCGCTGGGGTTCGTGGCTCCCTGACGGTAGCAGTTTTTGTAGCGGATCTCCCAGGGGTCCATGCCCAGTTTTTCCGCCAGTTCGTCCATGAGAAGTTCCGAGGAGTAGAGAGACTGAGGAGAGCCGTAGGCCCGGAAGGCGGAACCCCAGGCGTGGTTGGTGCATACGGTTCGCCCGGTGCCTTTGATGTTGGGAATATCGTACCCCGCTCCCATGAACTGGGCTCCCCGGAGGGTGAGAAGATCGCCGAACTCCGAATAGGGGCCGTGATCCACGCTGTAATCCGTCTCCATGGCGAGAAGTTTTCCCTCGCTGTCCGCGGCGAACTTGATGTTCACGAAGAAGGGAGAGCGTTTTCCCGTATAGGTCATGTGCTGGAAGTAGGTATAGCGGAGGAAGCAGGGCTTTCCCGTGGCGAGGGTGGCGGCTCCCACCAGGGCTTCCATGGTGGGGCTGAACTTGTAGCCGAAGGTGCCTCCCATGGGATTGGAGACCAGGGCGATCTTGTCCGCTTCCACTCCCAGCCCCGGAGCGATCATGGCGAGATGGAGATGGGCCCCGATGGTCTTGGAGTGGATTTTCAGCACTCCCTCGTCGGTGAGATAGGCAAAGCCCACGTCGGGTTCGATGGTAAGGTGAGGCTGCCGTCCCACGTAGAAATCATCCTCCACCGTCACCGGGGCGCTCTCGAAGATGGGCCCCGTGGGTTCTCCCTTTTCGAGATTCTGGATGTAGTAGATGTTCGGAGTTCCGGGGTGGATCTCCAAAGCGTCCTCCTCCATGGCGGCGGGGGCACTCATGTAGGCGGGGAGTACCTCAAGATCCACCTTCACCTTTTCCGCAGCGGCACAGGCGTTGTCGTAGGTGTCCGCGCAGACCATGGCGATGGCGTCTCCGAACTGGAAAACCTTTTCGTCGCAGAGAATGGGCCGGTCCCAGCCGTCGCCCTTGTTGGAGGGGAAGGTGATGAGGCCGGTGATGCGGTTTTTGCCCTTGATATCCTTGTGGGTGACGACCTTGTAGACTCCGGGCATGGTTTCCGCCTCGGAAATGTCGATATTCCGGATGTTGGCGTGGCTTACCGTGGCCTGTACCAGAGCTATCTGGAGAGAGCCCTCGGGGAGTTTCAGCCCGAGATCCGCACCGTAATCCAGGGTTCCCGTCACCTTGGCCACCGAGGTGGGCCGGGGATAGTTGCCTCCCCAGATCCGGCCGTCTCCGGGCATCTTGAACTCCAGCTCCTCCTCGGGAATTTCTCCCCGCAAAACCCTGGCGGCCTCCATCACCGCATCCACGATGGGAATATAGCCGGTGCAGCGGCAGGCGTTGCGGTTTTTGTGGAACCATTCCCGCACCTCTTCCCGGGTGGGATTCGGGTTTTTATCGAGAAGAACCTTGGCGGAGACGATGAATCCCGGCGTGCAGAAGCCGCACTGGGCGGCACCGTACTTGATCCAGGCCTTCTGAAGAGGATGCAGCTTCTCCGGAGTGCCGATACCCTCGATGGTGGTGACGCAATCTCCCTCCTTGAGCCGGCTCGCCTTGAACACGCAGGAACGTATCACTTCTCCGTTGAGAATCACGCTGCAGGCTCCGCACTGCCCCGTATCGCACCCCACCTTGGTTCCCGTGAGGCCGAGCTGTTCCCGCAGTATTTTTGCCAGGGAATCCTCGTTATTGATAACGATATTACGCTCCACGCCGTTTACGAAAAAACTCTTTTGAATCACCCTTCTCCAACCCCTTTCATTCTTTTCCAAGCACTTCATCCGTGTGACACTATGCAGCGCCCTCTCCGTAAAAATATCCGCACCATGGCTCTCAAGGTTTTTCGAATCCCTGAAGGCCCTTTTGCTATAAAAATTCCTTTTGATAAAGAAAAATGCGATCTCTATGTCCTCGTCCCCTGGAAGGATTTTCTCGAAAAGGAGCCTTTTTCATTTTTTGCATAAACGCAAAGGGGGCGTTCGCCTGGCAAGGACGAGCGCCCCCTTTTACGGGAACGTGGTTTTTTCGATCCTCCTTGCCAAACGCGGGAGGCATGTCCGTTTCCAGACATACCCTAACGGCCGCATTCCATAAGGCTCACGCCCCCCAGGAAACACGGCTCGGAGGTGGCTGTCTTGTTATCGATGATGAAATCGTAAAATTCTTTGCCTTGACACGAAGCTGTCGAGCATTTTGAAGGCAAAGATTTTTAAGAAAATTAAAGAGATAACTGAAACCTACTCATTTAGTATACGGTTATTTCCTTGATAATGTCAAGCTTTTCCGTCTTTTTAGCACCTAAAATGAAACATTGTATCTAAAAATACCATGTATTTGTACACCAAGGTTGTGTCCATAAGAGCCCCGAATTTTCTGGAAAAACCCAAATTTCCCTGAAGATGGAGAAAACATTTCTTCCGGCCTTTATGAAAGAGGTTGCGCTTTTCTTCAATTTATCATGGTAAAAAGAAAAATATTTCGAATTCCAGCTCTTTTCCTGTTATGATGAGATAGAAGAAATGGAAGAGAAAAGCTACGCTTCCTGAGGCTTTTTCAAGGTGTCTTCCAAAATTTCTTTGCTCCATTCGTAAGAAAGCGTCTCATTCCTAAGAAAGAATTTTTAAGACTCCCGCTCCGGAGAGGGAAGATAACCATGTTTTTCTTCAGAGATTTTTTCCAGATAGAGAGAAAACGCGACCTTTTTCTCCGTCCCGTCATGCGCCAGCTTTTCCTTCCCCTGGCACTCATGTCGGTTTTCCTGTTTGCCCTCGTTTCTCTCCTTTTCTGGCAGCAGTATCGAAATCACCTGAACCAGAGACTTTGGGGTCTGCAATCCTCCCTGATGGAAGAACTTCAGGTGGATCTGGAAAATCAGGCCTTTGGCCTGAAGCTGGCTCTTCTGGTTTTTGCGGAGGATCCCCGGCTTGCCCGCACCCTGGAGGAAGCCTCTCCGGAACGTTTTGCCGAATGGATTCCCCTGGTTGAAGAGATACGTAAGAACTATGGAATCGGTCATCTTCTCTTTCTCGGTCCTCGGGGAACATCCCTTTTCCGGGCCCCCGGATCCGTGCGATGGGGGGATCAGGTGCGCCATCCGGTGATGCTCGAGGCGGAGCGGTCCCGCCAGACCGCCTGGGGAATGGACCTGACTCCTGGGGGCGTCTTCGCTCTTCTGGCGGTGCAGCCTGTTTTCTCCGGCGACCACCTGGTGGGGTACGTGGAGATGGGAAAACCTATGGAGGACATCCTGGAAAAGCGCCACGAGCAACGGGGGGGTCTCATGGCCGTAACCATTGAGAAGAGGCATCTTTTTCGATCTCTCTGGGAGAACGTTATGCGAAGTCTCGATCGGGAGGCCCGGTGGAATCGCCTTTCCCAAAGCGTGGTCACGTACACCTCCCGAAAAGATCTTCCGGATTCCTTTTTTGCTCTCCTCAATACTCCGAAAGAGAAAGACCAGGGTTTTTTCTTTCGGGAGAAGCCCTGGAGACTTATGACCTCCCCCCTGAAGGGTGCTTCGGGAGAAGAGGTGGGATCTCTCGTGGTTCTGTGGGATATCTCCCGGGAACGGGAGGGATTCCTCAAGAATCTCCTTCTGGGGGGAGTGGCCGGAGGAATCCTGCTTCTCCTCATCATGGGGGGTATCATCTTTTTTCTGGGCCGTACGGATGCGAAAATCCTGAGCCAGCAGAAAGCCCTGGAGGAGAGCGAGGAACGATTCCGCCTCCTGGCGGACGATCTGCCCGCCCTGGTCTGCGAGTTTGCTCACGACAGCAGACTTCTTTTTGTGAACAAGGCCTATGGCGAATGTTTTGACATGACCTCCGAAGAACTTTTGGAGCGCCATTTTCTCGATTTCGTTCCCCCCGAAGAACGAGCGGCGGTAGAGAGAGGATACCGCTCCTTTACCCGAAAGGAGCCCCTGGTTATCAACGTGCATCGGGTAATGAGCAAGAACGGCATCCGATGGCAGGAATGGCGGGATCGCCCTCTTTTTAACGAACATGGCCGCCTGGTGGGATATCGGGCCATCGGGGTGGATATCACGGAGCGCAAGGAGATGCAGGAAGCGCTGCAAAAAACGAACCGCTCTCTTCAGGAGGCCATTCTTCAGGCCCAAAGGGCGAATATGGCGAAAAGCGAATTTCTGGCCAACATGAGTCATGAAATCCGAACTCCTCTTCACGCTGTACTCGGCATGGCAGAACTCCTTGCGGAGACGGAGCTTCAAGAGGAGCAGCGTCATTATCTTCACATGCTCATGACCAGCAGCGAGACCCTGCTTTCCCTGATCGAGGACATGCTGGACTTCGCCAAGATCGAGGCGGGAAAGGTGGAGCTCAGAATTCAGGACTTTCACCTCTCCGAGCTTCTGGAGGCCCTCGTGGCCCCTCTGGCGGTGCAGGCCCGGGAAAAGAATGTGGCACTGACCTGCCGGATCGGGGAGAATGTGCCGACATTGCTCCGGGGAGATCCCGGCAGGCTGCGGCAGATACTTACGAACCTTCTCGGCAATGCCGTCAAATTTACTCCCCGGGGAGAGGTGGTTCTTCAGGTTTCCCGGGAACCTTCGGCAAACTCCGGAGAATCCTCCCCGGTCATTCGTTTTTCCGTGCGCGACACGGGAATAGGCATTCCCGAAGAAAAAATGTCCTCCCTTTTCAAACGTTTCAGCCAATTGGATTCTTCCACCACCCGGCAGTATCGGGGAACCGGCCTGGGATTGGCCATATCGAAACGTCTGGTGGAGCTTATGCAAGGAACCCTCGGAGTGAGAAGCCGGGAAGGGGAGGGGTCGGAGTTCTGGTTTACGGTGCCTCTGGAAATGCCCCGGAGCGGCGTGCCGGCCGAGACGGACCGGTGAGAGTGAAAAAGAGAGAGCGAGAGTTTTTGTGTACGAGAAGAGAGGGCTTTTTTCATGAAAGACAAGGACTTTTATCGACATCTTATACAACGAATGCCCCTGGGATACGCATACCAGAAAGTTCTCCTGAATTCTCGGGGAGAGCCCTGGGATTGCGAGTGTATCGAAGCGAATCAAGCCTTTGGTGATCTCACGGGATGGCATCTCCGAGAACTTCCCGGAAAAAGGGCCGCCGAGCTCCTGGGAAAGGAAAAAGACGATTCTTCCTGGATAGAGGCTCACGTAAAGACGGCTCTTCAGGAAGGATTTTCGAATGCGGAATACTTTTCGTTTCCTTTGGGGATATGGTTTCGAATGCACTCCTATTCTCCCGAGCCGGGATACCTGGTGAGCCTTTTTTACGACATTTCCCGGGAAAAGAGAGAGACCCGGGAAAAAGAGGCCCTTCTTCTTCTTATGCATGACATGATTTTCGAGTTTGACGAGAACCGTATCTTTACAAAAATCATCTCCGGAAAAAATGTGGAGCTCTTTCTTCCTCCCGGAGAAGCTTTGGGAAAATCCATTTTTCAGCTTTTCCCCTCCTTGAGCGAGCCTCTGGCAAGAGCCTTCGAAGAGGCTCGAAAAACCGGAAGGGCCACCATGGAGTATATGTCTCCCCTGGCGGAGGACCGTCGATGGTTCGAGGCGGAAATCCATTATCTGGAAGAAAAACCTTTCCATCGCTTTGTGGCGTCCGTGCGGAACGTCACCGCAAAAAAACGACAGGAAACGGCCCTGGCGGCGAGTGAGGAGAAATGGAAGAGCTACGTAGAAAACGCTCCCTACGGCGTTTTCGTGGTGGACCATACGGGAAAATATCTGGAGGTGAACCCCGAAGCCTCCCGCATTACCGGCTATACCCGGGAGGAACTGTGCTCCATGAGTATCGTAAATCTTCTTCCGCCGGAAGAACGATCCTTCGGAGCCCGGCATTTCGAAAAAGTTCTTCGGGAGGGATCCGCCTACGGGGAGGGGCAGTTTTATTCCAAATCGGGAGAGTGCCGCTGGTGGTCCATCTACGCGAGAAAGCTTTCGGAGAATCGGGCCATCGGGTTTTGCCGGGATATTACGGAAAATCGGGAAGCCCAGGAAGCTCTCAACAGAGAGCGGGCCTTTCTCCGCCAGGTTATCGACATCATTCCGGGTTTCGTTTTCGTCAAAAACAGCGATGGGTACCATACCCTGGCAAACAAAACCTTGTGCGAAGCCTACGGTAAGCCCGTGGAACAGATCGAAGGGCATCGGGATGAAGAGCACGCTCCCACTTCCGAAGAGATCCGGCGGTTTCTCCGGGATGATCGATGGGTTTTGGAGCACAAAAAACCCCTGAGAGTTCCCGAAGAGCGGATTACCTACGGAGACGGGTCCATTCACTGGCATGAAACCATCAAGGTTCCCATGGTGGAGGAAGACGGATCCTGTACCCGCATCCTGGGAGTGGGGCTGGACATCACGGATCGCAAGGAATTGCGCGAGCGCCTCAGGAGAGGTCGGGAGCGTCTGGAGCTTGCCCTGAACGCCGCCAATGCGGGGCTGTGGGATTGGGACGTTTCCACCGGAGAGATTTATTTCGACTCCCGATACTACACCATGGCGGGATATGAGGCGAACATCTTTCCCCGGGCTTTCGAAGAGTGGGAGAAGCGGGTGCATCCCGAGGACCGGGAAGATTGCGCCCGGATTCTGGAACAAACTTTCCGGTCCCGGGAGAGCCGGGGCTTCGACATGGAATTTCGCTTTCTTCGGGGAGACGGAGAGTGGATGTGGATCCGGGGATATGGTCGGGTGGTGGAACGGGATGCCCGGGGAGAAGTTTGCCGCTTGGTGGGGCTTCATACGGACGTGAGCGAACGACGAAAGATGGAAGATCTGCTTCACATGGAAAAAACCCGGTTTCAGACCACCCTTCTTTCCATAGGAGATGGAGTTCTCGCCACGGACGGAGAGGGAAAGGTGACTCTCATGAACCGTATGGCGGAACAGCTTACGGGATATTCCGAAAGGGAGGCTCTCGGGAAACCCCTGGAGGATGTTTTTCGGGTGCTCCAGGAACAAACCCGGAAACCTTGCCGGGATCTGGCTTCCCGGGTACTTGCCTCGGGGGAGGTGGTGCGCCTGGGAAATGCCATGGTGCTGGTGGCCAGGGACGGAAGGAAAACCTGCATCGAGGATAGTGCCGCTCCCATTCGGGATATCCGGGGAGATATCACCGGAGTGGTGGTGGTTTGCAGCGACGTGACCGAACGTAAGGAACGTCAGAAGGAGATCGAGTATCTGAGCTCCCACGATCATCTTACGGGGCTCTTCAACCGGAGATATCTGGAGAAGAAAATGGAGGAGCTGGACACGGAAGACAATCTTCCTCTCGGTATGATAGTGGTGGATGTAAACGGCCTCAAACTTACCAACGATGCCTTTGGCCACAAGATGGGAGATCGGCTTTTGCAGATCACCGGGGATATTCTTGGAAGAGCCGTGCATCCCCGCGAAATCGTGGGCCGCATGGGAGGAGATGAATTTCTTCTGCTTCTTCCCCGGGGAGGCTCGGAGAGAGCCGAGGAAATTCTGGAAGCGCTTCGGGAGGAAGTTTCCAAGGTAATTCTCGATTCGGTGATTCTCTCTCTTGCCATGGGGTATGCGGTGAAGACGAAAGAGAATCAGAACCTCGAAGAGCTTCATGTGCAGGCGGAAAATGCCATGTACAAGGATAAATTAAAATATGGCAAGATCATGCGAAGCCAGACGGTGGAGCGGGTTCTCAGCCATATCAACGTCCGCTACGATAGAGAGCAGATCCACACGGAACGGGTGGCGGAATACTGCGAGGCCCTTGCCCGGGCTCTGGAATGGGAAGAGCACGAGGTGGAGATGGTGAAGACCGCGGCGGTGCTTCACGACATCGGCAAGATTATGGTGCCCCTGGAGCTTCTGAACAAAGAGGAGCCCCTTTCGAAGGAAGAGTTCGACATCATACGGCGGCACCCCGAAACGGGGTATGAAATTCTCAAGTCCGTGGAGGAATATGCGGCGCTGGCGGAATACGTGCTCTATCATCACGAGCGGTGGGATGGAGGAGGATATCCCGAAGGCCTTGCGGGGGAGGACATCCCTCTGGTTTCGAGAATCATATCCGTGGCGGATGCCTACGAGGCCATGACCGCCCAGAGGCCCTACCAGAGGACGAAGACCCGGAAGGAGGCCATGGACGAGCTGGAACGGTGCGGAGGAGCCCAGTTCGATCCCCGACTGGTACAGGTTTTTCTGGAGAAGGTTCTTTTCAGGGAAAGCTCTCTCTAGAAGAGGCTGGGGAGAATCCGCCGCATAAACCGCCCTCGGCAGAGCATACAAAAAGCCCGGAAACCCCAAGAGGAGCGAAACTCTCGGGCTTCCGGGCTTTCCGTTATCGGGGAATATCAGGCCTTTTCCGTCAGGTATTTCCAGGCCATTCCCGCGAGAAGAGCGCTTCCCAGGGGGAGCACGTCCTCGTCCACGTCGAATTCGGGATGATGCTGCGGGGCGGTGATGCCCTTTTCCTCGTTACGGATTCCCAGAAAGAGAAAGGCCCCGGGAACTTGCTGCAGATAGAGGCTCATATCCTCGGCTCCCATGGTGGGAGGAATAAGGAGTACCTTCGCGGGAGATCCCGTAAGCACCAGAGCCACCTCCCGGGCCAGTTCGGTTATTTTTTCGTCGTTCATGGTGGGAGGAAGTACCTCCTTGTAATGAAACTCCGCCTTGCACCGGGTGGCCTCGCCGAGGCCCCGGAATATCCGTTCCATCTGAAGGGGGATGGCTTCCCGTACGGCGGGATTGAAGGTGCGTACCGTGCCCTGCATAAAGGCCTTGTCGGGAATGATATTGAAGGTGGTGCCTCCTTCGATTCTTCCCACCGTGAGCACCGCCGTATCCAGAGGATTCGTTTCCCGGCTTATCACGGTCTGGAGCAGCCCCACCATCTGGGATGCCGCCACCACCGGATCCACCGCCTCGTGGGGCATGGCTCCGTGTCCTCCCTTGCCGTAAACGGTGCACTCCCATTCGTCCGCCGAAGCCATGAGTGCTCCGGGATTATATCCCACCACTCCCGAAGGAACCGAAGCCCATACGTGAAGTCCTCCTATGGCATTCACCCCCTGGAGCACCCCTTCCGCGATGAGGGAGCGGGCGCCGCTCTGATGCGGGGATTCCTCCGAGGGCTGGAAGATGAAACGCACTCTGCCGGGGAGCTCCTCCGCCACCTCCTTGAGTATGTCCGCAGCTCCCAGGAGCATGGCGGTATGGGCATCGTGACCGCAGGCATGCATGGCCTCGGGATTTTGAGATGCGTAGGAGGTTCCGGATGCTTCCTTCATGGGCAGAGCATCCATGTCCGCCCGGAGGGCGAAGCAGGGGCCGGATTTATGGGAGTTCAGCTCCGCCACCACCCCGGTTTCCTTTCCTCCCGTGCCGATGCGCAGGTTCTCGTAACCCAGCGAGGCAAGCTCCCGGGCTACTCGTTTGGTGGTTTCGAACTCCAGAAAGGAAAGCTCCGGATGAGCGTGGAAATGGCGCCGCAGCAGGGTAATTTTTTCCTGTCGCTCCCGGGCGAGAGTGTTCAGCAGGTTCAGCATGGGAAATTCCTCCTCGAGAAGAAAATGCGTGTTCCGCCATAATACAACAGAACGTGCTTTTCTGGCTATGACGCCGGGCCTCTTTTGGGAGAATCGCTTTCGCGAAAAGGCATGCCACCTCTTTTCTTACGCTCCGAATCGCTGTAAACTCGAAGTTCCTGAATGAAAATTTCAGGACAAAACCGTACAAGAGGGGAGGATACGGTTTTTTCCGCAGGCGTGCGTGATGTCGTTTCCGAAACATCTTCAAGGAGAGAGGCCCCTCTCCGAAAAAAGGATTTGAAAGAGGAGGATTGGTGTAATGCACACAAAGAGATTTTTTGCCTTTCTGGTATTGTTCGTTCTTTCCTGCGTATGCGCAGAGGCCCGGGAAAAATGGCCCCTTGTGGCACCCTCCCGGGACGGTATCCCCATATCGTATGAAGTGCGGGGAGAGAGTGCCGAGGGGGAGCCGACGCTGATTTTCGTGCACGGATGGAGTTGCGATAGCCGGTATTGGAGGGAGCAGATTCCCTATTTTTCCGAAAAATACCAGGTGGTGCTGGTGGATTTGGCGGGGCACGGCCACTCCGGTTTCGGACGTTCGGACTATACCATGCAATCCTTCGGCGAGGATGTCCGGGCTGTGGTGGATGCGGTGGGGGCGGAGAAGACGGTTCTCATCGGCCATTCCATGGGAGGGGTGGTCATCGCCGAAGCCGCCCGGCTCATGCCGGACAAGGTGTTGGGTCTCATCGGGGTGGATACCCTGGAGGATGTGGAGTATCCGCTTTCTCAGGAGGGAAAGGAGCAGATGATCGCTCCCTTCCGGGAGGATTTCCCCGCAGCCTGCCGGGAATTCGTAAAGGCCATGCTCTATCCCGAGACGGATGCGGTTCTTCAGCGCTGGATTCTCGACGACATGGCGGCGGCACCTCCCGAAGTGGCCATGAGCGCCATGGAAAACATGCTGAACCTCTACGTTACGGGGGAGCTGGCCACCATGTTCGAAGAAATTCCTCTTCCCGTAATCTTGGTGAACGGGGATCTCTGGCCCGCCAATTCCGAAGCCAATCGGCGGCACATGTACTCCTTCGATGTCCTGGTGCTGGAAAAAGGGGATCACTTTCTCATGATGCACCGGGGAGAGGAGTTCAACCGGGCTTTGGAAGAGGCCATCCGCAGGTTTTCCGAAAAATAGGAGCCAAACCGCAGCATTCCAGGGAGGCCGTGCATGGACTTTAACCGACTGATTCCCGAACTGAGCGTATCGGATTATAAAGAAAGCCTCAATTTCTACGTCAATCTTCTGGGGTTTTCCGTGGCATATGTCCGGGAGGAGGAGCGCTTTGCCCTGATATCCCTCCAGGGGGCTCAGCTTATGCTGGAAGAGCGTAACTACCATTGGGAAACGGGAGAACTGGAGCACCCCTACGGACGGGGGATGAATCTTCAAATCGAGGTGGACCAGATAGCTCCTCTCGTAGAAAAGCTGCGCCGCAAGGGATATCCCCTCTTCCGCGATGTTCGGGAAAAATGGTACGCCGTGAAGGATGTCTTCTGGGGCAGCCGGGAGTTTCTCGTACAGGATCCGGATGGCTATCTCCTCCGATTTGCGGAGGATGTAGGCGTAAAAACCTCTTCCGAGATGCCCTGAAGCGTGGTTATCCGGGGGGCAAAATTGCTTCAGACCGTTTTCGGAAAGAGCAAGGAAAGCCCTCCGGCTTCCTGTTAAAAGGGGCGGTGCTCTTCAAGCCCGGGGCATCTAGGCCTCCAAAGGCATGGCTTACATGGTGCAGCGAATTGATGGGCTCGTATGGAAGAGATCCTTTTTTACGCTCCTCCTTCGATGGAGGAGGAGCTTTGCGGGGAGGAACTTATGATGAACTACACGGATCTCAATGCAAAAACTATTGATGGATGGGTCGAAAAGGGATGGATCTGGGGAACACCCATATCCCACGAGGAGTTTGTGAGGGCGAAAAACGGGGATTGGAGCGTCGTCCTGACTCCCACCAGGTCCGTTCCGAAGGAGTGGTTTCCTCCTTTCGAGGGCTGTAGGATTCTTGGGCTCGCCTCCGGAGGAGGGCAGCAGATGCCCATCTTTACTGCCCTTGGGGCGGATTGTACCGTTCTGGATTATTCCAAAAAGCAGCTCGAAAGCGAAATGATGGTGGCGGAGCGCGAGAACTATGCCATCAAAACGATACGGGCGGATATGACGCAACCTCTGCCCTTCGATAACGAATCCTTCGACCTTATCTTTCATCCAGTCTCGAACTGCTATATCGAAAAGGTGCTCCCCCTGTGGCGCGAATGTTACCGGGTCTTGAAGAAAGGGGGGCTCTTTATGGCCGGTCTGGATAACGGCATAAACTTCGCTTTTGACGACGAGGAAACCGGGCTTACCAACCCGCTCCCCTTCAATCCTCTGAAAAATCCCGAGCTGCAAAAAATGTTGGATGAGGCGGATGACGGCGTTCAATTTTCCCACACCCTGGACGAACAGATTCGGGGGCAGATACAGGCGGGTTTTTCCATAAAGGATCTCTTTGAGGATTACAACCAAAGCGGCCCGCTTCGGGAGTACGGAATTCCCACCTTTTGGGCTACTCTCGCGATGAAGGAATGAAGCGTTTTTTGTTTCTGGGAAGTGGGGTATGCCCCCTCTTGAGGGAGTGAATTTTTAAGAAGCTCTTCGAAAGAATTCAGGCAGTTCAACGACCATGTTGCCTAAAAAATTTGTCCAAGATTTTATCCGCATCCCCATTCAAAAAACTACAGAGAGCGGAGATCCTTCGCTATAGCGAGGGATCTCCGCTCTCTAGTTAAAGAAAGATCATTGAATATTTTCCGTAATTTCCGAATGCACTCGGAACTATTCTTTGATAAGCAGCACCTTTTCCCCCTTGGAGTGCCGGAGAATCATCCAGCATATGGTGAAAGCCATAAGTACCATGAGGAAGAGAATGGGGAATCCCGCCACCGTGGCGATTTGTTTGGTGGCGTCGATGCCGCTGATCTCACCGCCTCCGCTGCCGCTGATGAGGTTGATGATGGCCACCGAGGACATGACGATGCCCCAGAAGATTTTCATGGTTGCCGGGGGTTCCTTGTCCTCCTGGTGCGCCGCGGTGGTGGAGAGGGAGGCCACCGTGGAGGTCATGGAGTCCGCCATGGTGACGATGGAGATGAATACGGTGCCCATGAAGATCCAGCTTATGATTTTAGCAAGGGGATAGAACTTGAGGAATTCGAAGACCGACCGTTCCAGAGCCAGCTTGCCTCCTTCGTGAATGGCTTCCCAGAGTCCCTGGCCGGTAAGTTCCAGGTTGATGGCGGCGCCTCCGAAGACGGAGAACCAGAGAAAGCCGAAAAAGGCGGGCATAAGGAGGTTCATGAACATGAACTGTCGGATGGTGCGCCCCTTTACGAGCCGGGCGAGGAACATGCCGATGAGGGGAGCGTAGGCGAGCCAGATGGCCCAGTAGTAGATGGGCCACCATCGGGGCCAGGCGGAGCCGTCTACGGGGCTCAGATAGTGGGTGCGCACGAAGAAGTCGTCGATGAAGTGTCCCGCCGCCTGGGTTCCCAGGGAGAGAATGAACCGGGTGGGTCCGAAGGCGAAGACGAATACCAGCAGGGCCAGGAAGATTTTCGCGTTCTTGTCAGAGAGCCAGCGGATTCCCCGGTTGAGTCCGGTGTAGCTGGAGATGATGTACACCGCCACGATGGAACCCACCACGGCGATCCACATGGTTTTTCCGGCGGGAATTCCCGTCATAATCTGGATGCCGCTGGAAATCTGCATGGTTCCCACTCCCAGTACCGCTGCCACGCCTCCCGCGATGGCGAGAAGACAGAGGCCGTCCACTATGGCACCGATGAACCCCTCGGTATGTTTTCCCGCGATGGGATAGAGGGTGGAGCTTACCCGGTAGGGAAGGTTCATGTTATAAGCGGCGTAGGCGATGCCCAGACCGCAGATGGCGTACATGGCATAGGGAATGAACGTCCAGTGGATGTAAGTGGTTACCATGGAGAACATGGCGGCCTCTTCGGTTTTGGGTGTGATTCCCAGAGTTTCGAAGACTCCCGAATCCATGAGATGGTAGAGGGGTTCCGCAATGCCCCAGAAAACTACCCCCGTGGCGATGCCCGCGCAGAGGGAAATGGCGAACCAGTTCCACACGCTCATTTCGGGTTTGGCATCCTTGCCTCCGAAACGGATATCTCCATATTTGGAAAAACAGAAGAAAAGACAGATGAAGAGAAAGAGATTCCCTGAAATCTGGAAGAGCCAACCGAAGTCGAGAAAGGCAAAGTTGACGATGGCGTTTTCCACGTCGTAGAACATTTTCGGTGCCACCAGGCCCAGAAGAATGATTCCTACGAAGACCAGGGACATGGGGATGAATATTTCCTTTCGTATTGCCGCCTTTCCGTTATTATTGTCCCGAATTTCCTGCATAGTGTTCCCTCCTTGTGTTGTAGATCCGCTTTCTTTTTTGGTGCGCGGTATCCCAATTTTTCAGAATCTTCCCTGATTCAAGAGAGTAGGGGGAGGAGGTCAAAAAAACGTCAAAAATGCGTCAAAAAAGCAGGGTAAAGAGATGGTCAGGCAAGGATTTGTTTTACCCTTTCCAGCAGATTTCCCCGGCTGAGAAGCTCGTGAGCCTTTGCCACGTCCGGGGAAAGATTGCGATCCCTGTCAAGAAAGGGAATTTCCTGCCGCAGGAGCGAGAGGGCCTCTCGGGTTCCCTTGCCGAGTTTCGGAGGTTTTCGGAGGTCCATGGCCTGGGCGGCGTGAATCATTTCCATGCCGAGGATGTAGTAAAGGTTGTCGATCATCTTGGCGGTTTTCAGCATGATGTACGGGGTGTTGTTTCCCCGATCCTCCATATCCTCCGAGAGAGAGGCGTAATCCGGAGAAACCGGATTTGCCAAATGCCGGTTTTCCGCATCCAGAGAGCAGAAAACTTTTTGAAGGGTGCCGAAGGCGTGTACCCGGCCGTCTCCGGGAGTAAGAAACCGGGAAAGCCCGGTGAAACGGGGAGAGCCCAGTCTTAAGGTACGGGATGCGGAGGTTCTGGAAAGATGGCTTAGCCCGATGTCCAGCATTTCGAAGGCCAGAACCCAGTTGAGGGGTTCGAAGTTACCGCAGGGGATGATACGCTCTTCCTCGGAGAGGATACAGGGGTTGTCGTCCGAGCTGTTGCAGTGAATTTCCAGCAGTTTTGCGGCATAATCCAGGGAATCCCGAAGTGCTCCGTGTACCTGGGGGCTGCATCGGATGCTCAGGGGATCCTGGAGAGCCTGGGCTTCTTGAGAATTCCAGAGATAGCTTCCCTCTAAAAGCTTCCGGGAAAATTCCATGCTTTTTTTCTGGCCCTGGTAGGGACGGTAATCGTAAGGGGCGGGATCCAGAGGGGATACGCTTCCCTGAAAGCCCTCCAGGGTCATGGAGTAGGCGAGATCCGCCGTATCCAGAAGCCTTTCGAGATCCTGGACAAGCAGGGCTCCCAGACCGGCTCCCACCGCATTGGTGCTCACCAGGGAAAGCCCGTCTTTGGGGCCCAGTTCCGCCGGAGCAAGCCCTTCTTCCCGCAGGGCTTTTTCCGCAGGAACCCGTTTTCCCCGGTAGTACACCTCCCACTCCCCTATCATGGCGAGCCCGATGAGGGACATGCAGGTTATGTCTCCTTCTCCCACGGAACCCCGGAGGGGGAGCAGGGGATGGATTCCCCGGTTCAGAAACTCCTCGAAGAGCCCCAGGATTTTGGGATGCATGCCGGCTCGTCCCAGGAGAACGTTGTTCAGCCTCACCAGCATCACCGCCCGCACCTCTTCTTCCGTGGCGAAGGGTTCCACGCCGTTGCAGTGAGCCAGAAGCATGTTACGGTTGTATTCCCGGTAATGTTCCGGGGAAATTTCCCGGTCCTTGTTGACTCCCACCCCGGTGTTCATACCGTAGACCTTCTGGGAGCCCGAAGTGGCCACCCGATGAAGGAGTTTCCATGATACCTCTGCTCTTTCCAGAGCTTCCGGTGCAAGGGTGATTTTTCGGCCCTTCCGGGCTACCTCGGCGATGGCTTCGAGAGTAAGGCTTTTTCCGTCCAGTTTCAGTGTTTTCATGGATTATCCTTTCTTTTCCCTTTCTTCCAGTTTTTCCAGCGCCGCCAGCACCCGCTCCGGAGTGAGAGGAAGCTCCGTAAGTTCCGTTCCCAGGGCGGCATTCACCGCATTGACCACCGCCGGAGCGGTGGGAACCGTACAAATTTCTCCGATACTCTTGGCTCCGAAGGGGCCTCCGGGCTCCTCCTCCTCCACGAGAAGCACCCGTACCGGGGGCATGTCCGGGGAGTTGACGAGATGATACCTGCTGAAGGAGTCGTTTTTCGGCATTCCCCGGGAGTTCCAGGTGAGCTCCTCCGTAAGAGCCATGCCGATGCCCATTTGCACGCCTCCGAAGATTTGCCCCTCCAGAAGCCGGGGATTGATTGCCCGTCCCACGTCGTGTACCGCGAGAAAATCCGTTACCCGAACCAGGCCGGTGTATGTGTCCACTGCTACTTCCGCAAAGTGTGCTCCGAAGGATGCGGGATTGCCTTTCGGTTTATAGTGTAGATAGTCTCCCACTTCCTCCCGCAGCTTCGTAGCGATGAAGCATACCGCTTCTCCGTAGGAAAAGCTCTTTCCCGAGGCAAGAAAAGCCCTTCCGTTGTCCAGCCGGATTTCCTCGGAAGAAACTGCGAAAACCTCCGCCATCTGTCGAAGAAAACGCTGCCGCACTTTTTCCGCCAGCTCCAGAGCACAGGCACCGCAAACGTAGGTTACCCGGCTGGCTACGCATCCCGCATCGAAGGGGGATAGCTGGGTATCTCCTTCGGAGACGAAAATATTCTCCGGGGGCAGATCCAACACTTCCGCCACGATCTGAGCCACCGTGGTGAGAGTGCCGTTTCCCAACTCGTGAAGCCCCGCATTTACCAGCACCGATCCGTCTTCACATATGCGCAGGGCCATGGAAAGAAAATCCGGATAGGGGGTGCCGTAGTAGCCGTTGCCGTGGGTGGCGCAGGCGAGCCCCACTCCTTTGCGGTACCGTTCCTCGCCGAAAGAGGCGCTGCGGCGCTCTTTCCAGCGAAAGGCTTCCATGCCCCGCTCCAGACAATCCCGGATTCTCGCGTTTCCGAGATCGGGGCCTCCCGCAGGATCTTTGTCGCCGGGATAGACAAGATTTTTTATTCGCAGCTCTCCGGGATCCATTTTCAATTTTCTGGCCAAAAGATCCAGGGAAATTTCCGTTACCGCGTGAATCTGGGGAGATCCATAGCCCCGGCAGGCTCCGCTGGGAGTGGTGTTGGTAAAGGTAGTGTATCCTCGATAGATTTGAGAGGGAATCCGGTAAAGCCTGGAAAGCTTTTTCCCCATGGCCAGAGTTACCCGGTGGCCTCCCGTGGCGTAGGCCCCCGCATCGAAAATTGTCTCCACCTCACGATGGAGCAGCATTCCTTCCCGGTTTGCCAAGGTGCGGACTGTGCCCGTGACGCCTCCCCGTACCCGGGTGCTCCGGATATTTTCGTTCCTATCCAGCACGAGCCGTACCGGGCGTCCCGAATCAAGGGCCAGAAGAGCGCAGGCCGGTTCCAGTATTACCTCCTGCTTGCCTCCGAAGGTTCCTCCCAGGGGGGCTTTGATAACCCGGATTTTATTCAGGGGGCGGCGGAAAATCCGGGAGAGCACGAAACGGATGCTGAAAATCATCTGGCAGGGGGATTCCACCACCAGCACGTCGCCGTAATCCAGAAAGGCCCGGCAGAGATGGTTTTCCATGGCGGCGTGATGGATTCGGGGAGTTGTGACGGTGTGGATGGTTTCCAGCGTGCCGTCCCGGGAAAGAGGTTCTTTTCCGTAGGCCATGATTCCCTCAAGAGCCTGGGGATGTCCCGGCCGGAAGGAAGGGCTTTCCAGGGCCTTCCCGGGATTCAGCAGGGGTTCCGCTTCTTGGTACTCCACCCGAATGAGATTCCGGGCCTTTCGGGCAATCTCGTCGGATTCAGCCAGCACGGCCCCGATGGCATCTCCCACGAAAAGGGGAGTGTCCGTAAAGATTCGTTCGTCCTGAAGATCCGGCTGATCCGGAAAGGACATGGCGCTGTTGAAAAAAAAGCCCGGATCATCCCGGGGAGTATAGATGCGAAGAACTCCGGGAAGCTTGGCGGCCTCTTCGGTATGCACTTCGAGCACTCTTCCCCTGGGGACGGTACTGCAGAGAAGACGCCCGTGGGCGGTGCTTCCCCGGGGATGGTCCGCTAGATACCGGAGTTTTCCCGTGGCCTTTTCGACAATGTCGTTACGGGGGATATTTTTTCCCACGTACCGAAAGGACAAAGCTTTCATGAGCGAACCTCCTGAAGTCTCTTCCACAGATCTTCTCCGAGCCCCCGAATGGCCCTTCGCTTGTAGGGCATGGAATCTCGGGAAGGGATAGTATGCCGAACCAGCTCCCCGAGGCTTTGGAGAAATTCCGGAAGCTCCGCTTTTTCCGAGATCAGAAGAGTCTCCGTCCGGCTGCAGCGTACGGGATAGGGAGCCAGAGCTCCCGCAAAAATTCTGGGATTTTGGATTCTTCCGTCCTCGAAAGAGCAGCTCAGAGCGAGATTCAGTTTCGAGATGGTCACTCCTGTACGGCTTCCAAGTTTGGCGAAATCCGAATATCCATGCTCTTTCAGAGGAATCCGGAAGCCCTTGAGGAAGAAAAAGGGATTTCGAAGGAGAGGGTTTTCGGAGCGGTTCAATCCTTCCAGAGGAAAGCGGTATTCTTTTCCGGTTTCGTCCTCTCCGAAAGCTTGGGCTTCCAGGGCCACAAGGGGGGGAATGCCGTCCGCCGCCGCGGAGCCGTTCATGAAATTTCCTCCCAGGGTACCCCGGTTCCGGATCTGGGGGGATCCTACCTGGGTAGCCGCGCGTGCCAGTGACGAGGCATGCCGTCGTACCAAGAGCGATTTTTCCAACTCGTCGAAGGTGACGGAAGCTCCGATGCAGAGCGCCTTTTCCCGGATTTCCATCTGGCGCAATTCCTCCAGAGAGGAAAGGTCCACCAGGTGAAGATCTTCGTTGGGAAAGCGCCGGAGATGCAGTACCAGATCCGTGCCCCCCGCAATAAAACGAAGGTTTTCAGGGCGCTGTTCCAGAATGTTCCGGAGCTCTTTCAGGGAAGAGGGACGATCAGCCCGCATGGTTTCGCAGTCTTTCCGCCGCATCCCGTACCGCCCGAAAAATGGGAAGATATCCGGTGCAGCGGCACAGATTGCCCTCGAGTCCCCGGCGAATTTCTTCATCCGAAGGGGAGGGAGATTCCAGGAGCAGCGCCTTGGCAGCCATAATCATGCCGGGAGTGCAGAAACCGCATTGTATGGCGTCGTTATCCACAAAGGCCTGCTGCAGAACATCCAACTCTCCCTTTTGGGCCAAGCCCTCCAGGGTTACGATGTCGCTTCCCCGGGCTTGAAAGGCCAACACCGTACAGGAGGTTACCGCTTTACCGTTCATCAGTACCGTGCAGGCTCCGCACTCGCCTTCGGAACATCCCTCCTTGACGCTTGTAAGCCCCAGGGTTTCCCGGAGAAGATCCAGAAGACGCATTTCCGGAGAAACTTCCACCACCCGGGGGACATGATTGACGGTGAGTTCTATCTTCATACCCATACCTCCGTACCATGCATGAATTTTTTTTATCCTACCGAGGGAATGTCAAAATTGCGTCAACAAGGCTTTTTGGAAAAGAGAAACAGAGTTTTTTCGCATCTTTCCCGAAGGGGAAAAACGTCGTATCCTGTTATTCCGGAAACATGTTTCCGAGAACGGTTTTTACTTGTGAGGATGCGATAATTTCCCGGGGAGATACGAAGATCCCCCTTTTCTCGGCGTTGCAGGAAGGAGATTCACGTGGTTTTACGGATTCAGCTTTTAGGAGAGCCCCGATTTTATTTTCAGGAAAAGGTTCTGGCCTTTCCCTTTCGCAAGGTGGAGGCTTTGGCCTGCTACCTTGTGGTGGAACGCCGGGCCTCTCGGGAAAAGCTGGCGGATCTTTTCTGGGGAGATCGGGAGGAGGAGCGGGCTTCCAGGAATTTGCGCAATGCCCTGTATCAGCTTAGAAAAGAGCTTCCTCCGGGACTTCTCGGAGGAGATCGGCAACGTATCGTTCTGGGTTCCCTTCGTATGGAAAGGGATTTCGACTCTTTGGAATCGCTGGAAACCCTTCCTCTCCAAGCTCTGGAACCCCTGGGGCGCCCTTTTATGGAGGGTTTTTCCCTGGGAGGATGTTCCGGTTTCGAATCCTGGCTGCGGGAAAAGCGAAGTTTTTTCTTCAGGCTCTACCGGGAAGGGCTTCGACGCCGGGTTTGCACGGCCACGCGGGAGGAGCTTGGGGAACTTCTTCCCCGGGTGGAGGAACTTCTGGCTCGGGATGATCTGGATGAAGAAATTGCCCGCCTCCTCATGTACAGTCATCAGAACCTGGGTCGTAGAAACCGGATTATCCAGGTATACGATTTCCTTAAAGAACGCTTGTGGGAAGAGCTCAAAATTCTTCCCTCCAAGGAAACCCGGGAATACTACTCTTCCCTTCTTGCCCGGGATCCTCTTCCTTCTTCTTCGGAAGAGGAATTGTTGCGAAAAGAGGAATTTTCTCCCGGGGGGATTCCTTTTTTTGGTCGTCTCCGGGAGCTTGGGAAACTCGAAACCTTTTGCGAAGGCCGGGCTTCCACTCCCCGGTGCGTGTACATCACGGGCGAGGCGGGGGTAGGAAAAAGCCTCCTGGTGCAGGAATTCCTCCGCACCCTTCCGAAGGATGTCCTGGTACTTTCCTGCGGAAGCACCCGTGGAGGAGGGCATTACCCGCTTCTTCCCTGGAACGATCTCCTTCGGGAGTTGCCTCGAAAGGTGGATTGTCACGCTCTGGAAATTCCTCCCCTGTATTGTTCTCTTTTGGGAGAGAGTTTTCCTTCGCTGGAGTGGAAACATACCTCCCTGGAACCCGCTTCTCCCGCCAGGCTGGGACAGGTGCTGGCGGGCCTTTTCCGGATTCTCCGCAAGAAAATGCGGGTTTTTCTCGTGATGGAAGATTTTCAGTGGCTCGATACGGCATCCTTGGAAATGCTCGAAAGTTTTTTTCTGCACCACCCGGGAGACGTGATATGCCTTATCACCGCACGGCAGCAGGTCTCTTTTCCGGGAGAGCTTTTATTGCACTCCCTGAGTCGGGAGGGGCGGATAGAAAGCTGTGATCTCGAACTGGAATGTTTTACTTCCGAGGAGACCGAAGGTTTTTGCCGATCCTATCTGCCGGAACGTTCCTTCTCGCCGGAAGAGCTGAAACGAATCTTTCAGCGTACCGAAGGACTTCCTCTTTTCCTGGCGGAGCTGCTGCAGCTTCTTCGATACGGGAATTCCCTCGACGAGGCTCCCCGAAGCCTGGGTGAGACCATTGAAGGCATCCTTCGGGGGCTTGGGGAAGAGGAACGGAAGTTTCTGGAATGTCTTTCCATTTTCTGGGGCAAGGCGGAATGGGAATTTTTGCGGGAACTCACGGGTTTTTCCGAAAGGGAAATGGCTTCCATGGTGGAGCATTTGCGCATGATGAACATTCTGGGAGAGAGGCTCGAGGAGGGGCGAAAACTTTTTTTGGAATTCCGGCATGTCCGGATGAAGGAACATCTTTATGAATCCATATCCGAAGTGCGGCGGCTTTCGCTGCATCGCCGGCTTGCGAATTTACTCATGGAGCATATGGGAAACCGGATCTGGAACGACCTTCTGGGTTCCCGGATTCTCAGCCATTGCCGCCAAGGGGGAATGCGCATTCCCGAACTCGACTATACCCTGCGAAAGCTTCGGTTGCACATTAAACTGAATTACGAACTTTTTCCCCTCTTCAATGACGATGTTCTTCGAAACTCCTCCACAGCCCTGGAAGAGTGGAAGCAGACTCTGGAACAGCTTCGGGATATCCGAACCTCCCTTCGGGAACTCAAGGCGGGGGAAGAGGATGCTCGAAGGCTGGAACATCTGGAAATGCAGTACCGATCGCTTCTGGGAGGATATTCCCTTTGGTGGGGAGAATATGCACAAGGAACTCGGCTTGTTCAGGGAGCTTTGAACTGGGCTGCGAAAGGAGTCGATCCGGGGTTGCATCGGGATTGCCTCCGAGATCTCTGTTACTACGCCATTCAAATCGAAGACGGTATTCTTCTGGAAGAGCATGCCCGATCCCTTTTGGAGCTTGCCCACCGGACCGGGGATGAGCCCGCCCAGGCCGGAGCGTGGCGTTTTCTGGGGCTCTCGCACATCTACAGGCAGAATTTCGAAGCCGCCCGAAAGGCTCTTCAAACATCGAGGGAGTGTTTCGAGGAGCTCGAAGCACTGGATGCTCCCTATACCTTGCAGAAGGCTGCCGCCCTGGGCTACCAGGGGTTTTCGTGGCATCATCAGGGAGAATTCCGGAGGGCTCTGGAGATTTACGAAGCCTGCCTGAAAGAGTGCGAGAATCAAGGAATCTACCGGGGGGGATGTCTTTTCCACAGCCATGCGGCCCATGCCGCCTACGATTTAGGCGAGCGGGACATTATGAAAAAGCACCTTGAAGCGGCCCGGGCTATTTTAGAAGAATGTCAGTGGTGGCGGGGAAACGGCATTCTCTTCAGCCTTCTGGCTCTTCAGTCGGGAGAGGAAGGCAGAGAGACAGATTCGGTGGCCCTTCTTCGGAGGGGAGATGAGCTCTGTGTTCCCCTTAAAAAGGGCCACTGGATGGCTTTGCAGCTTTGGGTAAAGGGAAATCTCAAAAGGCGGGCCCTGCCGGGAGGAGAGCTGGGGGTTTTTCTGAAAGATTCCCCGGAAAGCTATCTGCTCCGGGCCCGGGAAATCTACGCCTCCAGAAAGATCGCTCATATGGTGCGGCGCATCGACGGCCTTTTGGAAAGATAGGGAGTTTTCAAGAGAGGATTATCGTTCTCTTTCTCTCGGGAACTTTTTCCCGGAAATCGATTCAAAGGAGTATGGCCTCTTTCCGAGGTGCATATTCTCCAGCCTTTCTCTTTCGGGGAAGATGTCTATGCCCCGGAATCCTGCCGTCGGAGCACCCCCCACAGGACTTCCGCCGCTTGCCCCAAATGGCGGTAATCGCTGCTCTCCTCGGGGCAGTGGCTTTTCCCCTCCCGGCTGGCGATAAAAAGCATGGCCTTCCGCCAGAGATGCCCCAGGGAAAGGGTGTCGTGCCCCGCTCCGCTGGGAAGAGAGATGGTTTCGATTCCCCGGAAAGCGGCTTCTGCAAACAAATCCTCCTGCAAAGCCGCATCCATCTCCACGGGCATAATTCGATGCCCCGGGGAAAGCTCCGCTTTCAGGAAAAATTTCGAAGCTGCCTCGCGGCAGCACTCCTCAAGGCCCTGCAGCATCTCCAGAAGCTCTTCCCGGTTTACGCAGCGAAGATCCACGGTAAAGGAAACTTTCGAGGCAATCACGTTTCCCACGTTGGGTTCCGCGAGGATTCGTCCTATGGTTCCCACTGCATGGCTTCGGGCTTCCTGCAATCTTTTTTCCAGGTAGCTTCCCACGGAAATCAGTCCCCGGACGGGATCTTTTCGGGTATCCATGGGGGTGGTGCCCGCATGGTTCGCCTCGCCGTAAAAGGTGATATTCGTCATGCTGGTTCCGGTAATGGAGGAGACCACTCCCAGGGGAATCCCCTTTTCGTAAAGCACCGGCCCCTGTTCGATATGGGGTTCCAGAAAAAAGGCGAGATTTTTCGCTTCTTCCGGAAAGGGGCCCTCCATCAGGGGAAGAAGGGAGGCGCAGAAGTCCTTTGCCAGATCTCCCAGAAGAGCCCCCGAGCCGGTTCGGAGCTTTCGAAAATCCTCCGGGGTTATCTCGCCGCAGAAGAAGCGGCTTCCCAGGAGGCCCATGTTGCAGAGAACTCCCTCCTCTTCCGCAAAACCCATAAGCTGTATGCCGTGCCGCAGTTGCACGTTGCTTTCCTGAAGAAGGCGGAGCACTTCCAGGCCGATGATCACGCCAGCCATACCGTCCAGCTCTCCTCCGTTCCTCACGCTGTCCACGTGAGAACCCAGGCAGAAGACCGGAAGCTCTGGGGCCGCTCCCTCCATGCGGGCCGCGAAATTTCCCGCCTCATCCAGAAAGCAGCGCGCTCCCAGGGAGGAACACTCTCTCTGGAGATATCGAAGGGCCTCGGCGTGTTCCGGAGAGAAAGAAAGCCGGGTGATGCCTCCTCCGGGATTCCGGGCGGGGCGGTTGATCGCTTCCAGATCCTTTTGAATGCGGCGAGCGGAACCATTGTTTTTCATGGATAGCTCCTTCTTTGTGAAAGGCCCCTCGTGGATAGAGCGGCTTTTTTGAACGAGGTTTTTTCGATGCAGTGTTTTGGAGAAGTTCCTGTCCGTACCCTGTTTCTCGAACTTGGGCAGTTTCCACTTTTCTCTTGGTAAAGAAGACAGGGATCTTGTGGATCTGTGCCCATGCTTTACTTCTGATTTTACTCCATGATATGGTGTTTTTCGAGAGGGCGAAACCTTTCTGCCATACTTCGTCCATGATTTTTCAGGTGCCCTAAAAACATGTGAAAAGGAGCTATCCCCATGAACGATGTTATGCGGCTTCTCTTTGAGCGAAAATCCGTCCGGGCTTACGAGGAGCGAACAATCCCGGAGAGGGACAAGGAAAAAATTCTCCAGGCCGCTCTTCAGGCTCCCACGGCGGGAAACCAGATCCTCTACACGATTCTCGATATTACGGAACAGCACCTCAAGGACGAACTTGCCCTTACCTGCGATAACCAGCCCTTCATTGCCAAGGCTCCTCTGGTTCTGGTCTTTCTGGCGGATTGCCGGAGGTGGCTCGATTGCTACCGCTATGCGGGGGCTCCCTTTCGGAATCCTGGGCTCGGAGATCTGATGCTCGCCTGCTCGGATGCCCTGATCGCCGCGCAGAATGCGGTGATGGCGGCGGCATCCCTGGAAATCGGATCGTGCTACATCGGGGATATTCTGGAAAACAAGGAGAGAGTGGTGCCTCTTCTGCATCTGGATGAATACGTTTTTCCGGTGACCATGCTGGTTTTCGGCTATCCCACGGAGCAGCAGAAAAAAAGAAAGAAGCCCAGGCGGTTCGATGCAAAGTATATCGTGCAGAAAAATACCTATCACCCCCTGGATGAAGAAACCCTGCGAAAAATGCACCGGGAACAAAGTGAAGATGAACATTACGATTTCGACGCGCAGATACGTGCTTTCTGCAAGCGGAAATACATGTCCGACTTTTCTCTGGAAATGACGCGGTCCGTAAAAGAGTATCTGAAAAACTTCGAGTAATTCCAAAGGGGCCGCAGGGCGGCCCTTTTTTTGTACCTCTACGATATCCCCAAGACTCCACACATTTTCCAGAATAGCAAGACCTCCCCTTCGGGTTGACTTTGTGAAGAAAAGATCTTATAGTTCTTTTCAAAAGTGAGTGAGTTATCTTTCTCAATTGGGAGGGACCATTATGTGGGAAAAAGAAATTTCGATCAACGATATTCGTGAAATTCGCAGCCGTACCACCGCCTATCTCGGAGTGGGGGCCATTCGGAAGATCGACGATATCGTGGGGGATCTCGTCTCCCGGGGGATTACCCGGGTGCTTTGCGTTACCGGAAGAGGTTCCTACCGCAGTACCGGAGCCTGGGATTACGTGCTGGAGGCCTTTCAGAAGCACGGAGTGCAGCATATTCTTTACGATCGCATTACCCCCAATCCCACCGCGGATTGTGTGGATGAAGCCGTCGAAATGGCCCGGGAGTTCGGAGCCCGGGGAATTATCGCCATCGGCGGAGGCAGTCCCATCGATGCGGCCAAAAGCGCGGCGATTCTTCTGGAGTATCCCGATCAGAATGCCCGGAGTCTCTATGAACTTGCATTTACGCCTCGCAAGGCGGTTCCTCTGGTCGCCATCAATCTCACTCACGGTACCGGCACAGAGGTGGATCGCTTTGCGGTGGTGAGCATTCCCGAAAAGGAGTACAAACCCGCCATAGCCTACGATTGCATCTATCCTCTGTATGCCATCGACGATCCGGGTCTCATGACGAAGCTTTCCCCCGAACAGACCCGCTATGTTTCCATCGATGCGATTAATCACGTGGTGGAAGCCGCCACATCTCAGATGGCAAGCCCTTTCTCCATTCTCTTCGCTCGGGAGACGGTGCGCCTGGTGGCCCGGTATCTTCCCAGGGTTCTGGCCTCTCCGGAGGATATGGAGGCCCGGTATTATTTGCTCTACGCCTCCATGATCGCGGGAATGTCCTTCGACAACGGACTTCTGCACTTTACCCACGCTTTGGAACATCCCCTTTCGGCGGTAAAGCCGGACCTTGCCCATGGCCTGGGGCTTGCCATGCTTCTGCCCGCAGTGATTCGGGAAATTTACGCCGCCCGGCCCGGTACGCTCGCCTCCATTCTCGAGCCTCTGACGGGGCCTCTGAAGGGAGATTCCGGAGAAGCTTCGGAGGCAGCGAAGAAGGTGGAAGCCTGGCTGGCTTCGGTGGGGGTTTCTTCCAAGCTTGGAGACGAGGGATACGAAAAGAGCCAGGTCGGGCGGCTTGCGGATCTCGCCATGACCACTCCTTCCCTGGACGGTCTTCTTGGTATAGCCCCCGTGGAGGCTACCCGGGAAGTAATTGAGAGGATCTACGCCGATTCCTTCGCACCCCTGGGGAATGCATAGAGAGGGATTTTTACTAAAAATGTTGCGATATCTTGCGACATTTGGAGAATGATAATGAGGGGGCCTTCTGATTTTTCGAAGGCCCCCGTTCTTGTTACGTTTCGAAGATCCTTATCTCGATTCCCTCCCGGCATCGGAGGGCCCAATTTCCTTCCGGAGGCGTTCGGAAATGCAGCAGATGCCCCGGAGGCAGAACAAGCCTTTCTCCGTTCAAAGAGGAGAGGCTGCCGGAATGCCAGGGAAGGTACAGCAAAAGGTGATTTCCCGGAAAGGCGAGGGGATATTCTCCTTCCCCGGAAAAGGTCTTCACCTCGGCGGTACAGTGATCCCGCCGGGTCATGACGTTGAAATCCCGGATGCTTCCTTCGGTGAGGAATGCCGAAGTTTTCCAGTCTCCGGAAAAACGGGCCATGTCCAGGGGTTTCTCCAGTCGGCAGGTTCCGTAATTTTCGAAACAAAGGGTCATTCCCTTTCCCTCCAAAAGCAGGAGCACCCGGTCGTATCCCGAGAAATCGGAAAAATCCCCGTTTTGAGTTACTCCGGCCATACTGATGCGCCAGAGAAAATCCGTCTCTCCCGAAAGATGAGCCGCATAGAGTTCCGTGGTGCTTCCCTGGCCGTTTTTCCAGGGAGAGATTCGAAAGGATTCGGGACCGTAGAGGGCGTATTCGAGCATGGTATCTCCTCCGTCGTGAGGGTTTGAAGAAATGGCTGCTTCAGGAAAGAAGCGGCATTGCCGAAAGTCTTCCGGAGTTGTCCTTTTCGGATCTTCCTCCGTATATATCCGTCATGTTCATTAAAAGGCTTTTTCTTGAAATAGTCGAGGGTGTGTGGAAAAACCATTTCAAGAGTGGCATGAAAAGCATTGCATCAAAAAGGCTAAAAAGATTGATGGCGGAATATTTTTTTATATTTTTGTCTCTTGCATGGAGTGCGGGCAATTTGTGATATACTACATAACGTTGAGAAGCTCCTGGTTTCTATCGGTGGGACAAAAAGATAAAAAAAGCACATTCTTAAACAAAAGAAAGTTTTTTTTGCTGAATCGCAAGGATTTATGAAGAAAATCCGACGGTAGCAGACGTGGATGCGCGTGTTTCTTGTGGCGGAAGAAGCGAGCTTTCACGGAAGGCGGAAGAAGCTTTCTGATATTTTAGTCTTCATTTCAATTTTTCGGGATTGGAGGGGGGATGTCTTCGATTCGGCGAAAAAAGCATACCATCATGCTCTTTACAAAAGGGCTTGGCAAAGCGGAAGCATGGATTCATGAGGCGGCGTTATGCGGTATCGTTCCCGCCGGAAGGGCGGGAAAAATTCGAAAGGAGCGAGATTCGTGAAAAAGATGAGAAGTTCCTGCGTTGTGGTGAGTTTGCTGGTGTGTGCTGTCATGTTCGGCCTGGCCGGTTTGGCCTCGGCGGCGGAGATTACCCTCAAGTTCGCGGGGCAGTCCCCGGCGGATCATCCCTGCACGGTGCTCATGGAAGAGATCGCCCAGGAGATCGCCGAGAAGTCCGATGGTCGTATCGAGGTTAGAGTGTATCCCGCGAGTCAGCTCGGGGACTATACCCTGATCTACGAAGAGCAGATCCGGGGTACCATGGATATGTCCTGCATGTCCGTGCCCAGCCAGTTCGATCCCCGGCTGGAGCTGGTGTACATCAACGGGTACGTCCGGGGCTATAACGACGTAGCCCGGGTGTTTTCCCCCGAGGGATGGCTTTTCAAGAAGATGGACGAGCTTAACAGCCGCCTGGGCGTCAAGCTTCTCGGGTTTTACATCGAAGGCATGATCGGCACGGGTACCACCAAGCCCGCAGTGGAACCCATCAATCCCGCAGTGAACAAAGAGGTTCTCGTTCGGGTTCCCAACATGGACGTGTACAAGCTTGCGGCGGACGCCATGGGCTATCAGACCGTTACCATTCCCTGGGCGGACGTCTATCAGTCCATGCAGACCGGAGTCTGCTCCGGCATGAACGGCTTTTCCGTTTCCGCGGCCTACACCATTCTCGGAGATGTGCTCAAGTACTGGTACATGACCAACTACTCCCTGGAATGCCTCAACTACATGATCAGCGGCAAGGTGTGGAACGAACTGACAGAAGCGGATCAGAAGATCATTCAGGATGCGGTGAACAACGCTGCGGCCAAGAGCATCGTGAACGCCCAGAAGGAAGACGAGCGTTACATGGAGCTCATGCGGCAGAAGGGCATCCAGGTCTTCACCTACACCGAGGAAGAGCTTACCCCTATCGCCGAAGCCTGCGCCGGCACCTGGTCCCAGTTGGAAAAGAACATGGGCAAGGAGCTTATGGACGAGTTCCGTAAGGAGCTCGCTCCCAAATAGAGGTTTTCCCGAAACATGTCATGATGTGACGGAAACGCAGCGAAGGGAGAATCCCTCGTGTCTCTCCGGGGGTTCTCCCCTTTTGTCGAAAGGGGCGTACGATTATGGAAGACCATCTTTGTCCCGGTCATGCCCAGACCGAGATGGAGCCAGTCCTTGGGAAGGTACCGAAAAATTTTTTCGATAAAATCGTGATCCGGAGCTTTTCCCTCGTCTGTTTCAGCACCTCCGTTCTTCTTGCGGTTCTCATCAGCGCCGCCACCTTTGTGCGCTACGTGCTGCACGGAGATCTTTACGGATACGAAGAGTGGGTAAAGCTCTTCGCCTTCTGGCTCTACTTCTCCGGTGCCGCCATCGGAGCTTTCAACGGAACTCACGTTTCCGCGGACCTAGTGCATTCCTACGTTCCCGAAGGGCTGTTCAAGCGCCTTCTCGTGGTTCTCAAGGGAGTTGTCACTCTGGGAGTTACCCTGCTCTTTGTCTGGTACGGCTATGATTTCTTCATGTTCGGTTTTATGGGGCCCCTGGGAACGGGAATCGCCCTGCCGAAAACCACCATCTGGCGCATACCTCTCTGGACATCCTATCTTGCCATCTTTCTGGGGCTCATCTTCATGGCCTTCTACTTCTTCCTGGACCTGCTGCGGAGCCTGAAGGCCCTTTTCGGAGGTAACCGCTCATGATTTACGTGGCTCTGCTCATTCTTCTCTCTACTCTTATCATCGGAGTTCCCGTGCCGGTAAGCTTCATGTCCTCCGCGGCGTGGCTCATCTTCTTCGGAGGCCCCGACGGGGCGGGATATGCCGCGAGTCAGCTCCTTCCCTACGGATTCACCCAGATGAATTCGGTGTCCCTCATCGCCATCGCTCTCTTCATCATGGCGGGAGGCATCATGGAGCGGGGAGGCATCGGGGAGAAACTCATCGACCTGGTGGACGTCTTCGTGGGGCATCTCCGGGGAGGCCTGGGAATCGTGGGAACCGTTTCCTGCGCGGTGTTCGGCTCCATTTCGGGGGCCGCCTGCGCAACTCTCTCCTGCATTGGATCCATCATGTTTCCCCGATTCCGCCGGGAGGGGTATCCCCGGGGTCATGCGGCGGCACTTATGGCGAACGCCTCTCTTCTGGGGCTTCTCATTCCCCCCAATGCCACCCTCATCATTTTCGCCTGGATCAGCGGACAGTCCGTGCTGGCCTGCTTTCTTTCCACGGTGGTGCCGGGAATCGTTACCACCATTCTCATCTGTCTGGTGAACATGTGGCTCCTCCGGAACAACAAAGAGGTACTGGTGGCGCACAAGCGGGACGGGGCGGAAAAGTGGAAGCTCTTCAAGGAGCGGGGCCGCCTGGCCATTCCCGCCCTCATGCTGCCGGTAATCGTTCTCGGAGGAATCTACGGAGGTATCATGACCACCACCGAGGCTTCCGCGGTGGCGGTGCTCTACGCCATTCCCGTGGGGATGTTCGTCTACAAGGGATTGAAGTGGCGGGGGCTCTTCGATGTGGTGGTGGAATCTGCGGTAACCACCGGGGTTATCATGGTGATGCTCTATTCGGTCTCCATGCTGAGCCGGCTCTACATTCTGGAAGATCTTCCCGCCAAGATGCTCCATCTGTTCTATGCGGTTTCGGAGAATCGCTGGATCATTCTCTTCATGATCAACATTTTCCTGGTGGTCATGGGAATGCTCATGGATGATATCAGCGTGGTGGTGCTTACCACACCGGTACTTATGCCCATCATCATGGAGCTCGGCTTCAGCCCCATCCACTATGCCGCCATTCTGGGGGTGAATACGGGCCTGGGATGCATCACTCCACCTGCGGCGCCGGTGCTCTATCTCGGAGGGCGATTGGGAAACGCTCCCATCAACGAAATGATGACCCCCGCCCTTTGGTTCATTCTGCTCTGCTGGGGACCGGTGCTTCTCTTTACCGCCTATTGTCCCAAGCTGGTGCTTTTCCTCCCCCACGTGATTTTGGGAGTGCCCTGGTAGGGGATAATCGAGAAGAAAACATGCCTTTTCCGGGAAATTTTCCCGAGGGCTTTCACGTCCGAAAGGATGGATGTTCATGCAGTTTTACCGTAACCTTTTTGCGCTCCTCTGTTTTCTCTTTTTCGCCTTCGCTCTGGGAACGGGCTCTCCCCATGCCTACTGGGGGGCCCTCATGTGCGGCTGTCTCTCCCGGGCGGCGGTAAGAAAGAAATGGCCCGATCCTCCCTTTGCGAAAAGGCTCCGAGTCTGGATGGAAGGACTTTCTTTTTTTGGGGGAACCCCGGAAAATTCCGAAACCTTTGGCCTTCTCAAGGGCCGGGAGCTGTAAAGAGTCTTTAGAACGGCAGAACACAAAGATAAGGCCCTCGAAAGCGGACGAATACTCTTTCCGCTTCGGGGGCCTTGCCGTATATGCGCTGCCGGAGGAGGAGAGTGGGCTAGATCAGCCCTTTCACAGCCTCAAGCAGCCGATTCACCTCTTCGGCGGTGTTGTAGAGAGAAATCCCTATCCGGGTGACCCCGCCTTTTTCGAGAAGTCCCAGAATTTCGATGGGCCGGATGCCGTAGAAGTGGCCGTCCCAGGCACAGATTCCCTTGTTGCCGAGCTTTTTGCAGATCTCCACGGGATCCTTGCCCTCCGCCGTAAAGGATATGGTGGGAGTGCGCCGCAGGGTGTCGAAGGAGGGGCCTACTATGGTGATGCCCGGCATTTCCCGGAGTTTTTCATATACCGTCTTGGCGAGTTCGTGCTCGTACTCGAAGATGGTTTCCATTCCCGAAACGATACGTTCCCGCAGGGTTTCGCCGGAGCCGAAGGAGGCGATGTAGTGTACCGCCGCCGTGGTGCCCGCAATGCCTTCGGTGTTGGGGGTTCCCGTTTCGATGCAATAGGGGGCGTGCTGATGGGTGGTGCGCAACCGGAAGGCGGGAAGGCGATCCAGAAGCCCCTCCCTGGCGTAGAGAACTCCCACGTGGGGGCCGTAGAATTTGTAGGCCGAGCAGAGCAGAAAATCCACTCCCCAGGCGGTAACGTCCAGAGGAAAGTGAGGAGCGTAGTGCACCGCATCCACCAGGAGCCAGGCTCCCACCCGGTAGGTGAGTTCCCGGGCCCGGGGGATGTCGTTCACCGTACCCGTCACGTTGGAGGAGCAGCCCAGAGCCACCAGCCGGGTATTTTCGTTGATCTTGGCTTCGAAATCCTCGTAATCCAGGGTACAGTCCCTTTTCAGGGCGATTTCCCGGACGATCATTCCTTCGTCTCGAAGGGCCAGCCAGGGGCCTCGGTTTGCCTCGTGGTCGAGCTGAGTGATGAGAATCTCGTCTCCGGGCTGGAGATGCTTTCCTATTGCCCTGCTGAGGGCGTAGTTGAGGGTGGTCATGTTGGCCCCGAAGGAGATGTTCTCCGGTCCCGGAGCGCCCAGAAAGGCCGCCAGGGTTTCCCGGGCATTCCGGACCATGGCATCCGTCTCGTTGGTGGTGACGAAAAAACCGTGTTCGTTGGCGTTGCTCCGGCTGAGATAGTCCACCATGGTCTCCATCACCGACCGGGGCATCTGGGTACCTCCGGGGCCGTCGAAATAGGCCAGGGGGAACCCCTGGAAGGTCCGTTCCAGGGAAGGGAAGTCCTTTCTGCGAGCTTCGAAATCCTTGGCATGCATGACTAAAGCACTCCTTTCGCACCTTTGTTCCGGGGGATAGCGGTGTTTTTCCGAAATTGCACTACTGCATTCACTATACACCTTCAAAGAACTTTGGCAAAGGGGAAGGATAAGCGCTCAGCAAGCCAAACTCCAGCCTGCGGATTGCTGCTGTATGCTCCAGAGCCCTGCGTACCGCCCTTGTAGTTTCAAAAGTTCGTCGTGGCGTCCCTGTTCCAGAAGGCGTCCCTTTTCGAGTACCACTATATTGTCCGCCCGGCGTATGGTTTTGAGTCGATGGGCTACCACCACCACGGTACGTCCCTGAATGAGCGAATCGATGGCCCGCTGTACCTGAAGCTCGTTCTCCGGGTCCAGAGAGGCCGTGGCCTCGTCCAGAAGCACCACCGGAGCGTTTTTGAGAAAGGCCCGGGCGATGGAGATGCGCTGTTTCTCTCCTCCCGAAAGGGTGCATCCTCCTTCACCCACCAGAGTGTCGTATCCCCGGGGGAGCTTGTCGATGAATTCGTGGCAGCACGCCTTCCGGGCGGCCTCCCGGATCTCTTCGGAAGTGGCGTCCTCCCGACCGAAGCGGATGTTGTTCTCCAGGGTATCCTGAAAAAGATAGACCTCCTGGAAAACCATGGATATCCTCTGAAGAAGTTTTTCCGGTTCCATCTGCCGGATGTTCTCCCCTCCCAGGAGGATTTTTCCTTCCTGAGGGTCGTAGAATCGGGGAATCAGCTTGAGAAGGGTGCTTTTGCCGCTTCCCGAGGGGCCCACCAGGGCGGTAAGAGAACCCTGGGGAATGTGAAGAGAGACGTGGCGCAGTGCCGGAGCGTCCTGGTAACTGAAGGAAATGTTCTCGAAGGAAATGTCGCTCTTTTGAGGAGCCTTCTGGGTTCCCGTCATGACGGGTTCCGATTCCAGGGCGAGAATGCGTTCCCCCGCAAGCTCGAAATATCGAAGAAGGACGAAGCTGATGAGGGCCGAGGTGAGGGGATCGAAGATTCGGGATCCCACGATGAGAAAGGTAACGAAGACAAAGGGATCCAGCTTCCCCCCCAGGAGAAGGTAGCTCCCCGCCAAAATGGATACGGTAAGCCCCGTGCGGATGAAGGCTATGGCGGGAATTACCATGGCGCCTCCCAAACCCTCGATGCGAATGCTTTCCTTCATGAACCGATAAAAAGCCTTTTGAAGACGCTCGAACCGGGGGCCCACCAGGTTGTAGGCCTTCACCACCCGAATGCCGTTGAGATATTCCTGAAGGCGGTTGGCCGCGTCGATTTTCGCCTTCATGTGGCGGTGACCGAGAAGCTTCATGATGCCTCCGGTGCCCCCGAGAATGACCATGCCCAGAGGGAGGGGAAGAAACATGGCCAGGGCCATGCGCCAATCCAGAAAGGAAAGCCCCAGCACCGCCAGAAGCGGGGCCACAAGAGCTCCCGCTATTTGGGGAGCCACGTGGGAGATCCCCTGCTCCAGCAGGGCGAAATCTCCCATCATCATATTGGCGAGATCTCCCGGATCCCGTTTCATAAGAAATCCCAGGGGAAGTTTGCGCAGGTGTTCCGCCAGGTGGATGCGACCTTCCGCAGCTACTTCATAGGCTCCCCGGTAGCATGCTCGATAGGCGGGAATTTCTCCCAGAAAAATGACGACCATGTAGGCCACCAGAGCCGCGCAGACCCACCAGAGCCCCCGGATGTCCAGGGTTGTCTCGGGGCGGGAAAAGCCCTCGAAGATGAGGTAGACTCCCCGCAGAACCAGGCCGAAGGGAAGAATGTTGAGGAGATTGGAGATCACCGTGAGTACGAAGGGTTTAAAAAGTTTCCGGGGGTTTCCCGCAGTAATATTCTGAAGAAATTTCATGCTACGTCCTCTCCTTTCCGGAAAGCCCAGGCGGCGGTATCGTTGTATATTTCCCACATTTTCGTGTACAGCCCCTTTCGGAGGAGAAGGGTTTCGTGATTTCCCTCCTCCGCCACTCTTCCCTCGGAGAGCACCACGATGTTTCGGGCCTTTCGGATGGAATGGAGCCGATGAGCGATGACGATTACCGTCTTGTTTCGGATAAGCTCCCGAAGAGCCTGCTGCATGTGGTGCTCGTTTTCCGGATCCGCGTAGGCGGTGGCCTCGTCGAGGACGAGTATGGGAGAGTTCTTCAGAATGGCCCGGGCCACGGAAACCCTCTGTTCCTCTCCTCCGGAAAGATAGACTCCTCCCTCTCCGATGAGGGTGTCGTATCCGTGAGGAAGCCTGGATATGAACTCGTGGCACTGAGCTGCTCGGGCGGCGGCGTAAACCTCTTCCTTCGAGGCTTCGGGACGTCCCACCCGGATATTTTCGTAAAGGCTGTCGTAGAAGAGGAAGGTGTCCTGAAAGACGAAGGACACCGTATTCATGAGATTCTCCGTGGACATATCCCGGATATCCACACCGCCGATACGGATGGCCCCTTCATTCACATCCCAGAATCGGGGAATGAGGTTTGCCGCCGTAGATTTCCCCGAACCCGAAGGGCCCACCAGGGCGGTGATGGCTCCCTGGGGAGCTTCGAAGGAAACGTCGGAAAGGGCGGGGATCTGATGGGGTGATTCCGGAGTATGGTAGGAGAAGGAGACGTGATCGAAGGTCACCTCGTAGGAGGCGGGTTTTCGGGAGCGTAGGGGCTCCTGCACCGGAGGCTGCCGGAGGATAGCGTCGATCCGGGAGACCCCCTCCTGAATATCCTTGAGCGTAGCCGCAAGGTACATGATTTTGTAAAGGGGCGCGGAAGCTCCGGGAGCCATGATAATGAAAAAGAGCACCGTGAGCCCCAGGGAGGTATTCTCGGGATCCCGGCTCAGGAGCAGCACTCCCACGGGAAGGACGAAGGTTATGGAGGAGGCGAGGATGGTTCGGAAGAGCACGAAGCCGTTTTGAAACTGGTCGGTAAACTTGGTTACCATGGTGCGGTATTCCTGAATGTCCCGGTGGAATCGTCGAAAGGAGAAGACCGTGCGGCCGAAGATTTTCACCGCCGGCATTCCCCGGACGTACTGGATGGCGGAGGCGTTGATCCGTTCGAGAGAATCGTAATAGGCCTTCATCATGGCTTTTCCCTTGGATCCGTAGGTCATGGAGGCCTGGAGGGCGAATCCGAGAACCACCGCTCCCAGAGAGGCGAGGGTCATCCAGACATTCATGGAAAACATGATGAAGAACATGATGATCACCGTGGCCACCACGTTGACGAAGTCCGGTATCTGATGGGCGATGAAAAGCTCGATCTTTTCCACGTTCTGTTCCAGAGTTTTTTTAATCGATCCTGTGGAGGTGGAGGTGAGATATCCCAAATGAAGCTTTCCGATATGGTCGATCAGGCGTATCCGGAGGCCGTAGAGAATGCGGAAGGCCGCCACGTGAGAGGCCATACTGCTGACGTAGAGAAAAAACATACCCCCTCCGAGACTGAGAAGGATGTATATTCCCCAGCGGATAATGGAGGTGTTGTCCATGCTCTGGAGGTTGTTCCAGTGCCGCAGCAGCTCCGCGAGAATGAAATAGGCTCCCGCGTAGGGCACCAGAAAAAAGGCGGCGCTGATCACCGCGAGGAATCCCGAAAGCAGAAGAAGACCCTTGCGTTCTCCCGCAATTTCGAGAAGCCGTGAAATTCCTTGTTTGGTTTTCATGGAAACCTCCTCTTAAAAATAAAAACCTTTTCGTGCTTCGATAAATGTCACGGGGCCGTGGATTTCTTCTTCCAGGTTTTCGAGAAGCCTGCTTCGAACGGAGACAAACTCTGCCTGAAGAGCGTATTCCTTCAACGCTCCTTCCTCGGTGACCATGTCCATGCCCTGGAGAAAAATCGCGAGCCAGCTGAAAACCCCAGCGGAGGGGGTTGTCCCGTCCGGAGAAAGCTCGGTGGTGGTAATGGCGAGAACTCCTCCGGGAGTAAGGGCCTCGTGGATTCGGTGCATGATGTGGGGAGGGTCTCCTTCGTTTGGAAGGGGAAGATCTTTTTTCAACAGAAAACACCTCGTTTCGCGGAATCTGTGCAGCCCGTGAACCCTTCTGCATTCGAGGAAAGAAACCCGTGGCTCATTTTTTGCTCGGTTTTTCCCGGCGCCTCCTTTCGTCAGTTTTTGGGAGGCGTAAATCCCTGGGAGGCAAAAGCCAGAAAATGCTCCAGAAAGGCATCATCTTCGATGAGGGGATACCCCTCCTGCTCGGAGATCTCCGTGAAATGATCCCGATACTCCCACCAGACGTGAACTGCTCCGCAAAGAATGGCCATGAGGGATATGGGGGGAATGTCCTTTCGTATGATCCCCTCTTCCTGAGCCTGAACCAGGGTGGTGTAGTAGTGATGGTGAAGGGTATCTTCTCCCAGCTAGGGGCTGTTATCGCCTTCCAGAAGAGCCCAGTTGGCGATGCGTATCATGGTGGGATTCTCCCGGTAGAAGTTGAAAAGACTCCGTATAAGCTCCTTGAGGTATTCCAGGCCTCTATTCTCGGAATTCCGAGAATATCCGGGATCTGCGGTGTGTCGTTTTACGATGGAAGCCTTCACGGCCTGATAGAGCTCTTTTTTGCTGCGGAAATGAAAGAGAATCAGAGGGCCCGAACAGCCGCTCTTTTCGGAAATGTGTCGTATGGTGGTTCCCGCGAAGCCTTTTTGGGCAAAAAGAAGCTCCGCAGCTTCGAGAATTGCCTTTCTGGTAGCCTCCGCATCTCGGGTTTTATGGGCCTCCCTCATGAGATCTCTCCTTAGTTTTATTTTACTAACAAAACTTATCGCTCGATAAGTTACTGCGTGCGTCCTCTTTTGTCAAGCCCGGAGAAAAGTTTTTTTCAGTATCAAAAAGGGAGCCCCTTCAAGGGGCTCCCTTTTTGATGCTGAAAAAAGAAAGGTCCGTTACATCAGGAAAGAACTTCGTCGCTCTCCTGAAGAACCACGCCTTCCCGTACAAGTTCTTCCAGGGCGGGATCGTAAATTTCCGGCAGTACCGGAGCATGGATTCCCGGAGTGGAGATCGCTCCTTCCAGAAGAAGCTTGGCGCAGATAGCCGGAGGAAGCCCGGTGGTGCGGGCGATGGCGGAATCTCCTCCGGGAGTGCCGTAGTCCACCAGCAGGGAGCGATGGCGGATTCGTTTCTTTTCTGCGGGGTAGAAGACGGTGAATTCATCCTGAAGGGCGATGAGATCCCGCTCCTCCGGAGCGAAGACGAATTTCTCGTCGTAGAGATGGCTGAGAATATCCCGGGGAGATCCCTTGGAAAAGGGGAGGGGTCTTTCGTCGAGAAGCCCCAACCACTGGAGGCGCAGGAAAATGGCGGAGTAGGAGGGAATCTCCAGGATGCCGCAGAGAGCGCTTTCCAGATCCTGATCCTCCCGGGCCCGGATCTGGCGTCTCAGGAAGGAGGCGAAGGTCATTCCCTGGAGATCCTGGGGTGTTTCGTCGAAAAGGTCGATCTCGTTCATCTTGACGATGGTCTCGCACCATCCGGGATACCTGAGAGTTCCTCGGAAGATGCTTTTTGCCTCGGGAATATCGTAGGCGGTGAGATAGGGAAGGGAATCCGCATTGGCGTAGACCTCGAAGGTGCCCAAGTTCTCGATATCCTCCAGAAAAGGATGCCGGTAGGTCTCTCCGTCGGGCCAGGAGAGAATTTCTCCGTTTTCTATAATTCGGGCGGAACGTTTACTGGCACCGATGAGGCTTCCCGGAGCCCAGGAAAGCTTGTATCCCCAAGGGTTGGTATTGGCTTCATGAGAGGGAAGAGCGCCGCAGATGGAGCGGAAGCTTTCGATGGTGCCCCCCCGCTGACGGATGGCTCGAACCTGTTTCGCCGCAGACATGTGGTCGATGCCGGGATCCAGCCCCAGTTCGCAGAGAAAGATCAGTCCCTTGGAAGCCACTTTCTCCTGGAGCTCCCGGATTTCTTCGGTGATATAGGAGAGGTTGATCATGTGAACTTCTTTTTCGAGGCACACACGAGCCAGGGGAGTCAGGAAAGGGCGGGGAAGGAGGTTCATCACGAGGTTGGGACGAAGTTCATCGATGAGGGCTCCGGCATTTTCGGCGTTGCCGATACGTCCTTTTCCCCGGGGATGACCCTGAAGAACCCGATCGAGGTTATCCTGATCCACGTCTACCACGGTAACCTGGTAGTTTTCCTGTTTCAGAAGATACTGAACGCATGGCCGGGCTATCCGGCCGGCTCCGAATACGAGAATCTGGCGCATAGTAGCATCACCTTCTTGAGAGAATAAGGGGTTCCGGGAGCGCCGAAGGCTCCCGGAAATCCGCACCGAGCAGTAATGGACGAATTGATTGGGGGGAGAGAACCTAGAGGCTCTCGATCTCCTCCGCAGTGTAGTTGTGAAGCCGGTTTCCCCAGATCTTGCCGAAGAGCACCAGGAAGACCAGAACCAGTCCCACCGCCACGCCGAGCACTGCCGGGGTGTTGTAGTAGCCCGTTACCACGTAGGCGATAACGCTGGCGAGGGCTACCGTGAGAGCGTAGGGAATCTGGGTGCGTACGTGATCCAGGTGGTCGCAGGAGGCTCCGATGGAGGAGAGGAGAGTGGTATCCGAGATGGGGGAGCAGTGATCTCCGAAAAGCCCTCCGCTCAGCACCGCTCCGATGGTGGCGAGCATGGGAGCTCCCAGACCGTGAGCCATGGGAACCGCCAGGGGCATGAGAATGGCGAAGGTTCCCCAGGAGGAGCCCGTGGCGAAGCTGATCATGGCGCCGATGCAGAAGATGAGGGCGGGAACCATGGTGGCGGGGAGGTTGCCCTTGGCGAGCTCCACGATGTAGGCCGCAGTACCCACCTTTTTGCAGACCGACCCGAGAGACCACGCGAGAACCAGGATCATGAGAATGAAAACCACGTCCCGGCAGCCCTCCATGTACATCTTGAAGGCTTCACCCTTGGTGAAGACCTTGTTCTTCACCATGAGAACGATGCAGGTAATGGCACCGAGGAAGTATCCCGTGCAGAGAGCGGTGCGGAGCACGGCTCCGGGTACGGGTTTGGTGGGGAATCCGTGGGGGATAAGAAGTCCGAAGATGCAGGCGAAGAGAACGATGAGGGGAAGCCACATCATAGAAGCGGTAGCCTTGTTGCGTCCTTCCTTCTCCTCCACCACTACCGTGGCTTTGGCGAGCTGGGCTTCGGGCCAGAAGGGTTCTCCCGTATCGAGGGTGCGCTTTTCCGCCTTGTACATGGAGCTGAACTCCCAGCCCATCCAGGCTACCAGGGGAATCATCACCAGAGTACCGATGGCGTAGAACTGGAAGGGAATTACCTGAATGAAAACGTCCCATTCCGAGGCGGCCACCCCGATATTGGCGTATTCTTCCCGAATAAGTCCCATGATGTACAGTCCCCAGCCGATGAAGGGAACGAGAATACACACGGGAGAGGCGGTGCAGTCCAGAAGCCAGGCCAGTTTTTCCCGGCTGATCCGCAGTTTGTCCGTAATAGGCTGGAAGGAGGGGCCGATGATGAGGGGATTTCCGGAATCCGAGAAGAATACCGCGATTCCCGCAAGCCAGAGGGCGATCTGAGCCTTGGCCCGGCTGTTGATCCACTTTGCCGCAGCCTCCGCAAAGGCCTTGGCGCCGCCGGACTGGGTCACCACTCCCACGAATCCTCCGATGAAGATCATCATCACCAGAAGGCTGGAGTTGTAACTATCCTTGGCCTGTTCGAAAACGAAATCCTTGATGAGCATGGTAAGCCCCGTAAGGGGGTTCCACCCGGCGAGCATGAAGGTTCCCACCAGGGAGCCGAGAAAAAGAGCCACGATGACGTTCTTGTAGCGAACCGCAATAATGATGGCGAGAAGGGGAGGAAGAACCGACAGAAGTCCGAAATGTTCCATGGTAATTGATGCCTCCTTTGAATAGTGTGCTTTGTGAGGAGCGGGTACGGCCAGGGCTCGGGTTTTAGCGTTCTATCACCTCCGAATTTTCGAGAATCCGCCTTTCGGAAATCTACCAGGGAAAGGGGCGGCTCCGAAGAGTGGCGCCGCTGTAGCGGGTAAGATGGATATAGGTGGTTCGAACATGTTCCGCCATGTAATGTTTTGCCATCTCCGACTCCCGGGCGAGGAGGGCCGTAAAGATCCGCCGGTGATCCCGGCAGCTTGCGGATTGGGAGGGATCCCGGAGGGGCTGCCCCTCCGCCTCTTCGGGGAGTCGATAGAAGCGATCGAAAAAAATGATGTACAGTTCGGTGCGCCAGAAGGCCTGTTGGAAAAAACGGGTCATGTAGGAATTCTCGCCCAGGCTGACGATGGCGGTGTGAAATTCCCGGTTGCTCTCGTGAAAGCCCTGAACATCGCGTTTGCTGTAAAGATCTTCCTGTTTTTCCAGGAGTCTTTCCAAATGATCCAGCGAGGCGGCCTTGGCCCGCACCGCCGCTTCCCCCGCAGCGTAACTTTCGATAAGCCTGCGGCACTCGAAGGCCTCTTCCATATCCTGGGGGTTCAGCTTGGGCACCGAACAGCCCCGATTCCGCGGGTTTTCCAGAAAGCCCACCGCGGTAAGTTTTCGCAGGGCATTCCGCACCGGGGTACGGCTCAGTCCCAATTCATCGGCAATCTCGTTTTCGATGAGCCGGTCTCCCGGAGCGAACTCCTTGGAGAGCACCATCTTCACGATAGCCTGATAGGCGGTCTCTTCCGCATTGATGGAGGACATGGATTGTTCATTCCTTTCACAAAGTCGTATCCAATGATGGACCCTGAGGAGGATACTAAATAATATCTTTTGATTTGTCAAACATTGGAATGCCCCGGGGGGTATTTTCCGAAAAAGCGCTTCGGTTTTTAGCGCATAGGCGTGATTCTTTCGGGAGAAATGTGGAAAACCTGGAGAATTTCAAGGAATGCCCGGTCTTTTTCAAAGATGAAGCCCGCCGGTGAGGGCGGGCTTCTAGGAGTAGCGGGGCTTTTCGTAAAGGAGCCAAAGATGGAGGCGGGGATGTTTGTTCCATCACAGGCTCAGGATTTTCGTGGCCACCTCGTTGCAGAAAGCTCTATCGTGTTCCACGAAGAGCAGGGTGGGCTTGTGTTCCAGGAGCAGCTCCGTGATGTGCATGCGGGAGAAGACATCCACGTAGTTCAGGGGCTCGTCCCAGAGGTAGAGGTGTGTTTGTTCGCAGAGGCTTCGGGCCAGAAGCACCTTCTTTTTCTGCCCTCCGCTGTAGTCTGCCATGTCCTTTTCGAACTGGATCTTCGAAAAGTCGAGTTTGTTCAGGATTGCCCGGAAGAGACTTTCGTCGATGCCGCATTCCCGGGCGTATTCCCTTGGGCTGCCGGACAATGTGCGGGTAGACTGGGGGACGTAGGAGATTGTAAGCCCTCCTCCCAGAACCAGTTTCCCCTCGTATTCGAGTTTTTCTCCCCGAATCAGCTTGAGAATGCTCGATTTGCCGCTGCCGTTTTTCCCCCGGAGGGCGATTCTCTCCCCCCGCCGGATGGTAAGGTTTACTCCTTCGCATGCTACCCGGTCTCCGTAACGTATGGAGACTTCTTCGAGCCTTGCCAGGATGGCGGAGTGGTAGGTCCGGGGAAAAATCTTGAGTTTTTCGCTTTTTTCCACGTTTTCCAGCAAGGAGGATTTTCTTTCCAGGGCCTCATGGCGCCGCCGTTCCAGGGATTTTGACCTTTGGGCCATTTTTGCGGCCTTGTGTCCGATATACCCCGTGTCCGGTCGAAGTCCCGCAATCCGAACGCCTCTTTTGGTTTTCTCCGTTTTTGCGGACCAGTCTGATTGTTCCCGGGCCGCTTCCCCCATTCGTTCGATCTCCCTTCGAAGCTTTTCGTTCTCCTGCCGTTCGAAGGCGTCCCGCATTTCCTTGTTGTGCCACCAAGACGAAAAAGTGCCCTTCTGAATTTCAATGTTCTTTCTGTTGATGGAGAGAACGTGGTCGATGCAGGCATCCAGAAAAATCCTGTCGTGAGAGACCAGAATAAACCCCTTCTTTCGGTCGAGGTAGGCCGTTACCATGGCACGTCCTTCCATGTCCAGATGATTTGTGGGTTCGTCGATGAGGAGGAAGCGGTTTTCCTTCAGAAAGAGAGCTGCGAGAAGAACCTTGGTTCTCTCTCCATTGGAGAGAGTGCCGAAAGGGCGATGGAGCACATGGTCGGCCACTCCGAGCAGAGAGATTTCCCGGGAGATCTCCCAGTCTTCGCTGCCGGGAGAGATGTTCCGGAGAATCTTCACAGTATGTATTCCGTGATCCGGAACATGATAAGGGAAGTATTCGAAGGCCGTTCTCGAAATAATGGAACCCTCATGTTCATAACGTCCCAGGAGTAGGTTCAGAAAGGTGGTCTTTCCTCTGCCATTTCTGCCGACGAAGCCGAGCTTCCAATCCGTGTCGATTTGAAAGCTTACGTTTTCGAAAATATTTTCCAAACCGCCTTGGTAGGCGAAGGTAAGATGTGTAATTTGTATCAGAGACATGAGCATATCCTCCTGAAAAAAACAAAGAGCCCCAAGAAAGGCGATTTCTGGGGCTCCCGATAGAACATGACCATACCCGCAACGAAGACGGGCAGGCGGAGATATGATCATGGAGAGGGAAAAAAGAATCGCAGCTTTCTTGCGTGGGCATAACAAAACATAACGACCCTTCGGTCGCTTTCGCCGTTTTGTAAAGCCTTTAAAATCAGCAGGAAAGGTTGCGCATTCTCCCACCCCTCGCAGAATGACATTTCATGTTTCTTCGGGTAATTACAGCATATCTTCCGAAAAAGGGCAAATTCCGGGGTGCGGAAAAGGAACGCTTGGAAAATATTTTTTATGCGGGCTTTTCGATTTGCGGGATTTCTTCGGGGGATTGAGGGTGCCGAAAGCGGGTTCCATAACGAGGCACCATGTTGTTTCCGGATAGGCGCCTTTCGGTAAAGTCGGGATGCTCCATATGAAAAGGGGTTTTCTCGGGGAGCTTTTCCCGAAGCGATAAGTTTTTTTACTCGGTCCAAGACGTCCATGAGCCAGAGACGTTCGAGCCCGGAGAACGCATTCCGGGCTGTCCCGCTTCGGGGCGACATGGGAGCGGAGATTTGGCATATTAAGGAAAAGCTTGAGGCGGAAAACGTTCGGTATTCGAACTTCTGGAATATTTCGCATCAATATATCGTTTTATCGGGAATATCCAAAAAGAGGGTTTTCGAGAATTGACAAGCCCGGGGAATTGAAGGAAAATGTATGCAGGAATAGTGTTTTTCCACACTTTACGAGAGGAGTCGGGGTTCCTGATGATACACTTTGTGCATCGCCTCCGGGCAGAAGACACATCATCGTTCTTGCTCCCCGCTCCGGGGACAAGGTCGTTTGTGTCCCCCATGCCCAGAGGCTGCCGTAAACGCCCTCCAGCAACGTTTTTCCCTTTCTGAAAAAATATCCTTACTCTGTTACGTTTCCTGCAACGTTTATCCTGAAAACTACGTACGATGTTTTGTGTAGTGCCCATGTATCGTAGTCCGTGGTGTGTGTTCCCAGGGCCGGGAGACCCGTTTTGCCGGGTTTTTCCTTGGGGTAATTTCTGGTTTGGTCGCAGTTGAAAGGAGGGCCATTGATGGGCAGCAAGCGCGTAGACGTGGCTGTCATTGGTGGGGGTGTACACGGATGTTCCACCGCCTACCACCTAGCCCAAAAGGGGCTTAAGACAGTTCTTATCGAGCGAGACTACATCTCTTCCGGAGGAAGCGGACGAAGCGCCGCGGGAATTCGGTATCAGTTCGGCACGGAGGTTAACATTCTTCTTGCCCAGTACAACATGAAGTGTATCAAGACGCTCCAGCAGGATCTCAACTACAAGGCCGACATCGAGTACGATCCTGCGGGATATCTCTGGATTGCCTACTCCGAGTCCCAGCTTGAGCAGCTGAAGAAGAACGTGGCGCTTCAGAATCAGCTCGGCACCTACGGTTCCACGATTCTCAATGTAAAGCAGATTCAAGAGGTGGCTCCCTGGCTGAACACCCAGGGCATGCTCGGGGCGAGCTTCAATCCCGAGGATGGTCACGTAAATCCTCATACCCTGTGCTTTGCCTATGCGGATGCAGCCAAGGCCCTGGGTGTGGAGATCCAGAAGCAGACCACCGTTACGGGAATCATCATGAAAAACGGCAAGGCTGCGGGAGTTCATACCGACAAGGGAGACTGGGAAGCCGATGCGGTGGTATGCTGTGCCGGTGCCTGGAGCGTGGATATCGGCCGGGAGATCGGTCTGGACATTCCCGTTATTCCCGAACGCCACCAGATTCTCATCACCGAGGCGGTGGAGCGCATGAAACACCCCATGACGCTCTGCCTGGACGATGGAAGCTACTGGAAACAGTGTCCTAACGGTACTTTCATGCTCGGCGTGGGCCGGGAAGAGGTGAAGGATACTTCCTACTACGCCAGCTGGGATTACCTGGATGCGGCGGCGAAACGGATCGTTCCCAAGATGCCCGTACTTGCGGGAATCCGGGTGGTCCGTCAGTGGACAGGCCCCTATCAGAATACACCGGATCTTCAAGCCATCGTGGGCCCCACTCCCGTGGAAGGATTCTACATCGACTGCGGATGGAGCGGCCACGGCCTCCAATTCGGGCCTTCCGTGGGACGTATCATGGCGGAGTTCGTGAACGGTGAAAAGCCCTTCATCGACGTCTCCATGTTCCGGTATAGCCGGTTTGAGGAAGGGGATCTCTTCTTCGAACCCGCCTGTATTTAGGAGGTGCTGTTTCGATGAAACTCATTGAGAATCATCCCATATTGGACTTTCATCATGAAGACAAGAAGAAGATAACCTTCAGCTTCGACGGCAGGAAGATGGAGGGATTTGCGGGGGAACCCATCGCTGCGGCGCTTCACGCCAACGGAGTTCGAACCTACCGGATCACCCCGGAAATGAAACGTCCCCGGGGCTTCTTCTGCGCCATCGGAAAATGCTCCTCCTGCTTCATGACGGTAAATGGAGTGCCCAACGTACGAACCTGCGTAACCCCCCTTGAAGAGGGAATGCGGGTGGAAACCCAAACGGGCAAAGGCGTCGTGGCGGCGGAAGGCTAAGGGGAGGAAAAACCATGAAAAGCACGGAAATACTCGTCATCGGCGGAGGCCCTGCGGGGCTCTCGGCGGCCATAGAAGCGGCCTCCCTTGGAGCGGAAGTCACGGTTCTGGACAGTGACCTCAAACTCGGAGGACAGCTCATCAAGCAAACCCACAAATTCTTCGGTTCCAAAGAAGAACATGCGGGCACCCGGGGACTCGCCATAGCGGACATCCTCTTCGAAGAACTCGAAGGTCACCAGGCCTCGGGCAAAGTCAAAGTTCTCTCCAACGCCACCGCCACGGGATACTACAAAGAAGACGGAGTAGTCAGCTACGTGGTGGGAGAAGACGAATACGTCCGGATCAAGCCCAGGAAAATCGTCATGGCCACGGGAGCTCAGGAACGACTCATCCCCTTCCCCAACAACGACCTTCCCGGAGTCTACGGAGCCGGAGCCATCCAAACCCTCATGAACGTCTACGGAGTCACCCCTGGGGACAAAGTCCTCATGGTAGGAGCCGGCAACATCGGCCTCATCGTCAGCTATCAGCTCATGCAGGCGGGAGTTCAAATCGTAGGCATCCTCGAAGCCCTTCCCAAAATCGGAGGCTACTGGGTCCACGCCGCCAAAATCCGGCGCATGGGAGTTCCCATCCTTCTCCAGCACACCATCTCGGAAGCCCTCGGAGACAACCTCATCGAAGGAGCCCTCATCCAGGAAATCGACAACTGCTTCAAACCCGTGGGGTCGCCCAAAAAAGTGGACTGCGACATCATCTGTCTCGCCGTAGGCCTCACCCCCACCTGTGAACTCCTCTGGCAAGCGGACTGCTCCATGAAATTCGTCCCTCAGCTCTGCGGCTACGTAGCCCGTCGGGACGCCCTCATGCGCACCTCCCACCCGGACATCTGGGTAGCCGGAGACGCCGCGGGCATCGAAGAAGCCTCCGCCGCCATGGTGGAAGGGCGCATAGCGGGACTCGCCGCCGCGGCCAGCCTCAGCCACGGCACCCCGGAAGAACACAAAGAGCGCTCCGCCCTCTACCACAAACGCCTCGAAGACCTCCGGGCAGGAGAAGTAGGCGAAAAAATCCGGGCAGGCCTCTGTGAAGTCTGCTGTGAATGTTGGGGGTAGAAAATCATGACGGACAAAGAAAAACTCTATAACAGCGGCATCCTCACGGAAGAATGCCCCGGAGCGGTAACTCCTCCCCGGGAACTCTGGGAAAGCAAAAAGAATGGGCTCGTCCTCATCGAATGCCCCCAGCGCATTCCCTGCAACCCGTGCCACACCAGCTGCCCCACCGGAGCGGTGCTCCCCTTCGACGACATCAACGACACCCCCCGGATCGACTACAGCAAATGCACCGGCTGCGCTCTCTGCGTAGCCAAATGTCCGGGGCTCGCCTGCTTCGTGGTGGACCTCACCTGGGGAGAAGCCAATCAGGCTCTCATGAAACTTCCCTACGAAATGCTCCCTCTCCCCGCCAAGGGAGACTCCATAGCCTGTTGCAACCGACAGGGCGAAGAAGTGCACCGGGGCACGGTAATCTCCGTAACGGAACCCTGGAAAGACAAAACCTATGTGGTCCATGTATCGGTTCCCAAGGATCTGGTCATGGAAATCCGGGCGGTAAAGGTGGTGGACTGACATGGCGGACAAAGAGAAGGACATCGTTATATGCCGTTGTGAAGAGGTCACCCTGGGAGAGATCCGGGAATGGATCGCCAAGGGATACGACAGCTTCGAAGAACTCAAGCGGGTGCTGCGTGTAGGCATGGGCCCCTGTCAGGGCCGGGGATGCCGGGACATCATCCTTCGAGAGATCTGCAAGATGACCGGAACTCCCTATGCGGAAATTCCTCAGGGAGTTATTCGTCCTCCCGTAAAGCCCATCAAGATCGGAACCATCTACAAATCTCTTTCTGAAAAAGAGTAGCTCTCCCGGGACCAGCCCTCCTTCTTTTGGGGAGCACATCATATGCATAAAGCCCCGGTTCCTCTCCTGCAAGAGAGAACCGGGGCTTTCAGAAAGCGGTGAGGCCCCTTCTTCCTGCTAAGAAAGGGCCTCGTAAGGCTAGGTGGTTTGGTGGTTCTTGTGTGGTGTGTGCTTCGGCCTTAGGCCGAGAAGGAATCTTTCCGGCAAAAAAGATTCCTCAGGAGAGGTTGCTGGTTTTGCTTTCCGAGTTCATGCCTTTGCGAGGCATGGGGTGGGGCTGAAGTCTTTCAACAAGTGTCTTTCGGGATTATTTGGTTTTGACGGTTTAGTTGATCCCCAGCAGTACAAGCACGAAACCCATAGCGAAAACCATGGTGCCTATGAGGATGATCCTGTCAAGATACTTCGTCATAACCTTTCCCTCCCTTATGTTGGGTAATCTTGGGAAGTTTCTTCCCAAGTTCTTCTCGTTGGATTGAGTATATGAGGGAATCCAAAAAAGATCATTAGGCGAAACCGCCGAAAAGAACCCGAGAAAAGCCCGGGGTTTTTGTGCATTATGCATAAAAACCCCGGGCAATCTTTTTTTGACGAGTAGAGCCCACGAAAAATCCTTGGAATAAGGAGGTTTCTGGAAGGGAGTGCGAGTTCTCTGAAAACTGAGAAAGCAATTTGCGTAATTCTGCCCAATGTGAATAATTTAGCACCTTTTTGCCGATCAGGTGCGAAGTTTTGGTTGATTTCGAGAAACATCTTCCTATGCCCGGCACTTGGGAAGACATGCCGGCAAGGGGATCCTCCCGTCCATTCCTGAAAATGAGCTTGGTTCGTCAAGCCAAGGGCGGTGTTCTTGGTCATGTTGATGAACTAAAAAGTCGTTTCGGTTTCTTCTTTTCCTTTCGTTACGGCTCGGTAGATTTCCTTCATGAGGGGAATCGGCGGTTGAGGAAAACGATGCTCATTTTTCAAAGGATGAAGGTGTTTCCCGCATTGTAAAGGGCCAGCTTCATATATCTGAAATGTGTGCCGAGAGGATTGTGCCATTCTCCCGGACGAGAGACCGAAGAATTTTCAGAAAAAACTTGAAGTGTTCCAAACAATAGGTATCCTGGAATGCGCGGCGCCGTAAATATATCCCCCGAGGAGGTTTTATTTATGGAAAAATTCAAGATTGTCCGGATCGGAACGATTCGAAGCGATGCGGAGGGTATGAGGGTGGAGCTGGAGAAAGGCTATGTTCCCGCCCTGAAAGGGCTTGAAGGGTTCAGCCATCTTCAGGTTCTGTGGTGGTTCTCCGAGAGCGATACCCCCCGGGAGAGAGGCCGTCTCCGGGAAGATTCTCCCTACAAAAACGCTCCTGCGGAAATGGGAATTTTCGCCACCCGTTCGCCGAATCGTCCCAACCCCGTGGCCCTCTCATGCGCGGAGGTGCTTTCCGTGGATTACGAGAGAGGAGTGATCCGCCTCGCCTACATCGATGCCCTGGAGGGCTCTCCGGTGCTGGATCTCAAACCCTATACCCCGAGCCTCGACCGGGTGGAGCATCCATCGGTGCCCTCCTGGTGCGAGAATTGGCCGAAATCCCTGGAGGAATCCGGAGATTTCGATTGGAATTCGGTGTTTACCTTTCGAGAGTCCTAGAACTTTGTAGAACTTCCGAAAAAAGCCCGGAAATATCCCGAAGGCGGCGGCTCCCGATTCAAGGGGGCCGCCGTCCCTTTATGGAGTGGCGAGTCCGAAACATCCCCGGAACGTCTTGTGCGGCATCTTTCGAAAGGTTTTTTCCGAAGGGAGGAAATTATTCTCCTTGACAAATGACCGACTGTCAGTCATTATTCGAGAAGGCGGTCAAAAAGTTTTTCAAAACGAACAATTTTGAGAGAGTGAAGGTGCGGGAAATGTTTGCGAAGGCTGCAGAAGTGATGGAAAGAGAAGGCCTTTTCTACCGAAAAGATTCTCGGGGAAAGCCCCGGAATTTTCGGCCCTGGAAGGGGGATTACCTGGCGTTTTTTTACGACAGTTTCATGAATTATGTGGTTTTTCCGAAAAAGTTCGGAGCCTCTCGGGAAAGACACGAAGCGATCCTGAGAAAGGAGCTGCAGTGTTTCGAGGGACAGACGGTTTTGGATGTGGGAGCCGGAAGCGGCGCGGCGGCAAACGTGCTTCCCTCGAATATCTCCTATTGGGGAGTGGATATCAGCCCCCGCTTGCTTCAGCGCGGCAAGGCCCGCTTTGCCGCCCGGGGTTTTTCCCGATGCGGCTTTTTCGTGGCTTCTGCGGAAGATCTTCCCTTCGGGGATCATGTTTTTTCTCTCTGCCTCTGTGCCCTTTCTCTCAATTTTTTCCCGGATATTTCCCGGGTCTTCCAGGAGATTCGAAGAGTCCTTCAGGAGGGAGGAACCTTTTTCTGCGTGGTTCCCGTGACGGATCGGCAGGTGCGAAAAAGCGTCATCCGGGGAACGCTCCATTCCGAGGGAGAGCTCAAGATTCTTTGCGAAGGGGAAGGATTTTCTTTCCGCCCTCTGGAGCATGAGAACGGGGTACTGCTTTACTTCGAGGCCCGTACAAAGGGGTAAAAACTTTTCATGTCAAATTTTCTGGAGGTGTTTTTCCATGGATGCCCATTCTTCCGGAACGAGAAAGGATAGAAAAGAACGGCGCCGCAAGGATCTTCTTCGGGTTGCCTGGGAGCTTTTCGGAGAAAAGGGGTTCGATGCCGCCACCATCGACGATATTACCCGGCGCGCGGGAATCTCCCACGGCACCTTTTACAACTACTTTGCTTCCAAGGAATCGGTGTTGCAGCATCTGGGAAGAGAGGTGCTGGAGGACATGCTGCTCTTTGCCCGGGATATGGTTTCCCGAAAGGAATACTCTCCCCAGGAACGGCTTTTCCGGATGGTAAAGCATCTGCTCGCTTTCCATGAAGAGCAGGGGTTTCGCATGGATCTCCACGATGTCATCCACCGGAAGATGCACGACGAGCTCATGGAGGAGGGGCGGCGTCTTTTTCTGCCCCTGGTGGCTTCTCTGCTTCGGGAGGGTGTGGCGCTGGGGGAGATGCATATTGCGCATCCCGAAGAGACTGCGGCGTTTCTCGTGCTTCTTCTCGCCGAGCTGGAGCATGGCATTGAAAGCTTGTGGGAGGATACGGCATCCCGTGAAAAGGCTGCGGAGGCTCTCCGGGAGCTTTTGATACGGACCCTTGGAGGTGAGGATCATGTTTTTCCGGAGCCCCTGTTCTGAGAAAAGGCAAGGCTTTTTTCTCGTACAATCCTGAAGCGGCTGGGAGTATTGACCGGTTTCCTGTTCTGGATGGAAATGCTTTTTCTGTTCTACCAAAAGGGCAATTCCCTGGAAGTGCTTTCGGCGGAGGAGCGGCCTGTTTCTCCGGTTTGTACGGTGCTGGTGGCGTCTGTAAATGCGGCGCCGGAGCATCGGGAAATTCGCTTTTTCGGCGTTACCCGCTCCATGCAGCAGGCGGTGATAAGTCCTCTGGTGAGGGGGAAGCTTCAGAGCAGGAGTGTTTCCGTGGGAGATTTCGTGCGTGCCGGAGAAGAGATCGCCTGGATGGATTCCCGGGAGTATGCCCATCTGGCAGCCATTAAGAAAGCCTTTTTGGACGAGAGCAGGGAGAAGCTCCGGCAGGGGGAAAGGAATCTCGAACGTATGAAAGGACTTTACCGGGATCAGGTGATCTCTCCCCAGGAGATGGAACAGGAAGAGACTTCCTTTCAGGTACTTCAAGCTCATGGCGAGGCTTTGGAGAGCGAGCTGGCCGAGGCGATGCGGAAGCTTGCAGAAACTCGCATCGGTGCCTCCTTCGACATCGTTCTCCTGGACGTGGTGGAGCTTCGCAGAAAAGAAGGGAGATCCGTGGAAGAGGCCCTGGAGGGGGCGGTGTAGGAACGGCTTTGGCCGATTTTGTTTACCACGGGAACCACCGTGGCGGGACTTTTCCCCCTGGCCTCCTCTTGCCTGGGCCATGATTTCCGGACTTACGGCTTCCACGGGGCTCACGCTCTTCGTGATTCCCGCCATGTACCGGGTATGGTCTCTTCCCTTGTAGAGCTTGGAGCTGTCGATTGCCGGAGCTTCCGAGGCCATGAGGAGAAATTCCGGAATATCTTCGAGGCGCCGATTCAGAAAGCCTGCTGAGATCCTTCATGGCACTTTTGGAAAGCCGGTGCATTCCCACCAGACGAGAGGTGTCTCCGTCCATGGCGATGAACATGCTGGCGGAAGGAATGGGGATGGTTACGGCTCTTTGTACGGGTTCCGAAAGAACGATTTCCTGTCCCCCCTGATCGGTAAAGACCGTCTCTCCCGAAGCGGGGAGGCCCCAGAGCAGAAGGGGAATGAGACCTGACAGCACGGCTGCTTTTGTGCGAAACATAAAAAATTCTCGCTCCTTTCTTGAAAGGGCTTCGAGAGAATTCGTACCCTTGGCACAGGTACCTGTTTCGAGCCCTTGTGGTTAGATCTTGCTAACTATAGAGGTGATAGTTAGATTTGTCAAACTAAAAATGCCCTGGGAGTGCCGGAAAAAAGGCCCGGGAGCATCCTTTTGCAGGAGTCTCCCGGGCTCTCGGGGAATGCAGAACCTTTGTTCGATTAATTAAATCTCTGTGACCGTCGTTTTATGGGTGGAGCTTGCGTATTCCCAGGCTGAGGAGATAGGCGGTGCCCGCCAGAAGAATGATCACCGGTCCGCTGGAGAGGTTCAGATGGTAGCTCAGAAAAAGCCCTCCGCTGGTGAAAAGCAGGCAGAGCAGTACCGCCAGCACCATCATGGGAAAGAAGCGCCGGGTGTACTGGGCCGCCACCGCCGCAGGAAGGGTCAGCAGGGCCACCACCAGGATGATTCCCACGATGCGCACCATGAGCACCACCGTGAGGGCGGTGAGGCAGAGCAGAAGAAGGTGTAGAAATCCTACGGGAATACCCCGGAGAAGGGCGAACTCCGCATCGAAGGCCGCCGCGAGGAGCTGACGGTACCAGAGAGCTACCACGGCGAGGATCACTCCGTCCAGTATCAGTACCGTCCGGAAGTCTTCGGGGGAGATGAGCAGGATATCCCCGAAGAGGTAGCTGGTGGCGTTGAAGTATCCCGGTGTAAGATCCAAAAGAAGAAGTCCCGCTGCCATGCCGATGGCCCAGAGGGCCCCGATGACTGTATCCTCCCTCTCCTGAAAACGGAGTCCGATCCATCCGATGAGGAGCGCCGATCCCAGAGCTACCAGCAGGGCTCCCGAAAAAGGCCCCGCCCAGGTAAATCCCCAGGCGTGCCGCAGATAGAGTCCCAGACCGATGCCTCCGAAGGCGCAGTGGGCGATGGACCCCGCGAGATAGCTGATGCGCCTCGTTACCACGAAGGTTCCCATAACTCCGAAGGCCACCGAGGCGAGGGCTCCCACGCCGAGGGCGAGCCCGAGGAAGGTGTAGGCGGGGTTCGTGAAAAGTTCTCCCAGGCTAGACATGGGGTTCCTCTTCGGGAAAGGAGCAGAGAGAAGAAGCGTGGTGCTTATCGTGGCGCACCACCCGGTAGTTTTCGCCGTAGAGATCCCGGAGGTGGGCCCCCGAAAGCTCCTGGGTGGGGTGCATGTTCACCTGGCGATTCACGCAGATTACGCTTCGCACCACGGAAGAGACGAATCCCACGTCGTGGGAGACCAGCAGGATTCCCATGGTTTGGTTCAGCTCCTCGAGAATATGCAGAATCTGTTCTCCCGTATCGGGATCCACGTTGGCGGTAGGTTCGTCCAGCAGCAGCAGCTCCGGATCGCCGCAGAGGGCCCGGGCGATGAGCACTCGCTGCTGCTGTCCCCCCGAAAGGGCCCGGAAGGGACGGCGTTCCAGATCGTAAAGCCGCACCTGCTCCAGGGCTTTCCGGGCCGCTCCGAGATCTTCCGAAGCATAGCCTCCCCAGGTTTTTCCCTTGAGCCTCCCCGTAAGCACCACCTCCAGTACCGATATGGGAAAGGCCCGGTCGAAAAGGGCGTGCTGGGGAGTGTAGCCCGCCCGGTGCCGGCTTTCTTCGGGAGGAGAGCCGAAGAGAAGTACCCTTCCCTTTCGGGGCGCAAGGAGCCCCAGGGCCAGCTTGAGGAGGGTGGTTTTCCCGCCTCCGTTGGGGCCCACGATGCTGGCGAATTCCCGGGGGCCCACGGAGAGGTTCACTTCCTCCAGAACGAGGCGGTTTTCATACTCGAAGGAAACATCCTGAAATTCCAGAATGGGCGTGGTTTTTTCGGTCACCTGTACGAAGCTCCTTTCGGAATCTGCTGTGTCATGGGGCCTGGAGCTCTCTTCTCAGTATCGCTCCCATGGTTTGAAGATAGGTCATGTAGTCCAGGGGAAAGGGGTCGAAGGAAAGCACTCGGGCTCCTATGGCGGAGGCTACGGTTTGGGCTGTTCGCTGATCGAACTGGGGTTGGGTGAAAATGGCCTGAATCCGTTCCTTCTCGGCAATTCGGATGAGATCGGTCAGTTCCTTTCCCTTGGGGGCTTTTCCCTCCCGTTCCACCGCCATCTGTTGCAGCCCGTAGGCATGGCAGAAATAGCCGTAGGCGGGGTGGAACACCAGAAGAGTTCGCCCCCGCACGGGCTTGAGGACGCTCTCCAGGTAGCCGTGAAGCACCTCGAGTTGATCCACCAGAACATCGGCGTTGGCGGCGTAGAGATCTTTACGAGATGGGTCGAGCTCTTGCAGGGTTTTCTCCATGGTCCGGGCCATGAGGGCCATGTTGCGGGGGTTCAGCCAGACATGGGGATCGTATCCCTCCAGGCTTGGAAGAGGGTTTTCTCCGGGTTTTTCGTCGTGGGCCGCGCCTTCCCGAAGAGCGGCATCTCCGGAGTGATGCGAATGCTCTTCGGAACCTTCGGCATGATGTTCTTCGTCATCTCCGGAATCTTCCAGGCTCTTTCCATGGTCATGTTCCGCATCTTCGTGGTGGTGATGGCGGTGTTCCATGGTCCGCAGGGAAATTCCCGAAAGGAGGGAGATCACCCGGAGATCTTCTCCGGTTCCTCGTGCCCGGAGAAGATCCAGTTCCAGAGGAAGTCCGAGGTAGAAAAAGCAGGATGCCCGGGCCAACTCCCGAAGCTGTCCCGGCAGGGGCGTGTAGGTGTGGGGATCCCGCCCGGGAGGAAGAAGAGTCTGTATCGTTACGGCCTCGCCCCCGATACGTTCTGCCAGAAACTGGATCGGAGGAATGGGAACCACCAGGCTGAGAGGTTCTGCACCGGCCCAGGATTCCGAAGAAAGGGAGAGAAGGGAAAAGAGGGCGGCTCCCCAAAGAAAAAGAGAGTTTTTTCGTTTCATTGCGTTGATACCTCCTAATGGAACTAGCGGAAAATGTGTCACTTTCGGAGAGGATAGCATATGTTAGATAAAAAAAACATCAGTAGCCCCCTCTCTGAATTTTTGGGGCGGCGAGGGGATGAAAACTTTCTTATGTGGTCTCTCGTCGTTTCCGGCGGATTTTACGCAGAAAAAGAAAGAAGAGCCCCGGTCCGAAGGCCAGAAGCGCCACGGAAAGCCCCGCTACGATGGCGCAGTAGGTAAAGAACGGGGCACAGCATTCCTGACGGTGCCGGGCGATCACGTGACTTGGCAGAGCCACCAGAATTTCCAGAATGCTTCCTCGCAGAAGCCGGGAGGTAGCCCAGGAGAAAAAGGCCTCGGGATCTTTCTCCGAAAGATATTTATAGAAGAGATGTCCCCAGAAGAGCCAGAAGAGGCCGGGGAGGATCAGAACAGGCCAGCTGTAGAGCAGATTTCCCCCCCGGGCCTCGCCCCAGATAAGCAGCCCCAGAGAGAGAACGAACCCCAGAAGAAGCAGCCCCATGGGCAGTGATCCAAAAAGGGCTGCCGTGACAATGCTGCGCCGCCCCAGGGGGCGCCCTGTCTCCACCCGCACGGGTACCAGCAGAAGCGCCCCTGCGGCTGCAACCAGGGGAAGCAGTACCGTGAGGGCAAAGAAGAAGAGTAGCCCCCGGGAGTCTTTGAAATCCTGGAAAAATTCCAGATCTTTCCAGAAGAGAAGCCCGAAGAGAAAAATCCCCAGTATGCAGATTCCGTACAGCAGTACCGTAAGCAGGGCCCAGCGTTTCATGAAATTTCCCTCCTCGTGAAGTACGTCGATGGCCGATTGAAGAAGCCTTTTAAGATATGGCACCATTGCGACATGGGTGATCTTTGCCTCCATGAAAAGAGAAGCGGCATAAAAGCCCTCTTCGAAGCATACCGAAACATGCCGGGGTCATCGTGGGGTATCGTCTGTGGCACTTCTTGCCCCGGTGTCGCAAACCGCCGTTTCGTTTGCTGAAGCGTAAAGATTTCCATGAGGCCAAATTCCGTGCCGAGGTTGGGTTTACTCCCGCTTCTTCGAAAAGGTGCGGAGAAAGCGCTGGTTCTGGTCGTGGGCTCCCACTACCGCCAGGTAGTCCTCCGGGAGGAGCTGAAAGGCTCCGTCCAGATTGGAAAAAAGCTCCTCCCCCCGTTTGATCGCCACCACCGAGAGGCCGAACTCCCGTCGTATGGCGGATTCCGCCAGGGTTTTGCCTGCCAGGGGACTTTCTTCGTGGATGTAGAGCCATTCCAGCTGGAGCAGAGCGGTGGCGTTTCGGAGGTCTTTCAGGGCTTCGTGCTCCGGAAGGATTTCCAGAGGATTCCAGGAGCTCAAGCGCCGCAGGGCCTCGATCTCCCGCAGCACCAGGGTGGCGGGGAGGTTCAATTGCAGCAGGGCCTGCCGGGCCATCTCCAGCCCCGCCTCGAGCTCGGGATTGATGATTCGGGTGACCCCGTGCTGTTCCAGGAGGCGGCATTCTTCGGGGCCCTCTCCCCGGGCGAGAATTGCCAGTCTTGCATTGGCGCGCCGCACCCGCTTTACCACGTCGAGAATTTCCATGCGTCCCGAAAGGGTTACGATAAGGAGCCGTGCCCTTGCCATTCCTGCAGCCTGAAGCATTACGTCCTGTCCGGGATCTCCGTAGAGAAGCCGGAGCCCCTCCTTCTGTTCCCGCAAAAAGGTGGCGTGATGGGGCTCGATGATTACGTAGGGATGTTCCAGGCTCTGGAGAACAAGCCCCACTCGGGCGCCCAGGGGCCCCCCTCCGGCGATGATCACGTGATTGGAAAGATCCGGAGAGGCAAGCATCATGGTGGAGGCCCCGGGAGATTTTCGAAGGCGCTTCACAAAAGAGTAGATCGGAGCGGTGAGTCCCGTGGCGAAAGGCCCCAGAAGCATGGAGAGCACCACCACGCTCAGGGTGGTGGCGTAGACCGTCTGGTCCAGAGCTCCCGACTCCAGGCCGTGCTGGAGCACGATGAAGGCGATTTCCGAAATGGGCATCATTCCCAGGAACATGGCCAGAGGAATGACGTTGCGGTATCCGAAGAGCCGCCCGGTTCCTCCGAGGATGAGTCCCTTCGCCAGAAGTACTCCCCCCAGAAGAAGTCCCACGGTTTTGAAATGGCTCAAAAGAAAAAGAGGATCCAGCAGCATGCCGATGGAGACGAAGAAGAGAAGTCCGAAGAGATCCCGCACGGGAATCAGGTCGTTCAGAGCCGCCCGGCCGTAGTCGGATTCGCTCAGCACCAGTCCCGCCAGAAAGGCTCCGAAGGCGAAGGAGAGATCCATGGTGTAGGTGAGATATCCCACCCCCAGACCGATTCCCGTAACCGCAAGAACGAAGAGCTCCCGGGATTCCCACTTGGCCACGTGGCGCATCAGCCGGGGGAGTACGTGGGCTCCTCCGAAGAGCATGGCCCCCACCACGAGAACTACCTTGGCCAGGGGAAAAAGAGCGCTTGCCGGAGATATGCCCGAAGCGTTCAGGTTCATGAGAATCACCATAAGAGGGATCACCAGAATGTCCTGAACGATGGACATCCCCAGCATGACCTGGCTCGAAAGGGTTCCCATCTGCCCCCGGGAGGAAAGGGTTTTCAGAATTACCGCGGTACTGGAGGAAACCATGGCGGTGGCGAACCAGAGGGTGCCCAGGGAACTCCACGCCATGAAGTGCCCCAGACCGTAACATGCCAGAAGAGTGAGGCCTATCTGGAGAACCGTTCCTCCCAGAGCGATCTTCCGGATGGGTTTCAGGCTCTTGAGAGAAAACTCCAGCCCCAGGGAGAAGAGAAGAAGGGCTACGCCGATTTCTGCGAGCTGCTCCACCTCGGCGATTTCCGAGACCGTGATGCCCCCCGTAAAGGGGCCTACGGCGATTCCCGCCAGGATGTACCCGATAATGAGAGGCTGGTTGAGCCTCCGGGCGGCAAGCCCCCCCAGAAGGCCCGCAAGAACGATGATAATGAGATCCGTGGCGATTCCCATGAAGCCCCTCCTCCGATGTTTCCTGCTAGATGTAAACTACAAGTGCAACGGGGCTAAGATTTACGATATTTAATGATAAAAGAGTAGCTCACAGCAGGACACTTTCGTTAATATTGTTTCTGGACAAAACCTATTGACGAAGGAGCCCCT
>Ga0334901_1000348_pt1 | contig 67177 bp, 43 predicted proteins | sample GraSluR3_MG_3_FD_207216 | JGI IMG/M metagenome (GOLD analysis project Ga0334901, IMG submission 207216) | Sludge microbial communities from methane-producing bioreactor in Wageningen University, Netherlands - Granular Sludge_15_08-R3 | ecosystem: Engineered > Bioreactor > Anaerobic >...
ATGGGCAAGGAACAGGCCGCTGCCTACCGATCTCTACCAATATGTGGATGATGCGGATCCGGAGGTCTCACTTGCCGTGAACGGGAAGAGAGTGAAACAACATCTGGTAGGGGGATATGCAGTATTGGATAGAAAATGGAACAAGGGTGATCTGATCACCCTGCAGATGGAGATGCCGGTACGCCGTGTTGCCGCACATGAAAAGGTGGCATACAACAAAGGATTACTGGCGATGGAGAGAGGGCCGCTGGTCTATGCACTGGAAGGAATCGATCAGCCCTATGCGTATCTTTTCGATATCGTGATCCCCCGTGATGCATCCATCACACCGCGTTTCGATGATACTATCCTGAACGGGGTGACACTGTTAGAGGGGGAGGCAATGAAAGTCTACAGAGACTCTGTCAATGGATCCTATGTGGAGAAACCTTTTACATTCAAAGCAATACCCTATGCCACATGGAATAACCGGGCATCATCACAGATGGTGGTCTGGATACCTGATAAACCGGAGCAGGTGATCCATGAACCGGAACCCTCCATTGCCTCACAGGCAGAACAGATCGGTGGCTGGGGATTCAATGACCAGATGGACCCAGGCTCCTCCTCCGATCTCAATACACCCTATCACTACTGGTGGTTGAAAAATGGGACTGAGGAATCGATAGGTTACCGCTTCACTCAACCGCAAAAGATCACAGCCGTAGAGGTCTATTGGCTCGCCTTTGATCATTATGACGTGATCTACCGGGTGCCGGAGTACTGGAAGCTGCTCTATCGCGATGGCGATCAGTGGATAGAGGTGAAGAACCCCTCCGGATATGGTGTGAAAAAAGATTGTTACAATCGTCTCACCTTTGATCCGGTGATCACCACCGAACTCAGACTGGTTGCCGGGCTGCAAGGCCCTGATCCCTCCCAACAAAGGGATCCCGACAACCGATTACAGTCGGTAGATCTTGGGAAGAAGGGTTATTCCGGCGGTGTAATTGAATGGAAGATCTATGAATAAGTGAATCATCTGAAATGACCGAAATGAAACATACCCTCACCCTCTCTCTCTTATTGCTCCTGCTGATCTCCCGCTTCACCATGACAGCCGGAGATGTGAAACCTGTTCCCGATACATTGCAGTTACATCCCTACTACAAAAAGTATTGTGATGCGACGGGAATCCCTGTGATAGCCTCGGAAGATGTTCGTGATGAGGCGCTTACGATGGCAGCCGGGATCATTCCACTGATGCTTGCCAAAAGGGACGATGTGAAACAGGCGATGATTGACCAGCGTTGCAAGGTCATGATTGTAGGAGAGCAGGAGGAGGTGTGCGACCTTCCGGAATATGCACATATATGTGATACACCCGAGCATGTTGCCTACTGGAACAGACGTGCACGTGGCTTCGGGGGTGCTCCCGAAGATGCCTTCAGCGCCAGTTGCGGAGAGGAGAACCTGTTGTGCCTGGAGGGAGACCGTTATGCCGGGGAGAGCATCCTGGTTCATGAGTTCGCACATCTGATTCATACAGTGGGCATCGTTGCCGTTAATTCCGGGTTTGATGAGAGGCTTGAGGCGATACGGCAGGGAGCTGTTGAAAAGGGGCTCTGGCAAAATACCTATGCCATCAGCAACAAGGAGGAGTACTTTGCGGAGGCGGTACAATCTTTTTTCAACTGTAATCGCTTTGCCCCGATGGCTGATGGTGTACACAATGACATCAACAGCCGTGAAAAGCTCAAGGTATATGACCCGGAGATCTATGCCCTTTTGCTGGACTATTTTCCCGAGACTGATCTCCCCTTGTGTGAGGAGTCTGTGTTGTCACGCTACAATAAGGCAGACGCTTTCAGGAAAAAATATATGGAAGGTTACCACTATGCTATCAGTGAGATTGGATCGATCGGTGATACGCACTCCTTCTGGTATTCCACCCATACACCCAGAGGAACAGAGTTTTTCCTGATCGATGCCGGGAATCGAACGACGACGGCTGCGTTCGATCAGCTGAAAATGGCTGAAGCACTCTCCTGCTTCTCCGACCTGGAGGAGCCCGATCCCTGGAAGTTGCCGTTGGGGACCATTCGTTTCAACAAATCAATAGATACCCTTTCCTTTCACCTGAAGGGATTCGATTGCCGCGTCTCTCTTGCCGACTACACCATCACACGCCTGCCGACAGCAGAGCGGTCTCCCCATTACTGGGAGGCCCTGCAGCGGGAGAACGGGGATCATAAAGTGACCTCTCCCGATGGGAAAAAGAGGGCCTATATCTCAGAGGGCAACCTTTGGGTGACCGATCTGGCAAGCGGGAAGAGTACCCGGTTGAGCGACGATGGTTCACCTTACGAATACTACTCCTCCAATATCTACTGGTCACCCGACTCAAAGATGATTGTCTGTTGTAAATATCGTCCGGGTGAAGAGCGGAAGCTGCAGCTCATCTCCTCCTCACCCGATGATCAGCTACAACCCAAAACGGTCGCCTACGACTACCCTAAGCCGGGTGATGCACTGCCCATCCGACGTCCCGTTCTCTTCATTCCCGATGAGGAGATACAGATTCACTATGATCTCCCCAACGTGGAGGAGCAGTATCACCTTGGTACCATCAGATGGGACGATAGCAGCCGGTTCTTTACCTTTCATTTCAATCGCCGCGGCCACCAGCAGTATCTGATCTATTCCGGTGACGCAACAGGACGGCTCTACCCGGTGGTGGATGAAAGAGCGGATAGCTTTGTCTATTACAACACCCTGTACAGCTACTGGTTTGAAAACAGTGATGAGCTCCTCTGGATCTCCGAGCGTGACGGGTGGAGGCATCTCTATCTCATTGATGTGCCAACAGGCAAAGTAAAGAGACAGGTGACCAAAGGTGAGTGGGTGATCAAGAGCGTGATACAGGTGGATGAGGATGCAGGCACAGCGCTGATCAAAGCCTGTGGACGAGTCAAGGGTGAAGACCCCTACCTGGAGAAGTATTACAAAGTGAATTTTCGCAATGGAGATATCCGGCCACTCACGCCGGAGAACGCACATCATGCGGTCACCTTCAGCTCCGATTTTCAGTACATGGTCGATTCCTACTCACGAGTGGATCTGCCACCCACAATCGTGGTGAGATCGTCACACAACGGTGAGGTGATTCATACTCCGGAAATGCAACCTGATATCTCTTTGGCATTGGAGGCTGGATGGCATATGCCGGAGGTCTTTTCTGCGAAGGGAAGAGACGGTGTCACCGACATCTGGGGGATGATCATCCGACCTACCGATTTTAATCCCTCCAGAAAGTATCCGGTCATCGAATATATCTATGCAGGGCCGCACGACTCCCATGTGCCCAAGGCATTCTCCATGGTGCATCGCTGCAGTGAGTTGGCTGAAATGGGTTTCATCACGGTGATGATTGACGGCATGGGGACCGCTAACCGCTCCAAAGCGTTTCATGATGTCTGCTGGCAGAACCTGAAAGATGCCGGCTTCCCCGATCGGATCGCTTGGATCAAAGCCGCTGCTGAGAAGTACCCCGAGATGGATACCACACACGTGGGTATCTATGGCACTTCGGCCGGAGGACAGAATGCCATGGGCGCACTGCTGTTCCATCCCGGTTTTTACAAGGTGGCGGTATCCTCCTGCGGCTGCCATGATAACCGGATGGACAAGATGTGGTGGAACGAACAGTGGATGGGATATCCCATCGGGAAACAGTATGAGCAATCCTCCAATGTGGTGAATGCTCATCTGCTGAAAGGAGCGCTTTTATTGATGGTGGGAGAGATGGACAACAACGTGGATCCGGCCAGTACCCTCCAAGTAGTGAATGAACTGATCCGTCATGGAAAGGAGTTTGATTTTCTCATGTTACCCGGTGCCGGACATACAGATGGTGGTAGATACGGAGAGCGAAAAAGAAGGGACTTCTTTGTCAGGCACCTCTTGCAGCTGGAGCCACCCAAGTGGAACAGAGCTGGTTGTGAAATGCCATAAAGATGTTTATTTATTCGTTAGAGGATATTACTATCTTTTCGGAGGAATTTTCTATCCTGTTAACTTGCTATTGTTTTAATTTGTGAATGCGAGTCTAACTTATGTTAAAGGGAGATGTGGTTGACAACCATGGTAACCTGCTTGGTTGAAACTGCTTTATCACCAGATTTTTGGTTGATGGTGTAGCCTGATTTTAAAAAAAATAAAGTGAATAATGCAAAAATGATTAAAAGACTATGAAGATGAACACATTTATTCATTTCCTTCTTTCCGTGAACAGGAAAATGGGATTATTTCTGTTAATGCTTTCAATCCTGACCCTTGCGGGTGGGTTTGGATCTCTTTCTGCCTCAGTGGATAGCCGTGTCGTTTCTTCCTCTGAGGTGATACAGCAAACTCCGCTTACCCTGAGGGGAGTGATTAAGGATGCCTCTACAGGTGAACCCCTGATTGGCGCGAACGTGGTAGAAAAAGGAACCTCTAACGGCACCGTGACACAGGGTGACGGCTCTTTCCAGCTTGCTGTGCAGAGCAACCGTGCCGTGCTGGTTATCTCCTATATCGGCTATCAGACCCTGGAGGTGCCGGCATCAGGAAATCTCAACATCTCCCTCAGCGAGGATACCGAACTGATGGAAGAGGTGGTGGTCATCGGCTACGGCACACAACGCAAGGGTGATGTGACCAGCGCCATCGCAAGCGTCAAGGCCGAGGATTTCACAGTTGGTAAGATCGGTGATGCAGCTGACCTGATCAAGGGTAAGATTGCCGGACTGAGCATCTCAAAAGGATCGGGTGATCCCAACTCCGGGTCGACGATTCGCCTGCGCGGTGTGATATCCCTTGAAGGCAGCTCCACACCACTGGTGCTGATCGATGGAATAGAAGGCAATCTCGGAACCGTCGCACCGGAGAACATCGCATCCATTGATGTACTGAAAGACGCCTCCGCCGCGGCCATCTACGGCACACGCGGTGCCAACGGGGTGATCCTGATTACCACCAAGTCGGGCAACAGGGGTGTGGAGACCGTCGCCAGCTATTCTGCCTACACCTCCCTTTCCCAGTTCGGGAAAACACTCGATTTTTACGGACCCGAAGATATCAGGTTGGGAAAGACCAATTTTGTGGATAAGGGGTATGATACCGACTGGCTGGATGCAGTTACACGGACTGCTCTGACACACAATCACAACATCAATGTGAGAGGCGGTACGCAGAAGACCACCTACTCGGCCGATTTCACCTTTCGCAACGAAGACGGGGTGATCATGGATACCTACAGCCGCGACATGAAAGCCAACCTGGATGTATCGCACTGGATGCTCGACGACATGCTGAAGATTCAGATGAACCTGGTAAAAGGAGTGCACAAAAACAGCGCCACCAACGCCAGCAATGCCGATGCCTCCAACATTTACCGCCAGGCCATCATCCACAACCCTACGGAGCCAATCTGGAACAATGATGGCACCTATTATGAGAATTTCCAGGTGAACTACTACTACAATCCGGTGGGGATGATCAAGGAACGTACCGGTGGTTACAATACCGAGTGGACCCGGTTGACCGGTAACATCACCTTTGAACCCGTCAAGGGCTGGCAGACCAACCTGATGGTGGCCACGCGCCTTTCCAATGCCCATAACAAAGGCTACTACACCTCTGAGTATTACAGCCAGAAAATGGAGAACCATACCGGATACGCCTATCATTCTTTTGGCGGAGGCCGTACAGACAACCTGGAGATCACTTCGAAATACAGCAACTTCTTCGGGCAGCACCGTGTGGATGGTCTTGTGGGATATAGTTACCAGTATAATGTGAACGAAGGATTCAGTGCCAACAACTACGACTTTCAGAACGACTTCTTCCAGTACAACAACCTGGGCGTGGGCTTGGCGTTGAAAGACGGAAAAGCCGGCATGGGAAGCTACAAGAACGACAACCGGCTGATCGGCTTCTTCGGCCGTGTCAGCTATGGCTATGCCGATCGATATAATGTGCTGTTGAGTGTGCGACAGGAGGGTTCCTCCAAGTTCGGCGAGAACCACAAATGGGGTGCCTTCCCCTCTGCATCCCTGGGTTGGACCATCAGCAACGAATCGTTTATGAAGGAGCTCACCTGGATCAACCACCTGAAGCTGCGTGCCGGCTATGGTGTGACTGGTGTGATCCCCAACGACTCGTATCAGTCACTGACACGCTATGCACTGGGATCTTCCTATTATTACGAAGAAGGTGTCTGGAAACCGGGGTTGGTGGTTGACTCCAATCCTAACCCCGACCTGAAATGGGAGAAATCAGCAGAGGTGAATGTCGGTCTGGACCTGCGTGTGCTGAATGACCGTCTTGGTGCTTCGGTGGATCTCTACAACAAAAAGACCACCGATATGTTGTGGTGGTACTCCGTGCCTGCTCCTCCCAATCTCTATACCAGGACGTTGGCCAATGTGGGAGAGATGAACAACAAGGGAGTAGAAGTGGCTATCAATGCCGTACCGTTCCGGACAAACGATTTTGAATGGAAAACAACACTGACTGGTTCCTTTTCCACCAACAAACTGATCAGTCTCTCGAACGATCTCTATGAAACAGCCAATGAGATTGATGATGCCAGGCTGGGAGAACCGATCACCATTGCAACACAACGGTTGATCGTGGGGAAGACCGTGGGACAGTTCTACGGCTTGAAATCGGTCGGCGTCTCGGAAAATGGACTCTGGATGATTGAGAATCCCTCCACGGGTGAAGCCGAAGAGTTTACCGACAACATGCTCAACAACGATGTGTATCGTCAATACCTTGGAAATTCACTGCCGAAAGTATACATGGGTTGGAACAATACCTTCTTTTACAAAGATTTTGACCTCTCCATGCAGTTTACCGGCCAGTTCGGATTCGATATCCTGAATGAGCCCCGCGCCTTCTACGAGAACAACTCCATCGCCTACAACCGGTTGAAGTCAGTTGAGAACGCACCCTATGGAGGGCAGAACAGGCTCTCCACGGCACAGAAACAGACCATCGTGAGCTATTACATGGAAAAAGGCGATTTCGTGAAGCTGACAAATCTCACTTTGGGATACACGGTACCCCTGAAGAGCAGCAAGCATGTGAAAGGGATACGGGCATACATCTCGGGTGACAACCTCCTTACCTTTACCGGATATAGCGGGTTAGATCCTGAACTCTCCAATGGCAATCCCCGATCGGCAGGGATCGACTGGCGCGACCGCTATCCTTCGATCCGCTCATGTACCTTTGGTGTTAATATCACATTCTAACAATGAAAAAGATGAAAACAAAGAAAAAAATTACCATACTGTCACTAACAGGTGTATTGTTTTTCACCTTCGGCGGCTGTACCGACCTGAGTGAGACCATATACGATACGCTTGCCGCGGAGAAATATGAATTCACCGAGAAAGATGCGGCCAGCATGTTTGCGCCGGTATACAGCAGCTTACGCTCCGTATACTGGGGATGGAACGGTTATGCCGATATCCAGGATGAGTCGTCCGACCTCTGGTGTACCCCCTATCGCATCGGTATCGGTTGGGGCGATCTCTATGTCTCCCTCCACAAGCATCAGTTTCATTCACAGATCGGTCACTTCTGGACAGAATGGAACTATTCCTATGCCGGAATCAATGCCTGCAACAAGCTGCTCGCCGATAAGGCTGTGCAGGCTTCAGAGGCAGCTACTGCACAGCTGAGGGGTTATCGCGCCCTCTATTATTACATCCTGTTCGATCTCTTCCGCAACATACCCCTTGATACCACCTACGACCATCCCGCCGGATGGATGCCCGATCAGGCCGATCCGCAGGAGACCTGGGATTTTATCATCGGAGAATTGAACGACATCAAAGGAAAATGTGGTCCCGACAACGGCATGGGGCAGATCAACGATTATACGGTGAACATGCTCCTGGCAAAAATGTACCTGAATCACAATGCATGGTTCAACAACCATGCCGATAACTCCTGGTACGGCAAAGCCATCGATGAGGTGAACGAGGTAATCAACAGCAGCCGCTTTGCCCTCGCTGCCAATTATTCCGAAAACTTCAAGGAGGATATCTCCGGTAACCCTGAGATCATCTTCGGCATCCCCTTTGAGAACAAATATGCCAGCGGTAACTACTACGCCAACAAATGGATTCATGTGGCCGGAAGGGCGGTATGGGATTTCAACGGCTGGGCCACAGGAGGGAGTACCGTATTGCCACAGTTTCTGGATACCTACGATGAGGAGGATGGTCGCTTCTCGGCCACCTGGACTGTCGGGCAGCAGTACGACCGCAGCGGTTCCCCCATCATGGTGGAAGGTGAGCCGTTGATCTATACCCGGGAGATCCATAGCATCGACAACCCCGGCTGCTATCCCTTTGAAGGTGCCCGCCTGATCAAATATGAGATCATCTCGGGCGATTTCGGCTCGGCCTACGATGACATCCCATTCTTCCGCCTGGCCGATGCCTACATGATCAAGGCAGAGTGTCTGCTGCGTCTGGGAGGCTACAAGGGTGAAACGGAACAGACCGCGGCCGACCTGGTGACTGCTGTACGGCAGCGTGCCTTCAGGGATAATCCCGCAAAAGCTGTTCGTACCGTGGCGCAGTTAAAAGGAGGCAGCGTCTACGCGTATGGCTACCGTGAAAACCAGGGCAAGATGGGTGAAGAGGATATCTGGGTCACTACCCATGAAGGAGGTGATGACATTGAACTGGGCGGATTGCTCGATGACCTGGCCTGGGAGTTTGTGGCGGAGCACCACCGACGCCAGGATCTGATCCGTTTCCGTATCAGCGGTCGCAACCAGAATGTCTACAACGGCAAGTCCTGGTTTTGCAAGCGTGCAAAAACCGATCCCTCGGACAACCATGCCGATATTTTCCCGTTACCGAAAGATTTCATGGATGGTAATCCCAAACTGGTGCAGAACCCGGGATATGAAGGCAATTAATTACCGTAATCATAAATACTTTAATTATAAAGAGATGAAAAAATATATCATATCTGCTTTTATACTGACCGTGTGCTGTCTGTTACCGGCCTGCAGCGACAGCTACGAGGATGCCACCGACAAGCATCTCTATGGTGAGGAGGAAAGTCCCTACCTGCGCATAGACCAGGCGGCAACCGTCACGACGGAAATCGAATTTGCGGTGGCGCGACTCGAACCCTTTGTGATCAACCTGGCAGATTACAACGAACTCTTTCAGGAAAAGATGCGCTTGACGGTTGATCAGGCGATCAGCGGATTACAAGATGGATCCGTGGTCTTTTACAACATCAACACCACCCGCAATCACTGGAACAAGGCGGAAAAGACCAGAGGCAGCACGGGATGGTACTACAATACGGCAGGAGGTGTAACCAATGAGTCGGATGCATCCAAAACGGTCAGCATCGAACTCGATGCCGGCAACAAGAGACTGATTGTCCATCCCATCGAGGATATAGTAGTCGGCACATCGGTCAGTTTCAATGTCGGATTTGCAGTGAACGGTACCGATTACGACGACTATGTACGTTTTGCTTTTCAGACGTCATACACCGACCCGTCGATTGTGATGATGAACATCACCATTCCTGCCGGCGACTATGCATCGTATGGCATCGATCTGAACAAATACAGGGAGACGATTGCGTTGTGCATGGATATGACACTGGATGAGTTCCTGGCCAGCATCGATACCTTCGGCGGTACTGTCCGTATGTATGCCGTGAATCCGCAAAGCGGCGTGTGGGACGAGACCAGCGGTTATACCGCCAACGCCCCCGGATACTGGATGACCAGCCAGGGTGCTGTTTGCAGCTGGGGCGCGACCGACTTCACCCTTTATGCTGAACTGGCCGCCGGTGACGAGATGCTCTATATCGGTCGTGCACCCGCACTGGCTGCTGGTAACAAATACACTTTAAGCATCGGTTATCGTGACACGGTAAATCCCAGCTATTTCTTCCGTTTCATCATCACCGCAACGCTCGCATAATCATTTTCTGTCAGGAGGATCCTGTTCCCGTGAGGAAGGGGTCCTCCTGTTACTTTTTTACCTGGATGACTCATATGATAAAAAAAAGCATCACACTTCTGCTCTCGCTTTGTCTGCTCTGTTTTCTTACTCAATGCAGCGCAGATGACCCGGTCGTGCAACCGGATGACCCGGAAAATCCGGATGAGCACACAAAACCGGATCCCCCGGAAGAGGAAGGGGTGATCATCCTGACACCATCTGAGGTACGCGATTATGCGAAGATCTATCAACCGAAGGAGTTCGGGGACATGAACTGGCTCAGGAGTGACAGCAAATGGTCCCTCGTCCGTTCCCGCCAGTCGGATCATTTTATTGTCTTCTGGGAAGAGGGCTTTGGAGAGGATCCCAATGCTGCACACCTGCCGGAGGCTCTTCGGGTTGATGTGGAGGATCTGCTGGCAAAAGCAGAATCGTTCTTCACCATCAATGTGGAAAAGTTGAAGTTTGTGCAACTCAACAGCAACCGCTCCAACCTGGACAGATACAAGATGCAGATTTACCTCCATTATCAGACCGAGTGGCTGGCCACCGGTGCCGGATATGATGATGTGATCGGGGCCCTCTGGGTGAACCCTTCCACCTGTAAGCCGGTGGGCTCAACCATCGCCCATGAAATCGGTCATTGCTTTCAATATCAGGTGTATGCCGATCTGCTGGCAGCGGGGGAGACAGCGAACGATTTTTCCCGGGGTTTCCGTTACGGGTTCGGTGGCAATGGCGGCAATGCCTTCTGGGAACAGACCGCACAGTGGCAGTCGTTTCAATCCTATCCCGAGGAGGCCTTTACTTCCCACAACTTCAAGGTATATACAGAAAATGCACACCGACATGTCTGTCACGAATTTCAGCGCTACGCCAGTTACTTCATTCTGTACGATTGGCAAGATCGGCACGGGATCGATTATATCGGTCGGCTCTGGCGGGAAGCCATACGCCCGGAGGATCCGGTGGAGGCTTATATGCGGATGAATGCGCTGACGGTGGAACAGATGAATGACGAGATGTACGAGGCCGCTACCCGTTTTGTGACCTGGGATCTGGATGAGCTGCGTTCTCGGGGAGATGCCTATATCGGCAAACAATCCTGGAAGTTCTACCCGCATGCTGAGGGTGGATATCAGGTGGCATACAGCCATTGTCCCGGCACCACCGGCTATAACGCCGTCCCGCTGAATGTGTCGGAGGCTGGAACCACCATCGTCACCTCTTTTGAAGGATTGACGACCGGCTCCCCACTGGCTTCGGGTGACCCGGGAGCAGCCCTGGTAGGGGAGCAGACGGTAAAGGTGAGCAGCTACAACCCCTCCGATGATTCCAATGCCGGCTGGAGATATGGATATGTGGCCCTGTTGACAGGAGGAGAGCGTATCTATGGTGAGATGCAGCATGACCGCCAGGGTACCGCATCGTTTATCGTGCCGGAGAGGTGTGAGAGAATCTGGTTCGTGGTGTCGGGAGCACCCTCCGCATATCAGTCACATGCCTGGGATGAGAATGAACGAAACGATGAACAGTGGCCCTACCGCGTGCAGTTTGCCGGAACGGATCTGCTGGGCAACATCCCGATTGACCCTGACGCAGAGACGGAAGATATCACGCTCACTTACGCGCTTACCTTCCCGGCTGATGCCGCTGCTTACACAGGAACGACAGTGGACCTGGTGAGCAACAATGACCTGATCAAGGTCGCACAGGCCTTTAAGATGCAGCGATCCGCTATTGGTGCGAACATGCTGGAGCCAGAGCAAACAGCCCGAGAAGGGAAAATTGCTTTCGCTGCAGTTGAACCTGGTGGTGATCTCAATTACGACACCACCGCCAACGGTTACGGCTTCTGGTTCGACAGTCAGGGCGGCGTGATCGGGTGGGACAGTGGCAACGACAGTAAGCTGTTTGCGGAGTTCACTTCAAACGATTTTGTTTTCACCATCGGCCAGTTTCCCGGCAAGTGCAAACCGGGCGATACATTCACCATCCGTGAAGCACTGATCTATACAAAAGAGGGTAAACAGTATCGGGCTACATTTGTTCTTAATATAACCATCACACAATGAAAAAGATAATTTTTGCTATCATCTGTCTGGCAGCTCTTTTGATGAGTTGCAGTAATCACCGTTCCCATAAACAGGGTGAAGAGGAGCAATCTGCGCAACTGGTGGAGCCCATCGACAGACCGGCGATCACCCTGCCACCGGCAGCACTTAACCTTGACCCTTTTTACAGGAAATATATGAATGTGAATGGCATCCATGTGGTCAGTTCCTGGCGAGTCCCCGACAGCTGCTTCTATGCTGCCTTCATTACGGTGAATGCTCTTACCGAAATGCTGCCGCCGGAGGTCCTTGCCTCAATGACCGAAAGAGATACAAGAATAGGTATCATGGCTCGTTATGAGGGTACCACCGATATCCCGGAGCATGCCTACCTTGCTGCCGACACTACACTCAACTGGGATGTACGCGCACGTGGTTTGGGCGGCACGCTTGAGCTGCCGCTGACCACCTGTGCCGAAGAGAATATTCTGGCCTATCAGATTGATAAGTATCATGCGGAGGATATCCTGATCCATGAGTTTGCCCATACCATCCATGATGTGGGTATCTCACCGGTCTACCCCGACTTCAATGAACGCCTGCAGCAGGCCCTGGATGCTGCCATCGGGAAAGGAAGATGGTTCAATACCTATACTGCAACCAATATCTGGGAGTACTGGGCGGAAGGAGTACAGAACTGGTTCAATGTAAATGCCGAAGTGGAGAATGAGATGGGTGACGGGAAGCATAACCGTGTGAATACACGGGAAGAGATGAAGAGATACGATCCCGGATTGTATGAAATCATCTCGGATTATTTCCCCGAAACCGAAGAAACAGTCAGCCGGCATGCTACGCTCAATCTCTATCCCTGTGAGATATGAAAACCTCATAATTCCAAACCCTAGAAATGCTGAACTTGACAACTTAACAGCCCAAGAACCTAACAACTTAACAATGAGACGTAAGACGATATCTGGTATACTGCTGTCTGTTTTGGTCCTTTCCACGGTGAATGCACAATCCCCCTGGGAGAGAATTGCCCAAAGGCCCTCTACCTTGCAGATTGAACGAGGAGAAAAAACCTATACCACCCAATCATTTTCACTGACCCTGGTGAATGCTTCCCAAACGGTGAAGCATCTGAAGCCGCTTTCGGACCGTTCATTTGATTATACTCCCTCAGAGCGACTCAACCTTAGAGACAAAGATGGCCTTTATCACCTGGGTGATATCAACTTGACTCTCAGAAGCGGAGTGAAGGGCGAATGGAGACGATTCTCAACGGCGCAAAGCAGAAAACCGGTAGTGTGTTTACCGGTCGCTGACCCGGTATTGGCAGCCTCCGATCTGGAGCAGACGCTGCCGGCTGATATTCCTCTTAATATTAAAAGGTATTGGGAGACAGAGAATGGTGACCTGCTGCTTCGTTTCAGTCTCACCAACATCACCTCCGATTCGGTTGAGATCGGTTCCCTGGGCATCCCTTTGATATTCAATAATATCCTGGAGGGCAAAAGTCTGGAAGAGGCACATCATGACAATGTTTTCTTTGATCCCTACATCGGAAAAGATGCCGGATACCTCCAGGTAAACCGCCTCCATGGGATAGGGGAGAGTTTGTTGGTGATGCCGCACCTTAATGCCGGCTTTGAAGCCTATAACCCGTTGAACGATGATCCTACCCCTAAGGGTGTTGTCTTTGAAGGATTTCATGAGTGGCTGATACATAGCAAGGCCAATGCCGAAACAGAGTGGGATGGAGCAAACCCCTGGAATGAACCAACCAGCTCTATTCTGGCTCCGGGAGAGCAGAAAGAGTTTGTATTGAAGTTTGTGCTGGCGCCCTCCATTCGGGAAATTGAGCATACACTGACAGAGCAGGACAGACCGGTAGCCGTCGGTTTACCCGGTTACATCCTGCCAATGAATGAAGCGGGGAAACTGTTCCTCAGCTATCCCAAAGAGATCAGAGAAATAGCCGTCACTCCCGGGAATGCGATGAGCGTCACATATAAGAGCGAGACGCCTAACGGCTGGTCGGAATATGAGATAAAGGGTCAACAGTGGGGTCGCGCCCGTCTCACAGTGACGTATGAGGATAACACTATGCAGACGATCCATTACAAGGTGATCCAATCGCAGGAAGAGACAGTCAACAACCTGGGGCGGTTTCTCACTACCGAACAGTGGTATGAGAACGATGAGGATCCCTTCGAACGCTCTCCTTCGGTGATGAACTACGATTATGAGAGAAAGCAGATTCTCACCCAGGAACGACGTTCCTGGTTTGTGGGATTGAGCGATGAGGCTGGTGCCGGCAGCTGGCTGGCAGCGATCATGAAACAGCTGGTGAATCCGGAGAGGGATGAGGTTGAGAAAATCAAAAGATTCATGCAGGAGACATTGTGGGGAGGGATCCAGCACGACGGTGACTCCACAAAATACGGAGTCCGTAAAAGCCTCTTCTATTATGAGCCTGACCTGATGCCCAAGGATACCTACAACGACTCCATTCAGTTCCGGGGATGGGAAGCCTGGTCACTTGAAAACGCACAGGATTTGGGCAGGTCCTATAACTATCCCCATGTGGCAGCAGCTCACTGGGTGATGTATCACCTCGGCAGAAACAGGGGATATGAGGAGATCGACTGGAAACGCAGCCTTGAAAATGCATACCATACCGCTATCGCAATGGTGAAGTTCGCTCCCTGGTATGCACAATTTGGTCAGATGGAGGGCTCAGTCTTCCTCTATATCCTGCTCGACCTGCAACGGGAGGGACTCACTGCGATGGCCTCATCCCTCGAACTCGAGATGAAGAAAAGGGCGGATCACTGGCAATCGCTCGACTACCCCTTTGGGAGTGAGATGCCATGGGACTCCACCGGTCAGGAGGAGGTTTACATGTGGACATCCTACTTCGGTTATGCCGACAAGGCAGAGGTGACACTCAACGCCATCCTGGCTTACATGCCTACGGTTCCTCACTGGGGCTATAACGGCAGTGCGCGCCGTTACTGGGATTTTGTCTACGGCGGGAAACTGGCCCGTATTGAAAGACAGCTGCACCACTACGGTTCGGGACTGAACGCCATACCTGTGCTATCAGCATATCAGAAACAACCGGATGACTTTTACCTGCTGCGGGTGGGACATGCCGGTTCCATGGGGCCACTGGCCAATATTACGGAAGATGGATTTGGTCCGGCAGCCTTCCACTCCTATCCCTCCACACTGGAGATCGACGGGTATGCAGGTGATTATGGCAGCGGTTTCTACGGCTATGCTGTGAATGCCTCCACCTATATCTGCCAACATCCAGAATTCGGCTGGATCGCTTTCAGCGGCAATATCACGCAGGAAGGAGAATGGATACGTACCGAGATCACTACTGCCGGTAAAAACCGTCTCTTTATCGCTCCACTCGCTCTCGGTCTGGAAGCGGTCAGTGGTAAGATAAATCAAGTGGATATCAATCCTGATTGCGGATTAATTGTCTTGCAGCTTGAGGGGAAGACACTGCTCGATCTCTCCTTTCCGGATGATCAGATGATTGATCTACCTGTCGGAATCGTGAAAAATGAGAGAGGCTACTTTGAGATCACACCAGAAAAAGGAGAAACCACCTCGATCGCATTCAAAATCCGGCGAAAGTGAATTGATTAGAAGATAAACGAATCACCCGTGAAATGAAAAGGCGCTTTTTCACGGGTGCTGGTAAATAATTGGAAGTAAAATGAGAAGTAGTTATTTCTTTTTGACATCATGGCTGTGTGCCATGCTGACGTTATCCCTCCCGGTATTGGGTGATACATCACCCGGTGAAACCGTAATTCTCTCACAGGATGCCAGATCCATCGTGAGCGTAGAACAGGTGATGGTAAATTGTCCGGTAGGTACTACACCCCGGTTGCCTTATCAGATATGGGTCACCTATTCTGACGGCTTCTCGGAATATCGCCAGACACGATGGAACAACATATCTCGCTTCGTGGAAGAGGATCAGGCCAATCCCGATACCCATCATGTAGGAGATGCATACCACATCGACGGGTTCATAACTGGTGACAACAGCACACCCAATGGTTATCCCATCACAGCTCATATAGTGGTGGTGGCAGGAGAGGAGGAGGTACCCTCCCACACTCCAGTTGCTGAACCTGTTCCGCTAAACAAGGTGATCCTTACCGGTGACAACAGGCTCACCTCCAACAGGGACCTGGCAATCCGTGAGATTATCAGCTGGGATGTCTCCCAACAGCTATACAATTACAGGGATACCTATGGCTTGAGCAAGGAGGGGTATAGTGTCTCCGACGGATGGGACTCCCCTACCACCAAGTTGAAAGGTCACGGCTCGGGACACTATATGTCAGCGCTGGCATTTGCTTTTGCCAGCGCTACCGATCAGGAGCAGAAAGAGATGCTGCGCGCAAATATGACCAGGATGGTCAATGAGCTGAGGGAATGCCAGGAAAGGACCTTTGTGTGGAATGAAGAGCTTGGCAGGTACTGGGAAGCACGTGACTTCGCACCCGAAACTGAACTGCGTGAGATGAAAGGTGGCTGGCAGGATTTCGACCACCACAAACAGGAGTGGCAAAAATATGGATATGGTTATCTCAACGCCATTCCGGCACACCATCCGGCACTGCTTGAGATGTATCGTGCCTATAACAACGAGAGTTGGATTTGGGCACCCTATTACTCCATCCATAAACAGCTGGCGGGGTTGATCGATATTGCCACCTATATGGATGATCCGGCTGTGGCAGCCAAAGCATTGCTGATCGCCAAAGATATGGGACTCTGGATATGGAACCGGCTTCATTACCGTACCTACATGGAGATGGAGGGGACACAGGAGGAGCGCAGAGCCAAACCCGGCAACCGCTATGAGATGTGGAACATGTACATTGCCGGTGAAGATGGCGGAACAGGCGAATCGTTGGCCCGTCTCTCCGAGATGGTGAGCGATCCGCTGGAAAAAACACGTCTCCTCGAAGCTTCTAACTTTTTCGACAGCCCCTCTTTCTACGAACCACTGGCAAGGAATATCGATGACATCCGCACCCGCCACGCCAACCAGCATATACCCAAGATCACCAGTGCCCTGCGCAGCTTCAGGGGGAACAATGATCCGCACTATTACCGTCTTTCACAGCATTTCTGGGAGATGATTCAGGGACGCTATCGCTATGCTACCGGCGGCGTGGGCAATGGTGAGATGTTCAGACAACCCTACTCACAGATGCTGAGCATGGTGACCAATCCTTCACCCACTCTGAATGAGACCTGCTGCGCCTATAATCTTGCCAAGCTGACCAAGGATCTGCACTGTTTCAACCCGGAGGATGCCCGTTATATGGATTACTACGAACGGCTGCTCTACAACCAGATCGTGGGATCACTGCATCATTCCTGTTATATGACCACCTATCACTATGCGGTAGGACTCAATGCCTCTAAACCCTGGGGGAACAGGACACCGCAATCCACCTGTTGCGGGGGTACCGGATCGGAGAACCATGTCAAGTACCAGGAAGCAGCCTATTTCGTTTCGGAACAGACCCTGTGGGTATCCTTGTATCTGCCGACAGCTTTTCAATGGGATGAAAAAGGAGTCTCCATCCGGCAGGATTGTCTCTGGCCGGCGGAACATTCAGAGATAAGGGTTGCCCACGGCAGTGCGGTATTTGCAATGAAGCTGCGCGTTCCCTATTGGGCCACAAAAGAGTTCGATATCAAACTGAATGGCCGATCTGTTGCCTCTGACTACCCCCCTTCCTCCTACGTGACCATCCCGGCCCGTTTATGGAACGAGTCGGATCGGGTGGAGGTTATCATGCCCTTCAACAAGCATATTGATTACGGTCCGGATAAAATTGAATCAGCATCCCTTGGTGATGATAAACCAGTAACGGGATTTGAATCCATGTGGGCAGGGACCCTCATGTATGGTCCCCTCGCCATGACAGCTTCCGGTGTCAATAACTGGAACGAAGCAATTCTGACAATCGATTCCTATCTGGACAATGTCATCCTCAATGGTGCCAGTGCCGCATCAACGGGAACCAATGGTAACCTCTATACCCTGACAGTTGGAGATCACACCTTTGTCCCCGATTACTACAGTGATGCGCACTCCACGCACTATTTCAGGCTCCACATCGTAGATGAGATGATCGCAACATTCAGGGAGTTGCTACGGCAAAAGATTGAGGGTGCAGCGATCTTTCAGTCGGAAAACTATTCATCATCATCGTTTGGAGTGCTGAAAAAAGAGATTGAAATCGGGAGAGAAATGGCTGCCACCGGTGAAGCAACCCAAAGAGAGATTGTGGATCAAATCACCGCTATTGACAACAGCATCAACAATCTTCAGTCTGTCAGACTGGAGAAGTCTCACCTGTTCGTTCTGCTAGAGGAGGCGGCATCGAAAAAGAGCGCTGACTATACCTGGAATAGTTGGCATGCCCTTCAGATGGCAATGGCTACTGCCGGTGAGGTGAAAACAACCGCTACGTCACAGCTGGCAGTCGACAAGCAGATCCTGTCGCTGCGCAAAGCAATGGAGGAGCTGGTGATGGCTAGTGGTGTCGATAAGGTTGAATTGGGTGAAGTCCTGGCTCTTGCAGCAGAGCGGAAGAAAGCACAGGAGGCTTGGAATGCCCTCACTGTGAAGGTGCCGGAATATGCTCCCTGGGCACCACATGCCTACAGACGCCTGATGCATCAATTCGTTGAGGCACAAAAAATTTATGCGAACATTGACAAAAACTATTGCCAGCAAGAGGTCAATCAGGCCGCCTCGTTATTGAGTGCGGCCATCAATACAATGAGACCGGGGAACCTGCCTGAACCGGAGGATCTCTATCCGCTTACCCGACTGCTGAGACAGGCTGACCGGATACCTACCTATGAAATGTCACCCGCTATCACCGATGCAATCTCCTATGCCCGAATGGTTGTTTCATATGTCGAAGATGGCAGCGGCACACATGATATGATCCGAAAAGCGGTTGGAATGCTGGAGAACCTACTCAATAGTAACCACAAATGATATGTGAAAAATACTTTACCATATATTCCTGTTTTATTTATGAAAAATAAGTAATAGATATAAATATAATTTTTTGAGTGTTAAATAGGACTAACCACCGACTGAGGCTTAAGGTGACTTTTATGGCTGATATCGAGTGCCAATACTGTTTGATTCTCTTTTGTTGTCAGGAGGATTGTCTATTATTTGAGCTATCGTAAACAGCAAAAAATTAAAAAAATGTTGGAATAATTTGTTAATTCACGAAAATTGTTTTTCTTTGTTCACTTAATAAGTGTCCAAGAAACATTTTAATGTACACTTATTAAGTGAGTGATATTTGAACCCTGTTGGTTTATCGTTAACATTTATAACTTTTTATACTTCCATGCGAAACAAGAAACAGTTATTGTCCTTGATGATGTTCTTTCAGTTCTTCATTCAGGGATCCTGGTACGTCACCATGGGTACTTACCTGGGTAAAACATTGGGCTTTACCGGCATTCAGATAGGCCTGGCATATGGTACTGCTGCCATTGCTTCCATCATTTCACCGGTGATTATTGGTATGATTGCCGATCGCTTTTTTTCAGCAAACAGGGTGCTGGCCTTTCTAAATATTACCGGTTCGATCTTGTTGGTTTGGCTTACCCGGATTGAACATTTTTCACTTTTCTTCCCAGTATTATTGTTATACAGTATCTGTTTCATGCCCACCATGGCACTAACCAATTCCATCTCATTTGCCAATCTTTCCAATCCATCAAAAGAGTTTTCCCGAATCCGGCTTTTCGGTTCACTTGGATGGATTGCATCCGGGTTGATGATTAGTGCAATGGGTCTCGAGTCTTTCTCTACTCCTTTTTTGATTGGTGCATCCATCTCATTCATCTCAGGATTGTTCGCCCTGATTCTTCCCTACAGAGCGCCGGTTAAAGCTACCGAAAAGGCTACTGTGTCTCAGATACTGGGATTTGACGCGTTTAAGTTGATCAGGGAGAAATCATTTGCTGTATTGCTGATCTTTTCAGCTCTCATTTGTATCCCACTGGCCTTTTATGATTCATTCACCAATCTGTTTATCACCGATGTAGGGATTGAAAATGCCGCTGCAGCAATGAGTCTGGGGCAGATTGCGGAGGTGATTTTTCTCTTTTCTTTTCCCTTTTTCTTTTTGAAGCTGGGATATAAAGGATCTATCGTTGCAGCCATGGTGGCCTGGATTGTGATGTATGGGAGTTTTTCCATGGGTGCTTTTTCGGGTAATACCGCATTCCTTTATGGGGTGTTGCCATTACATGGGTTCTGTTTCACCTTTTTCTTCGTGGCCGGTCAATTGTATGTCGATGAGAAAGCGCCTGCCTCTCTGAGGAATTCTGCACAAGGACTGATCACTTTTGCCACCTATGGATTGGGAAAATATGGCGGAACGTTGACCGCCGGAAGGGTTGTGGATCGTTTTACAAAAGGAGATATCTATGACTGGGCGGCAATCTGGATGATGCCTCTTATAATGGCCGTCGTTTTCACAATGGGATTTGTCTTGTTATTCCGTGAAAATCTACATAAAAGCAAGATTGTTTATTAAATCCTTAAATTTGTATATCTATGGTTAGATGATTGAATTAGTGCGAGTAATGCAGGTAAATGCATCCAAAAAATTATCAAAAATCTATTAATTTATTCCTGAAAACATGAAAAAAGAATCAACACATTTCAAACGCAAGAGTGTATTTTCTGAAAACTCTTTTAAAATTTTGGTGTTACTGTTTCTTACCCTCTGTTCCTACACATTATCAGCACAGATAAAAGTGACTGGGACGGTCAGTGATGTAAACGGAGAACCCCTGATCGGTGTCAATGTAGTGGTGAAAGATGCTACTATCGGAACCGTAACTGATATGGATGGAGGGTACTCATTAGAAGTACCGGGAGAGAATTCCATTCTTGTTTTTTCCTATATCGGTTATCTCACCAAAGAATCCGTGGTAGGTACACAAACCCTGATCAATCAGACATTGCTGGAAGAATCACACCTGATGGATGAACTGGTGGTGGTGGGATACGGTACACAGAGGAAGGTGACCGTAACAGGTTCTGTGGCAAGTGTGGCCGGTGACGATCTGAAAGTATCTCCGACGACCAACCTCTCAAATGCCATTTTGGGTCGTATGCCCGGTGTGATCGGTTATCAACGTTCCGATGAGCCCGGTGGCGGCGGAACCACCATTCGCATTCGTGGTACCAACTCGTTGGGTTACCAGGATCCCTTAATTGTGATTGACGGAGTACCTGGACGTGCAGGCGGTTTGAATCGGATCAACCCGAATGAAATTGAATCCATGTCCGTGTTGAAGGATGCTGCAGCAGCCATCTACGGTTCACGTGCTGCCAACGGGGTGATACTGATCACCACCAAACGTGGTAAAGAGGGCAAACCGACTATCACCTATTCAGGAAGTATGGGATTCTCACAACCTACTCGTATACCTGAACTTGCCAACGCTTTTGAATATGCGACAATGGTTAATGAGATTGATAAATATTCAGGGCGTGATCCCCGTTACTCGGATGAGGACCTGAGACAATACCAGGACGGCTCCGATCCCTGGGGACACCCCGATACCAACTGGTATAAAGAGACTGTCAAAGAGTATTCACCCATCTATCGGCATGATGTAAGTATCACAGGTGGTAGTGACCGCTACAAGTTTTTTATCAGCCTGGCTGCCAATGGTGAGGATGGTATCTATAAGAAATCGGCGAATCGCTATGATCAGTTCAGTGCACGCGTGAATCTGGATATGAAAGTGAACGATTCATTTGATATCTCTTATGGGAATGTCAATCGTCTTCAAATAACCAATTACCCTGCCCGCGGTGCAACCGACATCTTCAGCTCCATGGTTCGCAGTAAGCCTATCTTACCGGCTTACTGGCCTAGCGGAGAACCGGGTCCGGATATAGAATATGGCGATAACCCGGTAGTGCGTGCCACTCCGGCAACCGGTGAGGATATTTATAAGGCGTATTACATCCAGAACACACTGAAAGCAACCCTGAAAGTGCCCGGTGTTGAAGGGTTAAGCCTGATCGGCACCGCATCCTATGACCAATATTTCAATAACCGGAGACGATTTGAAAAGCCATTTACCCTCTACACCTGGGATGGCAATCCGGAACATACGCTGACACCTTCTTTAAAAGGTGTTTCACAACCATTGCTCGAAGAAAGAAGAGAAGAACAGACGGACTGGATGACCAACCTGGTAGCCAATTACGATGGTTCGGTGGGAAATCATAATTTCGGACTTACGGCAGGTGTGGAAGCACAGCAGAACGAGTGGCGCGTAGTGAGGGCTACCCGCAAGTACTTTATTTCAGACGCATTGGATGAAATCAACAACGGATCGGTAACTGATATGGAGACAGAGGGTTACTCCTGGAAAGAGAGCCGTATCAACTACTTTGGCCGTGCCAACTATAACTATCTCGAGAAGTACCTGCTTGAGTTTGTCTTTCGTTACGACGGCTCCTACCGTTTCCCAAAAAACAAACGGTATGGGTTCTTCCCGGGAGTATCTGCCGCCTGGCGCGCTTCCGAAGAACCATTCTGGCAGGAGCATCTCGATTTCATCAGTTATTTCAAACTGAGGGGTTCCATTTCCGAGACCGGTAATGATTACCTGGTAGATACCGATGGAAACCTCGACCGAAGTATTCAATATTTGAATACCTATGGGTTCGGTACCGAGTATATGTTTGGCTCATCATTCCAGAAGACACTCTATCCGACCCGTACCCCTAACCCGAATATTACTTGGGAGGTGGGAACCACCTATGACATTGGATTCGAATTCAAATTCCTGGATAACAGGTTAAGCGTGGAGTCTGATCTCTTCTACCAGAAACGTACCAACATGTTGATTTACAGGAATGCTTCCCTGCCTCAGATCTCAGGTATTACGCTTCCACGTGAGAATATCGGTGAGATGTCCAACAAAGGGATTGAAGGGTTGGTTTCATGGGCCGACAGGGCCGGGAAGGTAGAGTATGATGTGACGTTTAACATGACCTATGCAAAGAATAAACTGATATTCTGGGATGAGACACCCGGTATACCTGATTATCAGAAAAGAACCGGGAAACCGGTTAATACCGAGTTGTGGTACATCGCCGATGGCGTGTTCAACACACAGGAAGAGCTGGACAGCTATCCCCATTGGCCAAATGCGCGTACCGGTGATATCAAGTTTGTAGACACAAACGGTGACGATGTGATTAATGCCGACGACCGTGTGCGTGCAGACAAAAACTCACAGCCTCCTTTTGTATTTGGTACGACCATGGGAATTCGTTGGAACAATTTCGACCTGAGAGCTCTGTTTCAGGGTGCCATGGGTGGTATCACCTATATCTGGCGGGAGAGAGCCGGTGAAGCGGGAAACTATTACAAGTTTATGTACGACAATCGTTGGACTGAGGAAAACCCAATGGTAGAGCATCCACGTGCCTATAACCGGGAAAATGAATATTGGGCGAAACAGGGTACTGACCAGAAAAACACTTACTATCAGTTCAAAACAGATTATCTGCGTTTGAAAAGTATGGAAGTGGGTTATACCTTCAACTTCCCGTCTATCCGGAATGTAGGGATCCAGGATCTGCGTCTCTATGTGAATGGTTCCAACATCTTCACGATAGACAATGTGAAGGTGCAGGATCCGGAAGCCAATGATACCGGTCGTGAATATCCGCAACGTCGTATCTGGAATGTAGGTGTTTCTGTAACATTCTAAAATTAAGCAATTATGAAAAATATAAAACAACTAACAGCTGCAATCGTTTTGGCTTTAATGATTGTCTTCAATTCCTGTTCAGACTTTATGGATATCGTTCCTTCTACTTCCTATACCGAAGAGATGGTCTTTACCGATGCAGCCCTGACACAGGCTTTCGTAAATGATTTATATAACAACATCCATCCGGGAGCAAAGGAGCATTCTCTGGATGGATTGACCGATGATGCTTATTTTACCCACAACTACGGACAAAAAGATATTGTGGAAGCTGTCTCCATTTCAGGAAGTAATCTTCAATGGTATAACGACAACAACAATCCTTTTAAGTGGGAACTCAGGTATAAAGGCATTCGTTTTGCAAATATTATCATCAATAATATTGACAATGTGCCCGAAAAGATCGGCTATAACCTGGAACGTATGAAAGGTGAGGCATATTATATGCGTGCCCATATGTATCATGAGCTGATTCGCGGCTACGGTGGGGTACCCATCGTGACGGAAGATTTCTCTCTCGATCAGGTAGAGGAGATGAAAAAACCGCGTAACAGCATGCGTGAGTGTCTGGAATTTATTGTAAGTGATCTGGAGCAAGCTGAGCAATATCTCCCCGAAACCGTCGGTTCCTCGGAATGGGGGCGTGTAACCAGATATGTGGCAACCGGATTGAAGGCTCGTATTTTACTGCATGTGGCCAGTCCGCTTTATGCCGACCGCTCTGTGAATACGTTGGCTGTGAATCAATTTGATGGGGATCGGATGGCAACCTACCGTGCCGCCAAAAATGCCGCAATCGATGTGATCGAGGAGGGCCCATTCGCATTGATTGATTGCAAAGGTGGGATTAACACCGAAAGAGCCGAAAAATTCAAGGCCATTATGACCGACGTGCAAAATAGTGAACAGATGTTTGTCCGTAATTATCATACCTCTATCGGCGCTGAAAATCGAATGGGATTATGGCATGGTCCGAATGGCTATCATAACTGGGCCGGAACAACTCCCACACAGGACCTGGTGATGGCTTTTGAGTTTGAGGACGGTTCCATGCCAGTAGGGATGACGAACCCTGGTGAATTCCAGAAAGGAAATCCCTATAACGGTCGCGAACCTCGTTTTTATGCCACCGTCGCTACCGATGGGAATACCTGGGGACGTCCGCGCCCTGCTGATGCCGCTACATTGGATCCCACACCTCTGGGACGTCTGCAGGCCGGCAAATATGAAGTGACAAACGGTGATGTGGAAATCGAATACCGTGATGGAGTCACACGCCGTTCGATGTGGGGCGTGGATACACGTCAGGGCCCTATCGAAGACTGGAACGGATCATGGACCGGTTATTACGAGAAAAAGCTGATTGACACATCTATTGATGCCCAGTATTTCAGACAGACGGTACCTCATGTCTATATGCGTTTAGCCGAAATGTACCTGATCGCAGCGGAAGCATGCGTTGAATTGAACGAACTGGAGGAAGCGGCACAATGGATGGATGTGCTGCGTGGTCGCATTGATCTGACAGACACCCGGACAGCACTGATTGCTCGTGGTAAGCAATTTAACCAGGCTGATATGCGTGAATTTGTGCGCCAGCAACGTCGCGTAGAATTTGCATATGAGCAACATCGCTATTTTGATGTCCGGCGCTGGATGATCGCCCCCGAATCGGGTAACAAGCCTTTAACAGGGATCATTGTGGAGGGTATTCTGAAACCAGGTCAAACATCGATGAAACCCTATATTCACAACGAAGAGAAATATGATTATTATTATTATGTAAATGATCTCTCCAGTCGTGAAACCCGCAAATGGATGGATAAGATGTATTTTGCTCCTATTCACCAGGATGAAATTCGTCGTAATCCCAATCTGGAACAGAACCCATTTTACGGTGACTGATAAATAGTCAGACTGTCCGGAAATGAAATGACAAGCGTTGCTTTTTTTGTTTTCGGACAGTCTGTTTTCTTTTTAATCATATATCCCCATCAATGGAGAATGGGATTATTCGAACGAAACCGGTAGAAACCCTGGGGATGTGCGATACGTATTTTTATTTCTGAAGAGTTAGTTTTACACTATTTCTTTTTCAAATTTCATATTATTTCGTACTTTTATAGGCAATTCTGAATATCTAAGTGGATACAAACTAAACTTACTATTTTATATCAAATACAATAATGCCCGGTAAATCAAGAAGGAACTACAAACCTAAAAAATTATTTCACCAGCGCAAAGGGTTCTTCCTTTCTTTAGGAATCATCATTGGAGTGATAATGATAGCTGCATTGTACCAGACATCGGTCTATTTTTCCACCAACGAATCCTGTATGATGTGCCATGTGCATCCTCACGCCGAGGAGAGCTGGCGCCTCTCCACCCATGTCAACAACGGTAGCGGGGTGATGGTCAACTGTGTGGACTGCCATCTGCCACCCAAGGATAACACCTGGGAGCACTACTCAGCCAAGGTGGCACTGGGAGCGCGCGACCTCTGGGGCTACCTCACCAAGGACAGTACCGATTTCGACTGGGACAGCAAGTCGGAGTTAGAACATGCCGTGAAATATATCCCCAACAAATCCTGTGTGAAATGTCACCAGAACCTCTTCCCTGAGGGGGTGACAGACGATGCGGTGACAGCACACCTCTATTACGAGGAGAACGCTGAGAAGCTTGATCTGCAGTGCATAAGCTGCCACCTCGATGCCGGTCACTACAACCCCGATTACGCCCATGGGCAGATGACCGGTATCCCCGGTATGTCAGCATCTTACAATATGGATAGCACACTCTTTTTCAAGGAAGCCACACCAGTGAATGCCTTCACCGATTACCGTGAGCAGATTCCCGGTACCACCGTATCCTTCCAGATGAGGGCGATAGAGGGGGGTACCTTCAAGATGGGAAGCCCGGAGAAAGAACCGTTCCGTAACGAAGATGAGTCTCCACAACATATGGTGTCACTTACTCCTTTCTTTATGGCTGAGGTAGAGACCACCTGGGATCAGTACTGGGCATTTTATGCCGAGACGATGAGTGAAGGACGCACACCCCCTGAGGTGGTGTACCAGAACAACCTGAATGCGATGGGGGTAGATGCAATCTCGGGACCCACCTCGCCCTTTGGCTTCCCCGATCAGGGATGGGGTCAGAGCGACCGGCCGGCGATCACCATGACCCATTATGCTGCTGAAACCTTCTGCCAGTGGCTCTCTGCAAAGACCGGAAAGAAATACCGGCTACCCACAGAAGCGGAGTGGGAGTATGCTGCCCGTGGCGGTACCGAGACCGCTTACTTCTTCCCGGGTAGTCCGAAGGCGTTTTCAGACTACGGGTTCCTGCGCAATATCTTCAAGCCCAGGACTGACAGCATCAGTTCTTATGTAGTTTACAGTAAGAACAGCCATAGCCGTACGCAACCACCCTCCTTTGTGCTGCCCAATCCCTTCGGACTGAAGAATATGCCGGGGAACGTGATGGAGTATTGTGCCGATAAATATGATCCACAGGCATATGCAAAAAGAAGCGGTGTCACACAGGATCCACTGGTTACGGAGGGTGAAGAGTGGGTGGTACGTGGAGGACTCTACTCCTCCGATGCCGCAGAGGTGCGCAGCGCCGCCCGCAGTCATACCCGTCACGACGACTGGCTCAGAACCGATCCACAGCAACCCAAGAGCATATGGTGGTATTCCGACATCAAGGGTATCGGCTTCCGTGTGGTGTGTGAACCCGATCCTTCATTGTTGTAAGAGGGATGGAGTGGTAACCCGGCGGTTCTGCCAATAATAAACAGCGGAAATAGAGAAACAAACAGTTCAACATAACCTATAAACTAAAACAATCGGAGAAATGAAAAAAGAAAACAATCTGACCAGAAGGTCATTTCTTAAGACATCTGCCGTGGCCGGTGCCATGGGTGTCATCGGTACAGGATCTGCAGGTCTGCTAACCTCCTGCAGCGGGAAAGAGAAAAATGGTATCAAGCCGTTGAAAGAGCCGGGTACCTATTATATCCCTGAGCTGCCTGATCTGGCAGCTGACGGTAAAGAGCTGAAAGCAGGTGTGGTCGGTTGCGGCGGACGCGGCTCGGGTGCAGCCATGAACTTCCTGAATGCCGCCAATGGAATAACGATTGTGGCTCTGGGCGATGTGTTCCAGGACAGAGTGGATGGTTTGGCCGATAAATTAAAAACAGAGAAGAATATTGATATACCGGCTGAGAAAAGATTCGTGGGCCTTGATGCCTACAAACAGGTGATCGACAGTGACATCGATCTGCTGATCGACTGTACACCTCCCTACTTCCGGGCCGAACACTTCAAATATGCGGTGGAAAAAAACAAACATGCTTTTCTGGAGAAACCGATCTGCGTGGATGCTGTGGGATACCGTACCATCGTGGCTGCTGCCAAACAGGCACAGGCCAAGAACCTGAGTGTGGTAACCGGCACACAACGCCACCACCAGCGTAGCTATGTGGAGTCCTACAAACAGATCATGAACGGTCTCATCGGTGAGATCACAGGGGGTGCTGTCTACTGGAACCAGAGCATGCTCTGGTATCGTGATCGCCAGCCGGGATGGAGTGATTTTGAGTTCATGGTGCGTGATTGGGTCAACTGGAAATGGCTTTCCGGTGATCACATCGTAGAACAGCACGTCCACAACATTGATGTCTTCACCTGGTTCTCCGGCCTGAAACCGGTGAGCGCTGTCGGCTTTGGCTCCCGTCAACGACGTGTGACCGGTGACCAGTATGATAACTTCAGCATCGACTTCACAATGGAGAACGGTATCCACCTGCACAGCATGTGCCGCCAGATTGATGGTTGTGCCAACAACGTGAGTGAATTCATACAGGGAACCAAAGGCTCGTGGACCAGCAATGGGGGGCATGTGATCAAGGATCTGGCCGGGAATGTGATCTGGCAGTATGACGAGGAAGCTGAGAAAACCAACTTCCAACAAACTGACCCTTACACGCTGGAACATGTGAACCTGATCAACTGCATACGCAGCAACAATCCCATCGAACAGGCTTCCGAGACTGCTGTCTCAAATATGGCGGCTATCATGGGGCGTGAATCAGCTTACACCGGCCAGCAAACAACCTGGGATGCCATGACCGCTTCCCAACTCAGTTATACTCCTGTCGACCTGAACATCGGTAAGATGGATATGACAGGATTTACCGTTCCGGTTCCTGGCAGTGCCAAAAAATAACAACGCGAGTATGACAATTGACAGAAGAAGATTTATCAGAACCACCCTCGCCGGGTCAGCAGCTCTGGCTGTGGCAGGGTGCAACTCTTTTGCCTCCGCCAAAGCAGAAGAGAAGGATGCAGTAGCTAAGGCTGTGCTGAACATCTCCTTTCAGGAGGGTACGGCACCGGGTCAGACACTGATTGAAAAGTTCGACTTCATGGAAGCGCACGGGGTGAACGGCTTTGAACCTCATGGCAAGGCAATGCTTGCCAGGCTCCAGGAGATGAAGGATGCCCTCAGTGGTCGTAACATTAAGGTCAGTGCCGTTTGTGCCGGCTTCGATGGCTTTATCCTCTCCACCGATCCTGCTGTACGCAAGCAGTGCCGTGACTCTATGGCGGAGTTGATCGTGGCTGCCGTCGAGCTGGAATCGACAGGTGTGATCATCGTCCCCGCCTTCAACAGCCAGGTGCCGGTGATGCCACACACCCAGGAGACACGTGATTTCCTCTGCGAGCAGTTTGATGAGATGGGTACCTTTGCCCAGGAGCATGGCACAACCGTGATCTTTGAGCCACTGAACCGCAAGGAGGCGTTCTACCTTCGTCAGGTGGCGGATGCCGCCTCCATCTGCCGCGATATCAACAACCCGGGTGTGAAGTGCATGGGTGATTTCTGGCACATGACCTGGGAGGAGAACAGCGATATGGCTGCCTTCCTCTCAGCAGGAGACTACCTGCAGCATGTACATGTGGCCAGCCGCAAGCGTCGCAGCATGCCGGGTGAGGATGGAGAGGCCGACAACTATGTGAATGGATTTAAGGGACTCAAGATGCTGGGATATGACAAGTATGTCAGCTTCGAATGCGGGTGTCAGGGCGACCGTGAAGTGGTAGTGCCTGCTGCACTGGAGCTACTGCGCAAACAGTGGGATGAGGCCTGATCTGTACATTTACTGTCAATAATTAAAAAAAAGGGTGATGGAGTGGTATCTTTCATCCTTTTTTTCGTGTCAACCCTGCTTATTTTCCTATTTTTGTCTCTAAAATGATCCTATGGATAAAATGATCCGATCGTTATCCTCCTACAGATTTTCCATTGTCCTGATGCTGATTTATACAGCAGGACTGGCAATTGCCACGTTGGTGGAAAAAAATATGGGTATGGTGGCAGCAAGAATGCTGATCTATTACTCCCCCCTGTTTCTCTTTCTCCAACTGTTGTTAGTGATTAACTTCCTCCTGTTGCTCAACAGGTATCACTACATCCGAAAAAAGAGATGGTCGCTGATGATGATTCATTCTGCCCTGATTGTCATCCTGGGGGGTGCACTTACCACCCATCTCTTTGGCATTGAGGGACAGGTGCATATCCGTGAGGGGGAGAGCAGCAATGAGATGGTGATGCATACCTCCCGAGGCACCCGGGTGCAGAAACTGCCTTTCCGACTGGAGCTGAGCGACTTCCGTCTGCACCGCTACCCAGGCTCAGAGAGTCCCTCTTCTTACGAGAGCTCGCTACGGATTCACATCGACGGGGAGGTGCGGGAGGCCGAGGTCTTTATGAACAATGTGCTGGATCTGAAGGGATATCGCTTTTTTCAGGCTTCCTACGACCCGGACGAACAGGGTACCCTGCTATCGGTGAACAGGGATCCGGCAGGCAGGGCCATCACCTACTGCGGATATCTCTTGTTGCTGATTGGTTTTGTGATGATGTTCCTGATGCCCGGTTCCCGCTTCAGAATGCTCATCCGCAGCTTGCGGGAGCTCAGACGATCCTCCGGACAGACTACCCTTATCATGCTGCTACTGTTTGTGCCGACTACTGTTATGGCAGCATCGACCGATGTCCCGCAGAGCACTGCCCTGCATCAGGTGGTGCCGACAGCACATGCCGCCCGCTTTGGTGAGCTGCCGGTGCAGTTCCGCGGACGGATCATGCCCATAAACAGCTTCTCATCCGAGATACTGCGCAAACTGCATAAGGAGACCTCCATCGCCGGGCTCAACAGCGATCAGTTCCTGCTGGGCCTGCTAACCCTGCCGCAACAATGGATGGAGATGCCGCTGATTGCGCTCCCCGGGGGAGCCATCAGCCAACGCTACCAGTTGCCGGAGAAGTATGCTGGCTATTCTGCCTTCTTCGACCGGGAGGGGAGCTACCGGCTGCTGCCTGATTTGCAGCAGATCTACCACCGTCCCGCAGCTGAACGCACCGCTGCCGACAAGGAACTGATCAAGCTGGATGAGCGGGTCAACATCCTCTACCAGATGTTTCACCAAACCATGCCGGCCATCTATCCTCTTAAGGGTGATCCCGGTCACAGCTGGTATGCACCGGGAGACAGTCTCGCACACTTTGCAGGGGAGGACTCACTCTTCGTCGCCCAGATATTTGAGAGATACCTAACTGCTGTGCGGTATTCACTGCAGAGCGGGGACTGGCATGAACCGGACCGGCTGTTGCAGGAACTGGAAGCATGGCAACAGGATAATGATACTGCATCTCTCATTCGTCCGGAAAAGATTGGAGCGGAAATCCGCTACAACCGGATGCAAATCTTCAGCCGTAGCAGGGTGGGCTATTTCATCTTCGGCGGTCTCCTGCTCATACTCGCTTTCCTGCGTATGCTACATGATCGAAAATGGATGCGCTATGTCGGATGGGCTCTTGTTGTTGCGATCACCGCCCTGTTCCTTTTCCACCTCTATGGCATGGGGCTTCGCTGGTACATAGCCGGTCATGCACCCTGGAGTAATTCATACGAGACCATGGTTTACATCGCCTGGGTTACCGTGATGGCGGGACTGATCTTCGGTCGCCGCAACAGCCTCACCCTGGCACTGGCAACCCTTTTTGGTGGGGTGATCCTCTTTGTCTCCGGCCTCAACTGGATGGACCCGCAGATCAACACGCTGGTACCGGTGCTCAAATCACCCTGGTTGATGTTTCATGTGGCGGTGATCGTAGCTGCATACGGTTTCTTCGGCATCAGCTTCCTACTAGGGATTGTTAACCTGCTGCTGATGAGCTTCAGACATGCAGGCGGACAGATGACTCTACGTATCAAAGAACTGGGTATCATCAACAACCTCTCACTGTTGGCAGGGTTGGTACTGATGACCATTGGTACCTTCCTGGGTGCTGTCTGGGCCAACGAATCGTGGGGGAGATACTGGGGCTGGGACCCCAAGGAGACATGGGCACTGATCACGGTGGTGGTCTATTCCATCGTCACCCATCTTCACCTGGTTAAACAGTGGCAGAGCGAGTGGCTCTTCAACCTTCTTTCAGTATTGGCTTTTTCCTCGGTGCTGATGACCTTTCTGGGGGTGAACTACTTCCTGAGCGGTATGCATTCCTACGGACAAACCGATACCGATTCTTCTGTTTTTCTCTATATTGCAGCAGCATTCGTTGCAATTGCAATATTGGGAGTGGTATCCTACAGAAGAGTGATGAGCGGTAAACAATAATGAAGGGTTCGTGGTTTAAAGTTCAAGGGTCAAGGGTCAAGGGTCAAGGTTCTTGGGACATCGTTCCCAAATCCCGAACATTGAACATCGAACATTGAACTTTCAACCCTACTAACATATTAGCGTTCGAACATCGAACATCAAATTTTCAAAACTGTCAATATGGTACAATGGGGTTTTATCGGCTGCGGAGCAGTAACGGAGAAGAAAAGTGGTCCGGCTTTCCGAAAGATAGAGGGGTCGGATGTGGTTGCTGTGATGCGGCGTGATGGTGAAAAGGCAAAGGAGTATGCACAGCGACATCTCATCGACAGATGGTATGACAATGCAGAAGAGTTGATCCATGATCCAGGAGTGAATGCGGTCTACATAGCCACCCCTCCCGGGTCACATGCAACCTATGCCATTGAAGCCATGCGCGCAGGTAAGCCGGTCTACGTGGAGAAGCCAATGGCTGCTACCTGGGCGGAGTGTCGGGAGATGAACCGTGTCTCAGAGGAGACCGGTGTCCCTCTTTTCGTGGCTTATTACCGCCGTACGCTGCCCTATTTCCTGCGGGTGAAGCAACTGATCAGCGAGGGTGCCCTGGGTGAGCTCTCCACCGTTGAGATACGTTTTGCGATACCCCCCTACCAGAGTGACTATGACCGGGAAAATCTGCCATGGAGGGTGAAGAAAGAGCTAGCCGGTGGAGGTTATTTTTACGATCTGGCATCGCATCAACTGGATCTGCTCGATTTTATCCTGGGTGAGATCACCGGAGCTGCCGGCTTCACTGCCAACATCGGTGGGTTGTATGAGGTGGAAGACAGCCTCTCGGCGGCATTCCGCTTTCAGAAGGGCATGCCTGGTAGTGGTAGCTGGAGTTTCGTCGCACCGCCAGACAGCCGTACCGATAAGATTGTTTTCACCGGCAGACGTGGAAAGCTCACCTGCTCCACCTTTATGTTTACTCCCATCCTGCTGGAGACCTCTGAGGGGGTGAAGGAATACATGGAGGTGAATCCCGAAAACATCCAGTATTACCTGATTCGGAGCATTGTCAACTATCTTGATGGGAACGGTACGATACCGGTAAGCACCGGGATCACGGCTGCACGTACAAACAGGGTGATGGAACTGATTTCACAGGGTGTTGGGAAAGAGTGACAACAACGGAATCTATCATGATTCCTCTTCTGCTTTTTTCTTCTTCCATATCTGCCAGGAGTTGACCAGGTTCTGCCAGAGCACATATAAGCCGGGACCCAGTGTGGCCAAAGGATTCAGATAGGTCTGTGTGAGCCAGATGGCCAGCACCGTGTTCTTCTGTCCCAGGCTTTGCCCCCCGGCCACGGTGCGACCAAAATGACGGCCGATTTTTCTGCCGAAGAAAAACTGTGCCAGACAGATCAGCAACGAGACGCCGGAGATGACAGCCTCCAGGGTATAATTGCCATCATCCTGCATCTTCACGTACTGGGTCACGTTACCGATCACCACGGTGAGGGCGGCAGCCCAGAGATAAAAGGAGAGGATCTGTGCGGAATAGATTTTCTTGTGGAGCTGTGGCACCCTCGTACGGATAAAGAGTGCCAACAGAAAGGGACCTACCAGAATAGGCATCACGCTGAGGAGGATGTGCCAGAAGGTGGTGCCGAAGGAGATATTGTCACCGCTTGTCCCTACCAGTGAGAGGAAGAGTGGAGCGATGAATGCCACCGAGAGGTTGCTTACAATGGCGTAGGCCGCCGTTACCGAGATGCTGCCTCCCAGGATGCCGGCTACCACCGGTGCCGAGGTGGCCGTGGCAGTAAGCACGCAGATCATCGCTGCCTGCGCCAACACTTCACTGAATGGGCGCAGCGCCAGGTAGACCAGGGCACTACCTCCATACTGGATGGCCAACAGGATATAATGGAAACGGGTGAGTCGTATGTCAGCCCATCGTACACGACTATAGGTGATGAAGAGCATCAGCGCCAGCAGCCATGGGATGATGGGGGAGAGCATTGAGAGTGGCTCATGGAAGGCAATACCCAGAAGCATGGCTACCGGGAGCAGGTATTTTTCCAGATGCTTCTGCATGTCAGTTGTAATAGTTGGCTGGTGTGTCGGAGCTGTCTGATTGACGCAACAGATCCTTATGGTGGATCTCGGTCATCCACTGTTTGCGGTCAAGCACCAGATCATTGATGAACTGTTCGATTTCAGGCAGGTACTCCTGCATCGGGTACTCGGACATTTCGTGACCCACATCTTCAATGCTGTAGAAAGTGAAGGGATAACGATCCTGCCGAAATCGTTTTACCAACTGACGGCTGCCGTACATGCCCAGGTGAAACAGTCCTGTTTTGTTGTAGGGTACCAACCGATCGGCTGAACCATGAAAGAAGAGGGTGGGGGCGGGAGGCTTCTTGTAAGAGGGGAGCCCTTCAGTGCTGAAGATACCACCGGCAAAAGAGATGACCCCGGCATAACGGAACGACTCCGGCAGCCCTTTCGCACGGGGGTGCCCATTTTGTTTCATGTAGTCACCCTGAAGCACGGTGATGGCGCCGGCACTTGATCCGCTGATCACGATGAGTGATGGATCGATGTGAAGCTCGTCAGCATGCTCCAGGAGGTATCCCGTGGCTGAGAAGAGATCTTCCACTGCCATGTGGATCGCATTCAGCAACGGCTTGTAGTTGAGCATGCCGGGTGCTTTCTCGCCCTTCATCCCCAAACGGTAATCAATGGCGGCCACGGTGAATCCCCTTTCTGCGAAATAGTGGTAATAGGAATGGTAGAGTGCTGCGTCTCTTTCACCCTCTTTGAACCCGCCACCAAAGACGAAGATGAGGCAGGGTTGTGGCAGGACAGACGCTGAGTCACTCCGGTAGAGATCCATCTTCAGTTCTATCCCCTCCTTCATTGCGAACAGGCGGGTCTCCTTTTCCACGGTGATGGCATTCAGCAGTAATGATGCCAGGAGGAAGAGGAACAGCAGGGATACTCTTTTGTGTATCATCTTTCTTCTTTGATAAAATCGGTTACCAGTTTCAATATCTCGTTCTTGGCCCGTTCGTAGTCGTCGTTGCATACTGTCACATCAAACTGTGGCGCAAAGCTCATCTCATACTCAGCCTTGGCCAACCTGTGATCAATCACCTGTGGTGCATCTGTTCCTCTCTTCTCGAGCCGTTCACGTAACACCTCCACTGAGGGGGGCATGATGAAGATGCTCAGCGCCTGGTCGCCGTAAATCTTTTTGATGTTGAGTCCCCCCACACAGTCCACATCGAAGACCACATTGCTGCCTTCAGCCAGGTTACGGTCTACCTCACTTTTGAGGGTGCCGTAGAACTTGTTGGTGTAGACCTCTTCATATTCGAGGAATTCATTTCGGGCAATACGTTCCCGGAATGCCTCCGGTGATAGGAAGTAGTACTCCCTGCCATCTTTCTCTTCACCCCGCGGTTTACGGCTGGTGGCTGAGATTGAAAAACGGAGGTTCAGTCCCTGCGACAGCAGGTAACGGACCAGCGTCGATTTGCCGGCTCCGGAGGGAGCTGAGAATATGATCAGTTTCGCCATCCTGTCCAATATTTTTTTGTGCCGTCACACAAAGAAAGTGTGGGTCTGTTACAATACGTTCAATATCTGTTCCTTGATCTGTTCCAATTCATCTTTCATCTGTACCACGATGCGCTGCATGCCCGATTGGTTCGATTTGGAGCCGAGCGTGTTGATCTCACGTCCAATCTCCTGGGCAATGAATCCCAGCTTTTTACCCTGTGAACTGTTCTCGTGGAGCGTCTCTGTGAAGTAATCGAGGTGATGGGCCAGACGGGTCTTCTCTTCATTCACATCAAGCTTCTCGAGATAGTAAATCATCTCCTGTTCCAGTCGGTTGCGATCGACCTCCACCCCTTCAAGATTCGCCAGTGCTTCGTAGAGACGGCTTTTGATTTTCTCCGTACGCTCTGTTTCATAAGGCTCTACAGCAGCCAGTAATGAGCGGATTGCCTCAATCTTGCTTGTCAGTACCTTTTGCAACATCTCTCCCTCCTGACGGCGGAAACGAATAAGCCCCTCCAGGGCTTCATCAACGGCCTTTTCGATCACCAACCACTCCTCCTCGATAAGGATCTCGTTTTCCTGTTTCATCACATCCGGCAGCCGTAGTAACAGGGTGAACCAGTCGGCAGGTGCTGCCACTCCCATCTCATCTGCCATACCGGAAAGCTCCTGGTGATATTGGCGTAGGACAGTGGGATCGATCTTCGATGACACATCACGGGTGATCAGATCCACATTCATCGTCAGATCGACCTTGCCCCGTTCCAGACGGCGTGAAAACAAGTTGCGAAGGATTAGCTCCTTCTCCCGGTACACCGAAGGGATACGCGCGGAGAGATCGAACTGTTTACTGTTTAAAGACCTTATTTCTACTGTGATTCTTTTATTAGGCAACTCGGCTACCGACCTGCCATACCCGGTCATAGAATGTATCATTGTTACTCTTTTCAATAGATTTAGACTATTTCCCGCCATGACATCGTTCAAGCAAGCATGACTCTGCTCATTGGCTCAACGAAATAGATCCTGCAAAGGTAGCCATTTTTGGCTAAAAGATCAGCCGGTTGGTCAGGCATTCTCCTTGTGCTTGGTCTGCTGCTCCTTTACTTTAGCCAGCCGATCCTCTTTGTCACGTTTGTCAGCCAAGATCAACAGTTTCCGTGTCTCAGCAAAATTGGAGATCAGGATAAAGAGACAGGCGGCAGAGGCCAGATACTGAATTGTGCCCGGCACGAAGACCTCAAACGTGATGATAGCTGCCAGCAACAGCCTCACTTCGGTAGGTCCGAAAATGCCTGAGTCAATGGAGTATTGTCCCCCAATCTTGTAACGCAGCTGGGCGGTGATCATCTCCCAACCATAGAGGACGACGAACATGAATCCTGCATATTTCCACATTCCGGGTGCGTAAATGGTGAAACCCAGTCCGATGAGAATGGTGCCGACCCAGTCGACCGTCACATCAAGAGAGAAACCGTACCATTTGCGGGGAGTATTCCGGTAGTAGGCCAGACGCCCATCCAGCGAATCACCGAACCAGTTGATGAAGAAGCCCAGGATGGAGAGTAACAGCCAGTATCGGTTCAGGTAAGCCCCCATCACGAAGCTGGCAGTCACCATCAGGTTACCGACCGAGCCTATGGCGGTCAACCCGTCAGAAGAGATCCAGGAGGGAATTTTTTGTACCAGATAGGCAATCGATTTTTGCTCCCACGCACGGAGGATATTGCTCCTTTGGCGATCTGTGGCGATCAGTCTGAGTGACTTTGCCATGTTTTTTTTTGATGTATTCATCTCCGTCTCTTTTATATGAATTTTCTATCCTATTACAAATGTAGCCATTATATTTTATGTTACGAATATGTTTCCGAAAAAAATAAGGGGATCAGTTCTTTGCACCCATCCACAAAAAAAAAGCCGCCTTCAGCTGAAGGCGGCTTAATCTATTGCGTGAAAAAATGTAGCGTCAATGATCGCTGTTTTCACCCTCGTCGGTGGGAACAATCAGCTTGTAACCCTTCCCATGGATGTTGATGATCTCGATGTTGGGTTCAGGCTTCAGCAGCTTACGAAGCTTGGTGATGTATACATCCATGCTACGGGCATTGAAGTAGGTGTCCTCTTCCCATATCTGTTTCAACGCATGGTTGCGCTCCAGGATGTCGTTCGCGTGCGCACAGAGCAGTGACAACAGCTCCGATTCCTTGGTGGTGAGTTTCGTTTGTGTCTCACCGATAGAGAGGATCTGCTTTTGTGTGTCGAACGACATGGTACCGAAATTGTACACCTGCTGTTCTTTGCTTTTTTTCCCTTTAACCCGGCGGATGATCGCTTCGATTCGCAGTACCAGCTCTTCCATGCTAAAGGGCTTGGTGATATAGTCATCGGCTCCGGCCTTGAATCCCTCCAGCACATCTTCCTTCATGTTTTTGGCCGTGAGGAAAATGACTGGTATCTCGGTATTGATGGTCCTGATCTCCTTAACCAGGGTGACTCCATCTTTCTTAGGCATCATCACATCCACGATGCAAAGGTCATACTTGGTCTTCACAAATCCTTTGAAACCGGCTTCCCCGTCGGGGAACAGGTCGGTGTCAAAGCCTTTGGCCTGAAGATACTCCCTGAGCAGCATGCCCAGATTCTCGTCATCTTCACATAAAAAAATTTTTAATTTCTCTTCCATATCAATTTTTTGTTATTACGGGTAAACTAATGATAAACTTTGTTCCTTTGCCTATTTCGCTCTCAGCACGAATAGTGCCGTTCACGTCGGTCACAATCTTCTTCACGTAAGCCAACCCCAGCCCAAATCCCTTCACGTCGTGACGGTTGCCGGTCGGTACGCGGTAAAAACGTTCAAATATCTTCTTCGCTTCCTCTTTCCTCATGCCAATACCGTTGTCTTCAATTGAGATGATCAACTTATTGCCTTCATTGCGTGTGCGGATCATCAGCTCCGGCGGCACATCTTTCTTCCGGTATTTCAGCGCATTGTCCAGAATGTTGAACAGCACGTTGGTGAAGTGCATTTCATCTACCTTGATAGTCGAAGACTCAGCCTGCAGGTCGATATCGAGCGTTCCTTCAAGCTTCTCCACTTTCAAAGCGTGTGTGTTGGCCACCGTCACCACCAGATCGTTTGCATCCATCTCCTTCATTTTGAGCGTGGTCTTCTGCTTGTCGAAGAGAGACATCTGCAACACTTTCTCCACCTGGAAGCTGAGCCGTTTGGTCTCATCATGGATCACACCGGTCACATGTCTGAACACCTCAGGCGATTTCAGGATCGATTCATCCTTCAGCATCTGCGATGCCAATGAGATGGTGGAGACAGGTGTTTTGAGCTCATGTGTCATGTTGTTGATGAAATCATTCTTCATTTCAGACAATCGCTTTTGTCGGAACAGAGATGCCACTGTAAAGATGAAGGTAATCAACAGGATGAAGGTGAAGAGCAGCGACGGGATGAAAAAGTTCAGCTCACTGTAGACATACTTCCGTTTGGTGGGGAAGAAAACCTTCAACTGGTTTAATTTCGCCGGCGGGTCATTGGGAAACAGTATCTGTGTGTATATCGCATCCCGCTGCTTCGTGGAGAACCCGGGGGAAGCGTGCACCACCTGATTGTTGAAGTTTACCACTTGAAAGCTGAACGGTTCATCCAGTCCGTTATAAGATAACTCGTAACGGATATATTGCTCCACCTTGTCGAAGTCGATCCGCTCCTCAATCGGTTCATTACTGGAACGACTCAGGATCTTGAAGATCACCTCATAGAGCAGTGATCGTTCGTGCAGATATCGTTTCGAGAGCGACTGTTGCATGTCATATTGTGTCTTCGAGATCGTACTGGCACCCTCGTTGGGTGATAGCAGCGCCCTCTCTCTCGATGGATCCGGCATGACGGACTGCTCCGTGACATTTAACTCAATTCTCGTGTTGCTTCCGTCACGATGGGTGATGGCCGCTGAGGTCTGCTCACGGATGATACTCTGACTACGCTGAGGTTGATTGTACTGGGAATATCTGTTTTCCGATTCAATCATATCCTGTTCCAGATATTCACGTGTCTGATCGAGCTCCAGATCCCTCATCACGTTGTAGAGGCTTCTGTTCACCTGTTCGTTGAACTGCTGTGTTCGTATGGTGAGACTGGTTCTCATGTATCTCACCTGTAGAAACAGCAATGCGAAGAATGCCGTGAACCAAATCGTTGATTTTTTCATACGCTATTATTCCTTACCTCTGATTAAGTGAATCCAGTTTTTTTATTTCAAAGATCACCTTTTTTTGCTTATTAATTTAACAAATAAACCACTTTTTTGTTTAACATATCCTCTTAAAATTAAAAAAAATCGAAAAAATGGCGCATCACAACATTAATTAAGAGAATGGAGGGGTTGATTATTCTATTTTGAATTTGTTTAACAGCCAAACCAATTGCTGATCACCGGAAAAGGATACGAAGTGTGATACCCGCATTGCTGTTGGTGGTGGCAGATGCAAAAGAGGAGACAAGGGGCTTTTGAACCATACGGTCATAAAATGCACGCAGAGAGAGTTGTCTGCTCACCGCATAATTAGCTGAGAAGCGAATGGTGCCTGTCCGGATGCCGCTGGCTGGCTGACTGATCTCCTCTTCCATTCTTCGGATGAGGGTCATTGTTTTTTTCAGCGATAGGTCCAGCTGCAAAGTAAGATCATTATGAAAAGTCGACCCTTCATCGGGCAGCGGATCTTTTTGATCTTCCATCAGCAGGTGTTTTCTGCGAGTGCGATTGCGGGGTGATGTCTGAATTCCGGTAAGCCGGCCGAAATCGGGGATGCGGTAGCCCATACCCATGACCAGGTCGTTCTCTATCATCTCCATGATCTGATAGGAGGTGATGTGCAGGTTGATGGACCGTGAGCGGTTATGGCGAACGTTAAGACTCATGTTGTTGTGAAAGGTGGCACGCAGCTCAACGAGTGGGTTGAAGCTTTCTGCAATACTGACGGATTGGATGTTATAGGGAGAGGAGGGGAGGGGATCCCCGGTAACTGCATCACGGATGAATCCCAGTTCGTCATTGGTCTCTGTCCCCACCCAGCTAAGGTATGTATTAAAAGAACCAATGCGGTACTGTGACAGATATTTATGGGTGATCATCAGATCGGAGAGATGAGGTTGTAGTTGTGGTATCAGGGTGGTGAGACTGACCGACAGGTCCCAGTTGGGTAGTAGGGAAGTGAGTGACGGGAAGGGGGTGAGGGCTATCATTTCAACGTTTTTCCCGGTATATGCTGCGAGAAAGGCCGGAATCAACACATCTGCTGAGTATGGATTCACATCTCCCCTCTCGCGACTGAAGAGCTGTCCCCCAAGCGGGTCGCCGCTGAAGAACCCTGCAGTAGGATAATGACTACCGGTGTAGCGATTCCTGACACGTGTGGCAATGATGTCCCTGTTCTCCAGAAAACGGCTGAAGGTTGGGGAGTGATAGTGCCGGTCGGCCCTGTTCTTTTCAAATGCCGAAAAGAGCGAGATGGTTGAGATGGCAAAACTGCCGCCATGGATCTCCGGCATATCTTCAAACATATACTGGTATTCACTGCGTTTGTTATTCTCATAGAGGGCGTGCAGGTTGATCCGTACCCCGGTGACAGGTTCCAGGGTGGCATCCATTCTCACATTTCTGGTGCGATTGTAGAGAGCGGGTGTGATGTTTTCGCTGTTTATCACCAGCCGATCCTGTTTCAGTGCTTCCTCCACAAATGTTCTCCCTCCTTCTCCTCCAAGGGCGAATAGTACTCCCGGAACCAATGTTCCGTTATCAATTATTTGTCCGAAAAGATCACCGGTCATTGGTTTGTAACCCGGCAGATCAGTATCAGTCTTGTAACCGACATTAAGGTTGATCTGACGGATCATCATCAATGCCTGTGAGAGCGTGGCTGGCAGGTCTACGGATGGTAGTTTTGCATATAACCTCGTCAGATTGAACCGGTTGTTGAGGGTGAGGGAGAGGTCATTCTGCAGATGATTGCCGATCTCTTCCGATTCAATGAGCGCACCTCGTTCCCACCGGTACTGTGAATGATAAGCAGCACTGCTTTGGATCCAGTCGAGGATGGGGATCCTGTCAAAGGGAAGGGTATACCTTACATCCGCTGTTTGATTGTATCTCAAAGGCTTACCCAGTCTGCGAAGGCTATGTGTAACCGAGTCTTTCCATATCTCATAATCACTGCGATTGATTGCTTTGTTCACCTGCAAGTCCGGTTCCTCAATCTCAGCAAAGGTGCCCGATTGGAAGCTTACATTGAGATGGCGGGTGAGGTTCCAGGTGAAGCCGAACTGTCTGTCCCAGTAGAAGTTGTGACCGAAGGTGAGGTAGGTTGAAGGGTTGGTTGTCCCCCCTGTAACAGAACTGTTAAGGTCACGTAGTTGCGTTTCATGGTATGATCGCTGCAGGTTGTGACTGAAATTGATCTGGTCAGGCAGATAACGGAGTTGCAGTGAACGAAGAAGTTTGTTCCATCCGTTCTCTTTGAGGTGTGAAAAAGGCTCCCAGGCTTTCAATGATGGGGAATAACTATAGGTTGCCTGTAGACGTTGCTCTCTTTCCGTGGCATATTCGGTTTCGGGATTATGCTGATGCTGCTCATTGCTTATGTAGGAAAATGAGAAGTTCGCCGGATCATAGGGCATGGGTTGTGCACTACGGATGTTCATCTTCACATTGCTTAGACTGATGCTGCGACGCATGGTCTCTGTTATTGCGTTACGCTGAACAGAGTCTCTGTGTGAGCCATATGGAATCTCACTTAACGATTCAGAGAGAAGGATATCCCTGTTAAAGGGATCATACAGAGGGGACTCATGATTGTGGGAGAATGAGTAGTAAAGAGGGGCGGTGATCTTCGCTTTTCGTGGCAAGAGTCGTCCCAGCTCCAGGCTGAGAGTGAAATTGACCGATGTGAAATCGTTGTTGCGGCGTTGTTGCAATCCCTGGTTCAGTGCTCCGAAACCGGCAGTCTCCTTCCTTCCGGAGAGCTGTAATGTGCCAATGTCGGAAAGTGACAATCCTATGTTTCCCTCGGCAGCCCACCCACCTTTTTCGTCATACTCCCCCAGCCGCATTTCATTCACCCAGATCTCTCCGGAACGGGGGGAGCTGCTGTTATTACGGATGCCGATCATCATCCCCTTCACCTCAGCCAGTGACGGATTGCCCATGATCGTGATCCGTTTGCCCGGCTTATCGGGATCATCCTCTGAATAAGGGGAGAATATGCCGGTTAGTTCGCCTTCGTGTAACAACCGGTTTCTTCTCAGCTTGAGATCGGTGAGCAACTCAAGCGAGAGATCGATCCTGTTCCCTTCAGGCCATACCTTCTCCTTATCAGTCTCAATGTGATTGCTGTAACGCCCTTCCGGTGTGAGAAAAAGAGGTACTTCCACTTCATAGTAATTGTTCCGGTAGTCTGATCCTATCCGCACGAAGAGGGAGAGATCGCCATCTTGCAACGATCCCGGATCATCTTCATGTCGTTCAGCATGTACAAACATTTGCAGCCGCTTATAACGCCGCAGGTCATGCATGGCGCTTTTGTAAATGGCACGACTGTTACCTGCCTCCAGTTGTTTGACCCTGAGTGACAGTGCCTGCTCGTTTTCCTGCCTGAGCTGCGGTTGACTGGGGTCTATGATGCGCGTCACTCCCGGTGGCATGACGTAGTTGACCGGTGTTTTGTTGCCGTTCTCCTCAATGTTTACCGCTGTAATGGAAAGCTCTCCACCCCCGGTTAAGCTGCCTCCGTTTGTAAGGTCACTCCGATAGGTACGCCATTCACTGCGTACCAATCCCAGTGTTGCAAAGCGAAGAAAGACCGGTTCTTCGAAATGGGTAAGTAGCATTCTCATAAACCGGATGTTCTGAAAACCCTCTATGTTTCCGCTCTTCGACTGAAAATCGCTGAGGGGGATTCGGAAGAGATACCAGTTAATTATGTCTTGATGTCCATTGCGCAGCGTCACGCTCACCTCTCTCTTGTCGGCAATGTAGTTGTCTCCCACCTGCATCTCTTTGGGACGAAGTGATACACGGTAACTGTAGTAGGCTTCATGCTCATTAAGTGTGTTGTCACGGTTAATATCTTCTATGTCGGGTGTCGTGCGGGATGCAGCATGAACGGGATCATCCTTCTCCGGTGAAAGCGAATTGCCTTCAGTGCCGTTGTAGTATTTGTAACGCTCCAGGATGCTTAACTCCTGACGATCCTGCTCCTCACCCCGGTAATGCCGGAAGAGGTCTCCTGCAGGATCATTGAGTGGGGAGTGTGCATCTTCGCGCATCCGTAGGAGTGTCGTGGATGATAGCCGGGGTTGTAACTCCTCCAGATAATGGGCGTAGGTGGGAAAAACCTTTTCTTCTTCACTGCTGAGGCCATTGAGTCCCACATCCTGCAGGCGGCGTGACTCCTCTCCCAGTGAGTTGTCGAAGCCGTAGACAGTGGACTGTCGTTTGGGAACGAGACCCCAGACGCTTTGTTGAACAGCACTGCTGTCCCTGTCGGCTGGTAACCCGTTCTCGAAGAACTTCATCCCGTCACGGAGGACATCTTCTGAGATCTCTCCCAGGTGAAAGTAGAGATCCCCACCAGGTGATTTGCCCAGAGTGTCATGAGCGAAAGGATCCATCAGCCAAAACTCTATGTATTCAATGTTGGCTGCTTCAAAATCATGTGTCTCCATCGGGCGGGTGATACCGCCCCAGCGGTTTCGCGGATGCAGCAGATAACCGTCACTGTCTACCTCGTTGTCGAGATTATAGGGACCTCTCTCCTGTGGATAGTAGGAGAGGTTGAGTACCGGCAGCGTGGCGGGTTGACCATAAAGAGCATCTCTCTCGGGAAAGATCTCCTTTTCATATATCTCACGCACCCGGTGATCGGAGAGCTGATCCGGATCATTCCTGATGTGAGCAGGAGTGAGTGAGGAGTTCTTGCGGGTAAAGATACCATCAATATAAAACCAGGAGAGCAACGCTCTGTTTTTGCCGTTGGTGGTGTTGTTGGTTAAGGCTCCTTCCGGGAAGAGACCTGTCTGTGAATTGTCATGAGGTGTGGCGGCGAGTGACCAGGCATAGGGCGTGCGCAGGTCAATTGTGGTGGCTGCCGACTCAAAGTCATCGAGATAGGCATATCCTTTTGTATACCGGTCGCTGTAGTGTCCCGGCATCATCTGCGCAAATGCCAGGTCGGCCGTGAGGTGTGAGGGGCGCGTTGCATCGGTAAACGGCAACAGATCGAGCAGGTTGGTCAGTGATAATGATTCCTTTTCCCAGCTTAGGTTGGCCCCCCACAACATGTTTTTAGTGGCTTCCTCACCAAAAGCAGTTTTCACCGTCAGTGGTTTCTCGGTGTAATGCATCAGTGTGGCACCCAGTGACCATTCTTTGTTAAAACGGTAAAGCATGTTCACACCCATCAGTGTCTTGCGCTGCATCTGAGAGAAGGTCTGCTCCTCCAGCGCCACACTCACCGGCATGTCTGCATCCAACAGGGCACGGTTCAGGATTGTGACGCTTCCCGAGAGATAGTCGACCGTGTAATCAACCCCCTCCGTAAGGGTGACCCCCCCCGAGGTGACCTTTACAGAACCCCGCGCCACATTCATGGTGTTGAGGCTGATCACCGCATCCGATGCGGCACGGTACTCACCGTTGAGGCGAAACTTGTTTCGTTCAGCCATCTCACGGGCTACCATGCGTGTAGAGTCATAGAGCTCCTGAAAGATGAACCTTGCAGCAACACGCTCATTGCCGATCATTTTCATCAGGTGAGAACCGAACGGTTCCGTGACCGGAAAGATGATCTTCCCATTCTCTGTGTCAACGGTATACTCTTCCAGAAAGTCGAAGAGCCCATCGGGATAAGGATCATTCCGCTCATTCAGCCGGTCAAGCTGCATCACCCGCAGGAGGATCTCTTTGTCGATGCCACTGCCGGGGAGGTAGTTCAGGTAGACACCCGTGGTATCACTCTGATAGGTGATCTCTAACCTGAAATCCTCGCGTGAAAGGTTGTAGGCGCCATAACCCAGTGTGTAGATGTTTTTCATCATCAGATCCCAGACAGGTGAGCCGGGTGTAAGTGATACCGGTTTCAACAGCTTTAAAAAAAGAGCATCTCCTCCGTTATCACTCTTCACATTGTCGCTGCTTATATCAGATGAGAACTCTCCAACCTGATAAACCGTCCCTTCGTGGCTGTATTCAAAGGCTACTGCCAATACCTCGCCTGGTTGCAGAGGCATATTGAGGGAGATATAACCCAGCTGAGGTTGATAGCTATATTCCGATGGGGATAACAGTCTTGCGTTCTCCAACTTTTCATAGTCTGTTCCTTTCACCACATCCACCGGCAACAACTCAATACCTTGACGGATGTTACGTATTCCCGCAAAGGTGGTGGTGAATGCATCATAGAGCGTGTTACTCCTGTTATGCGGGTTCTCTTCACTCCCCAGTGACTGCCAGCGAGAGTTGTGAATGGTGTTGTGTTCACCCAGATCGGCTAAAGCAACGATGTTTCTCACCTGACTATAGTCACCCCGACGGTTGGTGACCCATACTTCGATACGGGTAATCGACGCAGCTGATCGTACATAAGGAAGGGTGCTCATTGCCCGGTCGTAGTTGTCACGAAACCAGTAAGAAAGGAAGAAGTGACGATTTTCATCGTAGTTGTCTGCACTGAAGGTAAATGGGGTGATCTGCCCGCCCCCACTGCTGTTAACGGTTTGCACCTCCGACAGCTGCCGGGAGAACAGGGTGTTCACCTGCAGCTTACCGAACTGCAGATCAGCCTTGATGCCAAACAGGGCAGCCCCCCCGTCAATCAGCGGGTTGCTGGTGGTCATACTCACATTTCCTGCTTCGATATTACGGATGATATCATCCTCATCACCACGATAAGCCAGCCTGAGCTCTTTGCTGCGATAGTCGAAGGTTGCTTCACTGTCATAGTTGATGTTGAAATCAATTTTGTCCCCCACCTTTGCATTCAGGTTGAGTTGTATCTGTTGGTCGAAATTGAACATGTTGCGTTTCCGGGCACGCAAGGGGAGGGTGGGATTGTCGGTCACATCCCTTTTCATGCCTGCAGATATCTCGACTGATCCCTGTGTGGTGAGTTGTACTCCTCCCGGTCCGAAGAGAGAAGTGAGAGAGGATGGCTGTTTTTGTAACCCGTTGATTGTGAATGGTTGATACGATGTTGAGCTGCTGTCGTTAGTCGCCCGGTTACGTTCTTTGAAGTAATCCTCCTGTAACTCTCGCAGACGATACGCCATATACTCCTTTCGTGTCATGGTGGTGGGGGTAGCCAGCAGGTGGTCTCCGATCTTCTTCTCAAAGATGTAAAGATCCGTGCCGGGGTCGTAACGCACCACAGTGCGTACCCTCACGTGTTGTTGCTGGGCAAGGAGAGGTTGTGTCCCATCCAAAGAGAACAGAAACAAGAGAGAAAAAAACAAAAAGATATTTCTCAAAGAGACCACAGTCATATACGATTCTTGTTGCCAAAAATGCGTATCACGTAACCGACAACCGTCAGAGCCTCTTCAATGCTTCTTTGATTACTCCTTCAACCGGTAGGGTGGAATTCTCCCTTAGGATTTTAGCGACAACTTTCTGTGAAGCTGTCTGTACAAAACCAAGCATCACCAGGGCAGAGACAGCAGCCTCTCCGGTAGTGCCGTGTCCCTCTTTCGTGGTAATTGCCGCCGTGCCATTAACATCAGTGTACCGTATCTTGTCTTTCAAATCGACAATGATCCGCTGCGCCGTTTTGGAACCGATCCCTTTTACCGACTGTAGCTGAGTGGCATCGCCTGAGGCGATCACGCTCTCCAGTTCCCGTGAACTCAGGGAGGAGAGAATCATCCTTGCCGTACCGGGACCTACTCCCGAGACACTGATCAGCTGGAGGAACAGCTCCCTTTCATGCTTCTCGGCGAAACCGAAAAGCAGGTGAGCATCTTCGCGGATCGACTCGTAGACGTAAAGCAGGGCATCTGTCTTGCCGTTGATGGCAGCAAAGGTGTTGAGGGATATATGCATCTGATAGCCGATGCCGCTACATTCAATCGTCACATTCGCAGGTGTCAACTCAGCCACCGCTCCTTTGATAAAATCTATCATCTTTGTTTAACAGTTGGTTGATTACGTAATACCGTTCATATAACGGCAGAGATGCTGAAAAAGTATAAGAACGGTGAAAAAGGTGATCAGGGCATTGTATGACCATCGGCCATCCATCCTGACTAGTGGGTGAAGCTGTGCCCCCTGGCCAGCCCCCCCTCACCGGTCTCCTTGTATAGTGAGGGCAGATCATGACCGGTCTCCTTCATCACGTTCACCACACGGTCGAACGAGACGCGGTGGATCCCATCGGTGAAGGAGGCATAGAGGTTGGCATCCAGTGCACGGGCGGCAGCATAGGCGTTGCGTTCAATGCAGGGTATCTGCACCAGCCCGCACACCGGGTCGCAGGTCATCCCCAGGTGATGCTCCAACCCCATCTCAGCGGCATACTCGATCTGGGCGGGACTGCCACCGAAGAGCTGGCTGGCTGCCGCCGCCGCCATGGCGCAGGCTACACCCACCTCCCCCTGGCAACCCACCTCAGCACCCGAGATGGAGGCATTCTCCTTCACGATGTTCCCGAATAGACCGGCAGTAGCCAGTGCCCGCAGGATGCGGTTTCTGCTGAACTTGCGTATCTCCTCGAGATGAAACAGCACCGACGGAACCACCCCACAGGAGCCACAAGTAGGTGCAGTGACGATCTCACCGCCGGAAGCATTCTCCTCCGAGACAGCCAGGGCATAGGCAAACACCAGTCCCCTGGATTGAAGTGATGCCTTGTATCCCTTTGCCTTGATGAAGTAGCCTGCAGCCTTGCGGTGAAGACTTAACGGACCGGGCAGCACCCCCTCGTTGTCGAGGCCACGGATCACCGCTGCCCGCATCACCTCCCACACCTGATTAAGATAATCCCAGATTGCCGATCCTTCACACTCCTCCACATACTCCCAGTAGCTCTTGCCGGTGCGTTCGCACCACTCCATGATCTCCGTCAGCGTGGTCATCGGATAGATGTCTCTCTCCTGATCTTCGGTGAGGCCGATGATCTTCTGCCCATCCGAGAGGGCACCACCACCCACGCTGTAAGCGATCATGCTGTTGAACAGCTTGCCGCTGCTATCGTATGCATCGAGCTTCAGTGCATTGGGATGGAAAGGAAGAAAGGTGGCAGGATACCATTCGATGGTGGTGGGTGCCAACGGTTTCAGCACCTGTTGTATCGCCACATCGGTGAGGTGACCCTTACCGGTTGCAGCGAGGCTCCCGTAGAGGGACACAAGATAACGAACAGCGCCAGGAGTGACTTCTGCAAACAGCTGTGCTGCCTTTTTCGGGCCCATTGTGTGGCTGCTCGAAGGTCCGTTGCCAATGCGGTATAATTCTTTGAGGGATTTCATGTTTCTCTTTTGTGTGAGCGGTTTATGTTGTTTAGCACAAAGATAGCGATAAAATCAATCCTGCACAATGGGGCAAAATTGCATGGGATGAGTTGCAGCCTGCACGGCAAATAATGATTACTTTTGCAGTTCAACAAAAGAAACAATGAGTGCAAAGAAAACCTACCGTTATGAGATAGAGGCACAGGATATCGACTTCCGCCGCCGTCTGTCACTCAGTTCGCTCACAAACTTCGTGCTGATCACCGCAGGTCGCAACGCCGATGAAAATGGATTTGGCCTTTTTGAGCTACAGAGTGATAATTTTACCTGGGTTCTCTCGCGCCTGGTAATTGATATGGTGCGGATACCTGATGAGAGCGATATCCTTAGTATTGACACCTGGATTGAGAAAATAGGTACGGCTTTTACCAGTCGTAACTTCCGGTTGTTCGATGGAGCAGGAAGGGTGATCGGCCATGCTGCCTCCTCGTGGGCGGTTATCGATATGGTTTCACGACGCAGCGTGCTGCTTGACACACTACCTGCGATGCAGCATTTTGTGGTAACAGAGTCAACACCTATCGGTGAACCCGGGCGTATTCTGAATGTTACAGGAGTGGTTGCGAATAGTTTTCAGGTGAAGTACAGTGACATCGATATCAACAGCCATACCAATAGCCTGAAATATGTACAGTGGCTCTCAGACTGTTTCTCACTTGATTATTACCGGAATCACCATATCCGACGTTTTGAGATCAATTTCCTGAAAGAGATCATGTTTGGAGATGTAGGAGAGGTCTACAGGCAGGAACAGGCGCCAGACGATTTTCTTTTCCAGATTGTGACACGTGACAATGGGGTTGCCTGCCGTGCACGCATCCTCTTCGAAGAGGTCCCGTAAGAGGAATTATGAGTCGAACAGAAGTTTCAGGGCCTGTAGGATATCGGTTTTATCAGCATGCTCATAGAGGATCATTAACACCGTATCGTGGCCGGCCAGTGTACCCATCACACCATTGATGCCGTTGGTATCAATATCATTGGCAATGCCCTTCGCATAGCCTGCCGGCACCCTGATCACTGCCATCTGGCCGGAGAAGTCAATGCTGAGTAGCCCGTGTCGGGAAAATGGAGCCATGATCCCCTGCTTCCCTTTTTTTGTTTGTGGCAGTTCTATACCCGGTAAGCGGTAGTAGTAGTTACCGGCATTGTCGGGCGTCTTGGCGATCTTCATCTCCCTGAAATCGCGCGAGAGGGTTGCCTGAGTCAGTTCAAACCCTTCCTCAGCGAGACGTAGCAGCAACTCCTCCTGGCTGTAGACAGAGATACTCCCCAGGATGCGTGTAATGGCTTCCTGCCGCTGTTGCTTACTGCGCTTATCCATCACTTGCCTTATTTGCCGCCGAAGTTGAAGACCACCGGTATAGGTGCCGGCAGTTTCACCAGTGTCTCTCCTACGTAAAATTTGGGCCATAGCTTCACCGATACGGACGTCTCGTTGGGTGTGATGCCCAGGAAGCCACTCATCTCACTGGTCACCCTCTCCTGTGAGTAGCGGTTCATGAGTGCTTTCAGGTCTACGCTGATGGGGACCCCGATCACCTTGGTCTCACCCGGTTCAATCCGGATGGGGATATCCATCTTACCCTCCACGAACTCCATCTCGTTGATCTGGATGGCATAATCGAGTGCATCGAGAAAAGCCGCGGTGGTGTTGGGATTGGTGACATCCATGTTGAGTGTCATGCTGAAGGGTATGGTCTGCATCGCCGAGCCACCCGAGAGGATGGTGGCGATGGTGGCCAGGTTGGAGAGCGAGATGCCGGAGGCATCACCCAGGTTAAGCCCGGAGAGCTGTATGTTGTTGAGTGAATGGTAGCGGTACTCACTCTGGGCGAGCTGGTAGGCGCCGCCAATCTTATTCATGATGTCACAACCTGACAACAGGATCATCACACTGAGCAAAAGGATTGATTTCTTCATATTGGAAATTGTTGTTTACTTGATAGTGACCATGGTAGCACCGTAGCCATACTCCTGAAAGGAGGCATCCTGGTGATAGCAGGTAGGATATCTCTTTTTTAGTTCACTTATGATGGTTTTTTTCAGGACGCCATCTCCCTTACCGTGAATAAAGACGATTTTCTGATTTTTGTTTCGCTGGTTTGCTGACATCGCCTCATTGAATTTTTGTAACTGGTATTCCAGCACATCGGCATTACTCATCCCGGCGGTGGTATCCAGCAGTTGATTGATGTGAAGATCCACTTCAACAACCGCATTTTTCTCTCTTTTTTCGATGCGTTGGATGCGTGGACGTCTTTCAGGAGCTTCTTTCTCCCTGATTGCTTTTTCAATTTCACCTGCCGAGATCAGTATCTCCCGTTCGGGCTGATCATTTCGGATGATGTAAAAGAGCAAGGCATCTTCTTCGAAGTAGTCGTTCTCGCGGAAGCTGTGAAGCTTGTAGAACTTCACAGTGTCGATGCGCAGCTCCACCGAGCAGGGGTTCTTGAACCGAAATGGTTTATTGTGTTTGAAAGCGATGAATTGTACCGATACTTTTTCCAGTTCGTTGAGCTGCTCCTTGCCGAACTCTTCCAGAAAGATCTTGGTGTTGGGCTCCACGCTGCCGCTATAGCGGCTCTTCCAGCTGTTGTTCTCACGGCTCATGTAGTTAAAGAAGAGCCAGTAGTTGCTGTCGTTCACGAAGTAACATTCATAGCCGGTAGTTGTGAGGTTCTTCACATCAGTGGGGAGGAAGGCCAGACAGGCTGTGATCTGTTCACCTTCGCGAGTCTCCTCCGGGATGTCGGTGACGGTTACCTTCGCTTCGGGTGTCTCCAGCGCTGTTTTTTCTTTCGCGATCAGTTCCTCTTTTTCAGCAGCCTGACCCATCATCTCGTTGCCGGAAGCTTCTACCACCACACACTCAGAGATCATCACCGGCACATCGAATCCATGTTCGTCCTCCACCATCACCAACTGCTTGTTGAGGAAGCCTTTGACTGTTCCACCACCCACGGTGCTGAGAAACCGTACCTTGTCGCCTACCGATAATTTCTTCATTTGTCTGATTTTCCTGTTACACCTAAGGCCAATATTTTCCGGTTGGAAATGTCCGATTGTGGTGTTTTATGTTTGTTAGCTGTTGCAAAGATGACTAATTTTGCACAATAAATACATTAATAAAGCCGAAAAATCCTTTTTGCGATAATAAAAAATGAAAAAAGAGGAGATTGTCCATCTACCCATATCCCGCTTCCATTACCATCTTCCCGAAGAAAAGATTGCCAGGTACCCACTCCCCCAAAGGGATGCTTCCCGACTGTTACTCTATGGTGAGGGTGAGATCGGCTCCGCCATTTTCACTGATCTCCCCGAACAGCTACCTGAGGGAAGCTTGTTGTTGTTCAACAATACCCGGGTGATTCATGCCCGTCTCCTGTTCCGTAAACCGGGAGGCGCCCGCATTGAGATCTTCTGTCTTACCCCCTCCCGGCCTGCCGATTATGCGGTCAACTTTCAACAACATCAATCCTGTACATGGCACTGTATGACCGGCAATGCCAGGAGGTGGAGAGAAGAACCACTGGTGATGAGGGTGCCGACTGAAAAGGGTGAGGTGACACTGCAAGCTGAAAGAGTTGCCCGTCACGGCTCGGAGACGGAGATTCGTTTCAGCTGGGATGATGACCGCTTCACATTCAACGAGTTACTTGAAGCAGCCGGACGGTTGCCGATCCCTCCCTACCTGAACCGCCCCTCGGAAGAGAAGGATGAGGTGACCTACCAGACCGTCTACTCCCGCATCGAGGGATCCGTGGCGGCTCCCACTGCCGGATTGCACTTTACGCCGCAGGTGATGGAGCAGCTTCACACCAGAGGAATAAAAACAGCAGAGGTGACGCTGCATGTGGGGGCAGGCACCTTCCGCCCGGTGAAGAGTGAGACCATAGCCGACCACGAGATGCATACCGAGTTTATCTCGGTTGAGCGGGAGACCATCGAGATGCTGCTTCACCATCAGGGGAAACTGATCGTAGTGGGTACCACTTCACTGCGCACGGTTGAGAGCCTCTATTATATTGGCAGGAAGCTATACGACCGACCCGACCTGCAACCCCACGAACTGACCGTGATGCAGTGGGAGCCCTACGAGGAGAAGAAGATGATCACCCCTGCCGAGGCATTGCAAAGCATCCTTACTTATCTGGATCGCACGGGTGAGAAGCGTTTGATGGCCGATACACAGATCATCATTGCACCGGGTTACCGCTTTCATTATCCCGATGCGCTCCTGACCAACTTTCACCAGCCACAGAGCACTTTGTTGCTGCTGATCGCCGCTTTTGTAGGTGATGATTGGGAGAAGATCTACGATTATGCCTTGCGGGAAGGATTTCGATTTCTGAGTTACGGTGATAGCTCCCTGCTATGGAAAAAGATAAAAGAAGAATGTAATTAGGTTAAAAATAGCGCTGAACCAAAGCGCATTTAGCCAATTTTTCGTATCATTGCAACAGAATTTAAAATCAAGTCTGAACCCTCTATTGGTTCCACAACATTGGTAAAGAAGATAGCCCGCATACTCGCGATCATCGTTGTAAGTGTCATATTGGTCAATATCATACTCTACATCGCACTGAGTGTTCCTGCCCTCCAGAAGAGGGCTGCCGATATTGCCATCGGCAAGCTGAAACCGACGATCGGTACTGAGGCTTCACTCGAGGGGATCCGCATCAAGCTCTTCAACACGATTGAACTGAATGGCCTTTACCTGGAGGATCAGCAACAGGACACGTTGCTCTATGCTGAGAGGATAGCTGTGCGCATTCATGCGCTGGAGCTGCTGAAGAAGAGAATCTATGCGGAGAAGGTGGGCTTGGAGAACCTCGTGGCTCACGTGCACCGTGCCTCACCCGAGGAACCGTTTAACTTCCAGTTTCTGATCGATGCCTTTGCTTCCGGGAAGGATACTACAAATGTGGAAAAAAGTAAGTGGCGAATCACGGCTGAGGAGCTGTTGATCAAAGAGGCTTCACTGCATTACCATATCGATTCGGCCCCCCGCACTCCGGGTCTGTTCAACGCGAATCACATCGATCTGAACCATTTCAACTTCAGGGGCAGCGCTGATTTTGAAAGCATCGAAAAGATGCAGGCGGAGATCAGGTTATTGGGTTTCACTGAGGTGAACGCCGGACTGACACTTTACAACCTTAAGACCTCAGTGAAGGGTAAGGGTACAAGAATAGAGAGCGATGGGTTGCAACTACACCTCAACAACACGGAGATGGAGGTGGCAGATGCTTTCTTCGACCGTGAAACCAAGAGCTTTTCCGTAAAGGCAGAGAGTGATCTGACCGACCCGCGGGATATCTCCCTCTTCACCACCCGATTGTCACACCTTAAAAAACCGCTCTCCTTTCACATCGATGCCGGAGGAACGATGCCAGAGGTTTCGCTCGATGCTTTCACCTTCAATTACGGAGAGGATACCCACGTAAACCTGACCGGCATGATTGCCGATTTTCGTAATTTTGAAAAGAGTGACCTGCAGGTGGACTTACGTGACCTCTCTGTGTCCCAGGAGGACCTGGAGTCATTCATTCGTATTGGTCCACCTGACTATACATCGCCAGCCCCTCTGTTGGCACTGGGTGACATGCGACTCCGGATACAGGCTGGCGGCCGGATGAACAGCTTTCGCTACGATGGTTCGGTTGATACGGATCAAGGGGTAGTGACGCTGAACGGCCGCGGATCTATCCGCAACCGTTTTCAGATGATGACTTTTGAAGGACCGGTAAGGGCTGATGAGATTCATCTGGCGAATATCCTGGCTGAGAAAACCGGCCTGGGAGATGCCACCCTCGCGACGGAAATGAAGTTGACAATTGAGCCGTCACTGGTCACTGTCGATGCCAATGGCAGCATTGAATCGGCTTACTACAAGGGGTATCATTATTCCGGGCTGAACTTTGACGGCAGCTATAGCGGTGACAATGTCACAGCACGTATCACCAGCGATGGAGAGCGAAATGGTCTTGATCTGACCGGTGACATCACTTTTGGTGAAGAGATGCGTTTCGATGTGGAAGGCAATGTCAATCAGTTGGATCTGCGTCCTTTCCTTATGATGGCTCACTGGGAAGATCCCAGGGTAACTCTTTCCATCGACGGTGAGCTCACAGGACGCACCCTCGACGAGATGACTGGCACACTGGTCATCGACAACACATCATTGACGGACAACAATTTTATCTATAACCCGGGTCCCATCTACCTACAGGCACTGGGCGACAGCGGTGAGGGGAAGAGGCTACAGGTCTTCTCCTCCTTCCTGGAGGCTGAGATGAGCGGTGATTACTACTTCTCTACCATCGGACGTGAGCTGATGCAGGCACTGCACCCTCATCTGCCCTCCGTGATCACTACAACCGGACAATATGAGGAGGGAATCAATGTCTTTCAGTTTAACTTGCTGATAAAGAATACGGAAGATCTCTCTTACGCCTTCGGACTACCGGCTTATAATGTGGAACATGCCACATTGAAGGGCCTGGTAAATATGACCTCCGAAGAACCGTTGAAGATCGATGGTTATCTGCCGCGACTGATGATGGGAAACAGCGATATCCGGGAGACACGATTGGATTTACAAGCATCAGACTCAAATGGTATCGGTTTGAACCTGAACAGCTATCTCGTACAGGATAACGGTTATATCAATGCCCGGCTCGATAGTGAGGCTGCTGATGATCAACTCATTAATCAGATCTCTTTCGATCTTGAACAGGAAAAAACCAGCGCTGATGGGGAGATGCTGATCACCATGGATTTCCTGCGCGATGGAACCGACCAGCTGGCATCTGATATCCGGATACACCCCACCAGCTTGATATTCAATGGGAAAAGAGTAGATTTCAACGATGCAACCATCAACTACCGGAAGGAGCAAATCTCCATCAACAACTTCGGGTTGAGAGAAGAGAACATGTTACTGCTGGGTATCGAAGGGGTAGCTTCCAAAAGTGAGGCTGATTTTGTACGGATCTACTTCAACAATACAGAGCTGGCCAACATCCTGGCTGCTTTTAATGTATCGAACTTCGCCGGCTCCATCAATGGTGATATTTTTGTGCGGCAGATGCTGGAGAGCCCCATGGTGCATACCGAGGATCTGAGGATAGAAGATATCACGGTTTACAATGATACCATCGGTACCTTCACCATCGAGGCCAACTGGGACAACCTCTACTCCGGTCTTGATCTGAACGCTTACCTGGTCAACGGGGAAAAACATCTGCTCGATCTCACCGGTTATGTTCCACTGGGCGGGAAGAGCCCCCTGCCAATGGATGTAAGTCTTCGTATTCAGGAGTTTGACCTTAAGGCCGTACAACCGCTTACTACCAATATCTTCAGCGAATTGTCCGGGTTGCTGAACTCAGAGATCGCCATCACCGGTAAACCCTCGGCGCCGGTTACCCGTGGCTGGCTGGGAATAGACAAAGGGGAGATGAAGGTGGCTTTCACCAATGTCACCTACTCCATATCCGATACCATCGACATTAACCCCGACAACGTGGGACTGCGAAACCTGGTGATCCGCGACCAGAACAATCAGACTGCTACGGTTAACCTCAACCTGTCACATACCAACTTCGGAGGGATGGCCTACAACGCCTCCATCCGGATGAACGACTTCATGCTGCTTAACAATGAGAACCGTACAGACCTTATGACCTACGGTAACCTGCGTCTCTCGGGTGATCTCACTGTCAGCGGCTCACCTGCAGGTATCTATGGTGACGGAACACTTACCAGCACCAGCCGCTCCGAAGTTTCGGTGGTGTTGCCACAGACTGCACGAGCAACTGAATACAGTGGGGTTGTGTATATCAATACTCCACAAGAAAATGATTCACTGGCCTTCCTGCGAAAAAACAACGGGGAAAAGGAAAAAAAACCCTCCTCACTCTCAAGCGGTATTCCCATAGTGATGCGTGTAACTGTCAACCTTACTCCGATGCTGGAGGCTGCTGTGGTGCTCGATCCCACTACCGGCAACGCCCTGGAGGTGAGTGGTGAGGGAGAGGTGAACGTGGAGTTCAACTCCAAATCTACTCCCCCGGTACGCCTCTATGGCGACTATGTGATCAGCAGCGGCAAGTTTCATTATAACTTGCAGAACCTGCGTACCATCGACTTTAGAATTCGGGAGGGTAGCCGTCTCACCATGGAGGGCAACCCGCTCAATACACAGTTCAACATCACCGCCTACCTGCCGGTAAAAGCAGACCTGGCGGCACTCAGCCCTACCTTCACCACAGAGCTGGCCAACACGCGCGTACAGGTGAATGCCTTACTGCATATTTTGGGGAACCTGGAGGCAATGGACCTGAGGTACGATATCGAGCTGCCTGAGAGCTCGAATGATATCCAGCAACGGGTGAATAGTTTCATCAATACCGAAGAGACCAAGATCCTGCAATTTGCATACCTGGCTACCACGGGCAGTTTTATTCCTTCTGAAGGTTCACCGGAGATGAATTTCGGGCCATCTGTCTTCAGCCGTTTTGCCTCCAATACGCTGGCACGGGGTCTGGATGCCCTCTTTGCCAGCGCTCTCAGCGACAACTGGTCCATCAACACCAACCTGGAGTCGGTGGATGGCACACTCGACAACGTGCGAATGGGTGTCGATGTTTCCACCCGTCTGCTGGATGACCGGTTGCGGATCACCACCAACCTGAGCTACGGTGACAACAGCATGCTTGCCACACAGCAGGCCTTCATGGGTGAGTTTGAGTTGGAGTATGATATCAACAACTGGTTTATGATCCGGGCATTCAACCGTGCCAACGAACGTTTCTACCGGCGTACACCCACCACGCAGGGTGTAGGGGTGGTGGTGACCAAGGAGGCCCGCTCGTTCCGTGAACTGTTCGATTTTCGTGTGATCAGAAAGAAAGAGGAGAATGAATAGCATTGTCTTATGAGAAAATTTTTAGTGGCCATACTCTCTCTGATGCTTGTCGCCTGTAATGTGACAAAAAAAGTACCCGATGGTAGTTACCTGCTTAACAGAGTGGATATAGAGTCGGATGTGAGCGGTTTTGGTGGTTCTGCTCTGAAGCCCTATCTGCGGCAACGACCCAATTCATCTTTGCCGCTGATAGGTAAGTACAAGTTGCATATGTACAACATCCCCGACAACGACTCCACCTGGCTCAACCGTCAGCTGCTGCGCTACGGTGAACCACCGGTGCTTTTCAATGAACAATTGGCCGAGATATCGGCTGAGCAGATCCGGTTACACCTCAACAACAAGGGATATCTCAATGCAGAGGTGGATACCTCCGTAGTGAAGGAGAAGAAGAAAGCGGATATTATTTTTTCGGTCACGGGGCATGAGCCGCACCGTATCCGTTCAATCCGTGACACCATCCGTTCTGCTGATACCACCATTTATAATATCCTGCAAGCCACCCGCCGCCCGGAGATCATCAAAGAGGGTGACCTCTTCGATATGGGGGTACTGGAGGAGGGGAGGGAAAACCTGACCACGATCCTGCGCAACAGGGGTTATTACGACTTTGTGAAAGATGACTTCTACTTTCTGGCAGACACTACGGTAGGTGATCACCAGGTGGATGTGACGCTGGCGCTGAACAACCCCACCGACACGACTATGCATAAGCAGTACAGAATCGGTGAGGTGACGGTAATCAATGGGGTGAACGAGGAGTTGCTGCGTGACTCCACCCGTCATCATCAGCTCGATACCACACTCTATCGCGGATTGCGCATCATCTCTGACAAAGAGCCCTTCCTGCTACCCAAAGCGGTTTACTACAACACTTTCATCCGCCCCGGCAGGCTTTACTCTGACCGGATCGTGGAACGCACCTACTCCTCTCTCAACGGCATGGGCCCTGTGAACCAGACCGCCATTAACATGCAGAGGATGCAACGGAACGATTCTAACATGATCGATTCGCGTATCACTCTCTACCCGGGTAACCTGCACTACCTGCAGTTCGGGGTGGACGGCACCAATTCGGCAGGAGACCTGGGAGTGGCCAGTAACGTCACTTACGAGCATCGCAACTTCCTCAGAGGCGGTGAGACCTTCCGGGTGCGTCTTAACGCCGCCTACGAGTTTATTCGCCCTACCGATAGCCTCGACCTGCTGGACAACAGCTACTATGAGTATGGTGCCGAGGTGTTCCTCTCCATCCCACAGCTGTTACTCCCCTGGATGCTGAAACGGCTACAGGACCAGCCATCAGCCTCTACCGAGTTTGCAGTGGGTGCCAACTTCCAGAAGCGCCCTGAGTACTTCCGGCAGTTCTTCAACCTCTCAACCCGTTTCCAGTGGTCCTCCATGGAGTGGAAGCTGCTACACGTGCTGGAGCCTATGGGGGTGACCTACGTACGGATGCCCTGGTCGTCACAGCGTTTCAAGGATCTCTACCTGAGTGAGGAAGCCAACCCGATACTGCGTTACAGTTACGATGAGCAGTTGATCGTCCGCACAGCCTATAACCTCACCTATACCAATTACAACCGAATAGGGCGACGGGCCATGCCCTCAATACCTTTCCGCATCCGTGCCGGAGTGGAGGTGGCCGGGTGGCTCCCCAGAATTGTCACCGGAATGGGGGGTGGGGAACGGAACGATCGTGGTTTTTATGAGTTCTTCAAGATACCCTATGCGGAGTATGTGAAGGGTGATTTTGATTTCGCCCCCTTGTATCGCATTGACGACCGGCGAACATTGGCGGCACATATGGCGGTAGGTGTGGCCTATCCTTATGGAAACTCCACCATCCTGCCTTTTGAGAAACGATATTTTGGTGGGGGTGCCAACAGCGTGAGGGGCTGGAGCACCCGTACCCTGGGCCCGGGATCCTACAGCAATGATACCATTGCCTCCGACTTCGGACGGAAGGTGGGTGATGTGAAGCTGGATTTTAGTGTGGAGTATCGCCGCAAGCTGACCCGTCTGATCGAACTGGCCGGTTTCGTGGATGCCGGTAATATCTGGACCATTCGTAACTATTCAGAGCAACCGGGTGGCCTTTTTGAATGGAACGACTTTTACAAGGAGCTGGCTGTGGCTTACGGAGTGGGGGTTCGGTTCGACCTCAACTTCCTGCTGATTCGTGTGGATGGGGGTATGAAGGCACACAACCCCGCACTGGCGAAAGGTTCCCGATGGACGATCTTCAAGCCCCATTTCAGCCGCGACTTCGCCTTCCACTTCGCTATCGGTTACCCATTCTGATTTTGCTTATGTCCGCAACATTTTCTCCATCTTCCTTTTCTTTGTAAGTTCGTCCACCAGCTTATAGAGTACCCTGATCTGCCTGGACAGCAGATTCTGTTTTTTTACTGATTTATTTGGAAATTTCATTTGCATTGATTTACTTTGCAAAACAAAGTACTTTTAAATGGAAAAAGAAAAATATTTAGATGACCTGAGTGAGATCCGGAAGATCATGAGCCATTCTGCACGGTTTCTTTCGCTAAGTGGCTTGTCGGGGGTTTCGACCGGTCTTATTGCACTTGCAGGTGCGTTTCTGGCAAAGCAGTTGGTTTTCAGTCGTGGCAATTATCTCCTTGGGGAGCCGGTGGTGATCAGCGGCGATCTGTTGCGGGATCTGGTGTTGATAGCCTCCGGCACTCTGCTGCTATCGGTAGTGAGTGCCCTCTGGTTTACCATTCGCAAGAGCAGGAGGGAGAACCAACGGGTGTGGGATGCTCAGGCGGGGCGACTGCTGGTAAACCTGCTGATCCCGCTGATCACCGGAGGTATTGTATGTGTGATTTTGCTCCGGATGGGATATGTGGGTTTCCTGCCGGCGATGACGCTGCTCTTTTATGGGCTGGCGTTGGTGAACGGAAGTCACTATACCCTCAGCCACATCCGCTACCTGGGGTTGGCGGAGATTCTGCTGGGGCTGTTGGCTCTCATTTTTATCGGTCAGAGCCTTTACATCTGGATGCTTGGTTTCGGGCTTTTTCAGATGGTGTATGGTCTGTTGATTCAACGCAAAAGGGGAGGGGTGTGAAGGAGTTTCTGAAAGATCTGGACAAGGCGTTCGAGAACAGGATCCGGCTGGGCATCATGTCGGCGCTGATGGTGAACGAGCAACTCGACTTCACCTCGCTGAAGGAGTTGCTTGGTGTCACTGACGGCAACCTGGCCAGTCACCTGCGCTCATTGGAGAAGAGCAATTACATCACCTTCTCTAAATCATTTCTGGATCGCAAGCCGCTGACCCGTTACAGTGCCACTCCCCTGGGTAAAAAGGCATTCACGAAACACATTCATGCCATTGAAAATCTTTTACAGTCCTGACCCGGTGTTGAACCAGGAGTAGGCAGAGAGTGATACCAATTTCCTAACATCACATTTAATAGACAGAATTATGGAAACAGATTTGAGTCATAAGGCAGAGAGGAATGAGCTGCTGCCAATGCTGGCGGGCTGCCTGCTCGCCGCACTACTGGTGAAGATACCGCTGCTGGCGGGCTTTGACCCCGACGAGGAGACCTTTTACGCGAAGCATATCGGGATTATCCTCTTCGCCGGGCTGTCGCTCTACCTTTACCTTGCCAGGAAAAATAAAAGATGGTTGCTGGGAGCAGTTGTGTTATCGCTATTCGCGCTGTCGGCACTCTATATCAACCTGCTGCCGCCGGCAAAGGGGAGCGATACGGTTGTGCTGGCCTACATCCACCTGCCGTTGATGCTCTGGTCCCTCTACGGGCTGGTATTCATAGGGTTCGACCTGAAAGATCCTGCACGGCGGATCGGTTACATCCGCTACAATGGTGACCTGGCGATCCTGACAGCGCTCATCCTGATCGCGGGGGCACTGCTTTCCGGGCTGACTATCGGGCTCTTTTCCGCCATCGACATACAGATAGAGGATCTCTACATGGAGAACGTGGCGTTGGTGGGCCTGGTGGCAGCACCCATCGTGGCCACCTATATCATCCGGAGCTACCCCTCGCTGACCAACAAGATTGCACCGGTCATCGCCGCGATATTCAGTCCCCTGGTGTTGTTCACGCTCCTGATCTTCCTGGTGGCGATCGTGGCAACCGGGAAGGATCCCTATTCCGACCGGGAGTTCCTACTGGTATTCAACCTGATGCTACTGGGGGTGATGGCAATCATTATCTTCACGGTCACCGGCATGTCGCACCGCAAGCGGCAGCGGTTCAGCGAGTGGGTCCTCTTTCTGCTCTCTATCGTCACCCTGGCCATCGATCTGATCGCCTTGTCGGCCATCCTCTACCGGCTCGGGGAGTATGGCTTCACACCCAACCGGACAGCGGTGCTGGGTGCCAACCTGCTGATACTGGTCAACCTGATCTTCATGATGATCGACCTCTGGAATGTACTATTCAAGGGGAAGGAGATCAGGCGGGTGGAGCTGACTCTCGCACGCTATCTGCCGATCTATGCACTTTGGACGTTGCTGGTCACCTTCCTCTTTCCGCTGCTCTTCGGATGGCGTTAAGCAGTCCTTTTCACCGGAAGCTGCAATGGTTGATTGATTATCGTACCAGTCCCATCACGAAGGCAGCATAAAGGCCGGTGAGGGGAGAGAAGCCAGCGATCATGGCGAAGGCGATCGCCTCCGGCACGAGGGCGACAGAAACGGTCAGTCCCGATAGAATCTCTGTCTTGTAGCTGACTCTCTTGTGGGAGCCGAGCATGGCGGAGAGTGAATAACCCATCTGTCAGTCAGAATTATGGGGAGTGCAAACCGCTCCCCGATGTGAATGATAACCTTAAAACAGCCGCAAAGTTACGAAAAAAAAAGAAAAAAACCGTTCGTATATTTGCGAATTGCCGATCTGTTCGTATATTTGCGAACTGAAATGGTTCATTCAAGCGAAATTATCAAAATCGATATGTCAAAACAACCCTTTACAGAAGATCAGATACAGCTGGCCCGCATCGCCAAGGCGCTGGGTCACCCGGTACGAATCGCCATTTTGCAGATGCTGGCCGGTCAGAGCTGTTGTTACCACGGCGATATGTCGGAAGTGATTCCGGTGGCCAAGAGCACCCTCTCGCAACACCTCCACGAGTTGAAAGAGGCAGGACTGATACAGGGTGAGTTTACACCTCCAACCATCAGGTACTGCATCAACCAGGAGAACTGGACGGCGGCGCGTGAGCTGCTGGGAGGCTTTATTGACCATGTAGCCAGGGTAGAGAGCTATTGTTAAACAACCAACAAATATCAAGCCGATGAAACAAATTCTCTTTCTGATTTTATCCGCATTTCTGTTGACTTCCTGCGGAAGCGGGAGTAGCAAGCAGGTGGAAACAGTGAATCCAGCCGCGGAGACAGCGGCTGATCATCCAACAGATCAAACTGTCACAACTGCCGATCCTTCGGTGGTGTATGTCTATTATTTCCACGGATCACAACGCTGCAAGACCTGTGTTGCAGTGGAGAAGGCAGCCCGTGAGTCGGTCGCCACCCTCTACGGTGAGCAGGAGCAGGTCCGTTTCGTGGAGGTGCCGACCGATGATGCCGCCAACAAGAGGTTGGTGGAACAGTATGGTGTCACCTGGAACGCACTGATCGTTGCGAAGGGTGACGACCACGTCGACATCACGCAGAAGGCGTTTGCCAACCCGGAAGGGGTGAGCGGGATGTTGCAGGAAGAGGTAGAGCGTAGACTTTCGTAAAACAACGCGCAACATGATGCAATTCCTGCAGGGCATGACCGAAGCCTCCGGCTGGCCGATGCTCACTGCGTTCCTGCTGGGACTGATGACAGCCATCAGCCCCTGTCCCCTGGCCACGAACATCACAGCCACCGCCTATCTGAGCAAAGACATCGGTATCAAGAAACGGGTCCTGTTCAACGGTCTTTTTTACACGCTGGGGAGGATGTTCACCTATACCGCCCTCGGCATGCTCTTCTATTTTGGTGCCAGCCAGTTCAGGATTGCCGCTCTCTTGCAGGGTCTCGGCGGTCTCTGGCTCGGAATCGCTTTACTGGTGATCGGCATCTTTATGCTCGATCTCATACGGTTGAACCTGCCAGGGGTGGAGAAGATGACTGGGTTGATCGAAAAGAAAAAGGGCAAGAAAAGCTACTGGGATGCATTTCTGCTGGGACTCTTCTTCGCGCTGGCATTCTGTCCCTACAGCGGGATGCTCTATTTCGGCGGGTTGATCCCCATGACGATCGCCTCTGCATCGGGATTGTTGCTGCCACCGCTATTCGCCATCGCAACAGGGCTCCCGGTGATCATCATCGCCTGGCTGCTGGCATACAGTGTAAGCAATATAGGGACCTTCTACAACAGGATGAACAGTTTTCAAAAGTGGTTCAAGCGTGTGGTTGCTGCACTGTTTATCATGGTGGGTGTTTATTACATCATGATAAGCCTTTGACAAATAAATAAAGAATAGCATCAATAACTCAAGTTTCGCATGGCAGGTATACAGCTAAATTCTCGACTGACAATGTTTTGTGACCCATATATGTCCTCGTTCACTAAAAGAGCAGAACTTACTACGCTTCAAACAGCTGCTCTTTTTACGTTCCTCGAGGTCAATGGGTCCCCACAAAACATTGATAGGTCTCATCTTTAGCTGTATCTACCTCAATTTTATAAACATGCGAAACTTGAATCAATAAAAAACAGATAAAATAAAATAATTATGGAAGTATTGGTATTGGGACCCGGTTGTAAAAAATGTGTGCTGACTTACGACGCCATCAAAAAAGTAGTGGATCAAACCGGCGTTGATGTATCTCTCCGCAAGGTAGAGGATATCATGGAGATCATGAAGTATAATGTGATGACGACGCCGGCAGTGGTAGTCGACGGTGAAGTGAAGCTGAAGGGTCACGTGCCCTCCGAAGCAGAGATCAGGAAGGTACTGGGGCTTTAAGCCTCCTCTCGTCAGCCACAACGCAACTGCGCCGTCTATATTACTTGCAGTTGTGTTCTTAAAACAGATATCAATGGAATCAAAAAAAGAGTTGAAATACCTGGTCTGGATGGTCCTTATCTTCGGGGTGATCTTCTTTCTGCCCATCGGCAATGAGCGCTTCATGACCGCCATTGACGCCACGCTCGACCTCTCCAAGTGGTACGCCCAGGAGCATGTGATCCTCTGCCTGCTGCCCGCATTCTTCATTGCCGGGGTGATTGCGGTATTCATCAGCCAGGGGTCGGTGATCCGCTACTTCGGGGCGAACGCGAAGAAGTGGCTTTCCTATTCCGTGGCATCGGTGTCGGGAGCCATCCTGGCGGTCTGCTCCTGCACCATCCTCCCGCTCTTCACCAGCATCTACAAGCGGGGTGCGGGATTGGGACCCGCTGTCGCTTTCCTCTACTCGGGTCCGGCCATCAGCATCCTCTCCATCATCCTCACCTGGAGCATTCTCGGCACGGAGATGGGCATCGCCCGCATGGTCGGAGCTGTTCTTTTCTCGGTAGTCATCGGCCTGACCATGGCCTTTATTTACCGCAAGGAGGAGAAGGCAAAGCAGGAGGAGCAGATGAACTTCGAGGCACCACCGGCCAAAAGGCCGATGTCGCAGACCATGTTCCACTTCTTCACACTGGTGCTGATCCTGGTGGCTGCCAACTGGGGTGCACCTGCCTCGGGTGACCAATCGAGCGTCTGGTTTAATCTCTACACTTATAAATGGTATATCACCGGCTTCCTGGGGCTGATGCTGGCATACTCGCTGATAAAGGTATTAAAGATAAAGTGGCAATGGGTATTGCTGGGTGTGGTTGCGACAGCGCTGTCGGCATTCCTTGCCAGTGAGTTCATTTCCAACCCCAGGATGGTGCCACTGGTACCCATGGTGGTGGGCATCGCTGCTCTCTCGCTTGTGACCCTCTTCGACCGGAACGATGAGGAGAACAGGGAGTGGACCCTCTCGGCCTGGGGTTTTGCCAAGCAGATCATGCCGCTGCTGGCCATCGGCGTGGTGACCGCCGGTTTCCTGCTGGGATCGACGCACGACAACGTGGCCATCCCCGGTGTGGTACCCAACGAGTGGATCGAGTGGGCAGTAGGTGGCAACTCGCTATTCTCCAACTTCTTCGCCAGTTTCACCGGGGCATTCATGTATTTTGCCACGCTCACCGAGGTGCCGATCATCCAGGGACTGCTGGCCAGCGGCATGGGCAAAGGTCCCGCACTGGCGCTGCTGCTTGCCGGTCCCTCGCTCTCACTGCCCAACATGCTGGTGATCCGCGGGGTGATGGGTACGAAGAAGACCCTCGTTTACGTGCTGCTGGTGATGATCATGGCTACTTTCTCAGGTCTTCTCTATGGTACGTTTTTTTGAAAATAAACCGTTGCTGACACGATTCAGTTATAATAGTTCACATTTTAAAAATCAATTTAATGAGTCCACTTTAAATAGTGACAATTTTAAGTTTAAAAAAGGAATTCATTGATTTTTCATTTCCACTTTCTTTGGAAT
>Ga0334901_1000353_pt1 | contig 66513 bp, 56 predicted proteins | sample GraSluR3_MG_3_FD_207216 | JGI IMG/M metagenome (GOLD analysis project Ga0334901, IMG submission 207216) | Sludge microbial communities from methane-producing bioreactor in Wageningen University, Netherlands - Granular Sludge_15_08-R3 | ecosystem: Engineered > Bioreactor > Anaerobic >...
ATATTCATATTTAATATAGGTTGTATCACCACGTTTTTCATATAAAAGTTTCCCTCTTGCTTCCGGTATTTTCACTAAAAAATCAAGATACATAGGCCCTCCTTTTTAGGTCTATATAGACCTAAAAATAGTATAACATAAAACCCGTATTTTGCAAGTCAAAACTGCATAAATACGGGCTTTTTAACATTTTCTTTTTGGGAGCAATGATTTAGGTCTAAAATTTATTGGAAGTTCACACACATATTGTATTAGTCACCAAATATAGAAAACAACTACTTAAAGGCATCATATCGGAAGATATCAAACATCAAATACTAGATATTTCTCGTACATATGATTACGAAATAATTGCTATGGAAACGGATAAAGACCATATTCATTTTCTTATCAGTTATGATACCACCGATAGTATATGCGAGATTGTGAAAAGAATAAAACAGGAAACAACATATAGACTATGGCAAAAACATTCTTTAATGTTATCTAGGCACTATTGGAAAAGAAGAATATTTTGGTCAGATGGTTATTTTGCTTGTAGTATTGCCAAAGTATCATCTGCAACAATTCAAAGATACATTGAAACTCAAGGATAGAAAGGAGCATGGCACTCCTCCCACCAACTAAAGGTAATGGGTTTCTGTGCCACAAATATTTATGAATAAAATTCATTCATGAGTGTATTTATGATTTTATCCATGTCATATTCCTCTTGCGTTTCAAAAATCCTCTCTAGTGTTTCGATATTTTTTTCTAAGTGCTCCACATCTTTCGAATAGCTATGACTTATATCCACCATATCCGCCTCACTGAATTCACCCGTTTTAATCCAGCGAATAACTGCAAGCTCTTTAATCATAATTGTACTCATGATGGCCACCTTCATTTTTGACGACATATCATAATCATAAAACGACTTCATAAAATATCTATAAACAAAATATGTGAGTATATTTTGAAAAACATGCATCTTTTCTTTATAATATTGGTTAAAGGCTTTATGCTTTTGAACATAAAACGCTTTGTCCGCTTGAGTATTCCAAAACATACTTAAGCCGTGCTCTAAGCCTAATGGATCATTGGGATTAATATGCTCTAAACTAGCGTATGTCTTAAAATACGCATGTACGTTATGATATTTAAGGTCTTCATTCGCCTTATATGTTTCTAACTCTTGAGTCAATTCCTTAATAAAAGAAGACCTTTCATACTTTTGTCTAACCTGAGCTAGGACTTCTAGTTCACCAAAATCCAATTTATCTTGAAGTTCTTGGACTAAGCTAAGCACAATACCTGCCTTCACTCCTAAAGACAGGTTAGCCATTTCCAGGATATGAATAATGGTATCCCTGCAACGGAAAACTTCTTCAAGTAGCTCTTGTTCATCCCCCTCATACGCATTCCCAACTTGGCTATCCGCACTGAGTTCAAAAGCCATTCCTTTTGTCTGGCCTAATATTATTCTAGCTGCCTCTGGGCAAGATAAGGAGATACCCATTTCTTTTAAGTCAAAAAAATCTTCCCTATATCTTGGATATTGCTTACAGGTATGGCATAGATATTCTTCACCAAGATCTTTGTGTATATCGCAAAGCAACTCCTTATTTAAAAAGGGGCACCGGTCACCGTCTAAGACAAAAATATTGTCTCCATCTTGATCGACCACCAGCTTACTTCGTAACCGGTCTCCAAATGCACCGTCCATATCTTGATAGGTTTGATAGGTTTGCGAATCAATGACAACATCCCATCCTGAACAACAGGTATCTTCACAGGCGGATGCTATACATTGAAAGTCTTTATAATAACTTGGTACGCGTATTTTCATTCTCGTCTCACACTCTCTATATATATTAGGATTGAATCTTTAAATCATCTATACCTATAAAAAAGGTAACTGCATTTTTTCTTTTCATCAGTGCTTTTGAGAAACCGGATTTGCTAAACAAATAGTAATATGTATCATGAGATTCAAGTAATCCTGATCTTTCTATCAATTTATCCAAGACATTTTCGTCCATTACTTGGTTTTTCCATTTGCATTCTCCTACAATTATCGATTTTTTATTGCCAGCTACCAAATCAATTTCTTCTTCACATTTTTTTAGTAGATTATTTCCCCACCATGTTCCATAATCATGAAAAACAAAAGGTAATTCTCCTTCTCTATTTTTCTTAAGTAAATAGTCCATGCAAATTTTTTCATATTGTTTACCTATAAATGCAGGTAAATTGGGTTCAATATATGCATTATAAACTTCATCTACAAGCTCTTGTTCTATTAAACTAGAATTGGCAAATACAAAACGATACCAAAATACGAAAAGTGGATCCACAATTTTATATATTGTTTTACGCGACTTCGTCTTATCTCCATACGGTTTAATTTTTTCCACTACTGAAAGTTCCTGCAGTATATCAAGATAGCGACTTACCTTGGCTGTAGATTCTCCCACTTTTGTTGCTATTTGATTTATTTTTGTTGCTCCAGTCGCAATACTTTCAATGATTGAGTTATAAAAAACCGGTTCTCTTAATTCTTGCTTCAATAAATTATATGGCTCTGCATTTAAATAGCTTGATTTTAAAAGAATTTTACGTTTTATGTTTTCTTCAATCGATAATCTATCATCAAATTGAATGAGATATTGAGGAATACCTCCAAGAATACCATAACAAATAATCTGTTCTTCTAATGTATAATTGGACAGAAACTTTCTTCCTTCATAAAAATCAAAAGGTTTAACATGAAACTGGCTTGTCATTCTACCATATAAAGGACTTTTATATGAAAGAACTTCTTTCTCAATAAAACTCATAGACGACCCACAGATGATTATATATAACTTTGTTTTATTCATCACATGATCAATCAAGTTTTGCAGAAGTGAAGGTAATGATTTTTCATTAGCTGCCAAATAGGGAAACTCGTCTAGAACTAAAACTATCGGTTCTTCAAGGCTTTGATTTGCTATAAATGTGAAGGCTTGTTCCCAGCTTTCAAACTGCCCCATCATTCCTTTAAATCCAAAAAATTTTAATGTTAATTCTGAAAATTTTTGTAAAGCCAAATTATTATTATGTTCTTCAGCAACATAAAAAATACTTTTTTTATCTTTACAAAATTCTGTCAGAAGCTTTGTCTTTCCAACCCTTCTTCTTCCATATACAACCACCATCTGGAATTTATCCTCGTTATACAAATCATTCAATTGTTTTAATTCATTTTTCCGACCTACAAACATTGAACTTCACCTCCTGTTTTTACATAATATCACAAAATCCAGATTAAGTAAATTATGTTTTACTTAATCTGGATTTACTTAAATTATTTTGTCCTATAGCAAAAAAAAATCTTGTAGTTTCCCATAAGATAAATTTTCAGACTATTTGTTCATATTTCCTGACACGCTCTATATCTACACAATAGCCGATATAAAATAATCTGCCTCACGAATAATACTTGAACAAGGGTTTCTCGAGTCGATAATTTCAACTTTCCCATACTCATACTTTATCATAACACTGGATCCATCATTTCGATAAATCGTCATATTTTCCGCAGGTCGTTCAAAAACTTCTATTGGATTTTGCATATTTTTTAAGCGTTTATACTCCGACATCGGAATGAAGAATTCTAGTTCAGAGATAACCCTTGCTTTCTTCAGCGGCATAGTTCTCTGGGATCCATTCATGTTAATCCAACGGTCTATGTAATAAACCATTTCAGTCATTTTTTCAATAGCTTCAGAGATATCATTTATCTCTTCGATTCGTTTCCCCTCCAATACACCTAGAATAATTTTCTTATATTCATCCATAGATATTTGAACACTCATCACATGTGGTCGATCATAGAATTGGCCGTTTCCATACGTGATTCGATATTGAAATTGAAATTCCATTATTTTAAACCTCCGTGACTCTATTTAGTAAATCCATATGCAATCGGTTTATTTTTACTGTCAACTATGATAATAAAACCGAAAGAATCCACCCAGTTTTCATGCAAGTAATATCCATTCTCGACTTCCATAAATTCAAAGGTCTGGTATGTGTAAATTTCTCTGCCTCTCTGATAAATATAATCCGCATAATATTTTGTAATTATTGCATTTGCATCATCTAATTTATTTTTTTGAATGGGAATGGCCCTTGCATTGCTTAATTTGATTGGCAAATCAAATAAATATGCAAAATCACCTTTATCATTATAAATTTCACGAACTACTTGCTTGCTATTTTTTCCAATATAATGTGTGGTTTCAAGTTCAGTAATAATAGCTTCAACACTATCATTAAACTTACTTTCGTTTTTCTTGTTAAGTTCTTGCTTATATGGTACAAATGTAAATGTTACGGTTGTTTCTGTAACAGTGCTGGTATCTGTAATTGCAAAACCTATATTATTTCCTTCATCATCTTTAAAAAGTAGAGCTTCATGGGTATACTCGTTTCCGTATTTCCCTTCTTTCCAAAATAATTGAATATTATATGGGCTCTCACTTATCTTCGAAAAAGAACTCGCACTTAAAGAATCTGTTGAATAAAATGTGTTGTGATATTTATCAATGTCTGCTTTTTCATCAATAAGACCAGCATATCCCGTTCTATTTACTCCTGATATATAATCAAATAATTCTTCCGGTACTATTTCTTGAACGTTAATGTCTAACTGTGCATAGCCTTCGCTTTTGTTTTTTATAGGTACTTCATATTTGTAAACATTTCCAATGTATTTTTTAAGAGCCTCTTCTATACTTAATTTAGTTTCAGGAATCAATTCATGTTTTTCTGCAATGTTTTTATCAACCGCAGCTTTGTTTATCAAATATTCAATTAATGTCTCTTCTACTCCATTCATTTTCACTTCTAATGCATTATAGGAAAGGTTTATCATTTCACCCCTCAAGAAATCTCTTGATTTTAATTGTGAATTTTCTTCATTGCTTACTATACCTTTTTCAACCAAGGTATCCAAAGCCGTATTCCAAGAAAATTCACCAATAGAATCGTCATAGCCTAATGATCTCAAAACAAATGTTGCATAAGACTTGGCGTCTGTTAAATTATTGGAACCAAATAAATTATCACCAATACCTTTTGTTAAAGCATTTTCATACATATAACCAATATATTGGTTAGCCCACTCCGGCACATCTGTAAAAGGATGTTCATACATATTGTTTAGCACTTCATTTTCTTTTCCAATTAATCTTATGAGCATAACTGCAGATTCAACTCTCGTTGGCGCACGATCTAACTCAAATCCTTCATTGCTTCCTTTAAATAATCCTAACTCTTGTAAAGTTTTAGCTTCAGTCAGATACTCTGCTTCTTCATTTGCATATATTCCTATGCTCTGAAGTAAAATCATTGATATTACGGTGTAAAGTATTACAAATTTTTTCATAAATTTTTCTCCTTAGTATATTATAAAATTTTAATGCATTTTACCATGTTATTATAGGAAACATATTGAATCTCTAATCTTCTAATAAGAAGTCGATAATATTTTTATGAACAATGCCGTTTCTTGAGCGATTCACTTTATCCATTGAAATAACGATTTTAGGATAATTATCTTCAATTGCCTCAAGTACAGAAAATTCTCTTTCGATTGTTGATTCTTCAGCTAAAAGGTAGGTGACTTGGATGTATTTTGTACTTTCTCCATCAACGGCAATAAAGTCAACTTCTCTATCATCAAGTTTACCCACATATATTTCATACCTTCTTCTTCTTAGTTCCAAATAAACGATGTTTTCTAGCGCCTGTCCAATATCCTTTTCGTTATCAAAATAGAGATGTCTAATGCCTAAGTCATTGATAAAGTACTTTTCATTGGTTTTCATAAGTTCTTTACCTTTGATATTATATCGTGGCACACCATGAACAAGGTATGTGCTCTTTGCAGCTTCTATGTAGTTATAAATGGTTTCTTTTGAAAGTCTTCGCCCTTCACTTTTAAGATAATTCGTAATCGTCACTGCCGAAAATATCTGACCAATATTATTGATAAGGTATGACATAAATCGCTGTAATAAGTCAACATCTCTTACATTATAGCGTTTGACGATATCTCTTAACAATATAGACTGATACATATCCATAAGATAATTTTTAGCGGTTCGCTCTTCTTCAAACTGGAATTTTCCAGGCATACCACCTGTGCGTAAATAATCTATAAAAACATCCTCACTTTTTGAAAACCCTTCACTGACTTCTTTATAGGATAATGGCAGTACTTCTATTGTATAAAAACGACCTGTCAAATAGCTTGCAAGCTCGCCTGATAAAAGCTTTGAGTTCGAACCGGTGATAAATACTTCAGTATCACCTTTTGAATTTAATGAATTCACCACTTTTTCAAAACCCTCAACTTCTTGAACTTCATCAAGAAAAACATAGGTTTTTTTCCCTTTAAGCTTCTTTGATTCAATATATTCATATAAGGCCTTGTACTCTTTAAGCGATTCAAACTCTAACCACTCAAAATTTAGGCTTATAATCTGATCTTTGTTAATACCTTCCTTAAGGAGTTCCTCTTGTATTTGTAATAGCAATGTGGATTTTCCAACACGACGCATACCAAGTAATACCTTGATTACTTGTTTCCCCATTACCTTTCTAATTTCTTCTAAGTATTTTTCTCTTTTAACCATCATTAGCATCACCTCAACTTAAAAATACCATATAAAAGTCTTTTATACAAGACCTTTATATGGTATTTTATGTTTTTGTCTTTTGTAAAAGACTTTTATGTATTTGTCGTTTCCGTTATCGAACACTTTATTCTATTTTCTGCAATCAACATTCGAAACATTTCTGAAGGTAAAGTTTTGTCTCATGGAGAGAGTGGGTCCTTGATAATGTCGAAAATTTGAGAGATTATATCGCTTCCCACGCTCTTTCAGAAAAAACAAATCTACTCATCTTCCATTGCCTCAATTTCTTCCATTGTTAGCTCGTGATTACTTTGACTGTTAATATTTCATCACTTACTTTTTCAATTACAAAGACTACATATATGTACTTGTCAACTGTTCTTCATAAAATAGCAAAAAAGACCCCTATATCATTTTTTAATAAACACAGGAATTACATTTAGTGGACATTCTACCTCAACCATTTGTCCCCCTTTATAGCAACTGCCCGTTTCCATTTCTGTCCAATTATTCTCTTTAGGCAAGTAAACCTTTCGCTTGGTCATTCCTGCTTTGAGAATAGGTGCAACTAAGTATTTATAACCATACATGTACTGATCTTCTACTTCCCAACATTTTTTATCTTCAGGAAATTCATAAAACATAGTTCGCATTATTGGAGAACCTTTTTCATGTGCTTCTTTCATTAATTTACGTGTATAATCTCTTAATGATTCTCTAAGTTTTATATATTTCATGCATATAGCATATACTTCATCTCCATAACTCCACACCTCATTGGACGCTCCCGACAAACAGGTTGCTCCACCTGTTGTTCCAAGTTGGGGTTGTTTAGGTTCTCTGTCACCATGTAATCTCATGACCGGCAAAAATGCACCCCATGCAAACCATCGAGCAAACAACTCTCTAAACCTCTCATCATTAGGATTTCCTCCATGAAATCCTCCGATATCCGTCGTCCACCAAGGTATTCCTGCTAGACCCATGTTTAATCCTGCCGTTAATTGGTTTCGCATACTATCAAAACTAGAAGCAATATCTCCTGACCAAACAAGGGCACCGTATTTTTGACTTCCAATCCATGCACACCTTAATAGATTCACAATATTTTCTTGGCCTTCAGAAGCCATTCCTTCATAAAATGTTTTAGCATAATTGAGAGGATATGCATTTCCGATTTGCATATTACTTCCCTTAGCATAACGATATAAATCAAAATCATAGAAACTATACTCTGGTTCAGCTTCGTCAAGCCAAAATAAACGGATGCCCATATCATAATAATTTTTTTTAGCTTTATTCCATACATAGGATCTTGCTTCATTATTCATAGCATCATAATGTATAGTAGCTCCTTCAAAATCAAGCCCGACTCTTACTCCTCTGTCTGTTCGCGTCAAATAGCCTTTTTCAAGCATTTCATTATAGTTTTCTGATTGCTTATCAACAGTTGGCCAAATCGAAACCATCAACTCAACATTCATTTCTTGTAGTTCTTTAACCATCGCCTCTGGATTTGGCCAATACTCTTTATCAAATCGCCAATCTCCTTGCTTTGGCCAATGAAAATAGTCAACTACAATAACATCTAAAGGGATTTGACGCCGTTTATATTCTCTAGCAACTTCAAGCAATTCTTCTTGTGTTTGATAGCGCAATTTACATTGCCAAAATCCAAGACCATATTCTGGCATCATAGGTACCTTACCCGTGACATTTGCATAAGCATGTTCAATGTCTGCAGGTGCATCGCCTGCAACAACCCAGTAATCCAGTATTTTTGTTGAATAAACTTCAAAACTCATAATATTTTTTCCAAAGACCGCTCGACCAATACCTGGATTATTCCATAAAAAACCGTATCCACGTGATGAAATTGCAAAAGGCACACTGGCTTGTGAATTTCTATGTGCCAATTCAAGATCAGAACCTTTTAAATCGAGGTATGGTTGTTGATATTGACCCATTCCATAGATTTTTTCGTTAGGGTCAAGAGATTCGAACCTTTGAGTTAGATGATAATCTCCACCAAGGATAGGCTTGAATTCTCTTGCTTCTACTTCTATAGCACTACATTTTTCATCCAATAAATCTTTTCTATTTCTCATATATTCTTCAAGAAGTAACACACCTTTATCATTAAAAATGCGTATTTTCCCATTTATATTAATAACTCCACTAATCTTGCCATTAATAATAGTGGCTTCATCTTCATTGATATAGATATTTGTTAAAGATGATTCCTGTGGTAATAGCCCCCAGTTGTCTTCAGGCATTGGCAAATATTTAGAAGATCGAATTCTTAAAGCATTTTCGCCCCATGATTCAATCCATAATGTCTCTGCATCATAGTGATAAATAAGTCGATTATCAATAGAAGATAATATACTCATATCTCATTCCTTCTTTCTTGAATCCAAACATACATCTGGGTTAATCCCCTATTTCCCCACGTATAATAAGGTATTGCCTTCAACGTTTGAGGTACATATTCCAACGTTACCTCACTATATAGTTTATCTGTGGTCTTCGCTCGCATTCCTTTGATTTCAATCATTCTAACTGGCCCAATCTGACTATTACCATCTTCTGATTTTATCTCGGCTTTCCCATCAGTAAGGATACTTAGCGCCTGTATATCATCGCCATTATCTACACCTTCAAAACAATAAACTAGAGGACCTCTCATAAGTGCTATCTTTCCAATATTATGGCGAACTTTTGGATTACATCGTATTCTTCTGATTGATAAATCTATTGTATAATCAACAACATCTTTTTCAGACCATACTCTATCAATATATAAATACCCCTTATCCTCAATCACTTCACAATTGTCTCCATTTACTGTTAGATTATAATTTTTTGCATAGCTTGGCCGTCTCAGTGCAAGGGAAAATGAAGTCTGCTTTTTCATTTCTTCTATTCTAATCTGAATCTTACCTTCCCAAGGATAAGCACTTTCTAAAACCAATGTTGCCTGCTTAAATCTTGCCTTGTTACCTATAAAAAGATGTGCATAAATTACATCGTCTTTTTCTGACCATATATATTGACCAAGAGATGTAATTAATCTAGCAACATTTGGAGGACAGCATGCACATGCATACCACTCAGGCCTTTCAGGCAAAACATGCTCATATCCATATAAGACACCTGATATACCCGGATTAATTTCCAGTGGATTAACATAAAAGAACTTTTTCCCATCTAACTGCATCCCAGCTAATACGCCGTTATAAAGAGCCCTTTCTAATAAATCTCCAATCCAACCCGTAGCTTTAATAGAACTTAATTTACTAGCGAAAAAACATAATGCCACAGAAGCACACGTTTCCGCATAAATTGTGTCATTAGGTAAATCATAGTCAATAGTAAAAGCTTCTCCTTTAACAGTTGAACCTATTCCACCAGTTATATACATTCTTTTATTTACTATATTATCCAAAAGTCTTATACATGTCTCATAAAGCTCTAAGTCATTTGTTTTTGTTGCAAGTTCTGCCATCGCTGTATACATATAAAGAGCTCTTACACTATGCCCTTCTGCAAATGACTGGTCGCGGACCGGTTTATGCGATTGATTATATAAGGTATCTTTCGGATCCATACCTTGATGGGACCATCCTCTTTCTTTTGTTTCTTTGATAAAATAATCGGGATCTTTACCTCGCTCATTAATAAAATACTCGGCTAATTTTATATATTTATCTTCTCTAGTGACTTCATACATGCGCAACAGGCCAATTTCTACTTCCTGATGCCCGGAAATGCCACCTTTTTTTTCTTTTTCAAAAATTTGAATAATATGGTCTGTCATTCGTGACATAATCTCAATAAGTTTTTTTTTGCCTGTTGATTGATAATAAGCTACAGCCGCTTCCATCATATGTCCTGCACAATAAAGTTCATGACATTCATGAAGATTCTCCCAACGTTTTTTTGGCTCTTTCACTGTAAAGTATGTGTTGAGATAACCATCTTCTTGTTGCGACATTTCAATCGTATCAATAATGATATCTGCTCTTTTTTCTAATTCTATATCCGGCTTTACTATAAGGGAATAAGCTACTGCTTCTAACCACTTAGCTACGTCACTGTCTTGAAAAACCATACCATAGAAATCACCCTCTTCAAGTCCTGCAGCAATTCTGAAATTGGCAAAAGCATGACTTTTTTCCACACCCTCAATTTTATCATTAAGTATATGTTCTTGATATGGAATGACTTGATTAATCATTAAATTTTGTATAGGTGACCAAAATCCATCTTTTATTTTTACTTTTTCGAGTTCTATTCGTTTTGACATATATCTTATCCTTTCACTGCACCACTTGTCATACCGCTGATAATATATTTTTGCATAAAGATAAAAATCAATAAAACCGGTATAATTGTTACAACTGCATACGCTGTCAAGTAACTCCATCTCGTTCCATACTGCCCCATAAAATTATAGATTCCAGCAGTAATTGGACGTTTTTGTTGGTCTGTAATAAACGTCATGCCATAGGCTAAATCTCCCCAAGCATATAGAAATGAAAAGACAGCACATACCACAACTCCAGGCTTAGCAATTGGAATTAGTATTTTACTAAATGCTGTAAAACGATTACAACCATCTATATAAGCTGCTTCTTCTAATTCTTTTGGTATTGTAGCAAAGTAATTTTTTAAGATAAGCACTGAAAAAGGTATACCAATTGTACTGTCCGCCAAAATAGCAGAAAAGACTGAGTTGTATAAGTTCATGTCTCGAAACATAATAAAAAGTGGCGTGAGCAGTACTGAAACCGGCAACATCTGGGTGATTAAAAATCCAAGGAGTATTAGGCCTTTACCTTTAAACTTGTATTTTGCAATTCCATAAGATGCCGGAATAGCTAATACAACAGAAATACACATGGAGCTCACTGCAATAATTAAACTATTTGCAAAAGAGCGAAACATATTAAAATCTCCGCTTTCAAGTTGTGCCGCATACGAATCGAAACTCAATTCTTTGGGCCAAAACGTTGGTGGAATTCTAAAAATTTCTTGTTCTACTTTTAATGATGTAACTAGCATCCAATAAATAGGAAAAAATAACAATACCAGTAAGAGAATTGCACTTATACTATATAATAGATTCATTTTTAGAGAGAGTTCTTTATCATCATTCATTATGCACGATCCTCCTTATATACAACTTTAAGATATAACAAACTGACCAGTAGCAATATAAAAAATAAGATATTCGCTACAGATGCACCCTCGCTATATTTAAACATTTCAAAAGATAATTTATATGAATAAGTTGAAAGCATATGCGTCGAATTTACAGGTCCTCCACTCGTCATTACCCAAACCAAATCATATACTTTGAATGTATATATGAAACCAAGTATAAGAACTGATTCAATTGTTGGTTTCAATAAGGGCAATGTTATATTCTTAAAAGCCTGAAATTTATTTGCACCATCAATAGCTGCACTTTCGTACATTTCTGCTGGAATCGTTGTGAGTCCTGTTGCAATCAAAATCATATTAAAAGGAATTCCAATCCATATATTCGTGATAATTAAAGCGATTTTCGCTGTCATTGGGTTAGTTAACCACTCTATATTATTGCTGATTATTCCCATAGAATTAAGAATAAAATTTAATATGCCGACATCTGTACCAAATATAAACTTAAACATTAACGCTGTAACGGTAATCGGAATCATCCATGGAACCATTAATATTCCTCTTACCGGTTTGGCTAAAGCAAAATTTTTATTTAGCATTAATGCTAATCCAAAGCCAATAACAAACTGAAAAAAGATGCTGGCCACTGTGAAGACCAACGTGTTGACCAAGGAATCTATAAGCACAGTGTCACGGGTAAAAAGTTCAATATAATTTTCTAATCCTACGAAGGGTTTACTCCCTGTTGTTAGATTTCTCATATTAACATCTCGAACACTAAGTATTAGATTGCTAATAATCGGATAACCTACGAAATACATCATATACAAAAATGCCGGAAAGACAAAAACATAACCTATATTATCATATCGAAAAAACTTTTTTATTGCTCTCATATAAATCTCCGTTCATCGTCGCGTCTCTTTTAAAAAGTAGGTTGCATATTGTTCAATATGCAACCTACTGCACTTTTTTGATTTCCTTATTTTACTGACCTAAAATATCGTCAATCGTATTTTGAGCTTTTTCTGCCGCTTCTTCTGGGGTACTAATATCAACTATAACTTCATTGAATGCTAATGAAATAGCATCGGATACTTGTGGCCATTCCGGTAACGGACCTCTTGCATTCGCATATTCAAGTTCATCAACGAATACCTGATATACAGAATCGCCTTCAAATTGTCCCGCTGCAGTTGACTTGTTTGGCGAAATATATCCCATTGCATTCATCATAAATAGGTTGACTTCTGGCTGTGTAGCATACTCTAAAAATTCAATCGATGCATCTTCTTGTCCACCAGCAATAACTGCGAAATTTTCGCCACCTAACCCTGACGCAAATTCACTATCTTGTGGTATCAATGCCACATTCCAATTCATGTCCGGTACATCTGCACGCATACTCGGCACTTGCCATGTACCATTAATCATCATTGCAAGATTTCCTGATATAAATTGATTCTTCGTATCACCTTGTGTCCAATTAATTGCTTCTGTTGGCATTGAACCGGAATCAACTAATCCTTTAACAAAGTTAAGCGCTTTGATTCCACCTTCTGAATCAATCTCATATGAGCTTGCACCTGTTGACCACACCCATGGTAAGAAGTTAAATGTTCCTTCTTCATTTTGCAGACTTGAGAAAGCAAATCCATAGACATTTTCTGTTGTACTGGCTTTTGCTGCTACTTCTAATTCCTCCCATGTTGTCGGCACTTCAACCCCTGCAGTTTGGAGCATGTCTTCATTATAAAAAAGAGCAAGAGAATTACTTCCAAAAGGTATTCCATAAAGTTTTCCATCAATAGTGGCTGAATTAACCGGTCCTGCATAATAATTACTTACATCAAATTTCCCTGTGATGTCTGCAAATATACCCATAGAAGCGTATGCCGCATGATCAGGGTTATCGAGAATAACAATGTCTGGCAATTCATTGGCTGATGCTCCAATAGAAAGTTGTTTTTTAAAGTCCGCAAAAGGTACATACTTTGCTTCGACTATAACATTTTCTTGCGAAGCGTTAAAATCATCAATCACCTTATTAAGCGTTTTTTGATGTCCTTCTGCTTCCCAATAATACCAAACAGTTACGTTTGTTGCTTCTGTCATTATTTCTGTCTCTGTTGTCGTAGTCTCTTCTGATGTTGTTGTACTATCTGTTGTCGTAGCGTTTTCATTGTTGCTTTCTGACTCATTACACCCTGTAAAGAATACCCCCATAATCATAATAACCATCAGTAACGCAAATTTTTTCTTCATAATACCTCCTATTATTCTGTTGATTTGATATATCAATCTTACCACCCTTTATAATACGTCAAAATGGCATAATTCTTAATTAAGTCGAAATATCTAATGTTACTTATTTGCTTGTCTATATCTGGTTGGAAGCATCCCAGTTGCTTCTTTAAAAACCCGACTAAAGTATTTTGGATCCGAATACCCAACTTGTCTAGCAATTTCATATAGTTTAAGTTGTGTACCAATCAATAAACCTTTAGCTTTTTTAATTCTGCGTTCTTTAATATATTGGCTAAAATTTACCCCCAATTCTTTATGAAACTGCGTTCCGAGATATTCCGGAGTCACGTTAAGCTTTCCTGCTATTTCATCGAGAGTAATTCCTGATTGATAAAATTCATTAATCATACTTCTAGCTCTTGATACTGTTAAACCAGATGTCTTATTTTTCGATTCGAATTGCTTTGTTATCCACCACTTAAAATTATTTAACACTTCAAGTAGTTCTTCATAATTTTTGGAAACCATTATAGATTCTAAAAGGTTCTGTTGATTGTATTCCTTCGCTAACTGAATATCGAGTTCCTTGATAATACTGATAATTGACCAAAAAAACCGAACATAACATTCTTTTACCTCTTTGGGATCATAGACGCTTCCGTTTCGAAAGTATGTTGAAAACACTTCAAACATCTGAATTGACTTCGTTATATTTCCTGAACAAATCGCTACTTTCATTGAATTCTCTAGCTCCAGCGGATATACACATGGTAGTGTTTGTATCTTTGTAATCTTTGGATATGATACCATTACATCATTTCCAAGCGTAATATTCCAATCCATATATTGGGATAGTATTTGATAATATTTTTTCAAATGAATAGGTGAATCAAAGGTAACCCATGCGCCACTTGTTCCATTTGGTATAATTACATTATTTGTCATAAATAATTCTGAACGAAACCATCGCTCAAGCTTATACTCATCTTTATAATTGTATAACACCACTATAATTGTTTTTTCATTTTCTACTGGAATTAATGCAAAATTCAAATTTTCTTTAGCCTTTAATAATCGGGTTAGATTACGTAAAGTCTTATCACAATAAAGATCATAATTCTTTCCAAGATATAACATAACTTCCGTTAGCGGTTCTCCTTCAACGATTGCATATTTACTTGCAAGATAATGCTTAAGTTCTTCATCAACGGAGACACTTCCAATTATAATACTCGACAAAACATTTTCAAGGGCATCTAACGATTGCGGACTGCTCATATTCTCTTGTCTGTATTGAGCTGTGATTGACTGAAGAAGACGAGTTAAATCACTTATCACTATAGGTTTTATTAAATAATCTGTTACCCCTAGTTTAATTGCCTGCTGCGCATAGGTAAATTCTGAATAAGCGCTAAGAACTATCGTCTTAAAAAGACAATGATTGCTTTGCGCTGCTTCAATCATCTCAAGACCATCCATTAAAGGCATACGTATATCTGTAATTACTAAATCAGGCTTCATTTCATTAATAAGTTCATAGCCTTGTCTTCCATTTTCTGCTTCGCCCACAATCTGATAATCTTCATCCATTTTTAGAATAAGTTTTCTAAGCCCTTCTCTGATACGAACTTCATCTTCAACGATCAGAATCTTCATTGTTGATTCCCCTTTCTGTTGCAATATGAATCTCAACAATTGTTCCTTGATTTAAAACACTACTAATATGAACTTTAGCTTTTTCCCCATAATACATTTGTATCCGGGATATAGCGTTCATTATTCCAATATGACTCTTTTGACCATCGACACTAAAATCACCTGCATTAAACATATCGATTAATTGCTTTTTCATCCCTTTTCCATTGTCTTGTAATCGAATTGTCATTTCAGAATTTTTATGTTCGATAGAAATGGTAAGATAATGGGGGCCTTTCTCTCCTTCGAATCCATGTATAATTGCATTTTCAACAAAAGGTTGTAACAATAGTTTATGAATTTTTTCGTTAAGGATTTGAGGCTCTACGTGAACATTACATTGAAATGTATTTTTGAGTCTAGTTTGTTGCAAATATATATACTTCTTAAGCCATTCAATTTCATCTTTAACAGTCACAATCTGGTTACTTCTGTCAATGGCGTAACGTAAAATCATGGCAAGCGAACTAATGGCATTACTGATTTCATATTCATCTTTATCAATGGCCATCCAATTAACAGTATCTAATGTATTGTATAAGAAGTGGGGATTTATTTGCGCTTCAAGGGCTGCAATTTCAGCATCTTTTTGTTTTTTAATTGCTTTTTTTTCTTTGCTGATAGAAACCCTAAGTTGTTCAACTGTTGTATTATATGTTGATGCAATAATTTCAATCTCACTAGGCATTTTTTCATCAATAGGTACACTGACTTTCATATTTCCACTGCCTGTTTTACGAATAGTATTAACAACTATATCTATTGATCTGGTAAGCCGTATCATCATAGAAAAAATAATCATTGCAAGAATTAATATTGAACATGCAAAAATAATGACAATCGTTCTTCTCTGAGTATTCAAGCCATTTATAACTTGACTTTGATCAGATACATTCACGATATCCCACCCTAGATTTTCATCTGTTTTTATATGAATTTCTATATTTCTATTTTCGAAAATACCTAAGCTATTAATATAGTTTTTATAGTCATCTTGTCGTATAGATTTATTATTATCCTTTTTGGTTATCTGATTAGATAAATATTCTTGATCATAGAAAGATATAATTCTTCCATTCTCGTCAACAATAAAGTTAAAACCTTTTGAAGGATCTGTCTGGATTTCACCGCCACTACATACTTGATTAAGTAACTTTTCATTGATACTAACAATGACCACACCACTTTGCTTCATAATGTCTTTATAATCTATAATTCTATGTGCCATATGGAAAAGATAATGTTTTTGATTAGCAAACGTCGCCGCAAATTCTGTTGGATAATAGTGAGTTAAATTATTACTGGAAATATCACTATAAAGCTCTTGTTGAGACAGACTAAAAGAACTCATCCATGAATTACCCGTTGTTACTTGATTTAGAACATCTGTGCTAATCATCTTTTCACTTTTTGTGATTATGGTAATGGATTCTATATAGTCCTTTGAATCTTGAATAGCCCGCATTGTCCTACGCATTTGATTTACTGAAAGCGCTACATCTTCATTTCTATTAATTTTGTCAACGAGAACAACCAGATTATCATCTGTATATAACTGATATAGTAAGTCTTCATATGATTCTAACCACACACCTAAGCTTCCTACTGTTTGCTGTAAATTATTGTCAATCAACTTATCAATATTTTGTTTTAGCAAATTTGTACTGTTAAAATATGAAAGAAATGTGAGTAAAATAAGTGGTGTAATTGAAGTAATGAGAAACGCACCAATTAACTGTTGTCTTAAGCTTTTCTTTTTCTTTTTTTTATTTTTATTTAACATTTCTCTAACTCCTCGAATAGTATACATTAAATTAAAATGCATTCAGTGCTTATTATTGTACCATTATTTTTAAGAACATACGTATCCTAAATATTAAAAAGGAGGAATATTCTAATGTTAATTAGTACATCATAAAAAAGCCCTACATAATTAGGGCTGTAGTTTTTTTTCGATAGTGTAGTGTTATATCTGGCTTCATCTAAAGAAACTTCTTGTCACCTGATTCACTGGAATCAGAAAGTTAAGTACTGACGTAGCGAAGCTTGTTCATCCATAGATATTTGAACGGTCATTACATGTGGCCGATCATAGAATTGGCCGTTTCCATACGTGATTCGATATTGAAATTGAAATTCCATTATTTTAAACCTCTCTTTCCTTCTCAGTTACATCTGTATGCTCTCCAAGTTTTCGATTATCTTTTGTTTTTCTCCGCTTGCGTTTGTGGCTAGGCGTAATATTCTCAAGCCGACTTTTTCCATGACAGAATCCTTGATTCGGTCGCGCTTATATTGGTCTGTCCCTTTTTTATGGTAATCATAGCCATCGACTTCGATGACTAAAATAGGTCGCTTGTCTATTCGGCGAAAAATTATAAAATCTACATGGGCATTGGGATGATTGACAAATTCCGACTCCCTCGCTGTTAAGGCCTCTCTTTTTCGAACGATTTGTCTTAAAGGTAGATGGGCGCAATAGGCATATTTTTCAAAGGCTTCATTTTCATTTAATATGGACTGAATAAGAAGGTCCATGATTTTCTCGGAGTCATATTCCGAATGCAACTTGGACTTTTTAATGTAGCGTTGTCGCTGGATATTATAGTGTTTATAGAGCAAGTCAAAGACTGAAAAGACGCTGCCTTCTTGAACTTCAAAATTATTATAGGAAACATAATGTATAAAATCTGATATGTTAGTCCCTTCATTTTTTTCGTGATCGGATACGATTAAGCGGATTCTCTTCTTGGCTCTTGAAATGGCAACATTAAGTAAGTTGGGATTATCTGTAAATTCACTGATGACATTATCCACCGTGGTAATAATAATATCATTTTTCTCTCGACCTTGATATTTGTGCACTGTATCCACTTCATAACCATACCCTGAAACAGCTAGATCTAAGTGATGTTTTTGATCTCTATAAGGCGAAATAATACCTAGTTCATGGACCTCATGATTTTTCAGATCCGGAAGCACTTCTTGAATCAATTCATCAATTTGTCTTTGGTTATAGCGGCCTCTTGAATGATTACCGGGAGGGGTTTTAATGATTTTAATAACATCTGCTTCCCCTTGATCTTGGGTCATGATAATTAATTGGTCTTGATAAAACTTTTTGTTGCAAAATTGAATAATCTTTGGATGACACCGGTAGTGTTCTCGCAACAAGGTTTTCTCTACGTGGGGAAAAGTCATAAGGACAGATTCGAGCAAACTGTATTTGTGATAATGATACCGGTCCGGAATCGAATATTTCGATAATATTTGCTTAGATTTTTCTTCTTGTTCATTGGAGACAACGTTGGGCAACTGTTTTCGATCACCAACGATGACTGCATTTTTTGCACAGGATAAAGCCAGATTGCCGGTAATCAAATCCACCTGACTGGCTTCATCAATAATCACGTAATCATAGATAATATTTTCTGATAGACTGGAATTGATAGAAAATGTGGTACTCAAGATAAGTGGATATTCTTTCAAAAAAGCATTGGAATCTTGCCATAAATCCTTTTCGGAAAACTTACGTCTCGGCTTATGTCCATATCTCTTTGCTAAGTATTCTTTTAATAGGCTTTGTGAAAGTCCAACAAGACGGTCTATGGCCTCATCATAATTAAAATAAATCAAGCGTTCTTCTAGGCGCTTAATCTCCGTATTCAACTCTTCCATTTTCGAAATATAGAAGTGGCGATTAATCACATCAAGTGAATCCTTCAAATCAATCTTGACAAATTTTCTAAGCTTGAATCCATAGTGAAAAAAATATTTAAGCTTTGTAAAAAAACTTAAGCTATCTTGATCTGTTTTAAAGCGGTTTTCAATGTCACATCTTAGCTCTAAGAGCTTTTGTGAGGATATCCCCTTTAAGGCTTCCACTGGATATTGTTCTCTAGTTGACATATAGTCTTCAAAGTATTTAGCTTCAAGCTTTGTTTCATCAAGTTCCTGTTTCAAGCGGGCCAAGGTATTATTATCCTCAAGTAATGCATGGATTTTTTTCACTGAATCTGTTAATGCTTGGTCTAGATTCGGCGTTTGCACAAAATTCTTAATCGAAGTCGGGATATCTGTCTGGCCCTCCTCAATAAAGGATTTTTTATTTTGAACACTTCCCAAAAATGCAGCAAAAAAATGCAATTCATTTTTTTCTAGCTTATCCAAAACATTCTGGGTTGCTGAATTATTATTAGATACAATAGCCATGGTCTTTCCTTGTATTATTAGATTGGCGATTATATTTAATATTGTTTGTGTCTTACCTGTCCCGGGTGGTCCTTCAATCACGCTGACTTGATTGTTTAAAGCCTTTTCAACGGCTGCTTTTTGAGAAACATTGCATCCAAAAGGATAAATAATCATGGCACTACTGTTTGCCTCAGTCCGGTCCAATTCACTTCCCTTTAAATATTTTGACAAGACTGTATTAGGGTCAATCCCATGCATCCTATCATATTTTGATTTTAAGAGTGCTTTGCCATCCTCAAGTACTAAGGATACCTCTGCCGATAATTCCTTGAAATACTGCCATAAATCGATTGATTTGCCACCTGATTTAAGGTCACGAATAATTTGCAGACTCGAAGCTGCATATATTTTCAAATAATCATTTTTATATACGAGTGCATACCAATCTTCAAACTTTAATAGCTTTAGTGGCATTTGTAATCGCTCTCTATCGCAATATATAACAGCATTTGTAATATCGATTTCTTGAGGGTTGGAATACCACAAAACGTTATTCTTATTATATGGATAGGTTTTGTTATTATTAAAGGTCACCAAGACTTTATTGTTTTCGTACTTGATGTACTTGACTTCTTTTGTTTTGATTTCATAATATGTTTTTTTATTGATTAGTATGAGGTTTTTGTGTGGATTCATATGGATCTCCTGAATTAATTTGGGTATAGGGGTTCTTAAAACGTTCGCAAAGTAGTCCTTGTCATCATTCACTAAAGTTTTTAATCTCGTATCCACTTGTACTGAATCTTTAGTCCTATCATATGGGCGTATCCCCCAATGCAACCAGATGACAATGATTATAAGAGAAATACATACAACCCCCATTTTTTATTCATTCGTTTTTTTCCTGATGATGAAAAAATTTTCTATATGTTTAATAATTTTATATTTAATGCTTGCCCTGCCTATTCATTATTATATTTGTAATTTTGAGCAAAATCAAATACTCTACCCACACTCTTTCAGAAAAAACAAATCTACTCATTTTCCATTGCCTCAAGTTCTTCCATTGTTTTCACGACAACTTTCCCTTGCTTAATTTGCTCAATCGATTTATCAATGGACTTCAGATTGTTCTCAGAATAGAAAGGGTCAATAGACACTTCAAATGGAATTCTATGTTCGCGACTCATTTTTTTAGCAAAAATGGTAATTGCAGTAGTCATATTAAGACCTAATTCTTTACATGTTTCCTCCATTTGTTTTTATAATTCATCATCTATACGTATGCTAATTGTTGTTTGTCCCATTTCATCACTTCCTCTCTATCATCATTTTAACTCGTTAAATCTTTTTTTCAATACAACGTAGCTACATCGTATTGCTTATCCAAGGATGTCTTCAGAACCAACCGTATAAATGATATGTCCGGCAGGAGGTTTAAAGGCTTATTGTTCATGAAATTGAAATGAAAGTAATTATTGATGTCCACATCATCAATTAATGCAATCTTCTCAATCGCATAGCCTTCTTGGACTAACCTTCTTGCTTCATCAACTTCATGTTGTTTCTGTTCCATGGCTAATTGATGCTGTTTTTCCCTTGCAATGAACTGATTGTCTGTTAATGATTCTTCAGGTATCGCAAGATACCGGTTTATGGTTGTTAGTGTTGAGTGTAATAACAATGCTATATCAGAGACTGTTAGCCCTTCTCTCCGTTTTTTATGAGCATACTGTATCCTCATCGATCGATTCGCAGTATTATATAAAAGTTGTAGCTCTTCGGAAATAGCTTCTGTTAGCGGTATCTCCACCCTATCAGGTAATACTCGAATAATATATTTGTTTACTGCCTCTGATAGCCCTTTTATTATATGGAATCTGTCGCTTACTTGAATTGCATCATGATGTGAATCTTTGATAGCAGATGCATATGTTGATGATCCGTCTCTTGATACAATCATCAGGTTTGGCTACGTATCAAGCCACTTTTCCCTACAGCTATATGATCACTTTTGAGAAGCTTTGAGGCATTCACCGAACTTTATTTACAAACTTATCTTACTAAAACACATAAAGCCCAGAAACAAGCAAGTGGAAACTGCATTTTTCTGGACTTTCTCGTGATTTTCATTATGTTTTTTTAGCTATGTCTAAAATTTTTGGAAGTCAAAAAATATTATTTCTTATATATTAGAACATCATTATAGTACACCGTCTTTAACTTACCGCTTAAAATTTCTATGAGGTGATATTTCTCAAGGTTAGTGGTATCAGTTATATTATTTTCACGAGTAGAAATTAGTAATGAATATTTGTTAATTTCAACAGAGAATGATGAATTAATTTTTAGTAATAATTGCGTTTTACCATTTGACTTTATAAATACATCTGAATTAATTTTTTGAAAATCCATAAAATTTATCTCATTTAATTTTATGTCATTTTTAACATCAATTTCAAGTTTTGGATTGATTAGAACCAAGCTAAGGAATGCTAAAACAATGACGCTAGTAATTAACAAAACAACTTTTTTAATATAAGAGACCTCCTTTAATAGCCACATGAATATAAATACATTATAATATATTGAAATTTATTTTACCAGTTTTTAATTTCCTCATAAAAATACTTATTATATTTAGTGCTAGTAGTTATAGCAGGCGTTATTGTTAACTTATAACCACTGTTGTTTAGGCTAAATTCAGGTTTAACAGTGAACGATGAATGACCATATTTGATATAACCAGAAACTTGTTCAACTTTGCCTAATTTTTGCCAATAAAAATATGCATATCCATCCATTGCTATTGGTTTTATTTGGTCTCCTGGGCTGAAGGTATTTACATCGAAAACATTACCTTGTAATCCGGTTGGTTCTCCATTTGAATCCATAGAAAATATTACATTATCTACCATATTATTTAGATTATCAGACTGATAATAGTGGACTTGATGATACGCGCTAGCATGTCTGTACATGCCCTCACTACAAGAAGAAGCAACTACATCATGAAATGTATAAAACGGAACACCTGACCATTCCCATTTTAATCTATTTGCAAAGTGTGTTCTACCATTGGTATATTCATATGCAATTGCATCGTAATCAAATGACAAAGTTCCTGATGCACTTTTAATTGATGATAATTTGCCATCAAAAGCTCTTATCTTTTCTATACGTTCCAAATCAAAACCCATTTTTAGTAATTCATCATCACTTTTTTCATCTAATTTTTTGATTTCTGTAGCATAATCAAATGACCTAAGTTCTACAATTTCTTCTTTAGTATAACCAATTTTCATTAACTCATCATCAGTTGATTTTTTCAAATCAGTAAATAAGTCAAATTCATTAATTTCTTTAACAATTCCATCATCTTTTTTTGTTTCTTCCCACTTTTGGTTCTTCTCTATTTGTTTTAAAATTTCTTTACTTAATGCTTCACCATTTGCTGAACGAGGTGGTAATTCTTTTTTTGAATCTTCAGCATATATTGGTAAACTCATTGTTAACGTTAATAATAATAAAATAGAAATTAGTTTTCTTTTCATAAATAATCCTCCTAAATTGAGTATATTTTTTCAGTAACATTTCTTTTAGATAATTTGGTTGTTTATATAGTTATACGTGATTGGATTTGTAATACCTAACTTATATTGAAAAAGTTTTTGATATCCGCATCAACTATATAGTTGATTTTTCTGCCACATATAATCTTGTTCACTACCTTTGCGCCGGACACATTCGCAGAGCGAAGTGCTAACGCTGAGAAGCTTGCTTCTCTTGAAAATCAACTGCGCTATTGATTTCCTTCGATACGTACCGTAAATGCATTTAATAACATACTAATATTAATATGAATTCATTGTAACAAGTATCATGATTAAATCAAGTCATTTGGCTTATTTGGTATTCCTGGTGTACTATTTGGTATTGACGGTTGCTTTTTTCCTTATAACGTTCCTAATACGTTCGCAAAGCCACAAGCCAAAGGCCAGATTCTCTGATTTTTATTTTCGGCAAACTTAATCCCAACCAATGATTAGATGGTCTGCATGAATTACACTTTGATACTTCTGAAATTAACCGACTTTCAATACGTAATCTATCTGCCTTGTTAAATTCCACTCCCACTTGGTTAGATAATCATCATTTGTTTTATTCAAAATACATCTTCCTATGTTCTTTCTGAAAATACTTCTATCTTTATTCTCTTTAACAAAATGTTGCTTTAGCCTTGATAGCAATTGATTATCTCCCGTATGAGTTTCTCTCCTTTAAAAAAGATAGTTGCTCTCCAATTCGAAGACCTTTCATTGGAACTTTACTCTTCTTAAACTCGCATATTAAATGTTTTCTATAATTATTCCCGGCGAGAAATATAATTTGATCTTGTTCAAAATCAATACCTTTATCTTTCAATTGAACCATTACTTTTTGAGCCCAATCTTTTTTATCCTTCTCACTCATGTTATTTAATGTTATATTGTAAGGCTCGATAATCGAATCAAGTTCAACCACACCATGTAGAGCTGACAGAATAAAGATATGATCTGCATTTAATGTCTCCGCATAAGCTAATGATAGTTTAAACAGTGTACTCTGATATAATTCTCTTGCTTTACATGCAATATTTCGCTTCTTGCTAACACATGATATTAAAATAATCTTCTTCATTATGCCTCCGATCTTTACGTTGAGTCTTCTTTAGTAGTCATCCTCATATAGCTCTCTTTTACCTTTTCGATTAATTCATCCCGGTGTCCAATAACCTTACGATTATCAAAGTAAAAGTTTCCGGATGAAACAAGCCACAGTACTTTATCAATATGAAATGCTGTCTTCTCTACTGAATCCCCCATTTCAATAACTGCTTTATAAGAACTAAAATCGTTATTCGCACTTAATCCAAGCCCAGTCATTATTTTTTTGATATGCACATCCGGTTTGGGGTAATCATAATAACCTATTTCTTTCAAGAAATCACATGCCAATGCAAAGCCTAATCCTGCCACTTCTTTTTCAAGCAAAATCGGCAGTGAAGCTTTTGTCAATTTATTATAGGAAAACACATCAACAAACGCTTTGAATTCTTCAGCACCCTTAAATTCACTTAAAAATTCACACCCTGAAATGATGTAACGGGTGTACTGGCACCAAAGATTCTTCTTATTATCTGGATTGCTAATTTCAAAATGCTTCATAAATTCCCCATATAGAGTCTCAGCGTCATATGTTGATTTAACCATGTGCGGATTAAATCCAAACAATATATTGGAGATAACCTCTCTTCTCGGGCCAAATTTTATTACATTGGGTAATCGGCTTCGATTCTGAAGCGTTACACAAAGCCTCTCGAAAATCGACTCCATTGTTTGACAGTTATTTGTAGCTTTAAAGTAATTATTGATGTCCACATCATACAACACATATACCTTTGTCCAAGACTTAATTTAACCATTCAATCACCTCATTATATATTTCCAACAACTCATCATCCAAATACGTTAGCGCTATTTCAACCAGATCATCTGGCACACCATAGTAGGACTCTGCAATACTTCCCGTTATGGCAGCAAGGGTATCACTGTCACCGCCGATGGATATGGCCTTCCTGATAGCATCTTCAAATGAATCCGACTCAAGAAATGCTTGAATGGCTTGTGACACAGTCTCTTGACACGTCTCATTGAACTGATAGGCGTCACGAACCTCATCAAGGGTAAAATCAAGTGTATAATAATGCTCTTGGATATATTGACCTATCTCTTCTTTATCACGCCCCGTCCTTGCAAGAAAGATTGCCATGGATGTAGCTTCTGCTCCTTTAAGCCCTTCTAACTGAGCTTATCCGCATAGAAGCACCATTGCCGTAACTTCCATAGGGCTGTGGATTCTCGCTCAATATCCACTGGCCGAAATTGCTTCCATATCCGCAATCCGGATAATTTCTGCCAATCGATTGTATGTATGAAACAGTATTCTGGGCCAATTGATTCAAATACATGTCCTCTTGCCTTCGAATAGAGGTCCTTAACATTATGTCTCTATCTGTTTCCATTATAGCTTTTGCGACTGCCAGAGTCATCTTTCCATACCGATCCCACCGTATGAATAATATGTCCGGCAGGAAGTTTAAAGGCTTTTTTCCAGGATCTTCTCTTTAAATATTTTGACAAGACTGTATTGGGGTCGAACCCATATATCCTATAATACTATGATTTTCAGAAGGAAATGAAAAAAGGTAAAACCTTGAGATGATTTAATATCAAAAAATAACTTTAGTAATATTTTCTAGTTACCGTCGTTACTTGTTTCCATGTTTTTATAATGTTATTCTTTCAATGACTAGTCACTTACTTAAACTAAATCGTATCAAGATCACATAAGGAGATTACCGATTATTTATGAAAAAAAATTTAAATTTCATACTCATTTTTGTATTATGCTTCACTTTTTCTAGTTTTATTTCTGCAGAAGAAGACCCGATTTCTACTAATCAACCACCTCAAGAAATTACCGTTACTAATGACAAAGGCGAAGAAGTAGTATTGAAACTTGTTAAAGAATTTGATCAATCATTTGACAAGAATGTCAGTGTTAATAAATCCACTTCAGTAAACTCTGTAGATAATGAATATGCAATTAAATCTGCAATACCGAATTACTATAGTAAAACAATTGGAAGTTCATACTGGATTGATTATTCAGACTCATTTTCATCAAGTTCAGGAAGTAACGTGACTCTATCTGTTTCTGTATCTGAGTCAGTTGACTGGGGATATAGCTTTACTGCTGGTGTTACCGGCAATATTTTTTCTGCATCTACCGGAATATCTTATAATAAATCAGAAACAGTTATAAATAGTGCTACACATGTTGCAGGTGATAATTATACCGTTTTAGTCGCTTTTCCAAAATACAAACATACCAAATATGAAATTTGGGAGAATAGACTTATATGGAGTGACCGAAAAATAGGAACAGCAGTTGTTGATGATCCAGTTGGAGTTCATTTTGCAGTTTATGAATAAAACCAAATAATACTATATAGTTTGAAAGGAATAAAATGAAAAAAAAAATGTTTGCATTTTTTATCTATTTTTTATTAATAATGATAATATCGGCTTGTTCAGTACAAAGTAATGCTAAAAATGATGCCGTGTATACTATTTCTGACTTTAATTCTGGAAAATGGAAATTTTCAAAAGTTGAGTATATCCTTAAAAATAATATACAAAAGTTTTCATACGAAAAAATTGAATATGTAGGTGATACAAAAAGAAATATTACAAGTATTGCTGTTGACTTTTATCTGAATTCACATGATGAAAAAGAGTCGTTTAGAGAACATATTTTTAGCAGTTCCATTGAATATGCAAATGAATATGAATTTAAAAAGGGATTTGCATTTTTAGAGGCAATTAATGAAGGTTCATTACTAAATAATGAGAGAATTTATGATTTTGACTTTTTATATGTGTCTTTTAGTTATAAAGTTGATGGGGTTGAAATGATTGATAATTTGAAAATACCAATGAATACTAAAAGTAATTGATCTTATAAATCATTAGTTTATTCACTAACAATACTACTTCCGCATAAGCTAATGATAATTTAAACAGTGGACTCTGATATAATTCTCTTGCTTTACATGCAACATCTCGCTTCTTGCTAGCGCAAGATATTAAGACAATCTTCTTCATTATGCCTCCGATCCCAACTTGCATCCCCTCAAAAAACTTTTTAATTGTAAACAAACAAACTAATCAAGTAAAATCATAACTTCATTTTCTAATTCGTTTTCAGACTTAATTGTAACAAGTTTAATCATCAATGCAACACGCTCTTTCATTTCTTCTATATCATCCGTCATATTGCTTCTTTTCCAACAGTTTGGAAGAAAAACATCATCTTTTCTAAGAAGATTACTTTTTCCTAGCATTTTGAAATGTTGCTGAAGCCATAATTTTTGACTTTTTTTCCTGCCTCTTAGTTCACAGTATAAGTTTTTTCTGCGTATTGCAATCTTTATTCTAGCTCCAGCAATATCGGCTTCTATGCCTAATTCTCCTGCATCTAAAACTTTGGGTTCATCAAATTTCAAGTCTGGAAAAGCACTTGCAATCTCCCTTAGTGGCTTATCTAACTTTTCTGAGATCATCGCATTGAATTTATCAATTCTACTTGATTTTTCAGGATCTAATGATGGGATTAAATCATAGCCTTGCAAAAGTTTCCAGTTATTATAAGGTCTAAATCTTTCTGAATGCTTTCCTGCTACAATATTTGTTAAATTTCCTATACCATACATACTTTTTATTAAAAATGATTCAATAGTAAACGCAGATTCTTCATCTAAATTTTTGGCCATAATCCTTGCAATGTCTTGAAACATAAAACCTTCTGAGAAAAGCTCACCTATTTTTGCTAACTTCTTGACATTTGAAAACTTTATCATTTCTTCCACTTCAATATCTACTGCTATATCAATATCAGTAATACCGCTATATGTTTCTGCTTCGGTAAAATGATTTTTTACACGATTGTCTTTACCTTTTCCAATATAGAATGGCTTATTCGTTTTAGTGTCTATTAGTGCATATACATAATACCTCAATTCTATCCAAACTCAGTCCATTCATTATATATTTCCAATAATTCATCATCCAAATACGTTAGCGCTTTTTCTACCAAATCATCTGGCACACCATAGTAGGCCTCTGCTATACTTCCGGTAATGGCAGCAAGGGTATCACTGTCACCGCCTATGGATATGGCCTTCCTAATAGCATCTTCAAATGAATCAGCTTCAAGAAATGCTTGAATGGCTTGAGGTACTGTTTCTTGACACGTTTCATTGAACTGATAGGCGTCACGAATCTCATCAAGTGTAAAATCAAGTGTATAATAATGCTCTTGGTTGTATTGACCTATCTCTTCTTTATCATGACCCGTTCTTGCAAGGAAGATGGCCATGGATGTAGCTTCTGCTCCTTTAAGTCCTTCTTCATGGTTATGACTGACACCGGTTACGGCCCTGGATAGTCGCTTTACATCTTCTTCAAATTCAGCTATTGCACCAACTGAGCTTATCCGCATAGCAGCACCATTGCCATAACTTCCATAGGGTTGTGGATTCTCGCTAAATATCCACTGGCCAAAATTGCTTCCATATCCGCAATCCGGATAATTCCTACCAATCATTTGCATGTATGAAACAGTATTCTCGGCCAATTGATTCAAATAAACTTTATCTTGCCTTCGAATAAAGGATCCTAACAGTGTTTCTCTATCTGTTTCCAATATGGCCTTGGCAATAGCTAGAGTCATAATCGTATCATCTGTTATAAAACAGTCTTCAGTAAAGAGTTCAAAATCCATTGATTTATAATGATATTACCGCCTTTTCCTACTCTTATAATCCTTGTCGATTCTATTTTTCCAATCTGAATCAATCGAACGTTTTGAGCGAACCATACTCACCGTTTCACTAATTACTTCATAGTTAAGCATGGTACCTTCACTATCTGCGTGGTAATTGGCCGCTCTGTCTTCTCCTATACCAAATCGACCGGCAATCTCTATCGCATCAATATTGGCCCCCAGAAAGATAAATTCCCATTCATGTTTTTCCTTTTGATGATTAATCATCTTCTTAATCTGATGATAGGAATACTCAATACTTGCATTTTCCATACCATCTGTAATGATAACAAACATCACTTTTTCAGCGCGTTCATCCTCTAAAACATATTTCTGTAAATTCCCTATCTTAGCAATTGTCTTACCGATGGCATCCAACAATGCTGTCGTTCCTCTTACAAAATATTCCTTTTCTGTTATATTTGAGACTTTTAGCAGATTGTACCGGTCATGTAGCAACTCATATTTGTCATCAAAAAGTACTGTGGTGATGTTTGCATCACCGTCTTCTTTTTTCTGCTTGGTTAATACACTGTTAAAACCTCCGATTGTATCACTTTCAAGTCCAGCCATAGAACCACTTCGGTCTAAAATAAATACCAATTCCGTTAATCCTTTTTTCATGTTAATTCCTCCAATCTCTTTGATAATTAAAGGATACAACTTTTAACACTGCAAAAGGTAACTTATGAATTGACTTTTGTTCTATAACTTTTATATACCAAGAAGATTTTCATCATATTCAAAAAGGACGGCATTGATCTCATATATGTCATAGTTTTCTGACTCAAAAAAATAGCTGATAATCAGATCAAAACGACTGCTTTTAGATAGAGCATAGCCTGACTTCAATAGCAGATCTTTCGTTTCATCAAGATTAAGCTGCAAGGCAATTGCAAAAGCCAGTACTGTTTGTTTGCTTGGGTTATAATGCATATTATTTCTAATTTTGGAGAAGGTCTGTTTAGTGACATTGGCTTTCTTATATACTTGCGGATCTTTTAATCCTTTTTCATCGATAAGCCTTAATAACATTTCAGAAAAAGTTTCATCCAAGTGCTTTACGACATCCTCTAGGGATTTCTTCCTTATTTTAGCCTTTTGTGAAGGCTTAATTTGAGTCGACTCTAATAATGTATCTTCATAAAAAATTGACTGGGCTTGTTCTGTTACTCGATAGCTTCTTTGAAACATATGGTCATCGATGTAATGATCATCAATATAAGCTTCTACAGATGTATAGAGGTCTTCTGATAGTTGATAGGATTTTTTATCAAAGACAACCAAGTAGACCGTCATCTCATGAAAAAGAAGAAATTCTCCAATGGAACGAACGGCAATATTGAGGGCAAGATCTTTTGGGCAGCCATATGATCCTGAAGATATCAAAGGAAAAGCAATGGTCTCAAATGCCTGATCCTTTGCGAGTTCAAGAGAATTCTTATAGCAGCTTCTTAAAATCTCCTCTTCTGAGCTATTCCCATCTTTCCATACCGGTCCCACCGTATGAATGATATGTCCGGCTGGAAGTTTAAAGGCTTTTGTCAATGCACACTCGCCAGGAGCCAGCGTCCCGATTTTTGAAGTCGCTTCTCGTAAACGTGTCCCTTCAATTTTATGTACAGCACCATCAACGCCTGCTGTTCCATATAGGTTGGAGTTTGTCGGATTTACTATGGCATCGACGTGCATTTTTGTTATGTCGTTTCTTACGATTTCAAATGGCATATAATCACCTATTTCATAAGTTGTTTCTTATTTATTAGTATGAGGTTTTTGTGCGGATTCATAGGAGCTTATGAATTATTTTGAATATTCTGATTTTTCCTTTACAACTCCTGATACATTCGCAGAGCAAATTGATAACGTAGCGAATCTTACTTAGACCAATATGTTTACATATTCTATTAACGAATCACATAGTTTGACTGGTTCAGACTCCATTGATGTTTTATATATTTCACCATTTACAGACTGCCAAATAACTATCAAGTCAATATTAGTCACTTCAATAACATACATTCCCATTGGAACTTTCGGATTCTTATCTCTTTCATCTATTGTCACATCTATCACATTTAAACGAGGACTTGAGCAAATACCCACCAGCTCATGACCTTCATATGAAACAACACCATAAACGGATAGAAGCTCCCAATAATCTTGTGCAAACTTAACGCCTAATTCTTCTTCTGCAAGTTTAATTTCCAGCTCAGTTGCACCCTCCAACGTAAATAGGGTTTTTCTTGATTTTATCACCTCAATAATATTGTCCATATCATAAGCCTCCTAGTGCAAATAGTTCTGAGTAATCTTTCCAAAATAGCTGACGTATTTTATCAAAATCAGTACGATCAATCTTTGATGCTTCTGTAAACTTATGCCATATTTTATGGTTACCGCCTAGTCTATGTTCGATTTGAGATAGAATCGCTAAAGTTGAGTCTGGATTCTGACCAATGTGATGTAACTCATAGGGAATTCCGTCAGGATCTAAAGCTGCTAAACCTTGTTTCATTCGGTCAATATTTTTTCTTCCAAACTCGTCAACATAATTCAGGTCTATACCACTTCTTACGAGAGCACTCTTCCCATTTATAGTTTTTGTTTGTAATCCTGCTTGCTTTAGAATTTCGTATTGCTCCATATTTTCCAAACCTTTTATAACATCTAAAGGGTATCCGGTTTCTTTCTGAATCAATGCGGCTTCATTCATTGTCAACCCATTTAATGTAGCTCCTTTAAGGGCTACCCCCTTTGAAATACCACCTAATAAAGAACCTGATATTACTCCCCACTTGAAGCCTTCAGCTCCAGCTACTGTGCCCGCTTTTATTGCTTCATCTATATCACCTGTTTGTACTCCTGTGATAACTCCTGATGCTACGCCACTAAACACACTTGATGACAATGCCATTATTGTTCCTGATTTTGCAGATGCAGCGAAAATCATACTAATAGCTGGCGCTCCTGCACCTCCTGAAACAGCAGATACAGTAACACATATTAAAATTACACCAGTACCAATTGCAACATCTTTAATAATCATTTCGTAAGTATCATTATAATCTTCTATCTCATAAACAACAGTTGTGCCATCATCACCTAAACCAAATGCATATTGAATACCTTCAAATTGTTCATTTAACTCATCTAAAGTGTATCCAAAGAAAACATTAGATTGTGAGTTAAAAGCTACTTCTTCGAGATACTCTTTTGAAATGTAAATAGCATTAATATTTTCAACAAAATATTCATCATGATCAAGCTCTTTTACCAATTCAGTGTAAACGTTATCTTGAACATACCTAAGCAGACCTGTATCATCTATACCTGAAAATTCAGGCACATCAAGGCTATGATCATCTATACCAATTACTACCTTCTCTTCTACAGCATGTATTTGCTCTTTTTCTGGCTCTGTCATTGTTTCTGCAACAATTACTTGTTTATCAGAATTAACTTTGATCTCATCATCTTTATTTACACTGCAGCTACTCAAGGTCAAGCTACAGACTAGGCACAAAGCAATTATTTTACTTATTCTCACTATCATCACCTCTTAATCATTTTCTACGCCTCAATACAACTCCACTCAATATTAAAAAAATAACTAATCCACCAACAACAAAAATCATACTACCTGGTTTATCAGGGTCTTCATTCGCCTTTTCTTCTATTTCTGCGTTTGCCATTTTATCATTTTGGCTGCCCTTATTCTCCGACTCTGCTACGGAAATATCTGTCTTGGCATTTATTTCCATAACTTCAACAGTTTCTTCAATAGGTTCAATTATTGTTCCATCTTCTGCTATTGTTGCCCCAAGTGCAACCTTCTCATTTAACTCTACAAGTGTACTACCCGATGTAGATATTGCCCTCATATACTTGTTTTCACCTATAAATATGGTCTTTGTTGTTGGTTCCCCGCCGGTATAGAGATTTTTAACCGTGAACGTATATATACCGCCGTCCGTATATATCTCTCCATCTTTTGCCGGTCTGTTAAACCGAATATCTTCAACAATAGAGCCATCATCACTTTCCTTTAGTACTGATTTCATAACATCAATAGTAAGGTATCTTGATTTAGCCATATCTAGCCTGAATCCATTTTCTGTAATTGCCTTTTCGGATAGCTCTGCACCTGTATCTATATCAAATGGATAAACCATTGTGTTACCATTACGTATTGAAAAAGAGAATCTTATTTTGTAATTGGTATATGATGGTAAAACAGATACACTGCCAATTTTGCGTGGACTATCTTCTATTTCATAATCCAAGGCCACCTCGTAATCACCTTCTTCGAAAAGTTGAACTCTTGAATCAACACCAGTTCTCGTATTGGCAGCTAAGTAATTAGTATATATAACAGGATCGTGTACCTCTCCCTGATAATCTGTATAACTAATTATTAATGTTCCTCTCCCGAAATCGGTTTGTTCAATTTCAAATTCTTTATCATACCCATTTGAATCTTCATATATTATAAGACTTTCATCACCATTAAGTGCATCCAAATTCTGGACCAAATTAAACCATAATGTAACTTTATCTCCAATATTTTTCAAAAACACTGAAGAACCGTCCTCCTGTATTACTTCTCTTGTATATCCATTTACAAAGAATGTACCAATATCCCATCCGTAATGAGGGTCTTCCAAATCAACTACATTACTTTCAAAATACCCGGTATCTTTTCCAGCATTCACTTTCTTACCGAGTTCTTTTTTAGGAGTGATAACAGCAGATGTAGCTTCCTCAATTTCGTCATCAACTATGAAAAAATCATATACCTCTGCAACTTTTTTCTTTTCTATATCATCCGTTTTCATGAATAAGAATTTTCCCTCTCCAACCTTACGTTCCAGAGAATATACAACTATCAGTCTATAGTAACACCCATTCTGTTGTTGAATATTATTTGTAGTATAGATTACTTCGTCAATATCGCCTTCATCTGAAAAAATATCCGTCAACACAACATCCTCTAACCACGTTATTCCATCAAGTGAGCTCTGAACAACCAAAGCGCCTTTCTTAATTTTGTCTTCTAAAGATATACCATTTATTTCCTTTGAATTATCTTCAACCAAATGCCATTCTGTTTCATCTGTTGGAAAACTTGAAATATCATAGTTATAATACAGTCTTAAATTGCCACTATGAATATTATACTGTAATTGATCACTTTGTCCTAACTTCTCTTGGATATCTCCATAAAGGGAAAAACTACCAAGCGTATTAATTTCAGCTTCAGTTCTTGTACTCATGCTCTCAGCTGAAAATTCATATAAGCTCTCTTCGCCAAACTCGTACAACGACCCTTCTACTTCAATTTCAACTTCTTTGGCAAATGATACATTTACCGTACAGATGTAAATAAATGCTATAGTAAAAAAACTATTCATTATAATATAAATACCTCGTTGTAATTTTTTCAAACTCATTACGTTCCCCTTCATGTCACTCCACCTCTACTGTATTATTAACCTTCATACAAAACAAAGTGCATTTACCGAGACAGCAAAGCCGTCTTTTCCTACTCTTATAATCGCTGTCGATTCTATTTTTCCAATCTGAATCAATAGAACGTTTTGAGCGAACCATACTCACCGTTTCACTAATCACTTCATAATTTAGCATGGTAACTTCACTATCTGCATGGTAATTGGCCGTTCTGTCTTCTGCTATGCCAAATCGGCTAGCAATCTCTAATGCATCAATATTGGCCCCCAGAAATATAAATTCCCCTCCATATTTTTTCTTTTGACGATTAATCATCTTCAGAAGCATATTTCTGTACATTAGCCATTATATTAATTGTCTTACCAATGACATCCAATAATGCTGTCGTTCCTCTTACAAAATATTCCTTGTCTGTTATATTTGGAATTTTAAGAAGATTGTACCGGTCATGTAGCACTTCGTTTTTGTCATCAAACAGTATTGTTGTGATATACGCATCACCGTCTTCTGTTTTCTGCTTCGTTAATACACTGTTGAAACCTCCGATTGTATGACTTTAATAATTAAAGGATACAACTTTTAAAAATAAAAAGGTAACTTATGACTTGACTTTTACTTTATTATTTCTATCAATTTCAAATGGCATATAATCACCTATTTCATAAGTTGTTTTTCATTTATTAGTATGAGGTTTTGTGCGGATTCATAGGAGCTTCTGAATTAATTTGGGTATGGGGTTTTGGGTTTTGGCGTTAGGTGATTACATTGGTTGTTCATATTTCATCAATGTAATAAAAATATTATTTAGCGAATTATTTTGAATATTCTGATTTTTACTTTACGATTCCTGCCATATTCGCAGAGCATTGCTTGACTAAAAAAATTAAAATATTCCACTTTATTTTTATCACAATTTTATTATACCAAATCAATAGTCATCACACCAACAATTTGGTATAATAATTTAGTTAAGAAAACAAAAAATTGATAGGAGAGTAAATATTTATGAAAAAAATGTCAATATTAATAGTAATTTTATCTCTAGTTTTTTCAACATCTCTTTATGCTTCCTCAAATGACGAATATGCTGAAAAATTAAATGAAATTGGTATTTTAAAAGGAACCGAGAATGGACTCGAATTAGACAGATTTCCCACAAGAATTGAAGGTTTAGTTATGTTTATTAGACTGCTTGGACAAGAAGAAAATGTTAATTCTGGTTCTTTCAATCATCCTTTTTTAGATGTACCTTCTTGGGCTGATAATTATGTTGGATGGGCTTATGAAAATGGTTACGCAAATGGAATTAGCGCAACAGAATTTGGAACTGAAAACATTAGCGCTAAATCATATTTAACTTTCGTTTTAAGAGCACTGGGGTACGATGATAATAACAATGATTTTTCTTGGTCTTACGCAGTTGAATTTAGTAATAAGATAGGACTTATTTCGGATGAAGAAGCTGCTTTATATACATCTAGTTCGTTTCTAAGAGATCATGTTGCTAAAATTTCTTATACTTCACTTTCTATACAGCGTAAAGATGGGATTAAAATGAGCAACTACCTCATAGAAAATGGCTTTTTTGATAAAGACGTTTTTAATAGCATAAATATGATTTCAAATAATAATATAATCAAAAACCACAAATTATCAAATCCAATATATGAAGATATAATGGGAGTAGGTGAGTTTTATTCTATTTATATCAGTAGGGATAATTCATACCATGTGCAGGGGTCTTCTTCTAATTTTGGTGTTGCTATCAATGATTTTTCAATAAAAAATTATACTAATCCGGGTGAGTGGAAGTCAATTTCAGCTGGTAGTCATCACATAATTGCAATTAAAAACAACGGCTCATTATACTCTTGGGGGTTTAACGATGTGGGCCAACTTGGTGACGGAACGCTAAAGACTAGAAAAGACTTAGTACAAATTGGTATAGACAATAACTGGAAAAAAATATCAACATCATATGCTCACGTACTTGCAATAAAAAATGATGGTTCTTTATGGGGTTGGGGATTCAATAATGCTGGACAACTTGGTAATGGGCTAACGCAAAATATGACATCACCAATAATAATTGGGAAAAGTAACGATTGGAAAATTGTTTCTGCTGGATTTTACTTCTCCTCTGGAATAAAAAATGACGGTTCTTTATGGACTTGGGGAGCAAATAGTGCCGGACAACTTGGTGATGGAAGCTTAGATAATATCTATTATCCAAAACAAATTGATAATGAAAAGGATTGGTCTATGGTTTCAAGTGGCGGTGCTCATTCGCTCGCTTTAAAGAACGATGGAACCTTGTGGGGTTGGGGATTCAATCTAAAAGGAGCAGTCGGAAATGGAAAAGCTACTGTGGAAGAAAGATATGTTATAACACCAGAAAGAATAGGTGTCGACAATGATTGGGTATATATATCAGCAGGTGAATATAATTCATTAGCCATAAAGAGAGATGGCTCTTTATGGGAATGGGGAGATTCCAACAAAAGCGATATCCCCAAAAGAGTTGGATTGGACAATGATTGGGTTAAAGTAGCTGCTGGACATGAAGTCGGGCATATTTTGGCGTTAAAATCAGATGGTTCTTTATGGGCATGGGGAAATAATGGAAATGGTCAAGTTGATCCAAATTCAACAGAAACAAAAATATTTGAACCTACTTATATAGGAACTTTATACTAGTTTATAGTGTCACGTATTATATTAATTGATCTCACAAACAAATTCTATTTCTTTCCATTCTTTTTCTCAAACGAGTTCTGAAATGAAAATATAGGAGCCTACTCAATAGCAGGTCTCCTTTATCTTCTTCTATTTAACTCGTGTGGCAACTAATTGAGCAATGATAACAACCATTAGATTTTTTATAATGTTTTTGCGCCTCTTTAACTGCCTCTCTACAATTTGTAAAGTTGCCTAAATAAATTCTATTGTCTTGCTCCGGTAGCCATGAACATTCTGAAGTATGCACTTCATGATCACCATTTGATTGAGGGTTCTTGTTAACATAATATCTCATATCACTTTTCCTTTCTTACACCTTTGAATTTTCCGCCTGTAGTTTTCACGTCCATAAAACGACCTGTTTTAGCATCTCTCTTTATATACATACCTATTTTGGTATTATATGTTTGAGAGCGTTCACGAACTGCACCGATACGTCGATTATCTCCAGCTGGGGCATTCTTTGCCATTTAGTTCACCACCTTTCATTTTTTTGTGAAATGAAAGGCTTGATGTAAAATACTCAAAGTGATATACTAATACTCTACAAATCTTGGTATTTTATATCAAGCCCGTCCACATTTGATTGCCGTCATTTGTGGACTTTTCACTTAACTATATTCTACACCCTCTTTAAAATAGATGCAAGCCATGACTTTATATGAAAACACAACATATTGTGGATAACCTTCAGATCCCTTTCTACATATTGTGGATTAATCCAACTCTATTTCTTTGACATCCTTTTATTTTCCTATGGTTTTCGAATGTTTGTTCCCTTTTTTTTTATCAACAATAATTCCTATTTCCTGTTGAAAACTTTTTATAAAAAGTTTATTTTCTTACATTTTTTTGATTTTTTCAAAAACATTCCGTAATTATTTTCCGATTCATTTCCTCTAAATAAGTCAAGAAAATATCATAAAAAAGGATCTAAAAATTGCTTTACTCCCACATTTGATCATGTTATACTAAAGAAAATTACGTACGTAATAAGGAGATATTCATTATGAATTTTAATTATTCATTTCCTGCTATACGCGGTTATCAAGCACAAAAAGAATTTTTTTCGATTATTTGTCCACTTGATGTATTAAGTAAACTTTTTACTTTTTATAACAATGAGATCCCAGAAGAATTTCGAGCTCAACGTATTATTAATGAAAAAAGAATACCTGAAATTTCAAATTATATGTTAAATAACCATGATAATTATGTTTTTTCTTCTATTACAGCTTCTATAGATGGGGAATATAACTTTATTCCTTCTGAAAAAGATAATCCGAGTATTGGCATTCTAGAAGTATCTATGTCAAGCAACCTTTTGATTAATGATGGCCAGCATCGTAAAGCTGCTATAGATGAAGCCATTCAAGAAAATCCTAACCTTAAAAACGAGAGTATTTCAGTAGTTTTATTTGTTGATCAAGGGCTCAAGAGAAGTCAGCAAATGTTCTCGGATTTAAATAAACATGCAGTCAAAGTTTCAAAATCATTAAGTATCCAATATAACCATAGAGACCCTAAGATACAATTTTTAAAAGAATTTTTGGAACAAAACAAAGAATTTAATGTCATTTTAGATAAAAGTCATGATGTCATTGCAAAAAAATCAAACAAGCTCTTTTCATTAAATAATTTTAGTACTGCTTTCGAAAAATCCTACAATAATTTAGATTTACATAAAGACCCTGAACTAAAACGTTTTGTTGTTGATTATTGGAATTATTTATCTAAGAATTTTAATGAATGGACTTTTGTAATCAATCATGAAACAAGCGCATATCATGCACGACAAAATTCCGTAGCGGTTTATGGAATTGTTTTAGAATCATTAGCATTATTGTGTTATTATATATATTCAGAAAAAATTTCGACTTGGAAATCTATATTACGAAAACTAAACAAAATTGACTGGACAAAATCTAATCAAAAAGATTGGTTAAACAGATGTATGTTAGAAAGCGGTTCAATGCATAAATCAACAAAGTTTATCTATCGAACCTACTACCGAATAAAAGAATTAGTTGATTTCGAACTTTCAAAAGACGAAATTATACATGATCAACAATTAAGAAAGGAAGTATAGTATGGCCGTAAACTTGATACAAGAATTAGGCAGAGATGCTGTCATGAATCAAATATATAAAGAAATTCAACGAGTTTATCTTTCAGATAATCGTCCTTGGGTAATCGGATACTCAGGTGGAAAAGATAGTACATTAACAGCTATGGTCGTTTTTGAAGCAATCAGCCAATTACCTGAACACGAGCGAAAAAAAGAAATTCATATCGTATCTTCAGATACAATGGTTGAAAACCCTTTGATTTTAAACTATTTAGAAAAAAACATTGATATGATGAATGATTTTTCAAAAGAATCGAACTTAAATATATTTTCCAAGCTTGTACGACCTGAAGTATCTGAAACGTTCTGGTCATTATTACTCGGAAAAGGATACCCTTCACCACGGCAAAAATTCCGTTGGTGTACTCATCGCTTAAAAATTAAGCCGATCGATGAATATATTAATATGTTAGCGGACAAACACGGAAGTGTTATTGTTGTATTAGGTGTTCGAAGTGCTGAAAGCAATTCTAGAAAAACATCAATTGAAGATCACACTATTGAAGGAAAAACTCTAAAAACACATACTACCAATAAAAACGCTTTTGTTTTTGCCCCCATTGAACATCTCTCAAATGATGATGTTTGGGCAAGCTTATTAAATACCACTACCCCATGGGGATTTGATAACAATTTACTTCTTTCTCTTTATAGAGATGCCTCAGACGAATCTGAATGTCCGGTACAACAAGACGTTAATGCGCCTACTTGCGGTAAAAGTCGTTTCGGATGTTGGGTATGTACTGTTGTTTCTGTTGATAAATCATTATCCGGATTTATTCAAAATGAATATGATGAATTGCGACCTTTATTAAAGTTTAGACAAGAATTAGTCAATGTAAGAGAAAATCCCGAATACCGTCAAAATTATCGAATGAATGGAAACATATATTTTGTTGGAAAAGACGATAATGAGCATCGTGGTTTCGGACCTTTTAGTTTAAATGGCCGAATAAAATTGATGAGAAGCTTGTTAGAAGCACAGGTTGATTTCAATAACTCAATGCAAGAAGCCGAAAACAAGAAATTCACCCTTGATAAAAATGCATACTATGAACTAATCACACTGGAAGAACTTAAGTATATCCGTCAACAATGGATTGAAGAGGGCGATTGGGCCGATACATTACCCACCCTTTACGAAGAAATTATTGGCAAACCATTTTATACCGGTTATGTAAATCAACCCTTTATTAGCAACAGTGATTTAACCGTTCTCAATGACATTTGCGAGAAAAATGATGTTGATACCAACTTGATCAAATCTCTAATAACCCTTGAAAACAAATATCTAGGCCTTAATACAAGGACAAATATATATAATAAAATAGATAAGATATTAAACCAAGATATCGTTCATGAAGAATTATTAGAACTTCATAGGAGAGAAGAAGATGAGACTCAAACAACTAACAATAACTAATTTTGGTATCTATAAGGATGAGAATACCTTTAATTTTCCATATTCTGAAGATAAAAAAGTTTCCATGATCATTGGTAAAAACGGTTCCGGAAAGACTACTTTTTTAAATGCAATGAAAGTATGTCTTTTTGGTTCAATGATTCTTAAAAACAGAACAATTACTAAGAACTATGAAGAGTTTATCATCAATCTTCTAAATAAAAATGCAATGAAAGAAGCACTTTCTCGCTTCTCCATAAAGGCAACCTTCATTTCACAAGTACATAATTTTGATGGTGAATTCACTATTGAAAGAGTCTGGGATATACGTTCATCTTTTAAGGAAGAAGTCTATATGATGAGAAACGGTAAACAACTTTCTCCTGATGATCAAGAATCTTTTTTTAATGCACTTTATCATGCTTTTCCTCTGGATTTATTTGATTTATTTTATCTTGATGGCGAAAAGATTGATCAGTTAAGTGTTTTGAATACGAATCTGATTGAATTACTTGAATCCTCTATTAATATAGATTTATTCAAAAAATTAAACTCAGACTTAATAAATTATGCTGTTAAACGCATCAATAATAAACATATCAACCAAATAACTTTAGACAAAAAAGTGAAAGAGGAAGAATTAGATTTATATAAAGAAGAACTTTCAGAAACTCAAATAAATATTGAAAAACTGAATAGTGCCATAAATATCAAGTCTGATGAATTGGATAACTTTAAAAAATCCCTTAATATTAACACCATTGCAATGGATCAAGTTGAATACAACTTATTACTTGATGAAATTAGAGATCTAAAAAAAGATGTTGAACATGATTTAATCAACTTATTACCTTTTACACTTGTAAAGGATCAATTACTTACATTATTAAAGACAATTGAACACGAATCCTTAGTGGTTGAAAATCAAACTATTAATAAAGCTATCACTTCATTGGAACTTAAGGATCATTTATTAAGATCAAACTTTCCAAAGAAAGATACTTTAAAATTAATTTCAGCAATAAGCGATTTTTATTCTTATGATAAATCTGAAATGATTCATCATCTAAATAATGATGACTATTATTCATTGCGAACTAAAATAACAAAATTAACAGAATATAATAAAGATACTCTTCACGATAAAATCAAAAAACTGAATGTTCTAGAGTCTAGACAAAAAAAATTATCAAAAGAAGCGGAAGAATTTGCCGCCGCAAAAAAGGCTGGTCAACTTGACACCCTATTAAATTTGCAAAAAGATTTAGACAAACTACATACATCCCTTACGGAAAAAGAAAATGTAGTCACAAATATTTATTCCAATATATCTACTCTTGAAGAAGAAATTAAAATTCTTAATAACGAAATTTGGTCTGAGATGAAGAAAAATAATATAAACAATATATTAGATCAAATTCACACTGTCTTAGATCAATATATTGAACAGGTTAAACTCAATAAAATTAATGAAATTGAATTTCACACCAAATCAATGTTTGATCGATTAATACGAAAAGAGGGCTTTATAAAAGATTTCAAATTGCAGGATGAAGAAATCTATTTGCTTGATGAACATGGAAATCAGCTTAATCACTCAAATCTCTCTGCCGGCGAAAAGCAATTATTTATTTTATCGTTAATTTATGCCATATTGCAATCATCTGAACGAACGGTACCATTAATGTTTGATACACTGCTAGGAAGACTTGATGAAGAACATCGAGAAAATGTATTCAAAGAATTTATTAGCAATTGCCCGGATCAAGTTATAATACTTGCCACAGACAGTGAATTAGCCAACATTGATCGTAAGTACCTGGAAAATTTAGTGAATACCGAATATACAATTGATTTTAGCAAAAAAAATGATCGATTAATAGAAATGCGAGGTTAATATGAAAACACGACTTATTATTTCAGAATCCGGTGAAAGAGTTCTAAATTCTATTGCTTCTCGGTTTGATATTCGTCCAAATATTGTTTGCCGTTACGCTTTACTCTTATCCTTAAGAAACCCTGAAGAGCCGATTACAATTAACGACAACACCGGCCGAGAATTCAATCGAATAACATTAACTGGAGAAGATGATATTCTATTTCGAGAGCTCATTAAAAGTCATCACAAAAATTTCATTTCTGATGATGACTATATGACTAAATACCTTAAATCACACATTGAACGTGGTCTTATTACACTTTCAAATAATATTTCTCAGGCCAAAAGTTTTGATAACTACTTAATGCAATTAATTATGAATGGAGAATTAGCTTAATGATATATTTAGATAATGCCTCAACCACTCCACTCGACCCAGAAGTTTTGGACACAATGATTAATTATATGAAAACTGAATATGGAAATCCATCTTCAAAGTATTATCCACAGGCTATCAGTGCACAAAAGGCCCTTAAAAATGCGCGTCAACAAGTCGCTGATTTGTTAAGTTGTGACCCAGAATACCTTGTATTTACGAGTGGTGCTACTGAAAGTAATAACTTTATTATAAAAGGCGTAGCCGAGAAATTTATAAAAAAAGGCAAGCATATCATTACGAGTAAAATTGAACATAAATCCGTTCTGGAAACATGCAAACATCTAGAACGTCAAGGATACACCGTCACTTATGTCGGTAATGATGAACTTGGACATATCAGTATAGAAGAAATCGAAAATGCCATAACAGATGAAACAATTTTAGTTAGTATTATGTGGGGTAATAACGAAATTGGCACGCTTAACGATATTGAAAAAATTTCAAAACTTTGTCGCGAGAAAAATGTTCTTTTTCATACCGATGCGACTCAAGTAATGGGCAAAATAAATGTTGATCTCTCTAAGCTCCCTATAGATTTCCTTTCACTGTCAGGACATAAAATATATGGACCAAAAGGTATCGGCGCTGCATATATTGGACCAGATGACTTAGGATTACGCTATCGTCTGCCTTCATTACTTGATGGCGGTGCTCAAGAATATAAAATGCGCGCCGGAACACATTCAATGCATAATATTGTTGGGTTAGGAAAAGCATGCGAAGTAGCAAATCGAGATATGGATACATACATTCCAAGAATAATAGAACTTGAAAAAGAATTGAAATCCGAACTATTAAAAGTAAGACCGGACATCACGTTCAATGGAGACCAAAATAACAAAATACCCGGATTATTAAGTATTAATATTCCAGGCATTAATAATGAACTCTTTTGTAAGCAAGTTAGTGATGAAATTGCTATAAGCACTGGTAGTGCTTGTAGTATTGGAGAAGGTAGCTATGTTCTGTCTTTTATAGAAAATAAGGATCATTACTATATAAGATTAGTAATTTCAAAATTTACTATAAAAGCAGAGTTATTAACTTACATCAATTCTCTTTAAAATTGAATCTATTTCATTTGCCAAACGTTGTATCCCATCTTCAAATGTAATAACTTTAATTTTAATTGGACATTGATTAATCTTACTCATCAAATCATCAAATGTTAATTTATCTAAGTTGGACTCTATAATCAATTCTTTAATGAAACTATTAGAGAAACTATAGGCGTCATTTTTGTTGTTATTAATATAATCTAATAATAATGTTACTTCCATATGGCTAATATCACTAATGTTCAGATAACTTTCGTCGCTTGTTTTTATCTGCAATTTATTTATCAATTCATTATCAGTTTCAATTAATATATTTTCAATCTGTATAACAGGATCTTTATATAAATTCACAAAATTCTTATTTAATAAAGTATCATGCATAGTTAATAAAATTTCTCTTGTTCTTTCATGTATCTTTTTGAACTCATTCAAATCTTCGCTACTCAAATCTCCTAAGTGCACTGCTTTTGTTCGATACTTATATAGCTCATTCCAAAAATAATCCAAATCAATAATCCTACTATAGTCTCCTTCTACAATACCAAATATTTTTTTTACCTTTTCATGATCCGAAGAATTTACTGCACTCTGTAATTTACTTTTAAGTTTTTCAGATTCATTATAATCTAGGCTCTGAAATATTTTTATCAAATCTATAAAATCTACATTATAAAAAACATTTTCTTCTACAAGTCCTTTATATGAATAGTCACTAAGGATACTTTTAGTTTTTTCAATATTCACTTCCTCATTTGAATACTGTAAAATACCTAAATACATTCTAAATAAATTTTCAATTTCTGCACTCATATTTTGAACCTTTATTGAATTGCTAATCATTTTAGAATCATATATTATCAATGCATTTTTTTTAGCCAAAAAATTATCAAGGTTAATTTCACTTAAACTCTTATTAATATTAATATTGAAAATGTCTTTATTCTCAATATTTTTCAAGACTCTTAATTCGATTTTCAAGTTACTAGTCTCATATTTATATTCAACAAACTTAGCCTTATCATTTTTTATTACAGAGTTCATATCAGGGATCATATTAAGACTAATAACTATTTCAAGTAAATTTATCCTCCCTGCATCAGCTATTTTTTGTTCTGATATATAAAGAAAGTCACAAGAATCAGTATTATTTATAAAACTATTTGTATTAATAAAATTAATTTTATCAAGCATTTGTTTATTTATATCAGTAATATGTTCATTCTCCATAATAATTTTTTCTTGATCTGCATATGTGTTATGTGCATATATATTTCTTATACTTTTTATTTTCTTAAATCGTTCTCTTAACACTCGATTAAAATCTGCAAATATATCTTTTTGTATCTCTGTTTTTATTCTCGTTATCTTTTCATTTTCGTCTTCTATTGAAGAATATATTTCACTTAAGCGAACATATTCATTGCCTCCTAACCAATGGAATTTTGCAAAATCATCAATGCAATCTAAATTTATTGTTTCATAAGTCTTACAGTATTTACTTGAGCTACTAGAAGTAGAAATATATTCTTTGTGATTAAGTAACTCATTAAAATTATTTAAAAAAGAACTTCTCCACTCATAAATAAGAATTTCCGTAAACCATGCCCGAAGAATTGATTCAAAGACTACTAATATTTCTCTTGTATTATTTAGATAAGTAATCGCATTTGATTGGTATAATATCTTAATAGTATAATCATTTCCTGCCCCACTTTTAAATATTAAGTCATTAATTTTTTTTTGAGGTTCAATGCACTTCGCAGTAAAAACTATATTAACTAAACACTTATTTATATCACGCCAATCTAAAACTTCAATTCTTAACTCATTTCCTACTCTAAAATTTTGATAATCTTTATAATCACGTATATTTAGATTCATTTTACCAAGTATTGAATCCAATATTTGATTTTCTTCAAAGCAAACCTTTTCTGACCATTTAATCTCCAATAACAGATTATTCATTTATCCACCCCCATTCTATCTTTTTAGAGTATAATTTATCACGTTTTTCAGTAATTGTTCCGATATTCAATTCATCTATTTCTTTATTTTTCGCTAAATATTTATCAAATATTTCATTAAACCTTTGGATATATAAATTTGTCTTTTCATCGTCGGTCTTATTATTAGTTAATTTAATTATATCAAATTCACTTTTAAAAGATTTTATAATATCATGTATGAAAATTTCAGTTTTCAAAAAATTATTATCTTCATTGGCATCTAATGTTTTGATAATAATTCTATTCCATATATGAAAAATAATTTTTTCTAATCCCGATAAATCTTCGAGGGATATGTCGCCTTTTTTATAATCTTTTTCAATATCTTTTAATAACTGTTCACTTCCTTTTTCTACAAATTTATAAGGATACTTTCCATTTCCTTGAAACTGAGTTGCTCCCCAATCAATTCTTTCTTTATTAAATTTTTCCTCAATGAACTTCAGCGAGAGATAATTAGATACCTTCAAACTATATCTAGCTTTATCACCAGTAGAAACACGTTTCGCCTTATCGTTTATATCGATAAATACTTCTCGTCTTTTTAAGTCTGAAATACCATCTAAGATAAAAACTGACTGCTTCTTATGTATAACTTCATTTTGCATCAACAGCAATTCAATTGATTTAAATCTATGTTGACCATCAATTATAGTCATATAATTCTCTGATTCAAAATAAGTCATTTCTGAAGTCAGTTCATTATGAACTAATTGTCCCTTTCTGTCTGTACTAATAATAAGTGGAGGATAAAAAGCAGTACTTTGCTTAATATAATCTTTCATTTTTAATGCTCTTACTTCATCTACCTCTCTATTAGTTGATATACTTTTAATTTTACATATCTCTATCAAATCTTTAAACGGTATTACTGCCGAATAAATATCATATTTTGTTGTAGAATTGTTTTCATATAGAGAAACAGTGTCAACTAAAATCGCTTTAAACCTCTTTTTCATTTGTTATAATCCTCCTTCATCAGTTCCCAGAAAGCTTTATCCCTAACATGTCTAGGTAAATTATCTCCGCCTAAATTTACTATACTATAATGCTTTTCCAGATTCTTAATATTATTAACCCATGATTCTTGATCATTTTTGTTTGTCATACTAAATATATTGCCCACTTCTTTGTTAGAAATCTCATTAACCTTATGAATTACCCATGTTAAAATATATTGTGAAAATTCATTATCACTTGTCGAGAAATGTTTTAAAAACTGCGTTGACAAAATTGTTCCAATGCCAAATTCTCGTCCTTCTTTTAGTATTTTTCTAACTGAATTAAAGTTTTTACTTAAGAAGTTATCAGCTTCATCAACTAAAATCATCTTACTTAACTGACGATAATTTCCATCAATCTTACTGTGACCTTTCGCTTGCATCTGTGCATAGAATGTATCCAAGGTTATTGCAACTACTAAATTTTGAATACTTTCAGAATAACCAGCTAAATTAATAACCATAACACCTTTAACTAATTCAAATAGAGGTTTTGTTTTTTTATTATCTGATTCAAATATTCTAAACTTGTTTAACTCATTAAGAGCTGCATAAAGTGAATCATTAGTAGGATATTCAGCTAACATATATTGTCTAAATACAGAATCTATCGTTGGTGACTCTTTCTTCCAAGTATCTCTATCATATGGAATGATACCCGCACTGGCATAAGATGCTTCTAAAACTTCACTTAGAGTATTCTTCTGTACAGCACCAAGATTATAAGCTTTTGCAATAGTATCTCTTAATTCATTTGCTGTATGTAATGGCAACATTGGTTTAAATTCTATACCTTCATATATACTCAATGGATTGAATGGGAGATTATATAGATTATAAACTTTAGCTTCGGTTGCATTTACAAAATCTTCTTTAATATAATCACCTTTATAATCAAAAATTAAAATACCTATCTCTTGGCTATCAACATTGTTAACCTCTTGCTTTTTAATCTGTGCAATTAAAGACTTGGTAAATTGAGTTTTACCTGTTCCCATCGTTCCTATTATTCCGGTATTCGTATGCATGACTTTATCGGTAGAATTTGGAAGCCAAACAACATCTTCTTTAGTAAGTTGGTTTATTCCAAAATGAATTTTCATTTCTGACTCTTTTTTCAAACTATTCTTTTCAATGCTTTGAGCAATGTTATGTGGATCTAGATCATATTTTACATTAATTGGTAAAGATGCAGTCTCTGTGGGATCTCCTAAAATAAATGATTCATTAATAACCTCATCAGCCAAAAGTTCATTTTTATCAATTTTCGATTCAGTTCTCTCTTCAATATCAATATTTTCTACTAGTGCAGATGTATTATGAACTTCCCAATCATTAAACACACAAATCTCATCTAACCCCATTGCCAAATATGAAAAAGCATCATGCATTGGATATTCATAATAATCAATTGTATATCCATCTTTATCAACTATATTTTTACTTCTCATGGTATGATTTCTAGTAAAAGTAATAATTCCGCAATCTTTTGTTATACTTTCAAATTGGTTAACTAACTCATAATCATCATTCATTAATTTTTTTACTACTTGACTATCCAGTAATCTTGTCCAATCTTTATCATTCCACATTCCATACATTTGTATTTTTTTAACTTGTGTAATAGCAATCTGCATTAATTGATTTTTAAGGAGTTTAGCATAAAACCCTTCAAGATTATTGTTAAACATATCCACTTTAAAATGTTTAGCAGCTTTAATTACTTGCTCTTTAGCTGTTTTGCTAACCTCGCTAAGATTGTTGCCAATTTTAACTTCTATTGGATAATAAGCAACCTGAATAACATTTTTTACAAACCTTATCCCAATCATAAGTATATCATCACTAAATACACCACTCGCAGATGGACTAAAAATCGAATCTTTTTTACTTAACCCTGATCCGCCTGAAACTCTTACTAATTCTTCACTAGATATAGGTATCCAGAAAATATCTGTGTCTAAGCTATCTGCTATAAAGAGCTTAACCGCACTAAATAAACTCAATTTTTCTCTTGCAAATTGATCTCTGGTTTTCATCAATTGTCTTGATACCAGTCTTAGTAACCATTCACCATTAAACACATTAAATGAATTTATAATTTCTTCAATGTTATTCTCTACAATATTTTCAAAATCTGATTCATTCTCTAAGAATTCTTCAATCACTTTCATATACATCTTAGATTTTTGAGTTACAGTAATCGCATCATAACCACTGCTATTTGAGTATTGATCACTATAATGAATAATCATTAGTTCTTTTGCTTTACTATTTCCTTTAAAATAATTAAGATCTACTTTAGGATCTATGAAAGTTATCCAATAAGACTTATCATATATTCTTTTAAGCAATTCATTCTCTTCTTCTTTTATAGAAGTAGCAATAATAGTATCCTTATCATATGCAGATAATTTATTTACAAATTCGGTAAACGAATTAAACTTGACAACACAATTCACAAAATCATCCTTACTCAAGTCTAAATTCTTACTACCGAAACCTGTTACATAAGCCCCACCTACATAAGTTGATGATACATCCGTAACTAAACCATCTAAACTTAAACCTGTTTCAATGTTGTACATATGATTATAACCTATTGAACCATAATCATTCATTTTATAAAATGTTACATGGTTATAATTGACTTCATGTAATTTGAACTTATAAAAATGAACTTTATTCCTATAGATATTTAGTATATCTTGTTCGTCATATGGTTTGACTTGTAACCTAATTCCAAATTGTTCTTTTATCTCTTCTATATTTGAATAACTAGACAACTCTTCAAAAGCGTTTATATTATTATCATTATCATAAATATGAAGTTCAATAGGTCTTAAATCCTCAATTTTTTTATGACGTAATTCACTAGTATAAAATTCAAATAACCCTTTTAATATTTCTTCACAATCTCCTAAATTTACAACCCCTACTTTAAGAGGAGCGTATTCATTTAAAAACAAGTATTCAAAATGTGTAATAAAATCACGAATTTTGTTAGAAACAATTCTAGGTACATATTTATTTGAAGAATTATACTTTGTATTATTCTGCTTCACATATGTAGTCCATTCAACTATCTCTTGATCAATCGGTTTATACAATTCGTTATTTTTGCTATTTATATAAGGTACTAAAAAAGTATTGTTAATATAACCAGACAAATTATTCTCGAAGTCATTTATATCAAGTTTATTATATACTTGAAGTTGATATGCAATATTCATTGGATGCCATGGTGCAAAGTGAATCTTATCTTCTGATGAATACTCATAGATAACTCCAATATCAAATACTGCTTTTAAAAGTTCTTTATCACCATCAAACTTTTCATCAATTTGATCAATGTAATCGAAATAACTATTTACATATTCTTGTGCAACAGTAATATATTCTTTACTAAAGTATATTAATGAAGGCAGTGTATGAGACATTTTATAGAACTCAAAAAGTTCAACTAATTTACTCTCTAGTTGATTAGGTAATACTAAATTTTCTTCGATGATTTCACCATTGATAATTTTAAAATGGATAGCATTTGTTGACATAATAAATTCTTCATATTCTAAATATTTTCTAAACTCTCCCACTGGATAATAGGATCTTGTATTTTGAGAAATATTAATCGATTCTTTATTTGTCTTCTTATCAATTTTTCTTTCATATATAAAATTTTCATTTTTAACAAATTTACCACTCCATAGCTGATAAGGAGTAATCTTAGTTGGGCGTATGGATTCATTTTTAATCATTAATGGTACATTAACACCATTAACTTCAATATCTAAATTTATTTTTTCTAAGTCTTCAGTAGATTCGGAATCATTGATTATTTTTATCATATGATCATCAGTTACTGATAGCTTATTATTTTCTTGAGTCAATATTAGTTCTTCTGTAAGTATACCTTCTGCATTGAGACACAATTCATTTTCATCATTGATCAAAATTATTTTTTTATAATTTATACTCATATTCGTCGTAACCAAATATTTGTTTTTAATCGCATCTAAAAATTCTTCCTTAAGATTAATAACTATGATATTAAAATTCAAATTGTAATATGATAATTTTGTTGCTTGAGTCTCTATGTTTGTGTCACTAATGGTCACAATAATTCTATTATTATTACTTCTAAAAGTCGCTTTTTTGCTTGTTGATTTAACTTCATCTATTATTACTTTAGCATTAAATTTTAATGCAATTTCTACTTGATCGTTTTTTTTAGGATTAAAAACAATGATATTTCTTTTTCTTTTTTTTGCGGCCGAATCACCTTCAGTTCTATCCCATATTGTGTATAGTGCATTATCAATCTTTAGTTCATCTTCTAAGTAATTTGGCTTCTTTTGTTTGTCATAATTATCCTTAGATCGTTTCACTTTATCAAAGTCAATCTCAGCCCACTCTTCACTTTCAAGTTTTTCCGCTCCATTCGAATCAAAGTGCTGTTCTAGTTCGCTAATATCTGAATATTTATGAATACTGTCTACTATTTTGAAGATATCCATGTTATCAATAATTCTCTTATCCAAAGTTTGTTCTTTTGATGTATTTAAAAATGTATTAATTTTATCATCAATAAACATGCCAAATTCTTTAAATTGGTTTGGCTTAATATATTTTTGTTCCAAAATATTAAAGACAGATTTATAATCAAATATAGAGGTACTTTCTTCATGTACATCTTCTTTAGATCTATCTAATGAAATAATCAATATTCGTTTATCCGACATTGGTAAGTTAGAATTTTTTATTGAGTCGTATATATTTTTCTCAATAGATTTTATATGCAAAGGCATGCCTTCACTTTCTAGACGTTTTGAACCACCAATAATACTATCTAGATTTGAATTATGAATAAACAATAATGCAGTGTTTTCAAATTCTGTATCTTTCTTATCTACATTATTTCTTAAATATGTTAAGAAATCTGGTTTGATTTTCTTATCAGTTTTTGCAACAACAAGTTTCACCTTATTAACTTCAACACAATATGTTTCATAATTATTGCTGACACGAAATTCTTCAATTTTATTTCCATTAGTCTCTGCTATGTGTTTAAAACTGTTATATAAGTTATTCACTTCTTCATCTAAATCTAATTGCAGACTGTATCGATCACCTCTTGTTAATTGAATTGCAGATAAATAGTTAAGTAGTATTTTTGATATATAATTATAAAACTCTGACATATTGCGCATCCCCACTATCACTTTTTTTCTCTAATACATTGATTTTTTCAAAATATGTTACTATTTCTTGACGGGTATATTTATCAAAACTTATACCTCTTATTTCAAATTCTTTCCATAATTGATTTAGTCTAATCTTTTTCCTACTACCTATTGCTAGTCTAGTAAAAAATATCAGCCAACTTTGATTTATTATCGTAGTTAACCCCATTTGACCTCTTGCCTTAATGAATCCAAGATTTGCAACATCTTTTATATTTCTTTCATATTTATCGTATGCAGACTTTCTATTTCCTGTTCCTTTGTCCTTTGCATCGATAAGTGTTTGTAGCAAATGGTCGATTTCATCAAAGCCTTCAAATATTTTCTTTTTTGGCACTGATTTTTCTCCCAATCCTAATACTTTTCTAATATTCTTATCCAGTCGTTTCACATCATCTTTAAATAAAAGTTGTGCATTTAATTCCATATTTAATAACACTGACTTAATATCTTGAAATGAACCAACTGATTTCCCGTCTTTAGTTGTATTTAAAATTTGTATTAAGTTTACATAAGCAAAAATATTTTCTGATTTTTTTTCAATCATCCTCCACCCTTGCCTATATCCATTTCTAGATCGCGAAATCTTTTCCCACTCAACAAAGTAAAATACTTTATCCAGTTTTTCTACTTCAGCAAATCCATGTCTTAACGACAATATTATTTGACTAGTATAAAAAAACAAGTAATACTTAATAAGTTTATCTATATTTTGAGTAAAAAGTTTTTCTTGAGTACATAAAATTTCTAAATCTTTACTAAAAAGATCTTTTATATATGGCAATAAAGGTTGACCAGATATAGTTTTTGAATTTTTTCTTATTATATTCAAAGGGATCGTATTTAAAACAATTTCTTCAAGAATAGAATTAGGACTACTAAAAATTACACTATTTATACTATCTACAAATATTTGGTCCACAAACGTCTCGATAATATATTTTGCAATGTTTTTCACTCCTGAACTTTCTTTACCTCCGTATATGTACATTTTAGGATGAAATTTAGTTAGCTCTCCACTAGATGTATACATTGATTTAATCACATCTTTAAGTTTAGTTTTATACTCACTATCAACTTTAGAAATAACCTCATCTAAAAAATACTCAAGTTCTTTTATCTCACTTTTTTCAATTCCAAGAACTTCTCTAAACACGTAAGACTCTATAGATGAAATATCATTTAAGTCACATTTTATAGATGATGTTTTAAATGGTAGTACTATAACATTGTTTAACTTATTTAGTATTAATTTGTCTTTGTCTATGCTTAATTTATTCTCAATTGTATCTATATCAATCTCATAACTAGTATGCTCTGTCAAAACTATATCCTCCAAACATATCTTTTTTTAGTTCATATTTTTCTAGATTATTAGTTGTCTTATGAGTTATTTTGACAACTTCATTTTTATCCCCTAAATCAAGCAATTTTTCCAAGTTATCAATAAATGCAATATAGTTCTCCCTATCAAGGTTGTTTAATCTATAACCGTAGTTTATTTTTACTAACAAATCATATAAATCATAATCTATCATAAAGTATATTACATCTGTATTCGCTTTACTACTTTTTAACAAGATTTTAATTTCTGATTCAAATTTATAAATTGTTTCTTTTACACTATCAGAAATACTTGGTTTTAAAACCGGGATAATTTTTAATTCTTGGCTTATAGCATAATCTTTACTTATTGAACTACTATCAAGGTTAATCCAATTGCTTTCATTATCGTTACCATTCCATTTATATATAGCTCCAATTACAGTTTCATATAATGGTTTCATATTTGATAATGAAGAACTATTGCTATAGAATAAATATTTAACATAATTATTGTATACAGTATTATATGGAATAATTTCATGATTTATCATTTGTGCAAATCTTAAATAGGTTTTCACAACAAATGATATATTCTTAGATGATATTTCTTTTAAATACAAATCATCCATATATTTATTCAAAATTAAAAATTCTCCAAAACCAAATCTTTCTGCAATTTTTTTACTTTTATCATTCAATACATTTATTTCAACAATAAATTCATCCACACTTTCAGCTCTTTCATTTAATGGGTCTACGTATGATAATCCTGTATAAAGTGGTGTTCTGTTTTTATGCTCAAATAATATATTAGGTAATAGCATCTTCCAATATACATTTTCTCTATAAATGCTTTTGCCAAATTTATCCATTGTATTTTGTTCTAATAATCTTTCTAACTCTTGTGGTACTAGAATACCATAATAAAAATCCAGCAAACTCCTTACCGAAACAATAATTTTATATTTTATTATTGCTTCAATAACAAGATCAATTATAGATTCCATTATCTTATCCTGCTGAATAAATTCATAATTTATCTTTAAAGGACATTGTGTACTAAATTGACATTTATTACATTTTTTATAGTGATAGTAAAAAGGATTCTCATCAAATTTATTTGATATTTTTTTTAAAAGTTGTGTCATAAAATTACTTTTTGGCTTTATTTCTTGTAACTCATAAAGCGAATAATCACTAAAGTTAATATAGTCTATATAATCATTCTGAAAAACTTCAACTATTTCATCTTCGATTATTTTATTACGATTTACAAAATCATAAAATATTGAATATTTTTCCTTAATTTTTTCAAATTCAATAAAATTACTTAATGTCCCTAAGTTGATTGCTACAATAACTTTATGCATTCCAACTGAATTAATGTTTTCATCAGAAAATGGTGTGAATAATTCATCTAATTTTTCTATATATGTTTTACCTGGATCATCACTTTCAGTCGCGTCATTATATATTGTAAAATTTTCCAATAAACCTTTGTGTTTAAGTTGAGAAATAATGTGTGACTTTCCATCACCTACGCTACCACATACTAAAACAAGTTGTTTACTAATATTATTAAGCTTGATTTTCTGAAGTTTATCTTCTAATTCATTTTCAACTTTTCGCATAACATGCATATATTCCTTAAATTCACTAAACTTCTCAATGCCTTCAACTGCCTCTTTTGAAGATTCTTTAAGTTTTTTTAATTCAAATAGTAATCCACAATTAAAACCATTTTCACTTTGTAGTAACTTTCTTTTTGGATATTCTACTTTTATACTTTTCTTCACAAAATATTTATGGTTATTCTCTTTTGCTTTTTTTTCGTTAATATTATCTATAATGGTTCTTTCATTTTCTTTCTCTTCTAATTCTTCTATTTGAAAGTTAGCCGCCTTTAATCTTGATTTACAAATATTTATTTCATCAACTGTAAATAACTCTCTAAATTCTACTTTTATTACTAGAGCTTCAACCGATAAATCTAGTCGTCCCGACTCCCAAAGCACCTCAAATCCTTCACTCGTTCCACTTTTTGAAACAAGATTTTTTGCAGCTTTTACTCCATCTGATGACGATATAAGATGGAGTAATCTTGTAGCATTATACCCTAATTCTTTCTTTGCTTTGTTATAAATACTTATCATTTCATTTGTAAATTTAGATTCCAAACTGTTCATATTTAGCCTCTTTCAATCATATAATTATATTTAAGATTTTCAAACCACATAGATTTATTATTTCTTAAGTTACGCATTCCTTACCACCGTATACTCTTCTACTTGTATTTTAAGAAATACATACCAAAGATTTTTCATTAGATCTTTAGTCCACTTTGATTTGATCTACCATATTATTAGGACCTCGAAACTCATGCTTTAGCCTCAACAAACTACAATCTACGTTAATATATTTCTCAGTACTCCAGTACTTTATCAAATGATAATTTCTTTCCATATGAAATCTCTGCAAATTCCAACAACCTTCCTTACAATACAAATTTCATTCGCCTATACTTCACAATGTGGAAGCATGCAACCGGATCAAAGGCATCAAAGGTGTCAAGTGCCACGTGATCTCCAATCAGTTTACGGGTCTGCTCAACCATGGCCGGACTGCCGTCATGGGCGTATACATCATAGCCTTTTTCCATGAAGTATAGACTATCTCTGCCGGATCCACAGCCAATATCAAGGATGGTATCGCCGACTTTTAAATATTTTTCAAATCGCCTATAGAGCTGGCTCATATCTGCATTGATCGTATCCTTTATAAATTTTTCAGCATTCTGGTTATAGTAATCAATCGACATCTTATGACCTCTGTATTTTATCTATCTAGTATACCTTTGCACCAAAGGGTATAAAGGCTAAGTGTGCTAATTTGAAGTGTTGTTTAGCTAATGGGATACCTATAATTGTAATCCCGGTAAGAATTCCTGCGATTAAGTGCCCGATAGCAAGCTCCCAACCCACAAGAATAATCCATAGAACATTCAAGACGAGTCCACCTGCACCAAAGTCACCGAGTTGAATCTTTCTACCGAAGGGGAACAATACAAATCCCGCAATCTTAAAACATTGCATACCAAAAGGTATTCCAATAACGGTTATGATTAATAATAATCCACCTAAAAACCATATACCTGCGAGAATCGGTCCACCAAAGAGCCACCATATAATATTACCTAAAACTTTCATATTAAATACCTCACTTTCTTTCCTTTAAAATACAAAAAAACACATACCACTCCCGCGGTTATGCGTTACTGTTCTTAAAAAATATTTGATTTTCCCTTGTCTGTTTTTTCATTATACTCATCCCCTTGCACATCATCGTGCGACTCTAGTACTATTTTACTATTTTGCCACAGATAATGCAAGGGATCTTAAGGAGTATTTTTATATGTAAATAAGTAGTTTATTGCTTGACACTAAGTAGGGTAATGGTAATCAGTATAAGTCCCATTCCAATCGCTTGAATGCCATTTAAACGATTTCCAAGAAGTAAGACGCCGAATAATGAAGCTGTGACCGGCTCGATCATAGCCACCAAGGACGCCGTTGTCGGGGCAATCTTTTGAAGGCCAATCACATAAAATATAAATGAAATCCCACCCCCTATCAGTCCTAATAGAAGAAACCATCCTATTTCACTTGAAGCCATTGCACGAAGGGCTTCCTCCTTATCCATAATAATAAACAGAATGAGACAAAATGAAAAAAAGGTGATTGTCAAAGTGGTCTCCGGCGGACCCATAGCAGTGGCTTTTTTAAAACCGAATATGAATAAAGCATAAGAAAGACCAGCAGCAAGCCCTGTTGCCGTTCCAAGAAAGCTCACTGAAATCGATTCGATATTGTAGGCACCTGTAAGCAGGATAATTCCTATAAACACAGCAAAAATGCATCCCCATTTAAACCAAGTCCAAGCTTCTATTCCTAATAAAAAGGAAATCAAAAGCACAAAGACAGGTGCCGTATACATTAAAGTAGCCGCAACCGTTATGCTTGACGCTTGTATGCTTAGAAAATACAAAGTGAAGTTTCCGGCTACACCAAGTCCTGCCAATAGAGACCACATATAAAAACGCCTCGACGTGGTCCAATTTTGCTTTATTCGAAAGAGGATCCATAGGCAAAAGCATATGAATCCAACTGCCCCTCGGTAAAATGAAATGACAATAGGACTCCATCCTTTGTTCATTAATATATCAGCAATTCCTCCGCTAATCCCCCAGCATATAGCTGCTAGTATAACGAATCCTACACCTAGAAATCTCATTTTTTGCCTCCCGAAAAGATAAAACCGTGTTTTCTAACTTTTTGATTCAAACAAACCCGCCAAACCTATAAGTGCTGCAAATCCTATGGCTGCAACCGGCCATACGATCCATGTTATTCCCCATGCCATGGTCCACAAACTCCAGCCTATATAGATAGCTGCCACTAATGGCCAATAAAATGCACCGAGTTTTTCAATACGTTTTGTTTGCTTGACTTTATGTGGTGCATAATCACCTTCACCCACGATAAAATTAAGGGTATTATACTCTATAGACGTCGGTATAATGATGGAAATACCTACTCCTATCATCAGAATCAGCACGACCACCATGATCAGAGATAAGATGCCCGAACGCACTAGCAGACTCACCATAAGTAGTGGTATGACACTTGTAATGAAGAGTATAACGCCAATAGAGACTTTTTTTATGTATATCGGTTTATACTTTTTGATTTTCTCAATAAAAACACTTCGAACACCATATACCAACTCAAAGGGTGCAGCTTCTAATATCTCAAAGTCATCCTTATATTGGTTAATTCGTATGAAAAGCACAACGCCTATTGCGATCATGACAAAGAGTATGGTTAAGCCAATAGCCGCCGCTGCATCAGATGTCAGATTAAACTGTTCATATTCAGAGAGTGCAAGTAAAAATAAAAGGGGTAAAAATGAGAACACACATAATAATACGCCTTTTGAAATAAATTTTGACGCTTCCGTTTTATTCTGAACATAAAGCAATGCTTCTTCTAAGGTTACCCGCTTCACACCTATATCCAAATCTTCATTAATTTCCTCGTCCTCTTCAATGTCATCTTTTACTAGATAATCCGTAGATACGCCAAAGATCTCGCTAAGCATGAGAATTTTATTTAGGTCAGGTATACTTCTGGCACTTTCCCATTTAGAAATAGACTGCCTTGAGACATTCATTTTTTCAGCAAGTTCTTCCTGTGACCATCCAAACTTCTTTCTGAGTTTTATTATTTTATCTGCTAATATCATATTGATTCCTCCTATTTATGTTTTGATGGTCTAAGTTTAACAAACATAGCAGTTGCATACTATCAAGTCGCCTTTGAAATATGTCAACCAGCAGTTACATCTTATGATATGACCTTCGTTAGAGGACTAGCTTATGGTGTATCTTCACCTATATATTCAAAATGTGAATTCCCATCTTTACCATCATATGCAATTAAGTATTCCCCACTTCCACCTGGATATTCAACAACTACTTTATATTGAGGAATACCTTCGGGTCTAAATACTTCTAACAATAAGGCAAAATGATCTTGCGTATTTTTTTGCTCAAAAACAATATCTTTTTCAATCAATTGGCCATCTTCAAAAGCTACCTGTATAACTTTTAAATTGGAGGCCTTATATGCTGGTACAAGTAAAAGTTCTTGTCCGTTTTCTTCAAGTCGAACTTTTTCTATATGTTTGATTTTATTTAACTCATCTTTGTTTGGCTCATTTACTATAAGCATTGCCATATCATCAGGAAGTGCTTCTTCATACGTCCGTTCTATTTCTTTAAGCGCTGTATTATCCTTCATGTTTTTGTCTTCCGGTTCTTGATCTATACATCCTGCTAAGAGAACAATGAATATGAAGAGAATAATATATCCTCTTATGAATGGATTGCTTCGTTTATGCTTTACCATTGAACTTCTCCTTTGATATTATATCGTTGAACACCACACGATTCAATATCGTCCGGTTTAATCAGACGATAAAAACTACTCTAATATCTTATAACCCGTTGCAGGGCCATTTCCGGCAATCGACCGGTCTACGGACACATATTATTAAAACTCATGGTAACCCCATGTCTTTTCACGATAATTTTCAAACCTTTGTTTTCACTATTTCAAAAAGTTTTGTGATATCTTTCAAGCATAGAATGTAATTTCATATTGAATACTTCTCTCTTATCAAATTAAAAGCTCCTGACGCATCTGTCACTCTACCAGCTTCGATATCATCATAGCCTTCTTGTAACTTATCATGCAACTCTAGTGTTGTCATTAATTCAGCATTAATTTCAATAGGTGCTTTAAGATTAACTCTTGAATTTAAAGTTATAGCATTAGCCATATATATCATCTCCTTGTCTTCTCCAACTTCTTTCTATGTGTTCCCACTGTTTATAATGATAATTATCATTTTTAATACCTTCCACTATTGGGCTCAAAAAGCCGTGAATACCTTCGATTACTTGTGTTAGCTCTAAATGCGTCATCGCCCTCTTTTTCTTTACAAACGATTTCCATCTTGTGATACGCATTCTATCTTCTGAAAAATTTTCTTCAAAGATTACAATATCATCAAACGATGTCTTTCTATGTTTAAATGTTTCTTTAATAGCTACACTTAACTCCAATCCATTAAAATCAAATTCATTGCTAAGAATATAAATATCATAATAATCCTTATACCGGCTATTAGCATAGCCTAATGATACAATCGCTTCAAATTTCTCGGCAATAACAGATGCCAATGAATAAGCGTATATCTTAGGCACTTCCATATCTAACAGCACTGGAAATTCCATCATAACACGCATAGGATAAACAACATCTCCAAAGCCTATATCAATTGATACCGGAATCTGTGTTCTATCTAGCATTGCCATAATTGAGATATTAATTCCTGGATAATCTTTAAATTCTGTTATGGTTCTAATAGATAACGATTCAGACCTATACTTTATTGCATCATCTATTTCAATTGCAAATATTTCTTCAAAGACCTTTGTCATCACTTCAACTTCATTATTCAATGCATTTGCTAATAAATCAATGTCTCTTGTGCCTCTAGAAAACTCACCGCTAAATATAGCGTATAAAAAAATACCTCCTTTTAATGTAAAGTTATCATTATATTGAGATACCGAAATTCTGTAAATTGTACGTTCTAAGCAATAGGCTATCAATTCATCTTGAAATAGCTTTTCATTTTTTATTGCTTGATTTTTTAGCTTAGCCTTTACCGAATCTGCCTTATTCAAATCAATACCTCCAAATAAGTATTCAATATATCATAGCATTTCAACCGTTTGCTATATCGAATGAGTTGATTAATATTTCTATCCGCTTGCATTAAATAATTGGTAAGAATTTCTTTTGTTTCTTCAATACCTATTTTGTTACGATAATAAATAATGTCAATAACCGTTTTTTCTATATCATATATTTGAAATTGATTTTTACCATCCTTAATTAACTTCATTCCTAAATTATATCGCTCATTTTCAAAATAATATAAATTGAATCTTGGCCACTCCGGAAGCGTTGTGATTTTCTTTTTTTTTGGAATTGCAACATCAATTGAATCAGGCCTATAGGTCGTAAGATTATAGTAACTCGCTGCACTCAAAAGACATATAATACCTGTTTTCGCATAAGCTATCACATAGTAAAAATCATTTTCTTCACCTTGAAACTTTACATTTTCATAATGGCTTTTGTTGAGTTTAACTAGATTTCCTTCTTGTACCAATTTATTTATTTTGTAATAGCTTAATCCAAGAGCCATTAATTCATCTGTTTGGAATATTTTTTTATCTTCTGGAATTATAATTTCATTATTCATGTTTAATCCTCCATAAAGATAATTATACCCATTCATTTAAGGAATTACAATATTTATTTAAAACAAATACGGCTAACTTCTAAAACAGCCGTATTTGTTTAAATTTATTGCAATACCTTCATAAGTTCCATATAGACCTTTTTGTCACCACTGTCCTTATAATTGGGTATATTCCCTAATCGCCACACGGATACATCATAGATGCCAAACATTTTTGCCAATTGTATCTTCTCTGCAACGCTTCTAGAATCTTCGTACCATATGACATTATTTAATCCGGTCTGACTATTATAATAGCTTGCGTATGGATTCCTAGATGTTGCACCAAAGGCAATGTTGGTTCCCCCATCAATCAATCGATTATATAGCGTCGCATAGGTTGGTGAATAAGCGCTTTGATTGACCACATTACCTTCACTGTTTGTCTGCCATTGAGCTACATCAAAGGAAATCTGAAGGCTTAGCTTAATTAAGGCTTCCTCATCTTTTTGTGCTTGTGTCAAATGTTTAAGGGCATTATAGACTTCTTCTAAGGATGCTAAGGGTGTCGTTGTAATCCCCATAGCCATCTCCGCTTCAGTTAATCTTTTGGCGCCAAAGTCATGGGCCATCATAATGGTATGGTCTGCAATCGTATTAATCGTGGCATAATCGTAGCCATCATAATAGACTTGTGGCTGAACCATGACCGTTAAGCTCTTGGCCTGCGCGCTAAGTTCTTGGTCAAGGGCACGTAAGAAACCGGTAAAACCGCTTCTGTTCTCGCTTCCTCTTAATCCTTCAAAGTCAATGGCAAGGCCATCAAATGCCGGATGGGTATATAGCAGGTTCATAATTGATGTAATGATTTGGGCTTGAGTCTCTTTACTGGCAAGTAAATTGCTTAAAAGATTTTCTCGATCATCGGCATAGATGCTTAATCGTACTTCTGTATTTTCTCGATTTGCCTTTTGAAGGGGTTCTTCATATCCGAGGGGAAACTTATTCTCAACTATAATTCTCTGATCTTGGGTCAAGGTAAGATCTGCCCAACTGAAGCTCACCACATCAAAGCCTTGCATCAAATCTATTTGTCCATAGCTATTATCCCGGTAAAATACGTTGGTCTCATCTAGGCCATTATTTGTCTTCTCATACATACGAACCAAGATCGCCGCAGCTTCTTCCCGCTTTGCCCATGCATTGGGTGCAAATCGGCCATCACCGACACCATTAATGATGCCAAAATCTTTAAGCATAGTAATATAGCCAACGTTTTTAGTTACGTCCGTAAATGAGCTCGTCTGATTATTCATACGTTCTGCTAGCCATCCATAGCCTAGTGTTCGAACAATCATGATGGCCATTTCTTCTCGTGTAATAGCTTCATTGGGTCTAAAGGCTTGATTGACCTTTGTTATGACACCCTGTTCTAGGGATGTTTCAATGTACCCATAATACCAGTCTGAAGATTTGACATCAATAAAGCTTTCTTGACGAGGCAACATCTCTTGCCAACCTTGTAGCTTATATAAAAAAGCGACAAACTGGGCCCGACTTAGGGTATCTCCTAGTCCGTACTGATTATCTCCGATACCATCAGTTACCTTAAGTTGTCGTAGGGTATTAATATTTTCTTCGGCCCAATGGCCTGTCGGTACATCAGAAAAAGCCTCCACATCAATAGCAGAAGCTTTCGTATTTAATTGGACTACAAGTAGGAATACTATAAATAGTAATATGACTTTTTTCAATGTTAACCCTCTTTCCCTCATTCTTCTTATATTAATTAACATCATAGTTGACGATTTCGACACCGCAGTGATCGGCTTTGGTATTTAGCAAAACGATACCCGTGTTGTTTTTGATAATTAGCTGAAGTTTACCGGTCAGTGCTTCTCTTATGGTATAGGACATGCGGCCATTGTTTGGGGCAACCAGCTCTTCTCCGGGTGTAAGGGTTCCCTTGATCTTCAACGTTAACGTATTGCGCTTCATGAGAATGTAGAATTGCTTCTCATTGCATTTGATTATTTTGACTTTTGCATTATTATAGGTTGCAAAGCGATACTCTTGGTCATCAACCACAATATTACAAAAAAAGCCTTCAATGGTCGTTGCAAACAAAGGGACCGTTGCGATTGAACAACAAAAGCTAATCTTATCCTTATCAAAGTGATTGGATTGGATCCATATATATTTTTCTGGAAAGGACCTTCCCCAATCTTTTTCGATATAGCCTTTTCCCTGATTAAAATCTATAGACTCGCCATTGATTGTTATCTCTCCATTGAGGGAATGATTCATACTAACGACTTCATGATTGCACTCTAGTTTAGGAATATAATTAAAATAGCCCATAATATTGGGATTGAAAAAAGTTCGCTGCAGATCGGTTAATGGACCGAAGTTAATAGCCCCTTCAATAAGATTAGTCGCATCTTCAAGATGAATACTTATTTCATTTTTTGAAAAGGTGCTATCACCAATTGTGACTTCAAAGGGTCGCTTCTTATAAGAAAATTCATCCAAAGTATATTTAAAGTAAAAAGTTTTATGCTGATTGTCTTTATCTTTATAGATGCATTGAATAAAGGCATGTGGGTCTTCATCATTGAAGCTAACCCCAGGGATAAAGCTTATGGTATTCTTTTTATCTTGACTCACCTGTTTAAAGTACCAACCTTCAAAGTACTGTTGACTTTTCCATTGATTGACGCCTTGAAAATTTGTTTTATTATAGTTTAAGTTCATCGTCTCACCACCCATTTCTTTGCATGTGTTTACTTTTATCACTTATTTTTATTATATCTCAACTCCATCTTTTTGTATACGTTCTCGGTATCCTGGGAACTCTAAAACAGGACTCAAAAAATAAGAACAAACTATTTTTTCTGATTAAATCATTAATAGTTATTGATATATGCCAATAACTATTAATGATGTTTTGAAAGGAATGATTTTATGCCAAGACTAAATGCAACAGGACCCATGGGAATGGGAGCAATGATAGGTCGGGGAATGGGTTGTGGCGCAGGTATCGGCCGTGGACGTGGATTTGCTTATGTCAATCCTCAAACACCTGTTGACGAGCAAACATATTTAAAAGAACAAAAAGCTCTACTTGAACAAGAACTCCAAAATATAAACAGTCGATTAACGGATCAGGAATCATAAAGAAATCACTTTGCGTCTTCTAAATCAATGATTTTTATTCCAACGGTATCACCTCTTGAAAAACCGAATACGACTCGACGTCCATCCGGAGAAAGCTTAGTCGCATGGAATGTCGTGCTCTGTTCTTCAATAGATTGAATGTCACCTGTTTCTATATCAAGTTCAAATGTTGAATCAAATGCAGTCTTAGGACCAGTACCTCTAAAGAGTACTGTCGTTTCATTCGCATCTAAAATACCAATATCTCTTATATCCCTTTCATCAACAGGTTGGTCAAACACATACGATTGATATGAATCCTTTGCTAAATTATAAATCCTAATTTCAGGATATTCTGCATAGGTGGGCCAAGTACATGCAACAACATTCTTGCCATCTGCTCCCCATAAATACGAATCCATATACATAAATTCAAACGATTGTTGTTTTTGTGTCATTCGATCATAAATGACAACACTACTTTCATGATGTTCTGTACTTTCTCTTTCATTATATAAAATCTTTTCTCCATCAGGAGAAAACAAGGGTTGCCAATAATACGTTTGAGTAACCTCTCTATAGGTATCAATCACCCCTTGTTCAATCAGCTCAGCCATCCTTTCTTGACTAACGAGTGTTTCTGTTTTTCTTACAACTATTTGATAGTCCTCAATATTATGAATATCGAACACCGCAATTTCTCCATTCACCAACAAACTTCCCTCACCATTTTTGTTAATATTAACACTGGTTTCTTGATAGTTTTCTGCACCAAATACAGCATCAAATTTTTCCTTCAAATGATAGTTTGTAATTAATTCCCCTTCTTCAAACTCTAAATAATAGGCATTGGAAAACAATGCAAATCTTGAATCATCAATGTTTACAAATGTATTTCCATCCATCCAATATTCTTCATATATACCTTCATGGATAAGTTTTCCACTATCGTTCTTGATGTCAAAAAGATATATATTATTAAGATATTCCGAATCATTTTGACTATCTACGCTTATCTTTGCAACTATTTTTTCATTACTAACCCAATGAATTTCATCTATCCACCATCCTTGTTTAACTGCATTCTCTATATCTTTTAGTTGATGATTTTTTTCTTCTTCAATAATCGTTGTAATATTCTCTTGTTGATTTATAGTGGAATTGTCCTTACATCCTGTTATATTCATCATAAGTATGAATGAAACCATTAGTGCAACTACTGTGCCAAATATTTTCGACATAAACGTTCCTCCTTAATATTGTTATTGACCGCTTGAAACAACAAAAACCTGTTCTGCTTGCGTGACACAGAACTGACCTGTATACTGTCAATAAATACAGGAAAGGAAAAGTCCCAGAGCACAATCTTCCACAAGACCACGCACTC